>Ga0209587_1000133_pt1 | contig 35330 bp, 38 predicted proteins | sample NGEPerD_2_FD_184512 | JGI IMG/M metagenome (GOLD analysis project Ga0209587, IMG submission 184512) | Arctic peat soil microbial communities from the Barrow Environmental Observatory site, Barrow, Alaska, USA - NGEE PermafrostL1-D... | ecosystem: Environmental > Terrestrial > Soil > Wetlands >...
GCTGGGCGTGGCCGAGCGGGTGGAGGGCACCACCACAACGTCCGCTGCGGCCCATACGTCGTCCACGTCGCGGCGGAAGCCCAGCCATCGCACCCGCTCGGCCACGCCCAGCCGTCCGGCCAGCATCTCGAGGCGGAGGGGGAGGTGGCCGGCGCCGGGCGCGGCGTCCCCCGCCAGCAGCGCCACGGCGCCTCGTTCCACGAGCGGGATCTCGGCCAGTGCGTGGATGAGCACGTCCTGGCCCTTCCAGTCGCTCAGCCGGCCCACCAGCGCCACGGCCGGCCGCTCGGGGGGGATGCCGAACCCAGCGCGGGCCTCCTCGCGGTCCAGCGCGCGGGCGGCGCGGGGCAGGCCGTCGTGGATCACGCGCGCGCGGCTGGAGCCCGAGAACTGGCGCGCTACGGCGCTGGAGATGCACGCGAGGGCGTCGGCACGCAGGAGCCGCGCGCGCATGAGCGGCCACAGCGCGGAGGCCATCCGGCCGCCGGCGCCGGCGTAGATCTCGCGCACGTGCACCAGGTGTGGGACCTCGGCCTGGCGGGCCACCGCGCGGCCGGACATCACCACCGACGTGTTGTCGTGCACGAGCGCCACGCCGTGCCCGCGTGCGAGCGCACCCAGCTCGCGGCGGTCGCGCGCTACGGCGCGCGACAGCCGCGCCGCGCCCGCGGGAGAGAACAGCGCCCGCTGCAGGACGGCCAGCGGGTGCACGCACACCTCCCCGCCGGCCTGCTCGATCCGGTCCGTCAGCTCGCCGCGCTCGGGGAGCACGCACAGCGCCCGCCAACGCTCCGGGTCCAGGCCCGCGACGATCGCCTCGAGCTGGAGGTCGGCGCCATACAGACCGGCCGACGAGTGCAAGATCAGGACGGTGCGGGTCAGGCCCCGTTCTCCACGCGCGCCTTGAGGTCCTCCACCGACCGCCGCATCACCTGCTCGTTGAGCACCTTGGCCAGCGGCCCGGGCATCCACGCGCCCGGGTCGATCCGGAGGGTGTAGGTGGCCAGCGTGGTGCCGTCGCCGAGGTCCTCGAGCACGTACTCGCCCTCGATCTCGCGCACGTCGCCCTCCACGTAGTCCCACGTGACCAGGTGCGGCTCCTCGTAGCTGTAGTCCAGCGTGTACTCCACCGACCTGATCTTCGCGTCGATCACGAACGACACGCGCCGGCCGCGGCCGCTGGAGTCTCGCGAGTGCACCTCGCACTCCTTGACCGCGTCCTGCCAGTCGGGGTAGCTCTCGAAGTCGGTGAGCGCGTCGAAGCAGTCGCTCGGACTGGCCTGCACCTGGATCTGCCGCTCGGCGGTCCGGGCTCCCATCACGCCGCGGCCGACCTGCCCAGGTCAAGCCAGGTGAAGCGCCCCGGGGGCGGGCGGTCGATGCGCTCCGGGTGCAGCAGGTGACCCAGCAGCTCGATGCCGTCCACCAGGCGCGGGCCAGGGCGGGAGAAGTATGCGGACGCGTCCACGGCGGCCACGCGCGCGTCCAGGCGCGCCAGGTGCTCGGCGTCACCCCTGGCCTCCTCCGCCGAGCGCTTGGCGTCGTAGCCGCACGGCATCGCCACCACCACCTCGGGCTGGGCCGCCTCCACCTCGGCCCACTCGGCCGTGCGCGACTTCTCGCCGGGCAGGCCGAGCACGTCCTCGCCCCCGGCCAGCTCGATCATCTGGGGCACCCAGTGCCCGCCCACGAACACGGGGTCCAGCCACTCGAGCGCCGCCACGCGCGGGCGCCCGCCGCCCGCCACGGCCTCCACCACGGCGTCGATTCGCCGGCCCGCCTCCTCGCTGAGGTCCTCGCCCGCCTCGACCGCTCCGGCTGCCTCCGCCAGGCGCGGCACGTCGGCCAGCACCTCGCCCAGCGTAGAGGGGTCCAGCGAGATCACCTCGGGCTGCGATGGCAGCCGCCCCGCGGCCGCCACCACGTCGTCGTAGGAGACCGCGCACACCTCGCACACCGCCTGGGTCACGATGAGGTCGGGCTCCAGCTCGGCCAGCAGCGGGTCGTCGAGCTCGTAGAGCGCCAGGCCCTCGCTCGTGCGCTCGCGCACGGCTGCGTCGATCTGCGCAGCGGACAGGCCGTCCCGGATCACGCTGCGCGTGAGGTGCTCCACGTCGGACGCGCCTGGTGGATAATCGCACTCGTGGGTGACCGCGACGACGCTGTCGCCCAGCCCAAGGGCAAACAGCATCTCGGTCGAGGAGGGCACCAGTGAAGCGATCCGCATGCGAGAGTTAAACCATGGCACGTCTTGAGGAAGAGCAGATCGAGGAGCGGCTGTCGGCCCTGGAGGGCTGGAACCGGGAGGGCGACGCGATCGTGGCCGAGCGCGAATGCGGGGACTTCGCGGGATCGGTGGACCTCGTGAACCGGATCCTTCCGGTGGCGGAGGAGATGAATCACCATCCCGACCTCGCCATCTCGTGGGCCACGGTCACGATCACCATCACCACGCACTCCGAGGGCGGGCTGACCGACAACGACTTCGAGCTGGCCAAGGGGATCGACGCGCTGGGCTAGCCGCCAGGCTTCGGCGCCCGGGGCCTCTGCTAGCTTTTTCGCGTCTCTCGGATGGGCGACGACGAACCTCGAAGTAGGCCCTCACCCGGCCTCGAAACCGTGCCCTTAGGGGCCCGATGACCGAGCTCCTCCTACTGCTCGGCGTCGCTGTGCTGGTCGCCGCCAACGGATTCTTCGTGGCCGCCGAGTTCGCGCTGGTGCGCGCCCGCGCGTCCAAGGTCGACGACATGGCCGAGGAGGGCCTGCGCGGGGCGGGGCTGGCCGCGCTGCAGATCGACAGCATCGACGAGTACCTGTCGGCCTGCCAGCTCGGCATCACGATGGCCTCGCTGGGCATCGGCTTCATGGGCGAGCCCGCGATCGCCACCCTGATCGAGGATCTGCTGGGCGGCTCGGTCTCGCACGGCGTGTCCCTGGCCACCTCGCTCGCGGTGGCCTACATCATTACCACCGCGCTGCACATCACGTTCGGCGAGCAGGTGCCGAAGATCTACTCCATCACCCATGCCGAGGCGACCGCGCGACGCACGGCGCGGCTGCTCGAGCTCTTCCGCGTCACCTTCAAACCCCTCATCTGGGCGCTCAACACGGCCTCCAACGCCATGCTCCGCGCGATCGGGGTGAACGCCAAGGCCGAGTTCGACGAGGCCTCCTCCTCAGAGGATTTGAAGCTGCTGATCGCCCAGAGCCAGAGCGGGGGCAAGCTCGACCCCGGCGAGGCCGGGATGCTCTCCGGCGTCTTCCACCTGCACGAGCAGCAGGCGCGCCAGGTGATGACGCCGATACCCGCCGTGGTCACGATCGACATCACCGCCACCGCGGAGGCCGCGCTGCGCCGCTGCGTGGACTCCGGGCACACCCGGCTGGTGGTCACCGAGCAAGACAACACCGACCGGATCAAGGGCATCGTGCACAACAACTCGCTCGCGCGCCGGCTGATGAACGAGGGCCCGGACTCGTCGATCGCGCCCAGCATCAAGGACGCGTTGATAGTGCCTGAGACCAAGCCGCTCGACGACCTGCTGGCCGACCTCCAGCGCGAGCGCGCGTCGCTGGCCGTGGTGGTCGACGAGTACGGACGCACGGCGGGCATCGTCTCGGTGGAGGACATCGTGGAGGAGGTCGTGGGGGAGATCGCCGACGAGACAGACCCCGCCGTGGCCGGTGTGCGCCGTCTGGCCAACGGCGACTGGTGGGTGCGCGGCCACGTGCCGATCACCGACCTCGAGGATTACGAGATCAAACTGCCCGTCGACTCCGACGCCTACAACTCCGTCGGCGGCTTCGTGTTCGGCCAGCTCGGACGCCTGCCCAAGCGCGGCGACATGGTGCGCGCCAACGGCTACTCGCTGCGCGTGGAGTCGGTGCGCGAGAACCGCATCGAGGCCGTGCGCATCCGTGACCACGGCACCGGGCCGTCGGCCGAGCAGCCCGAGCCGCGCGAGGCCACCGAGGGCGCGTAGCCCTTCCTGCGAAGCAGCCGGCTCGGCCGGCTGCGCACGATTGACTTTCCGTCCGCACGCCCGCCTAGCTTGACCGGCGAGATATGTGGTGCGTCAAGGTCAGTGACTCTCAACGTGACGCGCTTCGCGCCCTTCTTGGCGCCCAGGGCGAGCTCGGTCCATCGCTGTCCGGAGCCCTCGAGGCGCTCGACTACGCGCGCTGGGACGACCTTCCAGACGCCGAGCTGCCGTGGGACCGGGTGACCACGATGGCCGCCGCCCAGGGCGTGGACGAGGCCGACGTCGTGTGGGACCTCGCCGCGGGCATGGTGCCGTCGGCCGAGGGCCGCCAGGCGGCCTGAAGGCTACTCGACCGGGCTGAGCTGGCCCGAGAACACGAGCTCCCGAGCACGCTTGGCGTCCGGGTCGAACACCTCGACCAGGCGGTCCCCGCCGGGATAGGCGACGTACACGCTGGTGGGGCGGCTTCTGCTCCATACGGCAATTCCGCCGCCCGGGGCGTTGCGGCTGAGCATGCCCTTGCCCTTCGCCGATTTCGTTGTGACCTCGTAGGCCCGCTCGTAGGGGTAAGTGGACACGGTCGCGAACGCCGGCCGGGAGTCGCCGACCTTGGCGTCACCCGAGAGGTACCGCACGAAGACCTCGTTGCGGCTGGTGCGGGTGAGCTCGAGCTCGGAGCCCGGCAGCTCGCCGGCCCAGTACACGAGGCCATCGGCCGAGCGGGCGAACTCGCGCAGATCGTCAGCGGAGATGGCCACGGGCGTGCCCGGCTTGGACTTGACGGCGTCCGCGTCGGTTTCCCCGGTGAGCAGCAGGGTGAGAACCACGGCCACCGCCGCTACCGCGACGAGCCCGACGGCGACCAGCGCAGCGGTCCTCCGCCTCGTGCCCACGGCCGTCATGGGTTCACTTGTACTGCAGCGAGGAGACGCCAAAGGCCGGAGCCGCAGTGACGTCTCCACCCAGCCCGACCACGCGGAGGAACACGTCCTGCTTGGCGCCTGCCGGCACGGCGGTGAAGGTCGAGACCTTTAAGCCCGTCGCGTTGATGGCGGCGCTCGCGCCGGGGAGGTCCGTCCACGTGCTCTGGTCGGGGGAGTACTGGACCTTGAGCGTGGCGGCCGCAGCCCCGGCCGTGAGGACGTTGACCACGAAGCGGGCCGAGGTCGCCGCGGTCAGGTCGTTCTTCGAGCGGTTCCCCGCGAACCCGTACAGCTCCGTCTGCGCGGCTGGCTGGTTCCAGCCAGGCTGCGCTATGCCGGTGGGCGCGGTGAAGGTCACGTTCTCGGGGCCGAGCGGTCCCTCGGGGCCGGTGGCGCCGGTCGTCCCGGTTGCTCCGGTCGGGCCCTGGGCGCCGGTGGCTCCCTGGGATCCGGTCGGGCCTTGCGAACCGGTGCTGCCGGTCGCGCCCGTGGCACCCTGGGGACCGAGATCGCCCTGCGGGCCGATGAGTCCCAGCAGTCCCTGTGGGCCGGCGGGTCCCTGCGCGCCGGGGTCGCCCTGCGCGCCTGTCGCGCCGGGATCGCCCTGAGGTCCTTGTGCGCCGGTCGCGCCCGATGCGCCTGTGTCGCCCTGAGCTCCTTGTAGCCCGGCGTCGCCCTGCGCGCCAGTGGCTCCCGTGGCTCCGGTGTTGCCCTGAGGACCCTGTGGTCCGGTCGGGCCAGGCGCTCCTGCGCCCGCGGGGCCGGTCTTGCCCTGTGGGCCGGTCGGGCCCGCAGGCCCCGCAGGCCCGGCGGCACTCGGTTGGCCCTTCAGCGAGCCCTTGAAGTCACGCGCCGTGAGCGAGCGGTCGCGCACGTCCTTACCCGTGAGCGAGCGGTTGCGCACGTCCTTACCCGTCAGCGAGTTGTCCTTGATCGCCTTTCCGGTTATCAGGGAGGCCGCGGTCGCGGTGCCGCCACCCGCGAGGATTACGGCGGTGATCCCCCAAACGGCGGACGATGTCCAGACGCGTTTCAGCATCTAGTACGCATATCGGTTGACCACACCTGGCGCTTTAGCGCTTGTTCACCGGAATAGTGAGGATGCTCACCGCTGCCCGGCCGGGTTGACTACGAGTACTCGTAGAAGCCGGCACCGCTCTTGCGGCCCAGCCTGCCCTCGTCGACCATCGCGCGCACGCGGTCGGGCACGTCGGCGTCGATCGACTCGCCGATGGCCACGGCCACGTCGAGCCCCACGAGGTCGAGCAGCGCCAGCGGCCCCAGCGGGTGAGCGGCGCCGAGCTTCATGCAGCTGTCGATCGCCTTGGGCTCCAGGCCCGTGTCCTCGGCCAGCCGCACAGCCTCGAAGGCGAACGGGAACAGCAGCCGGTTCACCACGAAGCCGGGAACGTCGGGCACCTCCACGGCGGTCTTGCCGAGGGCCTCGCAGAGGTGATGGAACTCCTCGCGCACAGAGTCCTCGGTGGCGTCGGGAAAGGCAAGCTCGACGAGGTCCATCTTCTCCACCGGGTTGAACACATGCAGGCCGGCGAACCGCTCGGCGCGCCCGCTCGCCTGGGCCAGCTCACCCACCGACAGGGAGGAGGTGGTCGTGGCCAGCAGCCCGTCGGGGGGGAGCGACTCGTGGATGCGGGCGAGCAGCTCTCCCTTCACCTCGGCGTTCTCGGCCACGGCCTCCACGACCACGGTGCTGCGGCCCGCCATCTCTGCCAGGTCGGTGAGCACCTGCGTCTCGTCGCCCAGCTTCTCTCGCGCGCGCTGAGCCGAGGCGTCGCTGCGGGCCCACAGAACCGTCTCCATGCGCGGGGCCGCGACGGCGGCCAAACCGCACGCGATCGCTCCACTTCCCGCTATTCCAAGCCTAATTTGGGGGGTCGGTTGACTCACCAGTCAATCGAGTACCCTAACTGCAGATGGCGCATGAGCGCCGGTTAGAGCGACCTTTCTACGGAGGTACCGAGCACCCATGGAGACCGGAAACCGCGAGGTAGTGATCGTCGAGGCTGTGCGCACCCCGGTGGGCCGCGGGCACGAGGAGAAGGGCTACTACAAGGACGAGCACGCCAGCAACCTCCTCGCGAAGACCTACTCCGAGGTGATCGAGCGCTCCGGCATCGAGCCCTCCGAGGTAGAGGACGTGATCGCCGGCTGCGTGCAGATGTTCGGTGAGCAGGGCATGAACATCGGCCGCAACGCCTGGCTGGAGGCCGGCCTGCCGATCGAGACGCCCGCCACCACGCTCGACCGCCAGTGCGGCTCGGGTCAGCAGGCCGTGAACTTCGCCGCCGCCCAGATCGGCTCGGGCGTGCTCGACGTGGCAATCGGCTCCGGTGTGGAGCACATGGGCCACATCTCCTTCGGCGACGGGATGCAGGTGATGTCCGAGCACGGCGCCGGCTTCTCTCCACAGCTGCTCGAGAAGTACAACCTGGTCCCGCAGGGCCTGTCGGCGGAGATGATCGCCGACCAGTGGGAGATCCCCCGCTCGGAGCTCGACGAGCTCGCAGTGCGCTCGCACGCACTCGCCCACCAGGCCACCGAGGAGGGCCGGTTCGAGCGCGAGATCGTGCCCTACCAGGTGAACGGCGACACGTTCGTCACCGACCAGGGCATCCGCCCGGGCACAGATATCGAGAAGCTCGCCGCGCTCAAGCCCGCCTTCAAGGAGGACGGCAAGATCACTGCGGGCAACAGCTCACAGATCTCCGACGGCGCCGCCGCCCTGCTGCTGATGGAGCGTGGCAAGGCCGAGTCCCTGGGCCTGAAGCCCCGCGCGCGCATCGTCGACCAGACCACTGTGGGCGTGGATCCGGTGATCATGCTCACCGGCCCGATCCCCGCCACGCGCAAGATCCTCGAGCGCAACGGCATGAAGATGGATGACATCGACCTGGTGGAGATCAACGAGGCCTTCGCGCCCGTCGTGGCGGCCTGGCAGCGCGAGCTGGATCCCGACATGGACCGCGTGAACGTGAACGGCGGCGCGATGGCGCTCGGGCACCCGCTCGGCTCCACCGGCGCACGCCTGATCACCACCCTCCTGCACGAGCTGGAGCGCTCGGACAAGCAGATCGGCCTGGTCACCATGTGCTGCGGCGGCGGCCTGGGCACAGGAACCCTGATCGAGCGCCTTTAGGCGGCTGCAAACCTGCCCGGAAGGATCGTTTAGATCCCGGTTTGGGTAGCTGATTCTCGATGACAGTGGAATCTGAAGACGGCCTGATCGCCGGGCGTTACCGGCGCCTCGGGCACATCGGCGCGGGTGGCATGGCCCGCGTGTACCTGGCCGAGGACGAGAAGCTCGGCCGCAAGGTGGCGGTCAAGCGACTGCACTCCGACAGCCCCGACGACGCCGCCTCGCGTTTCGAGCGCGAGGCCCGGCTGGGGGCGTCGCTGAACCACCCGAACCTCGTCTCTGTGTACGACATCGAGACAGAGCCGGAGTCGGTGCTGATCGTCATGGAGTACGTGGAGGGCCAGACCTTGCGAGAGGCGATCGTCGACGGGCCGCTCGGCATCGAGCAGGCGATCTCCGTGGCGCGCGACATCGGCGCGGCGCTCGACCATGCCCACTCCCACGGCGTGATCCACCGCGATGTGAAGCCGGCCAACATCCTCATCCGTCGCGACGGCGTGGCCAAGCTCGCCGACCTTGGCGTAGCCAAGGCGGCGGAGTCCACCCAGCTCACCGGCACGGGCATGGTGGTGGGCACGGCGTCCTACATGGCGCCCGAGCAGCTCGACGGGTCCTCCGCCGGCCCGGCCACCGACGTCTATGCGCTGGCCGCGGTGATGTACGAGGCGCTCGGGGGCGAGAAGGCCCGTGCCGGCTCGACCCCGGTGGAGATCGCCCATCAGGTGGCCACGAACCCCGCGCCCGACCTGCGGAGCGAGTGGGAGAACGCGCCGGCCGGAGCCGCCGAGGTGCTCAAGCGCGGCATGGCCCGCGACCCGGCCGAGCGGCCCGAGTCCGCCGGGCGGCTGGCGCGCGACCTGGAGGTGGGCTTGCGCGGCGGCGTCACAGGGGCCACCGTGGCGGAGCCGCGCGACGACACCGACCGTACGGCGGCTTTGCCCGTGACGGCTCCCCCGCGCCCCAAGCCGCCGCCGCGGCGGCCGGCGCCCCCATCGCGCCCTGCGCCGGCGGCGCCCGGGCCCGTGTCCCGCGAGCGCAGGCTGCCCGCCTGGCTTCCCGTGGCGGCGCTGCTCGCAGTCCTCGCCGTCGTGGCCATCGCCGTGCTCGCGTCGGGCGGTGACGATCCCGCGCCGCAGCAATCTGCCGACGGCGGGGGGTCCGCCCGCGAGGAACAGCCCCGCCAGCCGACCGAGGAGCAGCCGGCGGAGCCCGCGCCCGAGGAGCAGGCTGCCGACACCGGAGGTGGGAACGATCCCGCCGAGGGCGCGCGCCTGGACGCTCAGGCCTACAGCCTGATCCAGCAGGGCTCCTACGAGGAGGCGGTGCCGGTCGCCCGCCGAGCGGTGGCGTCCTTCCCTGAGGACGATACCTCCACGAACTACGCCTTCGCGCTGTTCAACCTCGGCACGGCTCTCAACCGCTCGGGCAGCCCGGAGGAGGCGATCCCGCTGTTCGAGAAGCGTTTGAGCTTCTCCGACAACCAGCGCGACGTGGTGGAGGCCGAGCTGGCCGACGCGCGCGAGAAGGCGGGCTAGGGCCCGCCGCCGGGCTCCGCGGCGCCGCCTTCGAGCCGCGCCACCAGCTCGTCCAGCCGCAGCTCCTCCAGGCCCTTGCCCACGGCCTCGAGCTCGCCGGCGCACCAGTCCACCAGCTCGCGGCCCTCGCGGACGAGGTCCAGCGTCTCGCGCAGGCCCGCCTCGCCGGAATCCAGGCGCTTGATGATCTCCTCGATCCGCGCCGCCGCGTCCTCGTAGCTGCGCGGCTCGGCGCGCGGAGGCGTGGCGCCGGGCTCGCCGGTCACGGCGACTCCTCCGGCTCGATCCGCGCCCCCACGCGCCCGTCTGCGAAGCGCAGCAGGACGGCGGACTCCTCGCGCGCGGCGGCGGCGCTGGTCACGGGCTCGCCCTCGCCCTCGGCGCGCTCCACCAGGGCGAAGCCCCGCTCCAGTGTGCGCTCGGGATCGTGCGCGGCCAGGGCGAGCAAGAGCCGCTCGAGGTCCCGCGCCCGGCGAGCCGCGGCCGCTGCCGCGCCACGGCGCAACTCCCGCGCCCGCGTGGCTGCGAGTGCGTCCTCGCGTCCACTGACCGCGGCGAGGCGCTCCGCCTGGCGGCGCAGCACCAGCAGCCGCCGCTGGGACACCTCGCCCTCCACGGCCACCCGCCGCCCACCGGCGGCCCGCATCTCACGCACGCGCTGGTGCATGCGGCGCCGCTCGGAGGCCACGTGCTCGGCTGGGGCACGCGACAACGCGGTCAGCCGCCGTGCCCGCTCGACCACGGCTCGCCGTCCGCCGCGCTCCAGGCGTCCAGCGGCCGCCGCGGCGGCGCGCCGCGCGTCGCCGCAGTGAAGCCGCACGGCGGACTCGGCAGCGTGGGTGGGGGTGGAGCAGGAGATAGAGGCCACGTCGTCGATCAGGGTGCGGTCGGTGTGGTGGCCCACGGAGGCGATCACCGGCACCGAGAGCATCGCGACCGTGCGGCACAGGGTCTCGTCGGAGAACGCCATCAGGTCCATCACCGAGCCGCCGCCGCGGGCCACCACGATGGCGTCGACCTGGCCCACGGCGGCAAGGTCCTGCAGCCCGCGCGTGATCAGCGGCGCGGCGCGGCGGTCCTGGACCGGGGCGAACGCCCACACCAGCCGTCCCGCCCAGCCCCGGCGGCGCAGGCCGGCCAGCACGTCGTCGCGGGCCTTGCCCCGCTCGCCGGTCACGACCCCGATCGCGCGCGGCAGCGCCGGGCGGCGTAGGGCCTTCTGCGGGTCGAACAGGCCCTCCGAGTGCAGCTTGCGGCGCAGCCGTTCGATCTGGGCGAGCAGCTCGCCCTCGCCGGCCACGCGCAGGCCCGTGGCCCGGAAGCTGAACGACGGGGAGGAGGTGGCGCTGCCCGGGTAGTAGTCGCAGCCGCCGCCGAGCACCACCTGCGCGCCGTTCTCAAGGTCCACGCCGATGCGGTCGTAGTCCGAGCGCCACATCGAGCACGGGAGCGCGCCGGTCTGGTCGCGCAGCTCGAAGTACACGGCCTTGGCCCGCACGCCGAGATTGGACACCTCACCGAACACCTGGACGCGGGCCAGCTCGCGCAACCTCGTGCGCAGCGCCGCTGCGTACTCGCCCACCGGGAACGGGCCCTTCAGCTGTGAGCCGTCGATGCCGGCGGGCCTGGTGCCCGCTCCACTGGTCTCGTTCATTGACGCGATCCTAGGCGGTCACAGCGCGGTCACGGGCGCTGCCCGGCGCGCGTTGTAGATTCGTCCCATGCGCCGCTACCTGGCCGCGCTGTCCCTGGTCCTGGCGCTCGCCGCCATTGTGTCCGCCACCCCGGCCGGCGCGCTCCAGCTCGCCTCCTCTCCGGCCGCCTCCGACAGCGCCCGCGGCTGGCGCCCCGCGGTGCGCGCCGCGCGCGCCTACGCCTCCCGGCGGACGGGCTTCACCTCCTTCGCCCTGCGCACGCCGCGGCGGCTCTACGGCTACCGCGGCCGCACCACCACGATGTCGGCCAGCGTGGTGAAGGCCATGCTGATGGTCACCTACCTCAACCACCGCAGCGTGCGCCGCCGCAGGCTCAACGGAGCGGACCGCGCCGTGATCGGGCCGATGATCCGGCGCTCGGACAACCATGCGGCCAGCCAGGTGCGCAACTTCGTGGGCAATGGCGCGCTCGTGCGGCTCGCCCGGCGGGTGGGGATGCGCGAGTTCGCACCCAGCCCCAGCTGGGGCGCCACCCGCGTCAGCGCCCGCGACCAGACCAAGCTGTTCCTTAACATCGACCGCTTCGTGGTCCGCCGTCACCGCAAGTTCGCCATGCGCCTGCTGGGGTCGATCGTGCCCTACCAGCGCTGGGGCATCGCCAAGGTTCGCCCGCGCGGCTGGGCGCTGTACTTCAAGGGCGGCTGGGTGCGCGGGATCGAGAACCAGGTGGGGCTGCTGCGCCGTGGCGACCGCCGCGTGGCCGTGGCCGTGTTCTCCGCCGGCCAGAGCGCGGCCTACGGGCGCGAGACCGAGCGCGAGGTGGCGCGGCGGCTGCTGCGGGGGCTGCGGCGGAACTCGATCCCGCGCTAGGGCCGGCCGAGGGCCGAGCGCAGGTCGCCCCAGGGGGTAGTCTCCCGCCGCGTGGACCTGACGCTCTCGCCCAACGAAGCAGCCTTCCGTGACGAGCTGCGCGGCTGGCTGTCAGAGAACCACCCCGGCGAGGAGCCGTCCGGCGACGAGGCCGCGTTTACGTTCCGCATCGCCTGGCAGAAGCAGTTGCACGCCGCCGGCTATGCGGGTCTGTCGTGGCCCGAGGAGTACGGCGGCAAGGGCGCGACGCTGATCGAGCAGGCGATCTTCGGCGAGGAGATGGCGCGCGCCAAGGCGCCGCCCACAGCCAACGTGCTCGGCCTTGTGATGGGCGGCCCGGTGGTGATCGCCCACGGCACCGACGAGCAGAAGAAGCGCTACCTCGAGCCGATCCTCTCCGCCGACGAGATCTGGTGCCAGGGCTTCTCCGAGCCCGACTCGGGCTCGGACCTGGCGTCGCTCAAGACCAAGGCCGTTAAGTCCAACGGCGACTGGGTGGTCACCGGCCAGAAGGTGTGGACCACGTTCGCCCACCACGCCAAGTGGTGCATGCTGGTGGCGCGCACCGACGAGGACGCGCCCAAGCACAAGGGCCTCACCTACTTCCTGATGGACATGGAGCAGGACGAGGTGCAGGTGCGCCCGCTGCGACAGATCACCGGCGAGGCCGAGTTCAACGAGCTGTTCATCGAGGAGGCCCGCATCCCCGACGAGAACGTGCTCGGCGGCGTGGGTAACGGCTGGGGCGTGGCGATCACCACCCTGATGCACGAGCGCGCCGGCCTGGGCGCCGCCTCGGCGGCACAGGTGAAGATCGTGCTCGGGCAACTGGTCGAGCTGGCGCGCGAGCGCGGCGTGGACGACGACCCGATCGTGCGCCAGAAGATCGCCTCGCTGATGATCGAGGCCGAGGCGCTGCGCCTGAACGCCTGGCGCGGACTCACGCAGATCATGAAGACGGGCGTGCCCGGCCCCGAGGGCTCGCTCCCCAAGCTGCAGTGGTCGGCGGTCAACCAGGGCATCACCGAGTTGGCGATGGAGATCCGCGGCGAGGAGGCGGCGGTCAAGGAGTCCGACTGGACCTACCGCTTCCTGCGCGCCCGCGCGAACTCGATCGAGGGCGGCACCACCGAGATCCTCAAGAACATCATCGCCGAGCGCGTGCTCGGCCTGCCCAAGCTGCGATGAGGAGCCCCAAGCCTTGAACTTCGATTTCACCGACGACCAGCAGGCGATCAAGCGCACGGCCAAGGACCTGCTGGCCGAGCGCTTCAAGCCCGAGAAGGTGCGCGAGCTGGCCGAGGCCGGCAGCTACGACGACGCGCACTGGTCAGAGCTGTCCGAGCTGGGCTGGGCGGGGATCTTCATCGACGAGGAGCACGGCGGCCAGGGCCTGGGCACCGTCGAGCTGACCGTGCTGATGGAGGAGTTGGGCTACTCGCTCGCGCCGGTGCCGTTCCTTTCGAACGCCGCGGCCGGGCTGGCGCTCCAGCACGCGGCCTCGGATGAGCTGAAGTCGAAGTGGCTCCCGGGAATCGCCTCGGGCGAGGCGCGCGGCACCGTTGGAGTGGTGCGCGGGGACGAGGCCCCGATGGTGCCCGACGCCGACTCCGCGTCGGTGATCGTGCTGATCTCCGACGGGGGTGTGGCGGCCGTGCACGAGGCCTCGGCGTGCGACATCGAGCCCGTCGAGGCGATCGACTCAACGCGCCGCTTCGCGCGGGTGCGCCCCAACGGCGACGGCGAGGCGCTGGATGACTTCTGGCCGGCCTGGGACCGCACGTGCGCCGCGGTGGCGGCGGAGCTCGTGGGCGTGTGCCAGCGCACGATGGAGATGACCGTGGAGTACGCCCGCGACCGTAAGCAGTTCGACCGCCCGATCGGTGCCTACCAGGCGGTGTCGCACCCGTGCGCCGACATGCTGCGCGAGACCGAGAGCGCGCGCTCCACCACGCTGTGGGCCGCCTGGGCCGCCGACTCCGAGCCCGAGACCCTGCCGATGGCTGCGGCGATGGCCAAGGCCTACGCCTCGGACGCGGGCTGGAATGTGACCTCGTCGGCGCTCCAGGTGCACGGCGGCATCGGCTTCACGTGGGAGCACGACCTGCACTTCTTCTTCAAGCGCGCCAAGGTGGACGGCACGCTGTTCGGCTCCGCGCGCGACCACCGCGAGCGGGTGGCCGCGCTGTCGGGCCTCGGCGCCGGCGCGCCCGTGCCCGCGACCGCCTAGGCGTTCGCACCGGCGCATTCGCCGCCAGGAGCCGATTGGGCTCGATTTGGGTCTTGACCTCAACGGGTCAGTGCACAACCCGTTGACGGTCGCATAGTCGCATCGCTTCCGATCACTGGGCGAGCGAAGGCCGGTTCGCGAGCACGATCACGGCGAACATCGCGCCCTGCGGATCGCTGAGCACGGCCCAGCTCTCCGGCCTTGGCGGCGATCGCGTCTGTGTCCTACACCGAGAAGCAGATGCCCCAGGCCGCAGGCTGCTCGCTGCCCGCTCAGCCCGCGCGCGTGCCGCCCACGAACTGCGTCACGCCCGTGACCAGCTGCTTCACGTCATCGAAGCCGCGGCGCTCCAGGCCGCGCGTCACCTCTTCGCGCTCGAACAGTCGCATGCCGCTGCGCGTGCCGGCCACCGACTCCCAGGTGCGCAGCGGGGCCGACCGGCCGCGCACGCTCGTGAAGAATGCGATCCGCCCGCCCGGGGCGAGCATCGCGGTCATCCGGTCGAGCGCCCGCGAGGGGTCGGCGAACAGATGCAGCGCGGCGAAGCAGCAGACGCCGTCGAACACGCCGTCCACGAACGGCATCTCCTGGGCGTTGCCGCGCACGTAGGCGGAGCGCTCTGCGAGCCCGGCCGACTCGGTGTCGGACACGGCCCGGGCGAGCATCGTCTCGGAGACGTCGATGCCCACGGCCAGGCCCTCGGGCCCCACCGCACGCGCGAAGCCGCGCGTGAAGTTGCCGGTGCCGCAGGCCACGTCCAGCACGGCGTCGCCGGCACCGAGGTCGAGCAGTGTCCGCGCGATGCGGTGCTCGTCGGCCATGCCGGGACCGAACACGCCCTTCATCATCCGGCCGAGGGCGGGCCGCCACCAGCGCTCGTAGATGCGCGGCACCACGCCGGTGAGCATCAGGTCCTGCACGGTCCCGGTGGACTGTGGCCCCGCGCCGCCGATCAGGTCCAGATAGCCGGCCGGGTGCACCCGCGCCTGGTCGCGGACCTCGAGGTCGAGGAGGGCCGAGGCGCGCTCGAGCGCACCGGCCTGGCTTGCCGTCACCACCGTCAGGCGGCGCCGGAGGGGCCGGCCGACTCGGGCACGTGGCCGGCGCGCAGGCTCGGCATCGCGGGCTCGTCATTGCCCTGCGCGCCGCGGCGCTCTGAGCCCTCGGCCACCTCGTCGAGCCGGGCGATCTCGCGCTCGCCCTCGACGCGCGCCGGATGCCCCTCGGGCAGGCCGGCGATCAGGCTGCGGATGCGGTTGCGCAGGTGCAGCGCGAAGTGCGGCGTGGAGGCGCCCATCAGCTGGCGAACGTCCTCGACCGACGGCTCGCGCTCGAGCCGTCCGGGCTCCTCGAATTCACTCATCGCGATGGAACCCTATTGGTCAGCCCGTGCGGCATCCTGCCGCACCTCTGATGAAGCAGGTCGCCCTCCGGGCGCCCATCACGGCGTGTTCGCCTGGACCGGGATCAGCTCGGTGATCTGGTCCAGGCGGGCCTGGGCGCCCACCGACAGCTGCTCCTCGTCGCCGAGGATCCACACGCGGTTGTAGACGGCGTCGCCGGGATCGGCGTCGAAACCGGGCTGTACGCTCAGGAAATAGGCCTCCAGCGCGCGCGGGAGGGCCTTTGCCTGGTCGGTGAGCACCAGCGGCGCGTACACGCCCTTGGTCGCGAGGGACGACGAGGCGGCGGCGTCCAGCGGCCGCGACGCATTGGCCACGGTGAAGTTGTGGCCGGGCACGGTCACGCCCCAGCCGAAGTCGCTCCGGCCGTCCTCGTAGCGCGCGAACTCGATCGAGTTCTGCACCGCATCCGGGCCCTGGATGCGCTTCACCTTGCCGAGCTTGCGCAGGTCGTCGAGCACGGCGTCGGAGATCACCTTCTGGGGACCGAGCACGAAGATCCGCGGCTTGTCGTGCTCGGCGATGGCCTTGCGCGTCTCGCCCGGCAGCTCGCCCTTTCGGGTGAGCAGCACGGAGTCGCCGGAGCGGGCGGCCCAGGCGGCGGCGGGCATCGCGTACTCGGCCTGCTCGCCCGAGGCCACGATCACGCTGGACGACGGGCGCCCGCGCGCGGCGGAGAAGAAGCGGTCGATCGAGGCCGCGCGCGCGTAAGGGCCCTTGCCCTCGATCACGGCGGCCTTGAGGCCGTCGGGGCGCGCCGGCGCGTCGCCGATGCGGATCACCTGGGCGTCCTTGGACAGGTCCGAGCCCTTGGGCTTGAGCCGCTCGATCGTGTCCGCGGTGACCGCCGGCAGCTCGTCGCCGTCGGAGAGCAGCAGCGGCGCGCCGATCGGATTGGCTGTGAGCACGGAGGCCGTCACCCCCGCTTGCCAGTCCTCGGAGTCCACCAGCACCACGGCGGTGGGCCGGGTGGCGGTGGAGGTGCCGGGGAAGACCGCGTTGGCCACGCCCGCGGCGTCCGCCGCAGCATCGCCGCCGCCCACGCGGATCGTGTTCTTGGTGGCGCTGGCGGGGAAGCCGAGCTTGGCGGCGGCATCCTCGTCGCCCGAGGAGGGGCCCAGCTGTGGCGGGCTGCTGGGCTCGTCACCGAGGCTGCAGCCCGGGATGGTGGCCAGCACGAGCAGAAGGGGAGCGAGTCGGCTCGTGCGCATCGAAGCGGCAGGTTAGCCAGCGCGCCCGTGCGCAGACCCACCTGATCGCGCGCGAGGGGCTTCCGCGCCGGGCCGCCCGGTAGGCTTTGCATTGGTTGACTAGTCAGTCAATCGCTGGTTGACTAGTCAGTCAATCGCTGGTTGACTGGTCAGTCAACGGATTCTGGCCACCTGCCAGCACCCGTTCCGCCGGACGGGATAGACGTCACCGGCGCATCACTGGAGGCTTTGAACAAGTGGATTTCCGGCTCTCAGACGAACAGCTCGAGTTCCAGGCGCACTGCCACAAGTTCGCCGTCGAGGTCATCCGGCCGCTGGCCGACAAGTACGACCGCGAGCAGGCCGTGCCGTGGGAGGCCATCAAGGCCGCCCGTGAGTGGGGCCTTCATGGCCTCGAGCTCATCATGAAGATGGGCAACGACCCTGACGGCATGTTCGGCGTGATCTACGCCGAGGAGCTGCACTACGGCTGCGCCGGCATCGGGCTGGCGATCTCCGCCTCCTCGCTGGCAGCCGCCGGCATCGCCTCGTCCGGAACGCCCGAGCAGATCGGCAAGTGGGTGCCCGAGTGCTTCGGTGAGGGCGATGAGATCAAGCTGGGCGCCTACGCCGTCACCGAGGCCGGCGCCGGTTCCGACGTGAAGTCGCTGCGCACCACCGCGAAGCTCGACGACGAGACGAACGAGTGGGTGCTCAACGGCACCAAGGTGTTCATCTCCAACGGCGGCATAGCCGACGTGAACGTGGTCGTGGCCACGGTGGACCCCGAGCTGGGCCACCGCGGCCAGGCCTCCTTCATCGTTCCCAAGGACACCCCCGGGCTCTCGCAGGGCAAGAAGGAGGACAAGATCGGCATCCGCGCCTCGCAGACCGCCGAGGTGGTGCTCGAGGACGTGCGCGTGCCGATGGAGAACCTGCTGGGCGGCAAGGAGAAGCTGGACCGCAAGCTCGAGCGCGCGCGCTCCGGGCAGAAGGGCGGCTCCTCCAACGCGCTCGCGACGTTCGAGATCACCCGTCCGATGGTGGGCGCATCCGCGCTCGGCATCGCGCAGGCGGCCTACGAGTGGACGCTCGACTACCTCGAGGACTCCTCCGACGAGAACGGCCCGCTGATCGAGCAGCAGCGCGTACAGCAGGTGCTGGCCGATGTGGCCACCGAGATCGAGGCCTCGCGGCTGCTCGTGTACCGCGCGGCCTGGATGGGCCGCTCCGGTGTTCCGATGACCGGCGGCCAGGGCTCGATGTCCAAGCTCAAGGCCGGCGACGTGACCATGTGGGCTACGACGGTGCTCATGGACCTCGTGGGCGACTACGCGCAGACAACCGACTGCCCGCTGGAGAAGTTCTTCCGCGATGCGAAGATCTACCAGCTGTTCGAGGGCACGGCCCAGGTGCAGCGGCTGGTGATCAGCCGCATGCAGCGCGCCGAGTACCAGCAGAAGCTGAACGAGGCGGCCGAGGTGCTGTCCCAGGCGCCCGGCGCCGCCTCCGGCGACACCGCCGAAGGCGGCAAGGAAGCCGAGCCAGCGGCGGCATAACGGTTCCTGCGGTGCTCGCCCGCCTGTCCTACCGGAGGTAGGGATCCACGATCGGGCTGCGCTCCTCGGCTGAGTCGCGGCCTCTCAGGCGCTGAGCCCGCGCCTCGTCACAATCGGATGTCGTGAGCTTCTCGCTCGACCCCGCGGCCATCCTGCTGGTGCTCGCCGCCGAGGCGCTGTACCTGCGCGCCGTGCGCGTGCTCGCCCGCCGCGGCTATCGCGTGCCTGCGGGCCAGCAGGCCGCCTGGCACGCGGGTGTGGCGTGCACCGCGATCGGCCTGCTGTCGCCGATCGACTCGCTCGGTGAGGAGCTGCTGATCGCCCACATGGGCCAGCACCTGCTGATCGCCGACATCTCGGCTCCGCTGCTGCTGATCGGCATCCGCTCGCCGGTGTTCGCCTTCCTGTTGCCGCGTCCGGTGCTCGTGCCGCTGGCGCGCGCCACCGGCCTGCGCCGCCTGCTGCGGTGGTTGCGCCGTCCCCTGGTGGCAATCCCGGTGTGGGTGGTGATCCTCTACGGCTGGCATTTCAGCTTTGCCTTCGAAGCCGCCCTTCGCAATGACCTCGTGCACGTGCTCCAGCACCAGTCCTTCGTGCTCGGGGCGGTGCTGGTGTGGTGGCCGGTGATCGAGCCCAAGCGCCGGCGCATGCCGGGCGAGCTGTGGAAGGTGCCCTACGTGATCGGCGCGCGCGTGGCCGGCATGTTTCTCGGCATGGCCTTCGTGCTCCTGCGCACGCCCGCCTACGGGGAGTTCTACAGCCAGACGGCGCCCGAGCACGGGATCTCGGCCCTCACGGACCAGCAGGTGGCAGGCGGAATGATGCTCTTGCTGGACCTGCTCGTCATGCTGTTCTGCCTGGGCCTCGTCTTCTACCGCTCCGCACAGGACCACGATCGCTCGGAGCGGACCCCCGCGGTGGCCGGATGAGGCCCGCCCTGCTCGCGCTCGGGGTGGCGCTCGCCCTCGGCGGCTGCAGCCTCGGCGACGGCGACGACGGCTCGGACCGCCCCGGAGCCGACTCCTCGCCCCGGGCGAAGGAGCGCCAGGGCGGCGGGGGCACGCGGCAGAGCGAGCCCGACGAGGCCGCGGCGATCCGCGCATGGAGCGGGGCGCTGAACGACGGCGACTTCGACCGGGCGGCGGCCTACTTCGCGCCGAACGCGATCGTGGAGCAGACCCAGGAGATCCGCTTGGCCGACCGCAGGGCGGCCATCGCATTCAACCGCAGCCTCCCGTGCAAGGCCGACGTGACCGACGTCGAGGACGAGGGCGAGACCGTGCTGGCGGCGTTCCGCCTACGCGACGGCACGGGCGGGCCGTGCGACGGCAGCGCCCGCGTGCGCTTCACCTTCCGCGACGGCAAGTTCTCCGAGTGGCGCCAGCTGGCAGAGCCGCCGGAGCCGCAGGGCCCGGTGGCGATGCTCAGCCACTAGTCTTGACCGCTCCCCCGAACGCGTGCACGACAACTTCAAGGAGGCGCCATGCCAGGCCTTGGCGGACGCATGTCCACAGTCATCAAGTCGAAGATCTCGAGGTTGCTCGATCGGGCCGAGGACCCCTCCGAGACGCTCGACTACGGCTACCAGAAGCAGATCGAGCATCTCCAGAACGTGAAGAAGGGGATCGCCGACGTGGTGACCTCCAAGAAGCGCCTGCAGATGCAGTCGCAGAAGCTCGAGCAGCAGGTGGTCAAGCTCGACACCCAGGCGCGCCAGGCCGTGTCGCAGGGGCGCGAGGACCTCGCCCGCGCAGCGCTGGAGCGCAAGACCGTGGCCCAGACCGAGCTCCAGTCCCTGGACACCCAGGTGTCAGAGCTCGAGGCCCAGCAGGAGCAGCTCACCCAGGCCGAGCAGAAGCTGCGCGGCAAGATCGAGACCTTCAGGACCAAGAAGGAGGTCATCAAGGCGCAGTACTCCGCGGCCGAGGCGCAGGTGAAGATCGGCGAGGCGGCCACCGGAGTGGGCGAGGAGATGGCCGACGTGGGCCTCGCGATCCACCGTGCCGAGGACAAGACCGAGCAGATGCGCGCTCGCGCTGGCGCTGTGGAGGAGCTGGAGGCGGCCGGCACCTTCGAGGACCTGACCCAGCTCGGTAGCGGGCAGGACGACATCGACCGCGAGCTGGCCCAGCTCGGAGCCGGCTCCCAGGTGGACGACGAGCTGGCCAAGATGAAGGCCGAGCTGGGCTCCGGTGGGGGCGACTCGCCGCAACTGGGCGAGGGCGAGCAGAAGGAGGATGCATGATCGTTCGGGTGTCGGGGGAGGGCCAGTTCCGGCTGCCCGACGAGGACGCCGGGCGCCTGAACGAGCTGGACAGCCGCGCGGTGAGCGCGGTGGAGCAGGGCGACGAGGCCGGTTTCCGCGAGCTGTGGAGCCAGATGCTCGAGATCGTGGCCAGCGACGGCAACGCGCTCGACGGGGACGAGCTGGTGGAGTCCGACGTGATCCTCCCGCCGCGCGATGTCACCTTCCAAGAGGCGCAGGGCGAGTTCACCGGCGAGGGCCTCATACCCGACTGAGGTGAGCTCGCTCACCTGGGCCCAGGTGTCCGGCTGAAGCCGGACAGCTATTCGTTGCAGTCTCCGGCGCCCGCGTCCTCGCTCGCGCTGTAGTCACAGGAGTCGGGATCCGAGCCACCGGGGCCACCGGAGACGCCAGGCTCGTCGCCGTCGAAGTCGTCGCTTCCCGCGCCGCCGTTCAGCATGTCGATGCCGCTCCCCCCTCGAAGCCGGTCGTCGTCCTCCTCGCCGAAGAGCATGTCGTTGTCCTCGTCCCCGAAGAGCGAGTCGTCGCCGAGGCCGCCGTTCAGCGTGTCGGCGCCGGCGCCCCCGTGCAGGTCGTCCGGCCCGGCGCGGCCGCCCAGCTCGTCGCCGCCCGCGCCGCCCGAGAGGACGTTGCGGCCCAGGGTCCCGAACAGCTGGTCGCCGGAGGGCGAGCCGATCGCGTGCTCCACCTCTGTCACCGTCTGAGGACCGGAGTCCTGCGTGACGGTTCCGGCGAGGAGGTCCAGCAAGACCGGGTGGTTGGCCCCGATGTTCGCATACGAGATCGTGTCCTCGCCGGGGCCGCCAACGGTGGCGTGCGTGCCCTCGCGCGGGAGTATGAGGTCGTTGCCTGCCGCGCCGCTGTAGGTGTGCCGGTAGATGGTCTCGCCGGTCAGCGTGTCGTTTCCGGACCCCGCGAGGACGATCTCGGTCTGGTTGCCGACGTCGTCCCGCTCGCCCGCCTCGCCGTCGTTGTCGGGTTGGCCGCCGATGAGGCTGATGTCGAGATCCGCTGTGCGCTCGCTGTAGTCGACGGTGTCGGTCCCGTCGTTCCCGCTGATGTCGTCACTGCCGGGGTCGCCGAACAGGAGGTCGTCGCCCTGATTGCCGTTCATCCTGTCGTCGCCGTCCTCGCCGGCGATATTGTCCGCGTCCTCGCCGCCACTCATGTCGTCGGCGCCCGGGCCGCCGCGTAGGAAGTCGTCTCCTTCGCCGGCGAGGAACCGGTCGGCTCCGTCATCGCCGGCCAGCCGGTCCTTGCCGGGTCCGCCGTTCAGCTCGTCGTCGCCGGCGCCCCCGGACACCTGGTCATCGCCAGGAATCGAGGTGCCGTAGTCCGCGAGCAGGGTGTCGTCGCCATCGCCCCCCTGGAGCTCGTCGGACCCGTCGTGGCCGCGGAGAGAGTCAGCTCCCTCGCCGCCGGAGAGGGAGTCGCCGGCGCCTGCGTCGGAGCAGCGGCTGGTTCCAGCGCAGTCGCCCTCGAGCGAATCGGCACCGGATAGGCCGAGCAGCCGGTCCTTTCCAGCCTCGCCGGTCATGCGGTCGTCGCCGGCCGAGCCGGTCAGCGTGTTGTTTGCGCGGTTACCCGTGAGCCGGTCGGCGCCCAGGCCGCCGATCGCGTTCTCCACGTCAGTGGCCACGGTGTCGCGGCCATTGACGGGGCCGTCCTGGGCGTTGCCGTCGTTGCGCTTTCCAGAGGCGAGTGTCACCTCCACGGACTTCAAGCGGTCGACGTACGTGACGGTGTCGGATCCCGATCCACCTCGTATCGTGTCGGCGCCCGACGCTCCGTCGAGCAGGTCGGGGGAGCCGCCGCCGCTCAGCGTGTCCCCGGCGCCGCCGCCGAAGAGGGAGTCGGGCAACCCACCGCCCGCCAGCCGGTCCACGCCAGGGCCGCCGAGGAGAATGTCGATGCCTCCGTTTCCGGAGAGCCTGTCCCGGCCGCCGCTGCCCTCGAGCCTGTCGAGGAGGCCTCCGCCGCCCGAGAGGGAGTCGTTGCCTCCGTTCCCGACGAGCGTGTCACTTCCGCCCCCACCGCGGAGGACGTCGTTCCCGGGACCGCCGCAGATGATGTCCCGCTTCGCGCGGCCGCTGATGCGATCGTCGCCGCCGAGGCCCGCGATCACGTCCTTTCGCTTGGTGCCGCGGATGCGGTCGCCTTTCGAGGTCCCGACGATGGTGGCACGCTTGCCCTTGCACTTGGGACGCGCAGCGTCCGCCTGCGGAGCCACGAGCCCATTCATGAACAGCACACCAGCAAGTGCAAGCAAGGCGGCGTGTCGAGGGCTGGGCTGGGTCGCTGCGAGCATCCCGGGACGGAGGGTCCCCCGTCTGGGTGACCCTACACCCGGGCGCCAGCGGAGGCCATGATCAGGACCGCACGTGACGAGCTCGTACCAGTCACCGCGTGTCGGTTGACGCAATCACACTCGTAGAGCGGAATCGCCCTACAGCGGGATCTCCCACAGCGGGAACCAGCGCGACGTGTCCTCCTCGAACGGGATCTCGTCGGCCAGCTGGGCCTTCAGCCGCAGCTCGCGCTCGGTGTCGCGCTGCCTGTCGCCCTTGGGGACGAACGGGTAGAAGGCTCCGCGCTTGAAGTTGTAGATGAAGTACAGCCGCTGAGTCTTCTCCTCGAACGCGAACACGGCGGCCAGCAGGCGGTCGCCGTAGCCGCCGCCCTGGAGCTCCGTTGAGATCGTGTTCAGCGAGACCACGAGGTCCTCGAAGTCGGGGTCGCGCAGCACGATCCAGCGGTAGCCGAACTCGTCGTCGGCGGACTCCAGCGTGGAGCCCTGCTCCTCGGCGGTCCCGTGCAGCAGCTCCTCGGCGTCGCGCAGGATCTGGTCGAAGTCCGAGGTGGCCAGCGGCTGGAAGACGATCCCGGCCGAGCCGGCGGTCTTCATCCCCAGCTCGGTCTCCATGGCCACGTACGCGGTGGTCATGGCGAACAGGCGGTCGGGCGCCACGCCCTTGAGCTTCTTCTGCCCTCCGAGAAGGGACTCGAAAAAGCCCACCGATCAGGCGGGGCCGGCCTGCAGCGAGCGCTCGAGCTGCTGCAGGCGCTCAATGCGCTTCTCCATCGGCGGGTGCGTGGAGAAGAGCGTCCGGACGGCGCCCTTGACGCTGGTCGGCACGATGAAGAAGGCGTTCATGCGCTCGGCCTGGCGCAGGTCCTGTTGGGGCACGCGCTCCATGGCGCCAGAGATCTTCATGAGGGCCGAGGAGAGGGCGCTCGGCCGGCCCGTGACCAGCGCGGCGCCGCGGTCGGCGGAGAACTCGCGGTAGCGCGAGAGGGTCAGCATCAGGAAGAAGGAGACGATGTACACGACGAAGGAGGCCAGGAGGATCACGATGATCGCGGGCGCGCCGTCGTCGCCGTCACCGTCGCCGCCGCCCCCGAAGAAGAAGCCGAACTGCAGCATCATCGCGGCGATGCTGGCGAAGAAGCTGACGATCGTCATGATCATCACGTCGCGGTTCTTGACGTGCGAGAGCTCGTGGGCCATGACGCCCTCCAGCTCGGCGGGGGAGAGCGTGTTCATGATTCCGGTGGTGGCGCACACCGTCGCGTTCTTGGGCGAGCGGCCCAGGGCGAAGGCATTTGGCACGTGGGTGTCGGCCACCGCGATCTTGGGCTTGGGCAGGTCGGCCTGGATGCACAGGCGCTCGATCATCGCGTGCAGGCCCGGCGCCTCCTCGGGTGAGACCTCCTTGGCGCCCATCGCGGCCAGCGCCAGCTTGTCCGAGAGGAACAGCTGGGCCAGCGACAGTCCACCGACAACCACGAGCATGATCACGGCGCTGGCCCCCGCGGCGAACAGCGCGCCTACGAAGGCCACGTACAGCAATCCGAGCAGGAACAGGGTCAGCAGCATCCGGAACTGGAGGCCGGTATCGCGGGGGAAGATCGCCTTCTGGGACGCCATAGGGCAAGTGTAGTGAGAGCTTGAAAAATCCCTTGCAGGGAGCAGGAATTAGGCCAGAGAGCGAGTGTCTCCGTGCTACGGTGCCCCGGTTCCCAGCGCCGAAATGCCTGCATAACAGCCGTAAACGCGGTTGAGGCCAAGCTCCCCGGCCGCTTCTGGGCGGGCGCCCTGCCCGGCGCCCGGGACACCCGCTCCACATGCCACGAACTCTCTTTCTCATCCCCTTCCTGCTCGCCCTGGCCGCGTACGTGCTGCTGCCCCTGCCTGGCTCCTCGGCGCCGCTGTCCCAGCGCATCGAGAGCAAGCGCGGCCAGGTGGAGGCCAAGAAGGGGCGCGAGGGCGTGTTGTCCACCACGATCCAGCGCTACAACACGAACATCTCGAGCCTCCAAGGCGAGATCAACAGCACCGAGAGCCGCCTGACCCAGGTGCAGTCCGAGCTCGACGAGGCCCGTGCCCAGCTGGAGAAGGTGCGCGACGACCTCGAAGTGGCCCGCGACCAGCTCGCCAAGGCCCGCGCCAAGCTCAAGGCCTCGCGCGCGGCGCTGGCCGACCGCCTGGTGGAGCTCTATAAGGCCGACCAGCCCGACGCCCTGACCGTGGTGCTGGAGGCCGACGGCTTCGCCGACCTGCTCGAGCGCACCGAGTTCCTCGAGCGCATCTCCGAGCGCGACGGCGAGATCGTGACCGAGGTGCGGATCCTCAAGGCGCGTGCCGAGAAGGCCGAGCGCCTGCTGGATGAGCTGGAGCACGTCAAGGCGACCGCCGCCGGGACGATCCTCGAGCGCCGCGACGACATCGCTGCCGCCCGCGACCGCCTGGCCTCGGCCCAGGGAGAGCTGCGCACGGCTCGCGACGGCCGCCGCACCGCCCTCGCCCAGGTGCGCAACAGTCGCCAGTCTGCGCAGGAGGACCTGGCGGCGCTGGAGCGCGAGCAGGCGCGAGTGACCGCACAGCTTCGGAACACCTCGGGCGGAGCACCCGCCGGCCCGGTCCGGCGTGGCTCGGGCCAGTTGATCTGGCCGATCAACGGAACGCTGTCTTCGCCCTTCGGCCAGCGCTGGGGACGCCTCCACGCGGGCCTTGACATCTCCGCGCCGGAGGGGACTCCGATCCGCGCGGCGGATTCCGGGCGAGTGGTGCTGGCCGCATACACTGGCGGCTACGGGAACTACACCTGCATACAGCACGCCGGGAGCATGTCGACGTGCTACGCGCACCAGTCGCGCTTGGGCACGTCGGCCGGAGCGTCGGTCAGCCAGGGTCAGGTGATGGGGTACGTCGGCAACACCGGCAACTCATTCGGTGCCCACCTTCATTTCGAGGTGCGCCTGAACGGGTCCCCCGTGGACCCGTTGGGCTACCTGTAGCAGCCTCGGATACCGTCAGCGGATGCTCGCGCTACGCCGACGCCTGCCCGCCGCAGCGGTCCTGATGGCCGCCGCGCTCCTGCTCCCCGCGTGCGGCGGGAGCGACGAGGAGGACGTCCAGGACGCGGTTCGCGACTTCGCCTCCGCCATCGAGGACAAGGACTACGGCAAGGCCTGTGACGGCGTGACCGAGCAGGTGCGCCTGACCTTCGGGAACGCGGCCACCGGCGGCGCCGGCTGCGAGAAGGTGTTCCAGCAGGCAAACGAGGCAGGCGGCCTGGAGGGCCTGCCCACCAGCGCCGACGATCTCGAGTTCGACAAGACCGAGGTCAGGGGCGACTCCGCCACTGTGAAGATCAAGGGCGACGACACCGGCGACACCACGCTGCGCAAGGAGGACGGCGAGTGGAAGCTCGACGTCCTCTAGGACTAGCCTGCGGCCTGTGCACCCCGAGCTAGACCTCGGCCCGGTCACCCTCCAGACCTTCGGCATCTCCTTCGCGTTCGGTTTCCTTGGCGCCGGGGCGGTGCTTGGGCGCCGCTTCACCGAGCTGGGCAAGCCGGTGGACTGGGCCTACGAGATGATCTTCGCCGGGCTGATCGGCGGGCTGCTCGGCTCGCGCCTGGACTATCTGATCCAGAACTACGACAGCGTGTCCGAAGACCTGGGGGGCGCGGTGTTCTCCGGCTCCGGGCTGGTGTGGTTCGGGGGCCTCGTGGGTGGCGCCGCCGGCGTGATGCTGTGGGCGCGCTGGCGCGGCTTTCTGGAGCGGCGTTTGTTCGACGTCGCGGCCCCCGCACTTGCGCTGGGCTATGCGATCGGGCGCGTGGGCTGCCAGCTCTCCGGCGACGGCGACTACGGCACGCCCACTGACCTGCCGTGGGGAATGGCCTACCCCGACGGCACCGAGCCGACGACGGACGAGGTGCATCCCACGCCGGTGTTCGAGACGGTGGCGATGGGGCTCGTGGCGCTGGTGTTGTGGAACCTGCGCGACCGGATGGCGCCGGGGGCGCTGTTTGCCCTCTACCTGGTGCTGGCCGGCACCGAGCGCTTTCTGATCGAGTTCATCCGTCGCAACGACGGTGTGCTGGCGGGTCTCACGCCCGCCCAGCTGATCAGCCTCGCGATGGTGGCCGGCGGCGCCGTGTGGCTCAGCCGCCTGCGGGGCTCCGCCGCGCAGCCGCGGCCGGCTTAGGTGCTCTGAGCGCCCCGGTCGCCGCGGCCAGCACGAGCGCCAGGGCCACCGACGCGCCGGCGGCGGACCCCACGTGGTGCGAGGCGTAGATGCCGATCGCTCCGGCGATCACGGCCAGCCCGGCCCCCGCCGCCATGGCGGCGGGAGGGCTGGAGGCGTGGCGGCGCACGGCCACGGCGGGCGCCACGAGCACCGCCAGCACGAGCAGGCTGCCCAGGCCGGTCACGGCCACGGCAAGGGACACCGAGAGCAGCAGCAGCAGCGCCAGCTGCACGCGGGCGGGCGCGATGCCCAGCGACCGGGCGCCCACGGGGTCGAAGGCGGTGGCCGCCAGCGGACGGTGGAGGGCGGCGAGTGCCAGCCCGCCGAGGACCACGAGGATGGCCGCGGCCGCCAGATCGCCGTCGGTCACGCCCAGCGGGTCGCCGAACAGCAGCTCGCCCAGCCGCGCGGGGGTCTCGGGCGCAAGCGCCAGCAGCGCGCCGAGGCCGAACATGCCGGTGACCACCACGGCGGTGGCCGTGTCGGCCTCGATGCGCTCGTTCCGGGCGGCGATTGCCACCAGCGCCGCGGCCACGGCCACGCCGCCGAGCGCGCCCAGCACCAGCGGCGCTCCGCCCAGGGACGCCAGCACGAGCCCCGGGAGCAGGCCGTGCGCCAGCGACTCGGCGGGGTAGGCCAGGCGGTAGCCCACCACCCAGAAGCTCAGTCCGCCGCAGATCACGCCCAGCAGCGCCACCTCCGCCAGTGCGCGGCGGTCGATGCCGGAGCGCAGCGGGTCGAGGAAGAAGTCGAGGACGTCCATGGGGTCAGTGGTCGTGGTGCTGGACGGTGACCGCGCGCACCTGGCCGTCGCCGTCGTCGAGCACCACGATCTCGCTGCCATAGGTGGCCTCGAGGACGTCGCGGCCGAGCGCCTCGGCGGGCGGCCCGAAGGCCACTTGGCGGCGGTTCAGGCACAGCACCAGGTCGAAGGCGCGCGCGCTCTGCACGTCGTGGGTGGACACGAGCACGGTGCGCCCCTCATCGCGCAGCGCGGAGAAGAGGCCCTCCATCCGCTCGGCGCTGGCCGGGTCGACGCCGGCCAGCGGCTCGTCGAGCAGCAGCACCCGCGCGTCCTGGACCAGCGCGCGGGCGATCAGCACGCGTTGGCGCTGGCCGCCCGACAGCTCGCCGAAGCGGGTGCCGCTCTCGGACTCCAGCCCCACGCGCTCCAGCGACAGCGCGGCGGTGCGGCGGTCGGCGCGCGACGCCGGCAGCCACCAGCGCCCGCGGGCCAGGCTGCCCATCAGCGCCACGTCCAGCGCGCTCACGGGGAAGTCCAGCCGCGTGCGGTCGGTCTGGGCCACGTAGGCGGGGCGGTCCTGCACCTCCAGCTCGCCGGCCGCGGGCGCCAGCGCGCCCACCAGCCCGTCGAACAGGGTGGTCTTGCCGCCTCCGTTGGGCCCCAGGACGCCGACGGAGGTGCCAACCGGCACGGCGAAGTCCAGGTCCTGGAGCACGAGGTCTCCGCCGTAGCCCAGGGCGGCCCCGCGTGCGAGCACGGCGGGCGCCGCCGTCACGTGGCCTCCCGCGCGCTGAGGGCCGCCCGCGGCCGGACCGCCGTGGCCAGCGCGCACAGCGCGTAAGCCGCGCCGCCCAGCACAGCCACGGCGGGCCCGGGCGGCAGGTCCAGCCAGAAGGAGGCGTAGAGCCCGGCGGCGCCGAGCACGGCCGCCACGACCACCGAGCCCGCCAGCAGCCCGCTCACGCTGCGCGCGAACAGCCGTGCCGTCGCCGCCGGGGTCACGAACAGCGAGGCCACCAGCAGCGCTCCCACCGCCGGCAGGGAGGCCACGGCCGCGAGCGCCACCAGCACGAGCAGCAGACGGTCCGCCCGCCGGGTGGGCAGGCCGAGGGCGGTGGAGGCGCCGGGGTCGAACCCGGTGGCGGTCCACGCCCGGCCCAGTGCAACGGTGCCCGCCGCCGCGAGCGCGGCCGCCACGGCCGAGAAGGCCACGTCGGCGGAGCCCAGCCCGATCGCCGTGCCGAACAGCAGCCGGTCGACGGCCGCGCCGGACTCGAACACGTCGCTGGCCAGCACGGTCCCGATGCCCAGGGCGGCCACCAGCAGCAGCGCCGTGGCGGCGTCACCGGGCTGGTTGCCTCTTCCGGCGCGCTCCACGCCGCCCGCGTAGCCCAGGCCCACGACCAGCGCGGCCAGGCGCGGGCTCACGCCGGCGGCCTCGGCCACCACCAGCCCGGGGAAGGCCGCCGTGCCCGCTGCGTGCGTGAAGAAGGCCAGGCGCCTGAGCACGATCCACGCGCCCAGCAGGCCGCCGGCGAGCGCCAGCAGGCCCAGCTCGAGCAGTGCCGTGCGGAACAGCGGCAGCTCCAGCAGGTCGAACGGTGAGGGCAGGGGCGTGATCTCCACTCGGAGATCGTAAATGAGAACCGTTATCAGCCGGAGGAGAAGGCCCGCTCTACGAAGCGGGCGGAGAGGTTCTGCACCTCGAGGTCGTGCTGCAACGACCGGTGGTGGCCGCCCGGGAAGAGCAGGAGGCGCTTGGGGTCCTGCGCCGAGCGGTGCAGCTCCTCGCTCACCGTGTAGGGGATCTGCTCGTCACCGCGGGCGTGCAGCAGCAGCAGTGCGGTGCGGGGGCCGAGGCGCGCGGCGGCCGCGTACACGTCGAGCGATGACACCCACGGCTCCATTGCGGCCGCGTCGTAGGAGAAGCCCTCCAGCTTCCCGGTGCGGAGCCCGCGGAGCAGGATGTCCTCCGGCGCCGGGCATACGGCCACGACCGCGGCGATCTCGGGATCCATCGCCGCGGCGTGGATGGCCTGCCATCCGCCCATGCTCGAGCCGCGCAGCGCCACGCGGGGCGCGTGCGCGCGCAGCAGGTCGCACATGGCCAATGCGTCGCCGAAGGCGGTCGGCCCGAACTCTCCGGCCGACCGCCCGTGGCCGCGGGCGTCGTAGGCGAGCGCCGCCAGCCCGCGGTCGCGGCACAGGCGGCTGAAGTCGAAGTGGCTCTCCTTGGACGAGCCGGCGCCGTGCAGCACCACCACGCCGCCCGCCGCCTCGGTCTCGGGCTCGAACAGGGCGTAGGAGATGCCGTCGTGGGTGCCCAGCTCCGGTGGCGCCGGGGCATCGTGCTTCATAATCGCCCACCTTATGGCCGCCGGGGACCCCCAGGGAGCGCTCGCCGACGCCGGGGTGGCCGACCTCCCCGGCGGGCTCGGCCACGTGTTCCCGCTGGGCTCGCGGCTCAACGAGGCGGGCCGGCTGGCGATCGGCGGCTGCGACAGCCTGGAGCTGGCGCGCGAGTTCGGCACCCCGGCCTACTTCTACGCCGAGGACGACATGCGCGCCCGCGCGCGTGCCACGGTGGCCGCGTTCGCGGAGCGCACCGCGGACTTCGGCGTGGTCTACGCGAGCAAGGCCTTTCCGTGTACCGCGGCATTGCGGTTGTTCGCCGAAGAGGGACTGCTCTGCGACGTGGCCTCCGGCGGGGAGCTGCACCTGGCCCTGCGCGCGGGCTTCGAGCCCGAGCGCCTCTACCTGCACGGCAACAACAAGGCGGAGGCCGAGCTGGCGCAGGCGGTGGACGCCGGAGTGGGGCACATCGTGGTGGACTCGCTCGACGAGATCGGGCGCCTGCGGAAGATGTCTTCCGCGAGAGGCCAGCGCGTGCTGCTGCGCGTGGCGCCCGGCATCGAGCCCGACACCCACGCCAAGATCGCCACCGGGCAGGAGGACTCCAAGTTCGGCATCCCCCTGCCCCACGTACAGCGCGCGATCGAGGCCTGCGACGCCGCCGGGCTGGACCTGCGCGGCCTGCACTCCCACATCGGCTCGCAGGTGTTCGAGCTGGGCGCCTACGAGACGCTCGGCGAGGTGCTGACGGGCCTCGCCGACCTGCCTGTGGTGAGCATGGGCGGCGGCTTCGCGGTGGCCTACACGCGCGACCAGCGCCCGCCGGCGCCGGCGGCCTACGCGGAGGCCATGATGAGCGCGCTGCCCGCCGAGAGGGTCGTGCTGTGCGAGCCCGGGCGCTCGCTGGTGGCCAACGCGTGCGTGACGCTCTACACGGTCGGGACCGTCAAGGAGATTCCGGGGGTGCGCACGTACGTGGCGGTGGACGGCGGGATGTCGGACAACATTCGCCCGATGCTCTACGACGCCGCCTACGAGGCCCAGATCGCCGACCGGTTCGGGGAGAGCACGCCCTGCCGGATCGCGGGGATGCACTGCGAGTCCGGCGACGTGCTGGTGCCCGATGCGTCGCTGGCCGATCCGCGTCCCGGCGACTTGCTGGCCGTGCCCGCCTCCGGCGCCTACGGCCACGCGATGGCCAGCAACTACAACGCGGTGCCGCGCCCGCCCGTGGTCTTCTGCCGGGATGGCGACGCCAGCGTGGTGGTACGCCGCGAAACCTACGACGACCTCACTCTTCGTGACGCCTGAGCCCTTCCGCGTAGGGCTGCTCGGTCACGGGACCGTGGGAGCCGCATTCGAGGAGCTGGTCTCCCAGCGTGCCGACGCGGTCGCAGCCGAGGTGGGGCAGCGGCCGGAGATCGCGGGTGTCCTGACCCGCAGCCAGGGCGACTTCGACGACATCCTGGAACGCAGCGACCTGATCGTGGAGCTGATGGGCGGCACCGACCCCGCGCTGGACTACGCGCTGCGCGCGATGGAGGCCGGCAGGCACTTCGTGACCGCCAACAAGCAGCTCGTGTCCAGGCACGGCGAGGAGCTGTTCCAGGCCGCGGGCAAGGCCGGCGTGCAGCTGCGCTTCGAGGCCGCGGTGGCCGGCGTGGTGCCCGCCATCCGTGTGATCTCGGAGACGCTTGCCGCCGCGCACATCGAGCGCGTGCACGGGATCGTTAACGGCACGACCAACTACATACTCACCGCGATGGAGCGCACGGGGGCCTCCTACGAGGACGCCCTGCGCGAGGCGCAGGAGCTGGGCTTCGCCGAAGCGGACCCCACGGAGGACGTGACCGGCAAGGACGCCGCGGCCAAGATGACCATCCTCGCCAGGCTGGCCTTCGGGGCGCCGGTGCACATCGACGACGTGCCCGCCGAGGGGATCGAGAACATCACGGCGGAGGACATCTCCTACGCGCGCGAGCTGGGCCTGTCGCTGAAGCTGATCGGCAGCGCCGAGCGCGTGGACGGGGGGCTGTCGGTGCAGGTCTATCCGGCGTTCCTCTACGCGGGCCACCCCCTGGCGGCGGTCCACGGGTCCTTCAACGCGGTCACGATCGAGTCGCCTGCGATCACCGAGATCACGCTGTCGGGCCCGGGAGCCGGCGGCAGTCAGACCGCCTCGGCGGTGCTCGGCGACGTGGTGTCGGCCATGATCCCGCCGCCGTTCAACCCGCCGCCGGCGGAGCCCATGCCGCTGGTCACCGACCGCGAGTCGGCCTTCTACCTCCATGTGGAGGTGGCCGACCGGCCGGGCGTGCTGGCACAGGTGGCCGAGATCCTCGGCCTGCAGGGCGCGTCGATCGAGTCGGTGGTGCAGAAGGGGCTCGGCGAGGACGCGCGCCTGGCGATGGTGATGCACCCGCTGCTGGAGTCGCGTTTCCGGGCGGCGGTGGAGCTCATCGGCCGGCTGGACTTCGTGCGCTCCCCGCCGCGCGTGATCCGGGTGATCGGCGAGGTGTTCGAGTGAGGTGCGGCGTATGAGCCTCTGGCGTTACGCCGACCGGCTGCCGGTTGAGCCGCTCGTGACCCTGGACGAGGGCGATACGCCTCTCGTCCGCGCGCCGTTCCTCTCCGAGCGCACCGGCTGCGAGGTGTGGCTGAAGCTGGAGGGGACGAACCCGACCGGCTCGTTCAAGGACCGCGGAATGACGGTGGCGGTGTCCGCCGCGATCGGCGAGGGGGCGGAGACGGTGGTGTGCGCCTCCACCGGCAACACGGCCGCCAGCGCGGCGGCCTACGCGGCGCGCGCCGGGCTGCGCGGAGCGGTAATCGTGCCCGAGGGCAAGATCGCCACCGGCAAGCTGGCCCAGGCGCTGGTGCACGGCGCGCGAGTGGTGGCGCTGCGGGGCAACTTCGATCAGGCGCTCCAGCTGGTGCGCGAGCTGAGCCGCCGCCACCCGATCGCGCTCGTCAACTCCGTGAACGAGTTCCGCATCGAGGGCCAGAAGACGGGCGCGTTCGAGGTGTGCGACCAGCTCGGCGAGGCGCCCGACGTTCTGTGCGTGCCCGTGGGCAACGCCGGGAACGTCACGTCGTGGTGGCGAGGCTTCACCGAATACGGTGTGGCGCCCGCGCTGCACGGCTACCAGGCGGCCGGAGCGGCGCCGCTGGTTCAGGGCGCGCCGGTCGAACAGCCCGAGACCGTGGCCTCCGCGATCCGGATCGGCAACCCGGCGCGGTGGGAGGACGCGATGGGGGCGTTCACCGCCTCGCGCGGCCAGGTGCGTGCGGTCACAGACGAGCAGATCCTCGAGGCGTACGAGCTGCTGGCCGCGCGCGAGGGCGTGTTCTGCGAGCCCGCCTCGGCGGCCTCGGTGGCGGGCCTGCTGGCCAACCCGCCCGAGGGGCGAGTGGTGTGCGTGCTCACCGGCCATGGGCTAAAGGACCCCCAGACCGCGATGAGCCGCGCGGCATCGGTCATCCCGTGCGAGCCCGACATCGACGCCGTGGAGTCCGCCTTGCTGGAACGGTCGTGAAGCGCAGGCGGACCGTGAGCGTGCCGGCGTCCTCGGCCAACCTCGGCCCGGGCTACGACGCGCTGGCCGCTGCGATTGACCTGTCGCTCGAGCTAGAGGTGGAGGAGACGGGCGAGTTGTTCGTGCACTCCGACGTCGAGGGCGTGCCCACCGACCGGACGAACCTCTGCGTGCGCGCGTTCGAGGCGCTGCACCCCGCCGACGGCATCACCTTCCAGATCCGCTCGCAGATCCCGATGGCCGCGGGGCTGGGCTCCAGCGCCGCCGCGATCGTGGCCGGGCTGTGCGCCGCCGACCACATGTACGAGCTGGATGCTCCGATCTTCGAGCTGGCCGCCGAGCTGGAGGGCCATCCCGACAACGTGGCCGCCGCGCTGTACGGCGGCTTCGTGGTGTGCGCCGACTCAGAGCCCGCCCGCTTCGACCCGCCGCCCGGCCTGGAGGCCGTGCTCGCCACCCCGCCCGACCGGGTGGCCACCGACGAGGCCCGGGCGGCGCTCCCGGACGAGGTGCCGATGGCCGACGCCGTGCACAACGTGGCCCACGCCTCGCTGCTGGTGCTGGGCCTGGCCCGCGACGACTTCTCGCTGATCGGCCGCGGCCTGTTCGACCGGCTGCACCAGGACCGCCGCGCCCACCTCTACCCGCGTTCGATGGAGCTGGTCGGAAAGGCGGCCGAGCTGGGAGCGGTGGGGGCGACGATCTCGGGCGCCGGGCCGTCGGTGCTGTTCTGGTGTCACTGGCAGCAGACGGGCACGCTTGTGGAGGCTTTGAGGACGCAGGCTGAGGACTGCCACGTTCGGCGCGTGAGCTTCGCCCCGGGCGGCGCCGACGTGAGGGAGATGTGACGCGGATCAAGGCGGCGGGAGGAGTGGTGGTCCGCGACTCAGGCGGTGGCCGCGAGGTGCTGCTGGTGCACCGCCCGCGCTACGACGACTGGACGCTGCCCAAGGGCAAGCTCGCCGCCGGCGAGAGCTTCGAGGACGCCGCGCTGCGCGAGGTGCGGGAGGAGACCGGGCTGCGCTGCACGCTTGGGCGCGAGCTCGCGGGCACCGAGTACCGCGACAACAAGGACCGCCCCAAGGTGGTGCGCTACTGGCTGATGGAGCTCGAGGGCGAGCCGGGGGAGTTCGAGCCCAACGACGAGGTCGACGAGGTGAGGTGGATGTCGCTGGACGAGGCCCCCGACGAGCTCACGTATGACCGCGACGGCGACGTGCTGGGGTCGGCGGGTCCACGATGACGCCTTGAGGGATTGGACACTTTCCCCCACTGCAGGGGTAAAAAGTGCCCAACTTGATTTGCGGCGTGCGGCGGGGCCGCGGGAGGCCTAAGGGGAGGGGGCAGGGTCCGGCGGCACTCGGTCCGCCCACGGCCGCGCCTGCTC
>Ga0209587_1000134_pt1 | contig 35051 bp, 36 predicted proteins | sample NGEPerD_2_FD_184512 | JGI IMG/M metagenome (GOLD analysis project Ga0209587, IMG submission 184512) | Arctic peat soil microbial communities from the Barrow Environmental Observatory site, Barrow, Alaska, USA - NGEE PermafrostL1-D... | ecosystem: Environmental > Terrestrial > Soil > Wetlands >...
ACTTCGATCAATCAGTCGATTTAGTCATTGTTCGGATTTTTCAATGGCTTGGTTTGTTATGACCTTTTTTCTGAAACCAAAATCTAAGAAAGAATCAAACAAACTCTTGACTTTTATTAGCTGGTCTTCTATCTGAGAGATTCAGGGATTTGAGGCTCAAACTAAAGAATATTCAGAAATATCTCAAGGCTAATGAGGGCAACCTCCTCCCTCCCCAATAAAGTATTCCGTTTTGCAGCACGTGCATAATGGTTCCCTACGAGGTCCGGTGTTGCCCTATAAATTACAGCCCCTTAAAACGAGATCGACTTACAATAATAAATCCATGATAAAAACAAACATAGCATCTTCATATTTTTGAATTTTAGGTGCGATTGCTTGTTGAGGCCTTCCCTCTAATTCAGGGTGCTCTGCTAAATATTCTTCCCAAGTCGTATAATATTTCGAATCCATTTTACCCTCTCCCTCCAGCATTAGTAGGTTCCATTATCATGGACATACTCCAAGACAGCTCTGAGATTTTCCACAACCGGACCATTTGCTTCCAAATTTATAATGCTCTTGTCAGCTTGCCACCAATACTTTCCTCCCGGAGCAAGAATATCCATTAATTCTTTGGTTTTGTCAACGCATTGCTGCTTTGTTCCCGTTTGCAGCAATGTAACAGGATAGAAACCTGAAATAATATGTTTTTTGCCGAGTTTTTCCTTAACAAGTTTCGGATCTCCGTATTCAAACCTCATTATCGTATTTTCTGGCAATTCATACAGATAATCAAGGTATCTCATCCAGTCAGATTCCACAAACAGTTGAACAGTTTGGCCCATATCTGCCAATGTTTCTACCATTTTTTTGAAGGTTGGCCAGTATAATGTTGCAAAATCTTTATCCCGCAAAAAAGGAGCCATGTGAAGTGGTATAAACGAATAGCCTAGCATTGAAGGATTCGGTAGAGTACCTTTCTTAACCATCAGAGGTAATACCGCTTCGCAGGCTGCCACTACCTTATCCGGATACCGTCTGACATCACCGGAAATCCCCTTAAAGCTTCTGAGGAAGTCTGACAAAAAATCAAATGGAGCTTCAGTTAGAGCACCAACCATTGTAGCATAGCCATATTTCGCAGTCATTTTCCCTCTTATCGCACCTAGGGTTGCCATGTCGTCGGATTGGGCCCGCATCGCTTTGGCTAAAGCCATGGCTACTTTCCCTGGTGCACCATTAAGTTCAGTGAACAACCGAGGCAAAACCTTTTCGACAATACAGTCATACGGTGACGCGATAAACTCATCATATTCCTCAGCCAGTAAGCCCACTACTTCCGGATGCTGCATGAATCCGCTGGAACTCATGACGATAGGTGTTGACCCAAGGAGCTGATAGTGTGAGGGAACTCTTATAGATCCACCAGGATAAGTGTCCGTGATGAAATCTTGACAAAACTTATCATAAACTGGCTCTAATTTCGTCATGTCCCATTGGCACTCAGCCAAGTCCAAACCGGCGTGTTGAATTGCAAAATCCTGGGTTGCCGGATTGCTGATTGGCACTCTTTTTGGAGTTTTTCCGCTGAATAGATCGCGGAACATCTGATTTCGTTCATTCGTCATAGCCACGGCATCAGTCATATTATTTCACCCACCCTTGACAAATTTTCAGCCCTTCAGCAGCGTTTGTCGTGAAAGCGTCCGCACCGATTAGTTTGCAAGAGTCTTCATTGACTGGATTCCCGCCAATAATTATTTTCACACTATCTCTTACACCCGCTTCGTTTAGTGCCTTAACGACTTTCTTCATGGAATCAATAGCAAGCGTCAGAACGCCACTCATTCCAATGATTTGTGGTTTAACTTCTTTCACCTTCTCGACAAACTCGCTGGGTGATACGTCAATTCCTAAGTTATACACGTTGAAGCCTGCTGCTTCCGCCATACTACTGAAAATATTCTTCCCAATATCGTGTAAATCCCCCTCAACAGTACCAATGACTATCGAGCCAACTTTTTGCGTGGCTTCACCACTTAACACAGGTTTTAGTAAATCGATCGTTTGGGTTAGCAATTCTCCGGCAAAAATCAAGTCTCCCACGTAGTATTCATTCTTTTCATACAACTCTCCGACGATCGCCATACCTTTCTGGCAGGCGGAAACTACCTTTTGGGCATCTTCCCCACTTGGGTTTGTTGCTACAAAATCGTTAATCATGGTTATAATAACTTTTTCGTCAAGGTCTCCTACGGCTTGAGTTAGTGCCTGTAAATCAATCATAATTAAACCTCCTCAAATAATTTTCTTCAATCCGGCCAAAATTAAGCGTCTACTTTTACGGGGCCGATCTTGTTTTTACGGTAAGCATTCAAGTAATTTCTGCAAAAGCGGTCTTTTCCTAATAACGCATCTGTTATATACAGTGTTGCTACCATATCCCGATTGCAAGGATCTAAGATGGCAGAATCCATTCCTGCATCAATCGCTAGGGTTAAGAAGTGTTGATTAACCACCTTTCTTAAAGGCATTCCAAAGGATATATTGCTTAAACCAGAAGTTACTTTAATAGTCGGATATATGGTTTTTACTTCTTTTAATGTCTCGACAAAGTTTAGCAGAGATTGATTATCTGCAGATAGCGCCATTACAAGAGGGTCAATGTGGATCCTATCAGGGGTAATTTCATACTTTAAAGCCTTTTCAACTATAATCTTTGTAATATCCACCCTTGTTTGAATGTCCTTTGGGATACCCCTACTATCACACGTCAGTGCAATAACTTCCCATTTTGTCCCTTTTATAATCGGGAAAATTATTTCGCATTTTCCGCCTTCTTCAGATACGGAGTTAATCAATCCAGGGCGTTTGGCATACGGGAAAACCCTTTCGATAACGAGTGGATTCGGGCTATCAATACACAACGGCGTATCAACTGCTTTTTGAACAATGTCCATTAGCCATAGTAAAGTATCTACTTCGACATCTGGTGCAGTACTAGCACATACGTCAAGATAATCAGCGCCTGCCTCAGCCTGTTTTATGGCAAGATTTCGAATAAATTCTTCATCCTTTTGCTCTATGGCCGTCTTAACACTTGGTATAGTTCCATTTATTTTTTCGCCAATGATAATCATTTAAGTTGGCCTCCCTTTCGCACCTTGAAAGCTACCTGTATATACATGTCTTATGGGTATATATTATCAAATATTCAATTACTTTGTCAAACTTTCTTTTTCACATGAAAATTCTAATATAAATTGTTTTCTCTTCCTTATCACTTTTAATTTTGTTCATGAAGCTTATTTTCACCAATTTTTTAGATTTTAACCTAAAAAAAGAAGCAAAGAACTTTAGCAGTCCAGTGCTTCCATATTAATGTTCATTTATGCTTTATTTAATGTTAAAATATGTGCATTCACCAAAGATACTATTAAATCTAGGGTAACTGCCCAATTCAACAAATTTAACAACCTCAGCAATATCCTTAGCTCTACGGAATTCGCTCAAAGACAGCAACGCCAATTTAGCGCCAGTACCGGCTGCATTGCCAATCATTCTAATTTTGCTTTCCAGTTCAGAGGGAATCAAGCCTATGACACAGGCACTATGCGGGTTCAAGTAGTTTCCAAAGGCTCCGGCCAAGAGGACTTCTTTAATGTCTTGTGCTTGGATACCATAGGTTTCCATCAAGACTCTGACCCCTGCCGCCATAGCTCCCTTGGCCATCTGAAGTTCCCTGATATCACTCTGGGTAATCATAATAGGTCTACCGTGACCGGTTATACCTGCTTCAGTAAGCAGAAAGGCTCCTTGACCCTCAAACTGTATGAGGTTTTCCTTAAACCTATGGGCCGCAGGATTTGTTAATTGCTCGAAGGCTAGGATTTTCCCTCTCTTATTAAGAATACCAAGTTCCACCAATCCAGCGACCGCATCCAGCAAGGCTGAACCGCAAATTCCCAGCGGTTCCCCTCCCCCTATTACGGAATATTCAAGCTTGTCCCGATAGTAAACATGGTCGATTGCCCCCACGGCACCCCTCATCCCACTACTGATTTGGGCCCCCTCAAAGGCAGGGCCTGCGGCAGCCGAACAGGCAACCATCTTTTCTCTCGAGCCAAGCGCAATTTCTCCATTAGTACCAATATCAATGACAAGCTTAATATCTTCACTCCGGTCCAGCTCTGTGGCCAACAACACTGCTACCGTGTCCGCCCCCACAAAGCCAGCAATATTAGGCAACATGAACACTTTTCCCGCCTGATTGATGCTAAGCTTGAGTTCTGAAGCATCTAATATCAAGGGCTCACTGAGGGCTGGTACATAAGGGGATACCGCAATACTCTGAGGATTTATTCCTAGAAAGAGATGATGCATACAAGTATTCCCCGCGATAGAAATCCCATAGATCTGGTTCTGGGTTACAGAAGCCTTTTGTACCGCTTCTACAATTAGTTTATTAATGGCCTCAATCACGACATCCTGCAGTTTCATTAGACCATTTTCTTCATGACTCGCAAAGGTAAGTCGAGAAATAACATCCGCTCCAAACGTGGTCTGGGGATTAAGGGTAGAAACCACACTTAACTCTTTCCCGGAATACAGATCGAGCAAATAACCCACTATGGTTGTGGTGCCAATATCGAAGGCCATGCCGTGCATCGTTTTCGTGGAATCCTGCGCTTCAATTCCAGCTACTTTATTTTCATACATAACCGCGGTGATACGGTTATTAGCACCTCTAAGGACGTCGGGCATCTGCCTTAAAATGGAGACCGTCGACCCTAATTCACTATCCATATACCCTTGTTTAACTAAACTTTTCTTCAGGCGACGCCAATCAGAACTCTGAGTTTCACGAGTTGGCTTATCGACTTCAATAAACACTTTGTGGAGCTGTGGCTCAATTTGAAAAGCCCTTTCATCAGACGCCATTAAGATATTGTGTTGAAGTTTCTTTTGGTTTGGAAGCTCCACTGTTAAGTCATTGTGTACAGTAGTCAGGCAAGCTAAGCGAATACTTCCGTCTAGTTCCTTCGCCTGAAGCATTTCTTGTTCCCTGGTAACTGGCATAGTCAATCCCTTAGAAATCCTGACCCGGCACTTTCCACATGTTCCCCTACCGCCGCAAAGAAAATCAAACTCTAAACCTGCGTCAGTCATTGCTTCCTTCAGTGTACTACCTTCCATTACTTCCACCACTACATCTCCGGGTTGGAATACCACGTTATAATAGTTCAAGAAGATCCCTCCACCTTGTGTCATTTAAACCGCTTTTACTTAGGACTTAGATTAATCACTATTCCCCTGTAATTTAATATAGTCTCCCCTATAACTAGTTACACCTATGCCAATTGGCTTGTTTTCAGTGTTATATAGTTTCTGCTCAACAACCAATAAGGCAAGTTCATCATAAATATTGAGATATCGTTTAATCTCTTCGTTAGGTATCTTCGCACTAATACTTATTCTTCTCTTTAATGCAAAAAAGGACATATTATTCGATACCATTTCCTGAAATGTTGCCTGTTCAATTTCCTTTTCAACAATAGGCATGCCTTTGCTATAAAGCAAATATTTAACATCATAAGCCACGGGTATTCCATCGGTATAGAACAATCTACGAATCATAATAACATGCTTGTTTCTGGTAGTATGCAACTCATCAGCCAACTTTTCGTCAGGCATAATAATTGTCACTTCCAACAGTCTTGCTTTATCAACGCTGTTAATAGCGTTATTCATCTCATCATAATATAATGTATATTTGTTAACTTCCGGTTTTTGAACGTAGCTACCTTTGCCAGGAACAGAAAAGATGTATCCCTCACTTGCCAAAATAGCCAGACCTTTTCTGACCGTCATTCGGCTAACGCCATATTCTTTACAAAGTGCGGTTTCCGGCGGAACGGTATCTCCTGGTTTTAACTCTGCGCCGTTAACCTTTTTCTTGATATCTTCAACAATTTTTATATATACTGGATCAGCCATTACCTTCTACTCCTTGCCCATTACCATCCTTCATCCATTCTCTGCACGCTTTAGCACCTACCGAAGCATCTGTGGCAAAGCTATCTGCTCCAATAAACTTAAACGCATCTTGTGTAAGATGATTAGCACCTATAATGATCTTAACTTTGTCCCTAAGGTGTGCTTCCATTAAAGAATTCACTACTTCTTTCATTTCATCTACGGTGCTAGTTAATACACCACTAAGCGCCACAATATCCGGATTATGTTTCTCGACATTTTTTACAAAGATTTCACTCGAGACATCTACCCCAAGATCAATTACTTCAAAGCCGTATGCCTCTAGCATATACTTGAAAATGTCTTTTCCAATGTCGTGTATATCCCCTTTTACAGTTCCGATAACGATTTTTCCGGTTTTTTTATCATATGTCCGATGGAAAAAATCAGTCATTTCTTCCAGTTCCAATACTTGTCTGAAAATCAGTCCCGACATGATCAGGTCTGCGATATAATAGTCTTGACGATCGTAAAGTTTCCCTACCCTCTTCATTCCTTCATTCATTAAATCGAGCAGAAATATAGGGTCAATCCCTTCATCTAATGCTTCTTTGGCCAACTTTATTGAATTTTCTTCGTCTAACTGTTCCACGTTCCTGACTAACAATTCGTTCATCTTGCTTAATTCTGCCATAATCTTGCCTCCACCAACCATTAGTACAGTGTTAGATATACATGTATACATATACATTAAATTTTATAATCAAAAATTCGTTTTGTCAAACGTCAAGGCGATAAAGGTTATATAAATGTAGGGAACGACCCCCGTGTCGTTCCGCCGTGTTTCAGATTCGGAAATATCGTTGACCTGATTCGGGATATCGTTGACCTGATTCGGGATATCGTTGACCTGATTCGGGATATCGTTGACCTGATTCGGGATATCGTTGACCTGATTCGGGATATCGTTGACCTGATTCGGAACGACACGGGGGTCGTTCCCTACATTGCATCAATAATATTAACGTACGGAACGACCCCTGTGTCGTTCCGCCTTTCTAATTATACGGATGTATAAAGGCCGTCGATACCTTAAAGGTATCGACAGCCTCTTAATGTTTTGGTTATGGGTGTTACTAGCTCTCGCTTAATCCTAAGCCTTTTCTTTTCGCCATAATATGTGCTTCGATGTTATTGGCAACTTCTACTGGGTCATCTCCGAGAGCGATCTTTCCTCCCGTTAACCCTTCCACATCTTGGGTTAATAATTTGACAAGTTGGGGTGCGCCCGTTACAAAGGGGGTCGGGGATAGATAAGTGTACGCCCCGTAAGCTACTGCAAATACTCCATCAATCGTAGCTTTTTGCTCCATCCATTCGGGTGCAGTTACTGCAATGGGTAATTGAGGTATGTCGACATCCAAATGATCTGCCAGTGCTGTGACAAGCATCGAAATCCTGCCAGTATCCGTGCAGGTTCCGAAACTCAAAACGGGTGGAATTTTTAAGGCGCCACATATTTCTCCTAGGCCCTTGCCTGCCATTTCAACAGCATCCATATTACAAAGTCCAGCAACTTCTAACGCATGATTTCCGCAGCCAGCGGACACGACTAGAATATCCTTTTTGATGAGTTCTTTCGCTAGATTAACAGTGTTCCAATCCTGCGGCCCATTCCTTAAGGTAGAACAGCTTATTAAAGCGACAATTCCCTTAATCTTTCCTGCAGCGATAACCTCGACGAGTGGGTCTAGTTTATTGCCAAGGACCTCCAATACAGCTTCAGTCGAGAATCCCGCAATGGCTTTTTGCGTGATTTTCAGAACTTTAGCGGTGATCTTCCCTTTACGCTTTTTGAAGTTTTCAATACTTAAGTTAATCAGTTGATCAGCCATGGCATTCACTTCCGCCGGCTGATACGGAATCTTATGTTGAAGTCCCGGTACACCGATAATGGTACTAATGCTGACCAACGTTATTTGATATTTCTCCGCATACATGTCAATAGCCGGTGGCGAACAGTTCTCATCCATTGCCAGGACATCCACAGTCCCAGTAGCTAGTAAGGGTTCAATGGACAGCCAATTCCCCATTAAGCCGACAAACACTTCATCCATGCCAAATCTTTGGATCAATTCTTGTCCAGTTTCAATGGAACCGACTACTCGGAGCCCTTTCGCTCCCGCAGCTTTCGCCCGCTCTTGGACTTCAGCCATTTTGGCCCTTTGAATGGTTGCTACCCCAGCCCAAGGTTGGTGACCATTAAATACAATATTTACAGTAGACAAAATTTACAGCGGATTTTCTCCTGTTCCGTCCAGCGATCAAAGGAATTGGACATACCGTCTTCCCTGATCCGTAATAACATCTCTTCAACAGAGTCATGATAACTTACTCGGCCTTCTGTCTTCTCAAGTATCGTTTCAGTCATTACCGATCCCCCTTTATTGTTACTATAGAAAGTTTGCTCATTAGGACTGGTTCCTACAAATAATTTCCAGATCAAACTTAGATGTGTTATAGTTGGTTATAAACTGTGGTAATATTATAAACAACAACTATATAGGGAGGTCAACAAATGGATAATGATACACTAAAGTCAGAGAATCGGCCAATACCCGAAGGTGCCATTATAAAAACTAACCAAAGTAATCTCAAAGTAAGGAAAATAGTCTATTATATCTTAGGCGTTTTAGAAGTATTATTTGCCTTCCGCCTCGTCTTCAAGCTTCTCGGAGCTAATCCCCAAAGCCCCTTCGTATCTTTCATCTATACAGTATCACAGGCGTTTTTATCCCCCTTTACAGGCATCTTTAGATCGGCTGTAACTAAGGGGATTGAAGCTCAATCAGTTTTAGAACCAACGACCATCATTGCGATGATTGTCTATGCAGTCGTAGCCTGGGGAATTGTTAAGTTAATTGAGATTAGCAAGCCCCATCAGAATACTGAAATCCGATAAATCTAAAATATCTAAAAAGAAACCCCGTAACGGTCAAATTCTATACCGTTACGGGGTTATTAAATCTCTCAACTGTCTTCTCTTCATACCCACTTCATGCATCTATCCGATGGCTAACCGCCAATGGATAAGTTCCACTAAACTTGATAAAAATGATCTGGAGTAAGTTCCTTTATGCCTGCGGTATTGATACCGTCATAACTGCGACAGTCTTACCGTTGCTATCCTTAAAAGGTATATAGACCTTCAGATACCCGCTACTTAGGGTACTAGTGGTCGTCCCGCTTTTCATAACGTCACCAACTGTGGGCGGAGTGGGATAACCGCTCAGAACCCTTTCAGTTCCTTGTTTAACACTAGAAGAAATTCTTTCTTCCCCAACGAAAATAGATACTCCCATGGTATCTGGGAACACCGTTTCGACATCATCCACCATCTTATAATTATCATTTTCAGTGTAAGAACCTTTACTTAAAGTGGTCCCGGATATTTTCCAGTCTCCAGGATATTTTTTACTAAGTAAGTCATTTATTTTGCTTTCCACATTAGCTTGGCTTTCTTTATCAACTGTTGAAGTTGGAGTTTCAGTGGGATGACCTTCCGGAAGTTGAAATGAGTCAACTTGAGACTGAGAAACATTTGGAGCCTCAGGCTTCTTTGCGCAACCGACAAGAGAGACCATTAACACGATGATGGTTACAACAATTAAAACTTTCTTCTTAAACATGAACAAAATTTCCTCCTTAAGTCTTGATATTCAGTACTTCACCCTTTAGATTGTACATTATTATACAGCTTTTGGGGATAATTGTCTATAAACTATTACAAAGAATAACAAGCCGTAGTCGAATGCCGAATGAAAGAGTAAGTTAGGCTGCATAATTTGAAGGAATTAACTGTTATACAGCGAATTTTTATATAAACAACAAATTAAGGGGATTGCTATGTCTAAGCGTAATATTGAAAGTTTTCTTGACCCTAAATACCTAGAGGAAATCCTCGGTAGCTTCTCCAAGGCTACGGGTTTACACATTGAAGCCGTTAATCGAAAAGGAGAAACGCTTGCTGTCTTGGGTAACAAAAGCAGAAGTGATTTTTGCCAGTTTGTCCGTAGTAATAGTAAAGGAGAGAAGAAGTGTTTAAATTCTTATAAAGAAGCGACTTTAGAAGCCTCTAAATGGAATGAGCCCTATTTCTTCCGTTGCCATGCTGGAATCATAATATGGGCTGTCCCAATTATAGTAGATAATGTATTTTTAGGTAGTATCATTTGCGGACAAGTATTATTATGGAAACCAGATGAGCTTTTTCTTCAACAGTTAAAAAAGGGTAATTCGAATCTAGATTTCGGTATGTTACAACAGAAAGTTAGCAGTATCTCCATAGCCTCTCCTGAGCAATCTCAAGCTGCAGCTGATATGCTTTTTGTTGTGGTAAATCATTTGGTAAAACGAAACCTTCATACTATGGAGGAGGAACATGCTTATCAATTACAACGTCTTCAGATAAAAGGTTATTTAGAAAACAGAAAAAGAGGGAATATCACAGAGTTTACAGACTATAGAACATATTTGAAGAATGAACGACGTTTTCTAAGTTATATACGACTGGGTGATAGAACCAGAGCCGAAAGTACTTTGAAGGATTTATTAACTGACCTCTTAACCAAAACCGCTGGTGATAAAGCGACTATAAAGATACGGGTGCTTGAATTGGCGTCCCTATCATCGAGAGCGGCCGTCGAAGGAGGCGCTGATGCAGAACCAGTCATGGTTAAACTTCAGAATTTTAATAATGAAGTCAACGGCATTGAACGCATCGAAGAATTTTTTTTCAAAGTCCATAAAATCATTGAGGAATTCCTCGATGGAATTTTCAAACTTGCGGACAAGAAGCATCTCAGTTTGGTTAATAACGCTCGTAATTTTATTATGGAAAATTACTATAAACCACTTACACTCAAGGCAACCGCCGACCAACTTTTTATTAGCCCATCCCACCTATCTCGATTATTCCGCTTAGAATTGGATTGCACCTTTAACGATTACCTAACTAGAGTTCGCGTTGAAAAAGCAGTAGAACTGATGAAAAAACCGGAGTTTAGCGTTGAACAAGTTTCTAAAGCCATAGGCTTTAAAAGCCAAAGTTATTTTGCTGAGGTATTCCGAAAATATATTGGAGTAACTCCTTTGATCTACAAAAACAGCTTATTTTAGGGGCGATTTATTTGATATTTGATGATATTATCCATTCAATTGCAGAAGGTGAATCTGAAGAAACACTTGACTTAACCAAACAAGCTTTAGCCCAGGGATATTCCGCTATTTCAATTCTTGAAAAAGGACTGATTATGGGAATAAACGTTGTCGCTGAAAAATACCGTGAGGAAAAGGTGAATGTTCCTGAGGTCCTGATGGCTACTCATTCAATGCACGCCGGGCTATCCGTAATTGAGCCGCTCTTAACTGCACCCACAAAAAAGGGGTTCGGTAAGATAATCGTTGGTACAGTTGCTGGGGATTTACACGATATCGGTCTCAGTATTGTTAAAGCTATGGCCATGTCTTCCGGTGCCCGAATAATAGATCTTGGCGTAAATGTTACCCCAAAGAAATTCGCCAGTGCAGTTCGCAAGGAAAAACCTGATATTTTATTAATCTCGGCCTTGTTAACTACAACCATGTCTGTTATGAAAGATGTGATCGTTGAACTGGACGCTCAAGGATTACGTACTGGGGTTAAAATTATAGTAGGTGGAGCACCAATAACTGATGCCTTTGCCAAGGAAATAGGAGCAGATTATACGTTTCAAGATGCTTTCCAATTTAGAGACTTTTTAAAGGGAAATCTAACAAAATTGCTAACCTCTAAACGGAGCAGCTCGTGAAAACACACAAAGAACTACACTTATAATAAGAGTAGTTCTTTATGTGTTAGTTTCTCCCTTGGATTTTTGCTAATTACCTCTTGAAACCGAATCTAAATAATTTCGGGCTGTAGCCTTAATGCTTGTTCCATTATTTATGTCACACAAAGCATTATTTTTCCCTCATTCCCACTCCTCAAAAATTCCATGGATTATTCCATTTTTTCTAAGTACATGCTTCTCATGAAATTACTAGTGAAGGTCTTATTACCACCTAGTTCAACATGCTTTACCACTTTAGCTAGTTCTATGGCATCCTTGAATACTGTCCGATTCAGAAGTGCTCTCATTCCTCCCACGTGCGCTGCATTCCCAACTGTCTTAATTTTTTCCGGATTAATGTTGGGAACTAAGCCTATTTCTAAAATACTACTTGCTTTTAAATAGGAAGCGAAGGTGCCCGCTAGAACTATGGAATCCAGCTCATGAATCGAAATCCCTACCATACCCACAAGCGTTTTGATACCAGCACAAACAGCACCTTTAGCCAGTTGCAATTCGCCTATATCTTCTTGATTCAAGGAAACGTCGACCCCTTCTCTCCCACCATAAGAAAGCACAAATTCCCGCCCAGCTTTTCCGCCTGATCTTATTCGTTCCCTAAGTTGTGGTGAGAGAGAACTCGCTTTTTCTGGATCGCTTATTTTTCCTTGTTTATTGATAATTCCAGCTAACTTCATTTGCTCTATTCCTTCAATAAGACCTGACCCACAAATCCCAATTGCTTTTTGACCACCTATAACCTCTACCTTCACTCCGTCCTCAGTAATCGTTACTGCCTCAATAGCTCCTGGTTTCGCCCTCATTCCCTGCGTGATGCCAGCTCCCTCAAATGCCGGTCCAGCTGCGGTTGAACAGGCCAACATACCCTGCGAGGTTTTTAGAAACAATTCACAATTAGTGCCTAAATCTATTAGAAGATGACTTCCAGCATCTAATACTTCAGACGCTCCTATCACGGCACCAACTGTATCTCCACCTACAAAGCTACCGATATTAGGAAATAACAGCACTCTACCCTCTGGATTTATTTCTATTCCAATTTCGGCTGCGCTCAGCTCCAAAAAGCTGTTCAGCACTGACACGTATGGTGCAACAGCCAAATTTGAGGTGTCTAGACCTAGAAATAAGTGGTTCATCGTCGTATTAGCTACGACCGTCATTTTATAAATACTGTTCGTGGAAATTCCACTTTCTTTAATAAGTTGATTTATCAAACCATTAATTGTCTGTTTAACAGCATTATTAAGACGACGTCGTTTTTCCTCACTCTCGCGCGCATACGATATTCGTGAGATGACATCCGCGCCATAAGCTGTCTGCTCATTTTCATGCGAAATAACCTGAATAAGTTGGCCATTATTAAGATCAACAAGGCTAACCGCTACGCTAGTAGTTCCAATATCCACCGCAACCCCAAAAAGTGTCAAAGTGGTGTCCCCCGCTTCAACGTCTAAAACCTGATTATCCCACAGGGTGGCCGTCACGGCAAATTTACCAGCCCGCAAAACACTAGGAAGCTTTTCTAGGGCAAACATGCGAATACCTACAGCTTCAATATTAAGGATTCCTAATAATTCATCACTTAAACGGTTCCAATCCCCTCGTTCATCTTCCAGAGAAGGTTTAGGTATATTAACAAAAACCTTCTGCACTCCATGATCGAGGTCAATTTGAAGCATATTACGGAGTGCGGCCTCTTTTCGATCATAATTATCAGCTAAAACAGATTCGATCTCCATACCTTCTGCTACTTTCACTCCGCAAGAAAGGCGAAACCCAGCTTCAATTTCCTGGTTTGTCAAATGTTTAAGATCATTTTGTGTCAGTTTAGGGAGCCCTGACAAAAAACGAACTTTGCATTTACCACATGTACCCTTTCCACTGCAAATAGTTTGAACGGGGATTTGATTACGAACTAGAGCCTCCATTATGGATTCACCTACAAAGCCCTCAATGACTCGATTGGGTCTTATCGTTATTTCCATTATGCCCTCCTGTTAATAGTTCCAAGGTAATGATTTGCCCCGCTTCTACATATATAGATTCCGGAGCCACAATTCCTTTGACAACCGAGGTGAGAAGGTTTATATCCCCCTCGATTTCTTCGACAGACCAGCCAAAAAATTCAGCAATTTCTCCAACTTTCTGTCGGTATCGTTCAAGATCAATAATCCCTGGTGTAATGATAAAGATTGCTTTTTGATAACTTCCATACAAGGTTTCAATTAATTTTTTTGCTTTTTTTTCACCGTATTTTACTTTGTACTCATAATATTCTGCCAAGGGAGTGCGTCCATAGTCCAACCACCCTTGACTAAAGTAATAAGCGCGAGGATTTTCCTTGAACAATTTCATATGCCTCGTATTCGACCCTAACATTAGGCCAATACAATCGTGTGTCGCCGGAAATAGAAGTGGCACTCGCGATGATAATAAACCAAGCATTGAATTGGAACATCGGCCGTAAGTCAGGATAATCAAATCAAAGTCCTGGCTCTGATTGATTATCTCCTGGATTTTATCATGTAGCTTAGAGGGCCGAGCGTGAAAGCTATAATCCAAAAACTCACAATCCATTCCCTGGTTGAGCCCTTGTGCTTGTATCTCATTCATAGTTGATTGGCAACCAATCAGCTTAATTCTCAATTGCATCTTCCTCCACAACACTAGAGAAATTACTTTAGGGCAATACTTAATTTTCCGGAAAAAAGGCCTTCCTACTTTGATATTTCTGCTTAGATACATCGTTTTGGGAGCCTGGAAGTATGGTCACCATCTCGCACTGTCGATTTAGAATTGCCCCTACGAATTTAAGGTCACCTTTTTCTTCGGAATATGTCTTTCCGAACTTTTCACAAGCCTCGTGAACATGTAACCGGTATTTTTCAAGGGCATAGCAACCATTATCAATTAAAGTGAAATGGGTATAGTTCTTATACATCAACTTAGAAACCTTCCAGCCCTTTTTCTCCCCATACGTCTCAATATATTTACGACTGGAACTCAAAGGATCTTCTCCTGCATCAATCCAGTTCTTATTCAAATAAAACGTTCCTATTCTTTCAGCCTGGATAGCTTTAAATCTTTCCATGGATCCCAAAATCACTGGAATGCAGTCATCGACATTTGGATGAACAAGCGTAAGCGTTTTGGAAGAGATTCCCTTCAGCGACCCTCCACAGTTCCCTAGAAATAGGAGGACAATATCCCCAGGATTTAAATACGTTTCGGCTTCCTGAATCTTTTCCTGAACTTTTATATGTAGTTTATCCGGGACGTTATGTAAGGCTTGCTCAATCCATTGTATATTAACCTGTATTGAATCTTTAAAGACTTCTAACTCACCTTTAAACGCCTCACAAGCAATAATAAGTTTAATCGCTTTATCCACTGGATTTTCCTTCCTTCACTATGCATAACTATAATTTTGCAAAAGAACACCCAGTCCTCCACAAGCTGAGTGTTCTTTTATCGGTCATTAATGTTCTCTGACTATTGATAAAGTTATGAATTAATTACTTACTTTCCGCCGGGAAGCGTTTCTTGCCTAAGTGACTTATATATGCTATAGCACATGGCTAGCATGATCAGCATGAAGGGGAATGCCGCAACAATCGAAACAGTCTGTAAGACCGCCAATGCAGCAGTACCACCTCCGACAAGGATCAAGATGATGGTGAAAGCTCCCTGCATAATACCCCAGAAGCTACGTAATTTTTTGCCTGGGTTCATGTCTCCATTAGAGGTCAGCATGGCCAGTACATAGGTTGCTGAATTCGCAGCACCTACGAAAGAGGCAACGATGAGGATAATTGCTAAGGGTGCTGTGATTGAATACAAAGGTAACTGTTGCAATGTCGCGAAAAAAGCGGTAGTATAATCAGCCTTCACAGCGGCCTGAATGGCCCCATTAGAGAGCTTATCGAGATTAAAAGCAGCACCTCCGTAAATCGACAACCAAACCATTGAGAATCCGGAAGGTAACAACGTTACTGCCAACACGAATTGGCGGATGGTACGACCCTTGGAAACACGAGCGACGAATTGTCCGACGAACGGAGCCCAAGCAATCCACCATGCCCAGTAGAACACGGTCCAGCCCTTAATCCAGTCTACATTGCCCATCCACAGAGTCTGACCAATGAAGTTTTGCAAGTACGCTCCCAAAGTATCCGTAAAATTGTTCAGGATTAAAACAGTACCCCCAAACACGAAGATAAATACCATGAAACCGATCGAAAGCCATACCTTAATATCGGCAGCAAACTGCATTGCCTTATGCAGACCAGAGATCGTAGCCAGAGTGAAGATAATTGTCATCACAGCTATGACTATAGAGATGGTCACTGGTGTTGCCTGAATTCCCCAGATATAGTTCAGCCCTGTGGCTATCTGACTAGAACCGAGACCCAAGCTAGTGGCTACCCCAAACACGGTGGCAAATACTGATAAGATGTCAATAGTTTTGCCGATAGGTCCGTAAATCCGGTCACCAATCAGCGGATAGAATGCGGAACTAACTAGGAAGGGCAAACCCTTTCGGAATTGAAAGTAGGCCAGAGACAAACCACCAATAGCGAAAATCACCCAGGGGTGGATACCCCAATGAAAGAAGACAATTCGCATTGCTGTGCGCATAGCTTCGGGGGTAGCTCCTTCGCCCATGGGTGGGGTCAGGTAATGCATCATTGGCTCGGCAACCGACCAAAACACAAGTCCAATGCCCATGCCTCCTCCGAACAGCATCGAAAACCACTGGAAATTAGTGAACTCAGGCTGGTCGTCATCTTTCCCCAGCTTGATATTACCATAACGGCTAAACGCTAACCCAAAAATGAAGACTGTAAAAAAAGCAACTGACAACAGGTATAGCCATCCGAAATCAGTCGTTAAAAATGCAAATGATTTATCTGCTATTTTGCCCATCTCTTCAGGCAAGAACAAGCCAAATATTACAAATAAAGAAATAATAACTGAAGAAACATACAGAACAGTTCGATTTTTTGCGTTCCCACTATCTTTCATGAAAAGTATACTCCCCTCTGATAATTAATGCTTTGAATCATATTCTAATACTGGTACGTGGAGAGTAACCAATCTATAGAATCACTGCAATCAGCTGAATTGGGCGCCCTTCATTAATAATACGTTCTAATTCAGTGGGGGAGGATAGAAACCTATTTAGCCAGCATACGGTCGGCAAGCGCCACCGCCTCGTCAGCTGATTCTGCCCATCCGTCGGCCCCGATTTCATCGGCATAAGCTTGGCTGGTAGGACCTCCGCCAATGAATACTTTGAACTGATCCCTCAGATTATGCTCTTTCAGATAATCCACGATCTCTTTTTGAGCACTCATAGTTGTTGTTAAGAGCGCACTCGCGCCGATAATATCTGCACCAACTTCTTGAGCCTTTAAGACAAAATCTTCCGCTTTTATGTCAGTGCCGATATCAAAGACTTTATAACCTGCTGCCGTAAACATAGCTCCCGTAATATTCTTACCAATGTCATGGATATCACCTTCCACGGTTCCCAAAACAAGTTTACCCTTAGCTGATCCTTGGCTCATACCCAATTTTGCAATTTCGGGTTCCAGAAGACCTAACCCAACTTTCATTGCCTCTGCTGACATCATGACATCGGGCAAAAATACTTCTCCAGCTTTCCATAACTCTCCCACAACTTCAATCCCTTTGATCAGGCCTAATTGTACAGCGTCAACTGGGTTAATTGATTCATCAATTACCTTTTGGGAAAGTTCTTCTGCAATGTCCTCGTCACCATCGATAATTGCTTGTTTTAATTCTAAAAATAGTTCACTCATGTTAATTTTTTCCTCCCATTATAATAATTTGTTTACTCCCACTTCTAAAAGCGAAAGTTACATATTCTGCTATTACTTAGCCATGAAATCTAAGAGTTTCTTATCAATACTTTCGTCAAGAGCTGGTGGCACATAATTAGCTAAAACCTCATGCCATTGGATATTAGCCCTTTGGTTTGTATCCAGTTTTTCCTTGGACCAAGCATCAAAGGCTGAGCGATCACTCAATTGTGGTGTACGGAACTCTTTTTTATGGTTCTTCCTTGTGTGTTTCTGCGAAAGATAGTGCCCACCAGGTCCTACTTTAGCAATTGCTTCGAAGGCTAAACCGTCTTCATCAAAGTTGAACCCCTTCATATACCGCAAGAGCATGCCTGCCATTTCATCGTCCATCATAAATTTTTCATAGGAAATGGCCATGTAGTTTTGTAAAATTCCGGCCGTATGAAGAACAAAATTAACACCCGTCACACTAGTCGCCATTAAAGTCATCATTGATTCATAACCAGCTTGGGCATCGACAATTTTGGAATCGGTCAAACCGCCGCCTGACCTACTAGGAACACCGTAGAAGCGGGCAATCTGAGCACTTGCCGAAATAAACAAAGCTGCTTCTGGATTACCATTAGAGAGGCTACCGCTACGCATATCACTGATAGCTGAGGTTGATCCGTACACGACAGGTGTTCCAGGGTTAATACTTTGGGCTAGGGCTATGCCAGCTAAAACTTCTGCATTTTGCAGTGCTAAAGTGCCGACCAAAGCTGCAGGTCCTGTAGAACCAGCCATAACCAAGGAAGCGACAATAACAGCTTGACCTGCTTTCGCGTAAGCCATTAGGGCTCCTAACATCCTCTCGTCGTATTTTAAGGGAGTCAAGGAGTTAATCAGAGAAATTAGCACTGGTTTTTCTTTAATGACTTCTTTGCCGCCAAAAAGTAGCGCCGCCATTTCGATGGAATCTTCTGCTCGTTCCCGACCTTCAGCACTGCCCATAAAGCATTTATCCGAGTTTTTAATGGAACTATAAATCATTTTCATATGCCGAATTTCATCTGGGATACCTTGAGGTTCAGCCACCGTGCCGCCTGTCATATGCATGTTTTTACTAGCCCCAGCTAATTTAACGATATTATCATAATCCTGCATCGTACTTTTACGACGAGTACCATCAGCTAATTGGACAAAGGGAGCCCCATAACCAGGCATATAAATTATATTTTCACCACCGCAAACCAAATTGTGTTCCGGATTGCGGGCATGTAGGGTAAATTCAGAAGGTGCCAGCTTAACTTTCCCCTCAATAAATTCTCTCGTGAAATGCACTCTGTGTCCCTCTACTTTTAATCCTTGAGCCTTAAAGATTTCCAATGCAGGTTCATAGTCAAACTCCAACCCAATCTCTTCGAGAATCTTTATAGATTCATCGTGAATGATTTGGACCTGTTCCTGTGTCAAAATATTATACTTTGGTAACATCATTAACACCCCTCTATTGTTTAATATTCTTTTAAAGTAATTCCTAGAAACACTTAAAAAAGCTTTAATAATGGATGCTCAGGAGTTCCAAGCTTGACACCAGTTAGCTTGTTATTATAAGCCATCATAGCATCGGTGGTGGCAATTGATCTGTAAACCCAAGGAGCATTTACCATAGGTCCGTAAAGAATGAAACTGGCGCCTTGAGTTACCGGATAAGTAAAGACAGCTGCCCCGGCCACTTCGAAAAATGGAGTTCCTTTAGAACGCATCTTCTTCCACAAATAAACAGCGTTTGAAGGAGCACATCCTCCTGGAAAACCGAATTCTTCATTGACTACATTGATAGCCTCGCTAGTCCAACTAGCACTTGGCACATCCAACACACCTGGATCAACCAGAAACTGCTCGATTCCCGCTCGTTTAGCAGCGTCAATTAATCCCTCTTTTTCCCCGTCCCCTGTTAGGAGTTTAATCCTAGCTTTGGGCTTTAAAGCTTTGTTGCTAAACGCTAAAATGACGGCTGTTTTAATCCCGCTTTCTTTAATAGCTGCCAACTCTTCCTCGGAATAATGCTCATCAATTGAGTTATAGATAAGTCGTTTGCGCACTTCTGGATCCTTGCATAGTTCCTTTAAAGCGCCCATTCGTACGGCAGGACTGATACTGTCTAATAAAAAAGGAGCCTTAGAGTTTTTCATAACAAATTCCACATAGCGGATTAACGCTTCTACTGATTCTCCTAAAACGTCAAGAATAAATGGATTTCCTGTTTCAGCACTCAACTCGGCTTCTTGATCTAGAAGAGCTTTGGCTGCCACTTCATCGAAGAGTCCCTTCATCGCATCGGTAACAATTTTATGTCCCCGATAAAAGATGCTACCGATAAGCACAGTAGGATATTGTCCTGGTTGTCCTCCTACCTTTACTCCGTTAATATCGTAGACATGTTGTTTAGAAGCATACTTTAACACAATAATTCCCCCATATTTTGTATTTTCAGGAACGCGTTATCGCCTGATTTAATCATAACAGTAATTCTCGCGAACACGCCACTACATTTATGCTCGTTTTACTACATATGGAGCCATAAATGAAAATTCGGATTATTCATCATTTAAACAAATGAACTAACCGGACACAAGCTCATCTTCACCCTATTATGATATAATTAATTCAAACGTTATTATGATTGCTCCCAAAGTCTAATTTATTCATGGCTAGCGCACAGTAACGCATTAAGACTATAATCAAACCTAGGTATAGGAGTGAATTCTATGGATCATACTTCAAAGAGCCTATTTCAACTAATTGATAAAGACAAACTGGTACGAATAATCGAAACCTTTACTAAGACCACTGACATAACCATTGATATTAATGATGATATGGACTTTCCGGTGGTTCAGCATGATTATTTTTATGGGTTTTGCCGTAGTATCCGCTCTGAAGAAACTGGTCTAAAACGATGTATTGATTCCAATGCTCAACTAGGTTTGACTACTGTGAAACAGGCCAAATCATGTATGGGCAAATGCCATGTTGGTGTTATGCTAATGTCAGTGCCGATCATCGTGGATGCTCAGTTCTATGGATCCATCACCTGCGGCCAGATGCACCTCGAAAAGCCACAAGCGCAAGAGCTCGAGGATATGCTTCAGTCTACTGCTGACTTAGGCCTTGATCCTGAACACTTGAGCCAAACTTTTCAAGAAATTCAGGTTATACGAATGGACAAATGCCTTGCTGCAGGCGGGCTTATCCAATTTGTAGTTAGTTATATAGTTGAACTGATCTCTCGAGCTAAGATGCAAGAAGAGTTTAGCAAAGAGAAACTAAAAGCAGCGGAGGATGCCCGAATTATCGTAGAGCTCGAGCACACGTTACACAAGGCAGAGTTGAAAAACCTCCAAGCTCAGATTAAGCCCCACTTTTTGTTCAACACTCTCAACACTATTATCAGTTTAGTAACTCTCGGTGAGAATGAAAAAGGCTTAAATACGCTCTTCGCCGTATCCAATTTGCTTAGACATAATCTAGATCAGCCGGAAGAACTTATTTCCTTGCAGGAAGAACTTCATTATGTTGAAAATTATCTTCTCATTCAAAAGAATAGGTTCGGAAATCGTCTGGAAGTATCCATAGACGTTCCATCTGACCTCCGAGATACCCAAATCCCTTTCTTAAGTTTACAACCTTTGGTTGAGAATGCCTGTATCCACGGATTAGAACCAAAGGAGGGCATTGGTCGTCTCTGGATAATGGGTAACAAGGTGGGTAATGATGTGGAAATTGCTGTGATTGATGACGGGGTAGGCATGCCCCGTTATTATTCTACCATCGACTTGAGCCAAGATCATTCGATTATTACAGGGATTGGTATGCGCAATGAACCCTGTTTCATACCTTTAACCATTTCCTCGGTAACGAACTTGGGGGCTTTAGCGCCAGGAATCAGAACCGCTCCTACCAACAAATCAGCTGCCGCCACAGCTTGCATAATATTGTATCTGTTGGACATCATAATTTTGATCCGCGCACCAAAAATATCATCCAGATAGCGGAGACGGGCATTACTTACATCCAGTATAGTAACGTCCGCTCCCATATCGATTGCCATTTTAGCAGCGTTAATCCCAACGATACCACCACCCACAATTGTAACTTTGGCAGGAGTAACCCCTGGAACTCCACCTAAGAGAATACCTCTTCCACCATGGGGCTTTTCTAGGAACTGTACACCAATTTGAATAGCCATACGCCCAGCCACTTCACTCATCGGTATCAGCAAAGGCAGGCTGCCGTCAGCAGGTTGAACCGTTTCATAAGCAATACCAACGACATTTTTCTTCAATAAAGCTGCCGTCAATGCGGGCTCAGGAGCTAGGTGAAGATAAGTAAACAACAGTTGCCCGTCGTTGAACAGCTCATATTCTACAGGTATGGGCTCTTTAACTTTCATGATCATTTCCGAACTAGTATAAACTTCTTCAGGTGTAGCCAGAATTCCGGCTCCTGCAGCAATGTATTCTTCATTACTGATTCCACTCCCAACACCGGCGTTCTTTTCAATGACCACTTGGTGACCGGCTTTACAAAATGCAACTACGCCAGCAGGAGTAAGTGCAACACGGTTTTCATTGTTCTTAATTTCTTTCGGCACTCCGATAATCATTAGGTTAATCTCCTTTCAATTAGGGGCTAGTTCAATTGACCTAATCATCTCATAATTTTGACATTATACCAGACAAATCGATGTCCTATCATCCGGGGATATTGTCAGTTAATTAAAATAACTTATTAAAATATTTACCTATAGTATAAAAATTCCTAAAAAAGGAGCTGCCTTTTCATGAATGTCCTTAGACATCATTTTAAGACAGCCCCGTTTGCGAAAGCAACCCAATATTTTTATGCCATTTTCTTGTCTGCTTCCTTTAATGCTGCCAGTTCTTTGGAATATGATCTTTCAGCAATCGTTTTCCAGAGATCAGCATGTTTGATACCCAATCTTTCAGGAACAAAAATAGGATCTAAGCCCAGTTTCTTCTGTGCTTCGTAGTCCTTTAAAGTAGCAATACCCGGTTTTGTCAACAGTAAGATTACGATGACATTGAACCATGCCATGGCACCGACACCTGCGGAACCAAAGTTCCAAACAACGTCTGCGGACATAATTGTACTGATGAAAACCATAACTACGATACCAATTCTTGAAGCTGAGATAGCCATTTTGTAACCGTTGCCGTTACTGTTGTGTCTAAAAAGATAGCCGACATTAGAATCCGTGTAAAAAGCATAAGCTAAAACGGTTGTGAAGGTAAAGAAACCTAAGACAATGGCTACGAAACCGCCACCAACCCCTGGTATAAATGTATTAAACGCTTCTTGTGTAAAGTTTCCATAAGTAACGCCCGGAAGATGTTCCGTCAGGAATCCGCCTGCTGGATTTTCCACATTGAACGCGTTTGTTGAAAGGATCATGATTGCTGTTGCAGTACATACAAACAAGGTGTCAACATACACTGAGAAAGCTTGCTCTAGACCTTGTTTTGCAGGGTGTGATACTTCAGCAGCGCCTGCAGCCTGAGCGCCTGTACCTTGACCAGCTTCATTGGAGAATATGCCTCTCTTAACACCCCAGCTTATTGCTAATCCGAATACAGCACCATAAGCTGCGTTCATGTTAAATGCAGAACTGAAGATTAAGCCGAAAACATAGGGAATCTTAGTAAAATTAACAATCAGAATAATTATTGCAAGAACGATATAAGCAATCGCCATGAATGGAACGACCGTCCCTGCTACTTTAGCGATTCTCTTGCCGCCGCCGAATACGACATATCCAAGTAAACCTGAAAATAAAATAGCTACAAATATAGGGTCTATACCAAAGGCGCCTTTTACTGCAGTTGCAAAAGAATTGGATTGAATACCTGGAAGAAGGATACCGCAAGATACCAAGGTGAGAATTGCAAATGCAGTTCCTAAGCCTCTACTACCTAAACCTTTTTCAATATAGTAAGCTGGTCCCCCGCGATACTCACCATGAATTTCTTGCTTCCATACCTGAGCTAAAGCAGCTTCTATATAAGCTGAGCCCGCACCAAGGAAGGCTATTAGCCACATCCAGAAAACCGCACCAGGACCACCAAAGTAGATAGCACTTGCAACACCTGTAATGTTACCAGTACCAACACGTCCGCCCAAAGCCATTGCGAAGCCCTGGAAGGAAGAAACACCATTTGCTGAACTTTTACCCTTAAAAAGTTGATTAACCATGTCCTTGATCAAGCGCACCTGAGGAAATTTCATAAGCACTGAAAAATAAATACCGGCTGCCAAACATAGATAAATCATGACTTTACCCCAGAAAAAACCATCGACACTAGATGACAAAGATAATAAGTCCATTCCTTAACCTCCTAAATTTTTTTATTAATATGCAGTCATGTATAATCAACACACCCTTTTGATTACACAAAAACTAGCATAAAAATCAAAATTAGATTACTATCCTTTAAGTAAGGATTTTGAATGGCTTAATTATCTCATAATTCTGACATTATATAGTATTAAATCTATGTGCAATCATCACATATTATTGTCAACAATCGGATAATATTGTAAACTTTTTGAGATAATTTACTATAATGGAGTAATTAATAAAAATATTTATTTCTTTTGAAACATGTTCACATAGAGGAGAAAAAAAAGTATAATTAGCTTAAGCTCATTGTAACTAGCTAATCTTAGGGATGGTAAAATATGTATAATATATTACTGGTTGATGACAAGGACTTAGATAAAGTTCATTTCACGCGCCCTGATTTGATTATCCTGGATATCAAAATGCCTGGTATTGACGGAATAGAAGCAACTAGACGAATTAAAGCGCTTTATCCCGCCAAATGGGGAGCGGTTTAACAGATTATCTGGCCCAAGTACGGCTTAAGAATGCCAAACAACAATTGCGTAGGTCAACTGCAACAATCGACCAAATTGCCGCTGCTACCGGTTTTAATTCCAGTAGCTATTTTTCCGCTATCTTCAAAAAGAACGAAGGAGTTACCCCCTCCGAGTACCGAGCAAGCCATACCCAATAACCATGTCATATCCACATGAGCTTGGAGCAACTCCTGTTGTAGTATACCCCTCGTGTGCTGATCAAGGGCGGAAAGAGGTTCATCTAACAATAAAAGTTCAGGCTCTGTCATTAACACGCGAGCAAGAGCGACTCTTTGCATTACTTACTCTACAACATCTTTGCCCAAGAATTCTCGTTTAGCCATGAGCCCTACGATTGGGATAGAAGAACAAGCGACAATAACAACCGCTGCCAAGGCAACTTCTGTATTCAGTCATATAGACTTAACAGCGATGTTATTGAGACTACGTTGTTTGCGCTTGCGGCGCTTTACACTACATAAATTTGCTAATTAAAAGATAACACCCAAGGCAATAAGGATTAAGATAGCAATTGCGATAATCCCCGCACCAACACCTGTTCCAACCGGAGCTACTGGAGCTACTGGAGGACAACAACGCGCTCCATATCCACCATATCCACCATATCCGTACATTACTCATTACCTCCTTCTAGTAATTTTGATTAGAAAACAATACCCATAGCGATAAGCAAAAGAATGATTACGACTACAATAGCAATCCCTGGTAAAAAGTTGGGGGCACATCCATCAGCAACGTTCCCTCCAAATGCCATAATGAATTCCTCCTTCCATCTGATTCCAACTCCCATTGGATACTACATAATATGGTAAATTATTGAATATGATACAATATATTCTAGGGTAACTTAAACGAAAAACGCCTTAAGGCGTTTTTCGTTTGTCTATTTCAGTTTTCAGAATCATGACTGAACATGCTTTAAAGTCCACAACACTCTGCTATTATATTTCTTGAAAAATCGGAATTATTATAGGGCGCCTCTTGGTTTTATCATAAAGATGCTTACTCACAGCATCCTTAACGCGATTTTGCAAAATAGAGGTTTCCTTGCTACCGTTCTGGAGACTGCGAGCTATGGTTTGTCGAGTGATTGCTTTTACCTCATCGAGCATTAGGTTGGCCTCTCGAACATAGACAAATCCGCGAGTGACAACATCTGGACCAGCTAATATAGTTTTGGTTAAGCTATTAAGCGCTAAAATAACGATAAGAATTCCATCTTGAGATAAAAGTGTCCGGTCCTTCATAACGCTATTTCCGATATCCCCGATTCCCAAGCCATCAATAAAGACTCGTCCGGCTGTAACGTTATTGGCAAGCTTTGCTCCTTGATGAGTAAACTCTATAACATTACCAATCTCGGCTACGAAAATATTTTCCCTTGGAATCCCTAGTTCTGCCGCTAGTTGAGCATGTTTCATGAGCATACGATATTCACCGTGGACCGGAATAAAATACCTAGGTTTTACCATGCTCAGCATTAGCTTAAGCTCTTCTTGGCTGGCGTGACCCGACACGTGCATCCCTGAGATGGATTCATAGATGACTTTGGCGCCTAACTTGAAGAGCTGATCAATATTACGCGAGACTGCTTTTTCATTTCCGGGGATGGGCGAAGCAGAAAGAATCACAGTATCCCCTGGATAAATTGAAATCTGACGATGGCTATGGTTTGCCATGCGGGTCAGCGCAGCCATCGGCTCGCCTTGACTACCCGTCGTAAGGATGCAGACCTGATTGGCCGGTAAACGCATGGCCTCGTCAACGTCAATGAGCGTGTCTTCAGGGATATCGAGATACCCAAGATCAGACGCTATGCTAACAACATTGACCATGCTTCGACCGACGGTGGCAACCTTGCGGTGGTATTTAAAGGCAGCAGAAATCGCTTGCTGAAGCCGATTAACATTGGAAGCAAAACTGGCGAAAATGACTCGCCCCTCAGCTTCCTCAAAGGCCTTGTCAATATTTTCTCCAACGATTCGCTCAGATTTTGTAAAGCCTGGGCGTTCCACATTCGTACTGTCAGACAGGAGGCAAAGAACTCCTTCGTCGCCAAGTTCTGAAAACTTGTGTAAGTCAAGAACCCCTCCGCTCACTGGCGTATGATCCAGCTTAAAATCTCCAGTGTGAACGATGGTTCCTAGGGGGGTATGAAGGGCTATACCGACAGCACCAGGTATACTATGGGTCCCATTAATAAAGTCTACAGAGAACGACCCCAGTTTTATAGTATCACCAGGCTGGATTACGTTGGTCGTTACTTTTCCCAATTTGGCTTCCGTTAGTTTATATTGAATTAAACCGATAGCTAGGCGTGTTCCGAAAATAGGAACGTTTAAATGTCTCAACAAGTAGGGGAGTCCGCCAATATGATCTTCATGACCATGAGTGATCAGGATTCCCAGGATCAGGTCTCTGTTTTCAATGAGGTAAGTATAATCGGGGATCACGAGGTCTACTCCTAACATATCCTCGTCAGGAAAGGCTAGACCCGCATCAATTAACAAGATTTGATTATTATAACGGATGGCGGTTGTGTTCTTCCCGATTTCCCCTAGCCCACCAAGGGGAATAATTTGTAGTTTGCGCTCTTCTGTCAAGTGAATTTCTCCTCCTGTTTTGAAAATTAATCTCGGTCTTCTCCAACTCTAAATCTAACCATTTCAGGCTCGTTATAATTAGGAATAATCACACAAAATAACAAGACTGATGACGGAACACCAGCCTTGTTAAGTGCTACTTATCCCAGTTGAATCCTTCTATGATTGTCGCCTTCTTATATAATACCCTATTATATAGTCTTCTCAAAAACCATTTTAAGAATACCTAAAGATACAAACACACGGTATTAAAAGGTATTCTCAAGGAGTATCTTCGTCCGCACGAAACCAGTTAATAATTACTATAACTTATTGGAATAGCTATTGCAAGATTTGCGCTTGCCCCTATTGCAAAAATAGCCCCTTCCACGACTCGTGCATCTGCCATTAACTTCTCGTATATTCATTCGCGATAATATGGTGACCCTGAAGATTAGGATGAAGATGATCTTGTCCGATCACCAACCGCTCTCTGCCTTGAAAAGCCAATGAATTCATTGAGTAAGGAACGACAACTTTCTTGGGTAGCGAAACAGGATAGCTTTGAATATCTTATTCTGTACCATATATTACCATAGTTTAAATTTAGGCTAATTGGAGGTTAACACTAATGCCATTAGGTAAAATGAATAAGTTTGGGAATCAACAATCCATGCCGCTACAGAATCAGGGTTCTCAACCACCGGCTACTCCGGGGCAATTCGGTGTGGGAAACCCAATGTTAGGCCGGGGACTTCAGAGATTTCTGCCCACGATGGGAGGGCAAGGCGGTTTACCGATGCCACCAAGACTTATCCGAATTATGAATGGTCTTGGAGGTGGTCAGGGTTACGCCGCACCCGGCTATCCACCTCAAGGCTTCGGGCAGCAACCGCCGCAGCAGCCTATGCCCCCGGCCCAAGGTTACCCGTTGCAAGGATTCCCGTCCCAAGGTTATCCGCCCCAAGGGTACGCATCTCAGGGGTATAACCAAGGGTATGGAGGACAAATGCCCGTCCAATCTGCCTGGGAAGAACCCAAAAAAGGTGGAATCAAAGGTTTTATCAGTAATCTTATGGCAAAATGGAAGAGATGAGCATGGGAAGTATGAGGTGCCCTAGAGTTACTTTTAGGACACCTTCATGCTTTCGTCACATAGGGTCGATGATGGAATATTATTATACATCCAACTCAATAAATAACCCCCCACCACTTTACAAACAAAGTAAAGTGGTGGGGGGAGGTGCTATTTCCATTTTAGGCCGGCTACCCTGTAAATTTGTTATACCTTTGTAGAGCACGAATGGCTGTCAGTGCTGTTGTTAGCGGTTCTTCATAATTCCATCCTTTTGCGTAGATTCCATTATATGAAGCTTCAAACGAACCATTACTATTCTGGAGTGTAAGGAGATTTTTTATTCCTTTATCCAAGACCTCTCTTGGAACAACTTTCGCATATCGCAATAACCCAGAAAGAGCCAAACTGGTCTCGACAACTGAACCCCAGCCCCCGTCAATATTCTGTACTTTTATAAGAAATTCCAGACCTTTTTTTCTTGCCACTAGAATGCGGCGTGCGGTGTTCCATCGTTCCCAACTAAACCATTGAACCGCCCAGACCGAGCGGTATTACGAACGCCGGAAGCGTTCAGGCAAGACATCCAAAGGCTGCTGAAACCATTGTGAAAATCTGAAGAAATTTCTCTTTCCATTTAACCATTCTTGCCCTCCTTTTCGAAATATAATAGGAATCGCCATCAACCCGCTACTCTATTTCTAAGTGTTGACCCTAATAGTTTGCCTGCCCTATAACCTTGATCGATTGCGTCAATTCAACTCCTCTGCTCTTGGCTAAAAATGAAAAAAAGCCCTGCAAAAAGTTTTTTTCATAGGGTTATTGTATCGTTAAGTGCTATTTCAGAATAAGACCGTTTTTGCATTAATTAATACCACGAACCATACCATAATTTCCCTAATAATTAGATACTAAATCCTCTAGATATTTTCTTACTGTTTTTATTTACCTTCTTTTGCCTCCATCCAACACCTTCGGCAAACCGGAATGTAGCTTTCATTCCCACCAATTTGAAACTGTTCTCCTTCAAATACTGCCTTGTCATCATACATCCTTAAAACCATCGTTGCTTTTTTGTTACAATACCAACAAACCGTTTTAATCTCCTCAATTTTATCGGCATAGAGCAACATCATCCTACTACCTTCAAATAAATTGTTCTGGAAGTCGTTTTTTAATCCATATGCAATGACAGGAATATTCAATTCGTCTACTATAAAACAAAAATCCATTACATTTTGCGTTGTCAAAAAATTGGCTTCATCCACTAAAACACAATCAGGCATGACATTTTTTACTACTGAGATGATATTTGTGTTTTCATCAATTGGAATGGCCGGTTTGGATATCCCCATCCTAGACGTTACTTTACCAACTCCATAACGAGTGTCTAGGGCAGGATAAAAAATTAAGGTTACCTTACCTTGCTCTGAATAGTTATGAGCGATCTTAATGAGGTCCACCGTTTTACCTGAACCCATTGTAGCGTAGCGAAAATATAATTGTGCCATTTGTCCCTCCCATGTTATTTAGATTATAAGCTTTTCAGTTGGCTTGTAAATCCAATATTATCTATTCTAAATATTTAGAATAGTTCTAGTTCAGTTAAGTCTATTGACTTAAAATCCTTATAATAATATAATTATTATAAGGATTAATTTTCCTTATGTATTCTAGTATGGGAGGGAAATAAAATGTTCGCATTAATTGTCTTTGTTGCAATCTGTGTACTCGGAACAGTGGAAGTTGTGATTAATCACAACTCTATGATAGCTGCTCGTGAAAAGGCCTTAAAAGCTTTCGAGGCCTAGTTTTTAAAATGGTAATCGATGTCTAGCATCCCACCCCTTAGCCCAATGGGTTAACGGCGGTGGAATACTGACGGAGAACTCTAAATAAAAGGATTGAAACTGGGAGGTGAAGACCTCTTTTTTTATTTATGTTTTTTCCTTGTCTACATATTATCATAACTATACTATTTGTTAAAGAAACAGCCTATCATGTCTCAATAGTGGAAACTTTTTTTATGATATATAACAATAACTATCACATCTGTCTTTGGTGTTTAGAGTTGCCTTATAAAATATGGTGTGCCCTATCTAATTGCTCTTCTTGAACCCTCAGATAATAAATCTGCAAATGCAACAAGTAATAAATAACAAATCAACAACAAGCTTAACTCTGAATATTGGAAATAACTCATACTAAACTTAAATTGTTGACCCAAGCCGCCTGCCCCAACAAAGCCTACTACTATCGGGGTACGTATAATAACTTCCCATCTATAAAATATGAAAGTCATAAACTTTGGCATTACAGTAGGTATTATTCCGTAAAGAAGTATTTGGCCCGTTCCTGCCCCGCAGGAAGCAAGGTTTCTAATTGGCTTCAAATCCAAATCCTCGACAACTTCTGTACACAATTTCCCAAGTATTCCAAAATTATAAATTCCCAAGGCAAGCGCACCTGCCAGAATTCCTGGCTTAAAAACAAAAATAATAATCATAGCCCAAACCAGTTCTGGAATCGCTCTTGAGAAAATGTAAGCACTGCGGATTATTCCAAACAGAATCTGACTATACCATTTTTTAGATACAGTTAATGTCCCATTTGTCGCATTCCTTGCCGCTGGGATTACCGTAAAAATCATTCCTAGGGTTGCAAAACCTATCGCCATAATGCTCATCTGCAAAGTTTCATAGGTAAGCTTTAAAGCAACTTGCCAACTGTCTATACTCAAAAAAGCTGGACTTTTAGCTCCTATCCCAAGCAACCCTTTTAAGAATTTTTTAGAATAAAAAGCGTTTTTTGCAGAGAATAAACCAAGAAAATCTGCATGATCAACTTTATAGACAAACATCCATGACGCAATCATCAAAATTAGTGCTAAAAGTAATGATAATTTAACAACCCCAAATTTAAATAGCTTTAAGTCCCTTTTATTCTGTTTCATTCTACCAACCCCCTTCGCAGTATATTGCTCCAGAAATCAATTACTACTACAAGAGCTACCAGGAAGAACAGATACGTCCAAACGTCATTGTAGTTTAAATCCTGCAAGGCAAGCTGAATCTGATACCCCAGCCCTCCAAGTCCTACAAAGCTCATGATTGTTGAGGAACGAACTGCACATTCAAATCTGTACATGGTATAACTAATCATATCCGTTTTAGCAAATGGAAGGTACCCATATAATAGCAACTGCAGCTTTGAAGCTCCAGAAGATTTCAGTGCACTTATGGGTTCTTCTGGTACATCATTGAGAATATCTGCAAAGATACGCCCAAGTGTTCCCCCATAAGGTATAACTAGCGCAAAAATTGCCGCAAAGGGAGTTAACCCAATTGAAGCAACAAACAACCACGCCCATACCAATTCATGGATTGCCCTCATAAATCCCAGCAAGCCTCTAAGGATACCTTTAGATATCAGGCGTCCAGGCTTATCTTTCGCTAAAACACCAGAGGCTAAAATGCCCAAGATAAAAGCAAATGCAATCGCAAGGGTCATGCCTGCTACAGCATAAGCAAGCGTTCTCCAAGCAGATATTAAACTTAACTTCAGGATTTCTGAAGACAAGTTCGGATGAAAAAGGGCCTTGATAATTTGAAGTAGTATGGTTCCTCCACCTGGATGCAATAGGTCGGGGCCCCATTTAATCGAGAATAAGCTCCATATAAATACTAAGATTAGCCCGCCCGTAAGCAACGTCCTTTTATGGAAATCAAGGGAGTTGTGGAGTTTTTCCATGCTTTCTCAGCTCCTCAAGGTTGTAAAGTTCTAAAAGCACTTCATCCGTCACTTCTCCCGCTGGAAGATCAAAATAGACCTTCCCTTCCCTCATGGCAATGATACGCGTAAAATATTTTCTGGCATATTCAACACTGTGAAGACTCACTACAAGGGTCTGACCTTCTTCCTTTACTATTTGCGTTAGCAATGAAATTACGTCCTCCGATCGAGCAGGATCTAGAGAAGAAACTGGTTCATCGGCCAAGATTACTTCGGGTTTCTGAACGAGAAGCCTTGCCAGGGCCACTCTCTGCAGTTCTCCACCTGAAAGGTGCGAGGTCCTCTCATAGAGCTTGTCAATTAAGGATAGCAAGGATTTAAAAAATCCCCAATCAGCAAATCTTCCGGCCAAAACATTATGAATCACAGGTAATGGACCAACCAAATCAAACTGCTGCCTTATAATTCCTACCTTTTGGGCATACATTTTCCCATCCTTATAATGATCTGCCGGCTTACCGTCTATGAAAAACTCACCCCTATCAGTTTTAATTATCTGAGCGAGTATATCTAAAAGAGTCGTCTTTCCTGCACCGCTGGGTCCAATGAGGGCAACAACTTCACTTTTTTTTATAATAAGGGAAAAAGAAGATAGGGCTATCTTCCTTTCATATATTTTAAATACCTCGTTTAATTTAAATATTTCTGTGGATGCCATAATTCTCATCACCAACTACTTGATTATTCGTAGTTTCTTGGCTACCGCCTCAATAGCTTTATAGTTGTCATTATTTGTTACAACAAATTTATCTGTATTAAAGAACTTCATAAATTCTCCGGAGTTACTATTCATTGAAAGTAAGGCTTCCTTAACCTTTGCCTTGGTGCCTGCCCCGAAAGTATCATCCACCTTGTTTATAGTCCAGTTGTAATCAAAGAATTCTGGAGTTGTATAAAATACCTTTACCTTACTTAAATCCACTTTGTTATCTTTAACATACGTGTCCCAAACAGCGATATTCAAAGCACCTGCCTGGAAAGCACCTGATTCTACCAATTTAATTGTTTTGTCATGTGAACCCGAAAAGTTTGGTTTCCCGTTGAAATCTTTGTCAGGGTCAATACCTGCTTGCATCAGGTAATAACGTGGCATTAGATTGCCTGAAGTGGAACTTTCACTTCCAAACGTAAAGGTCTTTCCCTTAAGGTCTCCGATTTCATTAATATCCAGGTTCTTTTGTGCTATGAAAACAGAATGGAATTTTGAATCTGAAGGTCTTTGAGCTATAGCTTCCGAATCTGGAACACGACTTCGTGCCTGAACTCCTGTAAGTCCACCAAACCACGCTAACTGAACCTCTCCCCTTTCAAAGGCAGTAACCAGTGCGGCATAGTCGACTGAAGGTGCAAATTCAACCTTTAGTCCTGTCTTTCCGCTCAAATAGTTTGAAATCTCATCCATGTTGTTCTTTAGATCTGAGACATTTTGATCTGGTATGGCTCCTATCTTAAAAACTTGAGCATTTTTTTCATCTGTAACATTGTTTTGTGGCGCTTTAGAATCTGTTTGTGAGCAAGCTGTTGTTAATGCAACCAGAATTATCACTGTGCCTAAAGTAGTTAATAACTTTCTCATACTATTCCCCCTCATAGTTAATCCTGATTCTCAATTGCATGCATTGTCTATATTACAACAGCCACTACTAGGTGTAAATTCTTCTTTTGAATGAGGTTCTTTATTGTTATAGTTTTTTCCGATACTGTATATCGACCAAAGTATAATTCTTGCCAGTAAGAAGTAGTCTTAACGCCCTTTGGGCAAGAGCTATATCCAAGGGCCAAAGAAATTCTCGCCACAAAAGATAAAGCACTTTGGGAAATGAGAGAGTGGACAGGGAAAATAGATGGACATCTGAGTATTGCGGCAAGCACTGTACCTGCTCAATACGCGATACCTTTTTTAATCTCTAAATTCCTTGGCAAGTATAAAGGAATCAAGTTCAGCCTGGAACAAAGTGGTTCAGAAAAGGTCGCCAACAAATTAGTTAAAGGCGAAGCCGAGATAGGAATGCTAGGTAAACAGTATCACCATGATCAGTTAACCTTTATACCTTTTGCCGAAGAAAAATTTGTATTAATAACGCCTGCTAACCTCCAACTAGGAAATAATGTTTTGATATCCGATCTAGTCGGTTATCCATTCTTATTCCGTAAATCAGATTCAGGTACCCAAGCAGTTCTCGAGAACATGCTAAATGTAGCTGGAGTTCCCCTTGCTGAATTAAAAGTTATCGGATACTTCGACAGTCTGGAATCCCTCAAGGAATGTGTCAAGGAAGGAATTGGCATCTCTATAATTTCAGCAATAGCTGCTGTCGATTATCTGAATAACAAACTAATTAATGCCTATGAACTTATCGAACTCCCCGAAACAAGACCACTTTATTTTGCCTACCATAAGAAAAGAACATTATCTCCTCTGGCAGAAGCTTTTATAAGTTACAGTCTAGAATTATCAGCTGTTTTTTCTAATAATTATCGTATGAAACTATAGTAGGCGTTAAATCGCAACCCAATTATTAAAGCTGGTTTACTTCCTTAAAAAATGCGTTGGTGAGAAAATTCCAATCTTCTCACCGACGCATTACTATCTAAATCACAGTATTAAATTAGTAATTTACTTATTAGCAACGATAGGGTATGGAACCACGACTCTCGGACGAGACTATCGCCACACTGCGACTCGTGACGCAAACTCCAGCAATGTGGATTCGAACGGGGGGAACCCCAGCCCCAGCGCTTCCGTCCCACAGTATAACTAACACAAAAATGCTACCTCGTAAGAGATAGCATTTCGCTTGTTTACCTGGCGATGACCTACTTTTCCAGGGGCTTGCGCCCCAAGTATCATCGGCCCTGGAGGTCTTAACTTCCGTGTTCGGTATGGGAACGGGTGGAACCCCTCCGGCATGATCACCAGATGCGAATCGAAGTCCGATGCACGAGGCACGATGTCCGAATTCGAGTGTTTTCTAAAGAA
>Ga0209587_1000135_pt1 | contig 35000 bp, 31 predicted proteins | sample NGEPerD_2_FD_184512 | JGI IMG/M metagenome (GOLD analysis project Ga0209587, IMG submission 184512) | Arctic peat soil microbial communities from the Barrow Environmental Observatory site, Barrow, Alaska, USA - NGEE PermafrostL1-D... | ecosystem: Environmental > Terrestrial > Soil > Wetlands >...
CAGCATAGCTTTCATTTACATTACTTAACTTATCAATAGCATCCATGTCCTCTAATTTTAAAGTAGTTATCTCTCCAGTAACAAATGAAATTTCAGAACTGGGTACTTTTACTTCTGTTTGAATAGTATTTGTGCCATAAGACTCTACTTCTCCTAATACTAGACTGCGCACACCATCACCTGCTGAAAAAACAACCACGATTGCACCTACACCGATAACAATCCCTAAAACTGTTAAACTCGTTCTTAACAAATTTAAACGCAAAGAATTCCAGGCTAGTTTAAATGCTATTTCAATTTTATCAATTAATTTATTCATAACGAAGAGCTTCAATTGGATTAAGATTACTTGCTTTCTTTGCGGGATAATAACCAAAAATCATCCCAATTAGAGCCGATATACCAAGTGCTAAAATAGCCGATGGAGCAGATACAATAAAGGCCCATTCAAAACCCATCGAGCCTACAATTAAAGCGACAAGATATGATATTAAGGCACCACCAGCTAACCCAATTAACCCACCAATTAATGTTAAAACTACTGCCTCCATTAAAAACTGAAAACGAATTTGGCTCTTGGTTGCCCCAAGGGCTTTTCGAAGTCCGATTTCCCGTGTTCTTTCAGTCACACCAACTAACATAATATTCATAATACCAACTCCACCAACTAGAAGTGAAAGAGCGGCCATAGCTGCCAAAAAATACTTCATTGCATCAGTAATTGTAGTTATTAAGGCCAGGGCATCACGAAAACTTCTAACAGAAAAATCATCATCAGCCGGAATATCAATATTATGTCTATCTCTTAATACTCCTCTAATAATCTCCATTGTTTCATCAATATTATCCTCGCTATCAACTTTTACTTGAATCGCACTAAGATAATCTACGCCAGCAATTTCTTTTTGAGCATAATTTAATGGAGAAAAAATAAAATCATCAGGATTAGAAAAGCCCGTCATACCTATTTCCTCTAAAACTCCAATAACTAGCATCTGCCTATTTTTAACCTTTATCTTTTTTCCTACCGGATCATTAAAGGCAAAAAGTTTAGTAGCCACTGAGTTTCCTAAAACTGCAACCGCCGAAACAGAATCTAGCTCCTCATCTGAAAAAAAACGTCCAGATTCTACTTCCGCCCCTCGTACTACTAAAAAATCACCACTAACACCCTCCAGAGTAGTGTCATAACTTGTGTCTTTATAATAAGCACTAACACTAGTATCATAATATGATGTGACCGCACTAACATGCGGCACAATACCTGAGTCAGCAATTGCCTTTCCGTCAGATTCTTTTAATGATGTAATTTGTACTCCAAAAGCCATAGCTGGTGGTCCTTTTTCCTCCGATTGTCCCGGCATTATTCCAATTAAATCTCCCCCAAAGCTATCTACCTGTCCTAAAATTAAATGCTGTGCGCCAGCACCAAGAGACATGATTAGAACCACGGCCCCCACACCAATAACAATGCCTAGCATAGTTAAAAAGCTTCTAGTTTTATTAGATAGTAATGCCCGAAAGACAATTCTTAAAATTTGACGGAAATTATCTAGCATAAATATTTATTTAAGCATTTCTCCATCTTTAGCAAAACGTCTCTTAGTAACTTTATTATCAGATACTATTTTTCCGTCTAGAACACGAATAATCCTTTCGGCATGCTCTGCGGTAAAGGTTTCATGAGTCACTAAAATAATTGTTTTGCCTTGAGCGTGGAGATTTTGCAAAATACCCATTACTTGCTCGCCTGACTTAGAATCAAGATTACCAGTGGGCTCATCAGCAAAAATAACTGAGGGATTATTTACTAAAGCACGAGCAATCGCTACTCTCTGTTTTTCTCCGCCAGATATTTGATTAGTAAAATATGAAAGACGATGTCCTAAGCCAACGCTTTCTAAAACTTCCTTAGCGCGCTTATTCATTTCATTTTTATCATCAGAATATATAAGTGGTAATTTAACATTATCTAAAACTGTAGTTCTGGCTAAAAGATTAAAAGCTTGAAAAACAAAACCGATTTCCTTGTTTCTCATCTTAGCAAGTTCTTCGTCATTAAATAACGATACATCTTTTCCAGAAAAGGTATATTTTCCAGAAGAAAGAGGATCAAGCATACCTAAAATATGCATTAAGGTAGACTTACCAGAACCAGATGGTCCCATAATAGATATAAATTCACCACGCTTAATATTAATATTTATATCTCTTAAAACAACTGTTTTTAAATCAGCAACTTTATAGAATTTACCTAAATTTGTTATATCAATTAGATTCTCAGTCATATAGAAATTTAAATATTATTAAATATCTTATTATTTATTTGGCCGACTTAATAAAAGTAATAACTTCATCGCCCGCCATTAAACCTTCTTCAATTTCAACCAAACCATCGTCTCCGCGAATTCCAGCTGTGACTAAGTTTTCTTGCATTTTACCATCAACTAAAATTCTTACAAATTTATTACCATCTCTATCAATAATGGCTCGGGCTGGTATTGATAAGACCTCATCTTTTCTATCGGTTGTAATAACAACATTGGCAGTCATACCAGATTTCAATGATAATCCTTGGCTATTTAAGTTACTTACAATACTCTCGTTTATATCAAATGCTATTTTAACTTTATAATAAACAACTCCTTGTATTAATGTCTGAGCTGGTTCAATAAAAGATACACTTCCCGGAATAATTAGCTCATCAGGAAAAGCATCTAGAGTAATATCGACCTTATCTCCTTTAACGATTTTATTAATATCTGATTCAGAAATATCCACCTCAATTTCAAAGTTCCCTTCCGCTAACATCTTAACTGCTGGGTCTATAGATGCTCCAGCTTGTTCGCCTATATTAAAATTAATCTCCGTTATAACACCGTTTAGAGGTGCTTTAATAACACTATTTTCTATTTGATTAATAATATTATCAAGAGCTGCTTTAGCTTGATTTATCTGAGCTTGGGCGAGTGCTAGATCCTGAGAGCGGGCTGGTGCTACAACGCTGCTCAACCTAGCTCTTGCCAAGGATACAGAATTAACTGCACTATCTAACCGGGCTTGTGCATTAATAGCCTGTTGATTTCCAGATAAAATAATATTATTTAAATTATTTTGTGCCGCTGAGATAGCGTTTGATAAATTGACTTGGGCTTGATTTAAATTTTGCTGAGCCGAAGCAATCGATGTCGTATAACTTAAACTCGCTGTATTATATGTCTGTAATGAATTCTCAACCGTTGAAGCAGCTGTGCTTACTTGAGTATTCTGAGAGGTTACTAAGCTTTTGTATGAATCAAGTTTTGTTTGCGTAAAGTTTGAAGAAACAATGGTTGCTTCTAGCATGGAATAAGCTTGATTTAATGATTGACTTGTTTTAGATAAAAAATCTTTAGCCAAAGTGCCTGCTAAATTTATATCCGTTTTTTCCTTAGTACTTTTTGCCTTTAAAACTGCTTCCTTTAAATTTGGTAAAAGATTTAAAGCAGCTAAACGACTACTCTTAGTGTTGGTTAAGGTAACGGTATTTTTTACACCTAAAACATTTTCCGCATCATCATCTTCTAAAATAGTTTTAAGGTTATCAAGTGCTACTTCGCCAGTTAATATTTTATCATCTAAAACAAGTAAAACAGAACTACGACTATTATCAATTGCGGTCTGACCAGACTTTTCTGCATTTTCCAAAGCCACAGCGGCTGAGCTCACTGCCTGCTCTTGTGCAGTTTGTGTTTCAACTGAATCTGACTCTAATTCAAAAAGACTATTTTCAGCCTGCTTAATATTCTCAGCTACTGTTTTTTTAATTTGACTCAAATCTGCTTGTGCTGACTTTTCGCTAGCAATTGCTTGTTCAATTTCTGATTGGCTAACATTTACAGCCTCCCGGCTAGCTCCCGCTATTATTTTCGACAAATTAGCTTGGGCTATATTATGGCCAGCTTCTGCTTCTAGCTTCTTAAGCTCTAAGGATGCCATATCAAGAGAAATAAGGGGTGTATCCTTACTTACCGTATCACCAACTTTAACAAAAATATCACTAATTCTTCCAGTATTTAAGAAATTTAATGAAACTTCCTGGACTGGCTTAACGATTCCAACCTCACTTACAGTTTGGATTAATGTCCCCGCATTTACTGATACAGTTGTATACTCATCTGTTGGAGCGCCACCTTTAACTACTAGCCAGAAAATTAAGACTATAACTAAAATAGAACTGGCGATAAACCATTTTTTGTATTTTTTAAACATAAAATAAAAATATAATCCGAAAGCTCGAATTTGCTATTATATTATAATAAAAATGCGAATTTGTAAAGATGACTCCGTTATAGAAAAAATACATTATTTGAGCATTAATTTCAAAAATATTTGACAAAAAATATTAAAAGTTATATTTTTTAATTAAGTACATTAAAAATTTATTAACTAAAATTATTGAAGAATGATCAGAATTATGTATAATCCAAGCGATTTTGCGAACGTCTTTTCTGTAGCTTCAATACTTTTGAAGCACGAAGGAATAAAAAACGAACGCTGCGTAGCAATTCCAACTAAAACTAAGGAATTACTTTTAAATAGCCCCGACGCCCTACCCCTACAAGAGATGTACAAAGATTCCAAATATAACGATGAGGATGACGAATACAATGACTATTTTATACAAACCAATAATTATTTAAATATTCAAAATCAAGAAGAAAAAATAATATTGGTAGGTATCCATCCTAATAACGAAGAGGAGGAAGTCATTTTAAAAGAATTTGTTTATCTCTATGGGGAAAAAATCAATCTTTGGATTGATGATACTAAATGGCCAATAAAAATACTGGAATATGTAAAATCAGAGAACAATAATATACACATTTTTCCTGAATTAACATGTTATGAAATTTTATTGAACCTAAAAATGGCAAATAATAAATCTTGGTTGCGAACTGAAAAAGCAATCCTAAATTTAGACTTATCGAACAAGATAGCAAATCGCTATCTACGTGCTATATCAGTTAACAAAACAACTGGTACAAACTTGCAAACCAAAGATGATTTTGACTTTTACTTATTTATGTCAATTGTAATTGAAATAATAAGTAAAATAAGAAATCCCTTTATTACCGCCCTGGAGGAATCGTTTGGCCAAATGAAAACGATGACGAAGCGCTCGAAAGAAAAATTGACAGATAAAAATCCAATTTTTAAAAAAGCAAAAAAGCTGGGAAGACCAGTTGGCAGTATGATGCTAGGTAAGGTACAAAGCTACCTAGATATTCACGAACTCTTAAAATACGGATTAAAAAAGTACCCCTGGCTCTGCATTGTAACTGCTACAATTAACAGCCGAAACTATCTCTTTATGGAATCAAAAATGATCCCAATAGGAGATATTATGTCTCAATATAACGATGCAAATCCTAACAAAAAAGAGACTTTAAAACTTGCTAACGTGGAATTACTTAAGTATCGACCACAAAGATTAAGAAGAAAATAAAGTAACAAACCCGACCATTAAGGCCGGGTTTTATTTTACAATAATTACTATTTACTTAATTTTAACTTAAAAAATTTTAAATAATAAAAAAAGAGGTTCCCAATTAAACCTCTTTTAGCCCCATTATTTAATTTTTGCTTTTTTCTTTTTTTCATTCTCTACTTTCTTTTTTTTATTTTCTTCAAAATTCCAAGGTCTTAACAAGCTATTATTCCCTTGGCGATAAAAAACATTAAACTTTAGAGCAAATTTTTGCCTATCTTTATATAATCTTGTAATAAAGGCATGGCTTTCGATTTGAAATACTGAGTGTTCAACCCCGTTGACGTCTGTTAGAGCAAAATTTTCATCTACCTGGTTTAAAGCAGCTAAATTCTTAGCGATAACTTCATTGGTATGGGCATTAACGGGTTCAATAAACCAAAGGGTGGATACTTTCTTTTTCATGACTTTTTAATTTTAAATGTTCAACTTTATATTATCAATTAACTAATAATTATTATCTAAATTAAAAATCTGCATTTTTAGGAGTTCTTGGAAATGGAATAACATCCCTAATATTTGCCATTCCAGATAAGTACATAATTGCCCGTTCGAAACCTAATCCAAAACCAGCATGCGGAACACTCCCGTACTTTCTTGTATCTAAATACCATTGGTAGTCATGAATCTCTAACCCCATTTCTTTCATCCTCTTTTCTAGAAGCTCATAACGCTCTTCTCTTTGACTTCCGCCAATTATTTCACCAATTCCTGGAACCAGTAAATCCATAGCTGAGACCGTCTTATTATCATCATTTTGGCGCATATAAAAAGCCTTAATGTCTTTCGGATAATCAGTTATAAAAACTGGTTTTTTTAATATTTCTTCTGTTAAATAACGTTCATGTTCGGTTTGCAAATCAATTCCCCAGGAAACTGGATATATAAATTCTTTTTTACTCTTTAACAAAAGATCAATTGCTTCGGTATAGGTAAGCCTCTCAAAATCTGATTTTAAGACACTTTCTAACCTACTTATCAAACCAGTGTCTATAAACTTATTAAAAAATTCCATCTCTTCCGGTAATTCTTTCATTACATAACTAATTAGATATTTCATCATTTCCTCTGCTAAGTCCATATCTCCTGATAAATCACAAAATGCCATTTCTGGTTCAACCATCCAAAATTCAGAAGCATGCCTGGTAGTATTAGAATTTTCTGCACGAAAAGTTGGTGCAAATGTATACACCCTATTGAGCCCCATCACCAAAGCTTCTGCTTCTAATTGACCACTTACCGTCAAACCAACCTGGCGACCAAAAAAATCTTGTTTGTAATCAATCTCTCCATTTTCCTTCTTGGGAATATCCTTGTTTAAATCAAAGGTTGTAACATTAAACATCTCCCCCGCTCCTTCACAATCACTTCCAGAAATAATAGGAGTATGAATATAGGAAAAACCTTTTTCTTGAAAAAATTTATGAACGGCAAAACTTAAAGCCGACCTCAATCTAAATACTGCAGAGAAAGTATTACTCCTGCCTCTTAAGTGAGCAATTTCTCGAAGAAACTCAAAGCTATGTCTTTTTTTCTGTAAAGGATAATCTGAGGCAGCTAGATTTATAATACTAATTTTATCAGCTTTTAATTCAAAAGATTGCCCACTAGCAGGAGACTCTACTAAAGTTCCTGATACTTCTACTGATGAACCGACAGTTAACTTAGAAACTTCTGCAAAATTTTCTAAAGTAGTATCAAAAACCACTTGCAGACCTTTGAAAAAGGTTCCATCATTTACCTCTATAAAACCAAACTCTTTAGAATTTCTAAGCGTTCTAACCCAGGCATTAATATTAATATTTTGTCCTAGATGTTTTGAAGAATCTCGATACAGCGACTTAATATCAATTTTTGACATAAATATGCTTATTATTTAATCTTACTGTTAAAATATAGCAACTAAAAGCAAATAAATCAATCAAAAGGCATATATAATTATAAATATAGCTTATATACAAAAAACCCTCTACTCTTTCGAGTGGAGGGTTTTTCGCATCAAAGGGATTTAATTAGGCAACTTTTACGTTGACTGCATTCATACCTTTTGGTGATTCTTCTTGATCAAAAGTAACAGCTTGACCTTCTTGAAGTTCATTGTATGCAACTCCAACTAAAGCATTGCTGTGAAAGAATAAATCCTTATCTTGACCTTCAATTGTAATGAAGCCAAAACCTTTGTCAGTTAACTTTTTGATTACTCCGTTCATCTAATTTTAGACTTAGTGAATAAATTTGAAACTTTTAAAAAATTTTTGAAACTCGACGACTTTTCTACTTAATAAAATGTTACTAAATCAATATAACATATATTAAAAAAAATAGCAAGGGGTATCAATAAAGCTTCCTGGAAAGCTATATGAACGTAAATTCCTCAGACTTGTACTTCTAATTACTTATTTTATTATAAATAGTTATTAATTAAAAAATCATTATTTCATTGATGATGTTCATTTTCTCACTGCACTTATTTAATGAAATCAGATAATATTATAAACAAAATAAGCCAAAGTTAAATTCTGAATCATCATCAATGGTATACCAACTAGAAAATACCATTTTCTGGTTTTATGACGAACAACAAACATGCCTATATAAACTCCAAAACTTCCACCAAGGGCTGCTAAAAAGAACATCATTCCTTCCGATATGCGCTTTTCACCAGAAATAGCCGACCTTGACTTGTCCAGAGTTATGGTTAGAAAAGATAGCAGATTAATAAGGGCTAAAATAATAATAATTATGTTTATAGAATTCATTTAATTAGTTTTAAATTTAATATTTACTTTTAAAGAAATGGTTTTTTCCTAATTTAGCAAACAACTAAATATAAGTTTATTTATCATATTTAAAATTATAACAAATATGACATATAAAATAAATAAATTCAGTGTGTTAAACTTAGATTAATTTTATTTAGATAATAATACATAATTTGACAAAATAAATAAATAATTATAATATTTTATGAATTTACAAAAATTAATTTGAACCTTAAAAAATGAATATCATGATAAAAAAAATTTTAGTTTTCGCCTCTGGCGACAAAATAGGTGGTGGTAGTGGCTTCCAAGAAATGGTGGAAAGATCACGAACGGAACCAAAAATCTTAAACGCGAAAATAGTAGGTGTAGTTTCTAATTATCCCAACGGTGGTGTTTACCAAAAAGCTATGAAGCTCGGTGTCCCTTTTACATTTTTCCCCAAGCCTTTTACAGCAGAAATATATCGGGAGTTAGTCAGGAATTTTCAAGCCGATTTTGTTATGTGCTCTGGCTGGCTTAAGCCAATAACAGGATTACCAGAAAAAATGGTAATAAATATTCATCCTGGACCATTGCCCAGTTTTGGTGGAAAAGGTATGTACGGACATCACGTTCACAAAGCAGTCATCGCGGCCTACAGGCGCGGCGAAATAACGCAAAGTGCGGTCTCTATTCACTTTGTTAATGACAAATATGATTGCGGGGCTGGTATTGTTAGAGTACCCGTTCTCATTCGACTAGACGATACCGCAGAAACTTTGGCAGCTCGAGTTCTAAAAGTTGAACATAACTATCAAAGTCTGGTACTAAACCAAATCGTTAACGGAGATATTCGACTAGGAAGAGGGCGCACAGTTTATTTCAAGAATAAAGAAATATCACGCTTTTCTTTTATAAATGAATAGAACTATTTAAGAAAACAAACAAAATTAAAAAAGCTACCCAATACTATACGGGTAGCTTATTTTTTTAGTCCAAGTACATTTTAAATTTATTTATTTTTCATGCACCAATTGTAGGCATTCTGGGTCATCTTCATCCAAGGAGAAGCTTTCAATTCTTGCTTCCACCTTTCTGGCATATAGGCCCACTGCCATTTTAAGAACGTTCTTTCCGGGTGAGGCATCATTGCTAAATGACGACCACTTAAATCGCAGATACTCGCAATACCGAGCGGCGAACCATTCGGATTAAATGGGTACTCCTCAGTGATAACGCCTTCGTCATCAACATAGCGAATCGGAGCTAAGTTATAATCATTTATTGTCTTTACCAGCGAATCATCCGCGTAAAGACGTCCTTCGCCATGAGCCAACCAAATGCCTAAGACTGAGTCCTCCATTCCCTGCAACATAATTGCATTACTCTTAAGAATTTTAACGGTAGAGAAACGTGATTCAAAACGCCCAGAGGTATTTTTTATGAATCGTGCCTTCTTAACGTCAGATAAATCCTTAAATGGAGCCCATCCTAAAAGCGCAGTTAATTGACAACCATTACAGACGCTGATCGAAAAAGTGTCTTCACGATAATAAAAATCGTCAAATACCTTTTTCAAATCCTCATTAAACAGAATAGTTGCGGCCCAGCCCTTAGCTGAATCAAGTACATCTGCATAACTGAAGCCACCTACAAAAGCGACTCCTCTGAAATCAGCTAAATCAACTTTCTTGTTGACCAAGTCATACATATTTACATCCCAAGCCTCAAAACCAGCTTGAGCGAAATAGGAAGCCATTTCCCTATCACCATTTGAACCCTCCTCACGAATAATTGCGACCTTAGGTTTATCTTCCTGATTTAAAACTTCCGTTGAGATAACAACTGGTTCAAAAGAAAGAGTATAGGGGCAAGATTCACGCTGATAAACATTAAGCTCCTCTTGCTCAACACATTGAGGATTACACTGCAGTCTATCTAATTGAAAACTTGTCATCTCCCATTGATTTCTGAGATGATACATATCAATCGAAATTAATTTCTGCGAATTTGATGCATTATTTAATTTCACAAATGGATCGACAGTCGTTTTGCCAAGATGTTTACAGATATAGCCGTCTTTTTTAATCAATTCACGAAAAATTTCTTCTTCATTCTCTGGTAAATACTCAACTAACCACCCAACTTCTTCTGCAAAAAGCTCTGGTACTATCATTTTGTCTGCAACGTCAATCTCTCCATTAAATCCACAATTTCCAGAAAATAACATTTCCAAAAGAGATACGATCATCCCACCATCACTGATATCATGACAAGACAAGATTAAATCCTTTTCAACAAGTTCCTGGATGGCATTAAAAGCATTAACTAATCCTTCACCATCAACATCGGGGCAATTGTCGCCGAGTTGTCCATAAGCTTGAGCAACCGCTGAGCCACCTAAGCGACGAATATTTCCAGAAACATCAATGCGAAATATGCGACTCTTACCAGGACATTTAATATCCGGTGTGACTTTCTTTGTAATGTCACTCATTGGGGCATACGCGGAAATAACAAGTTCCATTGGTGATTTAATAATCTTTTCTTCACCTTCTAGAGGATAATCCACCTTCGTTGCCATCGACAAGCTATCTTTGCCGCCATCAACAGCAATTCCCAGTTTAATCATAAAATCACGCATCGCAACCGCCGCCCTGTACATCCGCGCACCTTCGCCCGGAAGTTTTGGGGCGGCCATCCAATTTGCAGAACATTTAATTAATTCAATGCTTGGAATCTTAGCTCCCGCCAAATTAGTGATTGGTTCTGCAACTGCCATTCTCGCACCTGCTTCAGGGTTAACCAACATCTTTATCGGTTGCTCACCAATTGTAGTCACCGCACCAGAATACTTGTCATTAAGCCCTGGAAAATGACTTTGGGCGACAATAGCAAAATCTGCTACCGTCAACTGTGGCCAACCACAACATTGCTGTTGAGCAATTAATCCGGTTACACTTCTATCACCCTTATTCGTCAAAAATCTTTTGGAGCCAATAGATGGCAACATCAAGACTCTTTTTAAAATGTCGAGCAAGGAAGCATCTGGAGGGATAAGCACCGGTTTTAGTTTAGGTGATATATCTTCTGAAGTGAAAGTCTTCTGCGGCATGCCGCCCAAGACTGCTCGTAACTCCATTTCTACCGGATTACCCTCTAACTTCAGACTGTCACTTACTGTAAAAATTCCATCGCCGGTAACTTCACCAAGTATTTCAATGCTTACTTTTTCCCGTTCACAGATTTCCGTTAAAATTTCTAAATCTTCCGGCTTAACAAGTAATCCGTTACGTTCCTGAAATTCACATACCCAAATTTCCAACACTGATAAGGTAGGATCCCCGGAATTTATCTTTCGGATATCAATTTTTCCGCCGGCGTGTTCAACTAATTCTTTTAAAACATTAGCGGGGCCACCAGCGCCCTGATCGTGAATACTGACAATTGGATTGTTATCCTCCATTTCAATACAAGCACGAACAACACGATTCATTTTCTGCTCCATCTCGGCATCGCCTCTTTGAACAGCATTAAAATCAAGTTCCGCGGAATTTTCTCCTTGCATCAAAGATGAGGCTGCTCCGCCACCAAATCCAATTCGATAAGCGGGTCCACCAATTTCAACGATAATCATACCTTTTTCAGCATCTTTTTTTTCAAGATCGCAATCATTCATTTGTCCAATACCACCGGTGAACAATATCGGTTTTAACCACTCATACCTTGTTCCATCGGGCAAGAAAGAAGCGCCAGCACGAACAAAGCCTTGAATAACTGGTTCGCCAAATTCATTACCATAACGAGTTGTTCCGTTTGATCCAAAGATTAAAATATCTTTAGAACTAGCCAAACTATTTGGATAAGGTAAATCAGCTTGCTCCCAAGGTAATTGATAGTTATCGAGTAATAGATTGCCAACGGCGTAACCAGCTGTTCCCGCAATAACTAATCCACCTCGCCCGGTAGCCTGTACATCACGAATACGTCCACCCGTTCCGGTCTGTGCTCCAGGAAATGGAGCGACCCCTGTTGGAAAATTATGGGTTTCCGCTGTAAATAAGAAGTGGTAACTAACCAATTCTTCGTATAGTCGAGAAGCTTTTCCAGGATTCACTGGAATTAATGTCCAGCAATCAAACCCTTCAATTACACTGGAATTATCCCTAAAAGCAACCAAGCTATTAGAAGGGTTCGCATCTAAAGTTGATTTTACAATCTCCATTAGAGTTTCTGACATTTCCTCGCCATTAATTACTTGCTTGCCTTTAAAATAGCCATGGCGCGAATGTTCGCTATTGGCGTTATTCAAGTCCATAATTTCGACTATCGTCGGATTTCGATTACAACGTCCAACAAAATAATCGTAATAAGCCTGTTTGTCGCGATCATCCATTGAAAGACCTTCTATTTCATCAAAAGCGGCTAAGCCTTTTTTGAGAAGATCGACTTCATAAACTTCCTCCGGCACCTGTCCAGTTGAAAAAGTTTTCAAAGGTTCTGGATAGATACACTCAGTCATCCGGTCAAAAGGAGCTTCAATCCCTACAAATCGTCTAGATACTTCTAAACGAGAAATCTTTCCATCCAAGCCACAGCTTTTCAAAATCGATAGAGCATTCGTATTGAAAGGAGTAGCGACATTAAGTCGCGGTCCAACTTCAATTACTTTTCCTTCACCAGCCAATGAGCTAATTGAGGACAATTTCGCCGGTTCAAAAGTTTCACTCAAAACCCACTTCAGGGTTTCCAGTTCTTTACCGGTTAAGATCTGAGTCGTTTCAACATTGAAACAAAGTTCGCTGACACCCTCATTTAAGGGGCGATAAAATTGCATAACATTTTCCATTTCTGAAATTTTAAGTTAATATTTAGTTTTTAAATTACATTTACGATATAATAGAGGTCCAATTAAAAAATTAGACTTCATATAAAATTACTATAATATTACTGAAAAGTCAAACAAAAAGACCTGATAAAATCAGATCTTTGTTATTGCAAGGGAGGGAGGAATCGAACCCGCGCCAGAATTTAATGTGATATTTAAAATTATTCGTCTTCATCAAATATTCTAGCTGATATTTCCCCCATCCTTTTATCGGCTATCTCTTCCTCGCTTAAATCTCCCTCATCTTCTTTCTCTATTTTTTCAATTAAATAAGCATCTAAAACTCCCGGCTTCCCATTAACTCCGTAGTCTTTCTTGTAGTTATACCCATCAACATTTTCAAATCCTAATTTTCCCTTGTCACCATATAATCTTTGCCAATTTTCTTGTTCTTGTTTCTGCAAATCTATTGCCTTAGCTAAAGCTGGTGATGGATTGTCAGCATATTCTTTTTCAAGTTCAATAATAATATCCTGATTAGCATTTTTAACATTCCAAATACCACCAGTTTCCTCCATGTGTTTATCCATTAATTTCTCAATGGCACCGGCAATGCCTCTCCCTTTCTCCTTAACAGCAATAAAACTATTTTCTCCTCCCATTTTACGCAAACCAATGACTTTTCCTTGCATATCTTCAGCAATAAAAAAGTTTCCTATTCCGCCACCGTAGTGAGTAACCCTTATTTTTTCCTCTCGAGATGTGCTTACTTCGTAGACTTTATCAGGAAAAGGAATAAATCTAGGATAAGAATCACACGCTAATTCTAAAAATCTATGTGATAAACCTTTATAGGTCAGTGAATCAAACCCCGATCTTAAATTTTCTCTAATTTCATTAGCATGCTCTACATTTCTGCCATCTTCTTCAACATCATCTTCATCAACCCGCTCAACAGTTTCTTTTTTCTCTTCTATTTTCTCGGAGACAAGATCGGACGAAATATGAGAAAAATTATTTTTCTCAAATGGATTTTCAATTGACATATTTATTTTCGCTTATGCACGGGCGGCAGGAATCGAACCCGCGCCAGAGGTTTTGGAGACCCCTGTACTGCCACTATACTACGCCCGCATTATTATCTCTTTTATATAAAAGGGATTTCTTTTTTATTCTACTATCTCCTTAGTAAATTATCAAGTGTAAAAAAGAAAAGCCACTAGCATTATTCATACTAATGGCTATAGTCTATATCGTTGATATTCCTATTTCTTATTTCTAAAGAATTTAACAATCTTCTTTATAATATTATTATCCACCTTATCAATATTGAATTTATCTGGTTTAAGAGACTTATCTTTCCTGTTCACTTCCAACTCCTTTTCTATATTATCGCAACCGCTAAGTTCATTACAAAACTCAAGCTCATAGATATGAAAAACGGTAACAGCAAGAGCAACAATAAGTGGTCCTAAAACTATACCCCAGAATCCAAATAAAGCTATCCCCCCAATAATTGAAAAAAGGACAAAAACCATATTAACCTCTGCTTTTCCTTTAATCAGATATGCCCGCAAGAAGTCATCAACCGTTCCGATAATAATAAATCCCCAAGAAAGGATAAAAACACCCTGCCAAACATCACCTATTAAGATGTAGTAAATACCAACTGGAATATAAAATAACATTGACCCCAAATATGGAATAAGAGAAAGTAAACCAACTAATACACCGGCTAGAAGAGCTGGAAAACCTATAATAGCAAATCCTATCGCCCCGGCAACACCCTGAACAGCGGCTACAAAAAAAGTAGAAATAAAGGTGGTATAACTAACTGCTCTAAACTTTTGAAATATTTCTTTATCATATTTATCAGGCAAAGGAGAGAGACGCATTAATTTATTAATCATTTCTTTTCCGTCAACAAAGAAAAAGAACATGGCAATTATTATCAAAACTAAAGAAACAATAAAATTAGTTGTACCTTTTACCGCCATCGTTGCTCCTGAGATTAACCAATTACTTGATTTTTTCAAAATGTCTAAAAAGAAGCCTTTTACCTGTTCATTCTGAGCTGATAATCCATCTAAATTTAAGTATCTCAAAGCTCCATCTTGCAGAGATTGATTATTTAATAAATTACCCATGTCATTTTCATTGAAAAATTCTACTGCCTGAGAATATGCTATTACCGATTTTTGCCCAGCATAAACAACGCCCCTTATAGCTGGCAATACAATAATAAGAATTAGCGTTAAACACATTAAAAGAGCGGCTGCATTTTTCCTGCCATTAAATTTCTTTACAAGGTATTGATAAGGACGATAAAAAATTGACACCAAAATAATGGCTACAAAAATTTCAGTTAAGAAGGGGCGGAAAATATAATAACAGCCAAAAAGCACCAAAAATACCAATAACAGCAAAAACGGCTTGGTAAGATTCTTGGTCATATTAATATTAGTTATTAGCTGTAACCAAATTTAAACTCGATTTTCAACTAATGACAATTAGTTATTTAGTTTCTTTATGAAGAGTATGAACTTTGCATCTATTGCAAAACTTTTTCATCTCTAAACGCTCCTTTAAAGCTTTCTTGTTTTTGTGAGAGTGGTAATTAACTGTTTTGCATTCAGTGCATTCCAGTTTCATCATGTTATCTTGAGACATATTTCTGCTAATACCCGCCTTTATCCTAGGTCTTGTTAAAATCGGGTAATTATTAATTATTACACTATTTACAATATATAAAAAGAGAGTAAAAGTCAACTATCTACTACCTATTTTTGGCATTTAGGGCAATAATGGGTACCTCTGCCAGCAAGTTTTATCTTCATAATAGGCTCTTTACACACAAAACAAGGTAATTTTCCTCGACCATAAACTTGGAGCATATTGCTGAAATTACCCTTTCTTCCCGAAGAATCAACATAATTATTAAAAGTAGTACCCCGATTAACAATAGCTTTTTCAATTATTTCATTTATAGCAAAATATAGTTTTATCAACTCTTTCTTTTTAATATCATTCGCCATCCTACCCGGTCTAACACCAGCTAAAAATAGAGCTTCGTCTACATAAATATTTCCTAATCCAGCTATAATCTTTTGATTTAACAATATCGACTTTATATTTGCCGTCCTGTTTTTAAAAGCATTAGTTAAATAATCAAGACTAAAATCATCCGTAAGTGGTTCAGGCCCGTAGTTCACTCTCTTTATTCTTTCAAGCTCTGTACCGCTAACAATTTGTAAATAACCAAAACGACGCATATCATTAAAATATAATGTATCCCCATTTGAAAAAATAAATTGAGCTCTTGTATGCTTATTTGGTAAAGTTAACTCTAATACATCAGATAGATTATTTTCATTTAAACTATGACCACCAATAATCTTTTTCTTTTTGCCAACATAAATAAGTTGTCCAGTCATTTTTAAATGTATAATTAAAAAATGACTCTCTTTTTCAGTCTTCTTTTTACTTAACTCAAAAATTAATAACTTACCTCGACGATAGACTCCCTTAATCTTCCTGCTTTTTAAAAAATCAATAAAAAAAGCCGCATCATGTTTCGCGGTTTTTGGTGATAATAATTTAATGACGCTGATTTTTTCTAAAGTAACAGCCTTTACTAAATCGCGCCTGATTGTTTCCACTTCCGGAAGCTCGGGCATAAATTTAGATTAAAAGGATAAAAGTAGAATGATTACAATCGCTAATGATAAAAAAGCAATTGCTAAAAATTTAGAAATACCCTCTCCTATTTTATCAGGATTAATGATAGGCATAATAATGTGGGCCGAGTAGGATTCGAACCTACGAAGGCATAAAGCCAGCAGATTTACAGTCTGCCCCAGTTGACCGCTTTGGTATCGACCCGTAGTAATTTATGGAATTTTTCAAAAACTTTAACTGATAAATACTGCTTTATAATAAGTAAATTTTTTTTTCTTGTCAAACAAATATTAAATTACAAAATTTTTCTAGTTACTTTGTAACACCCTCTATTAAAACCCTGGTAAGACCATAGGCTGAGAAGACAATCACTAGACCTATGGCTGCCCAGACGATAACATCTCTTCCTTTTTTTACTTTCTCCTGATTACCGGACGAAGTCATCCAAGTAATACCGCCATAAACAAACATTAAAAGGGCTAATGACCCCACTACACCTAAGACAGAATTAATAATCTGACCAATTAAAGCCTGGGGAGTTTCAATATTTGAACCAAGCGGATTACAAAGTTTTCCCGGAGGACAACCCTCAATTCCGTCTGCTAAAACCAAACTACCATTAATAGTGAAGGAGATAAATAAAGCCAGAAAACTAAAAATTATATACTTTGTTATAATATGCATAGATTTGTAGAAATAAATATAAGATTTTATTAATATTTTTTTCTATTTATAGAATACCACTTTTTTACAAAAAAAAGAAGAGGCTGCTGTTAAGCTGCCTCTTTTAAATTTAACTCACAACCATTTTTATGGTTGCGGGCTGTTTTGATTTCAATTTAAATCTTGGTCTTTCCTTATTCGGAAAGACCGTATTTATTCCCGGCTCGTCATAAACGGGCGGACCATCGTCATAAATTACGAAATAGCCATTACCTGTTTGTGAAGCCAAGCTGTAACGAGCACAAGTTTTTGTGCTAAGTATATTAATGTAATAAAAAGCCTCATTATTAACATCAATATAATACGTACCGCTTGTAAAAAAAGAATCTCTTACTGCTAGACTCTGCGCTTGAATCCTTGATTCATTCTTTTTCTGTTTTCCTGGAAGTAAGCTATCGTCTTTTGAAACAATAGCTCTTGGTGAGGCGATTTGCACATATTCAGCTTCTATCCAATATTTACTCCCCTCTATAAAAGATCCGTTATCCCTTTCCAACTGAATTTGGACAAGACCTTGGCCGTCATAGATAAATACTTCATCTTTATGATTTACGAGACGGACTATAGTTCCTCGAAAAAGTCTTTTTTTAACGATATCTAATTTTTGTCCATTGCGCAAATATAAGACAGCTACATCTTTTAAAACAGCGGCATAAGTCGTTGCGGCATCGGTCTCATTATTGATGCTACCACGATCCTTATGGGTGTTTATCTTTTTTCCCCAAGATAATGCATACCGCGTTGTTGATTCATAGCCGTTGGGAAAATAATTCTTCCATACGGTAATTAAAATCATTAGAATAATCAACACTGGTACCACCTTATCTAAGAAATTAATCTTCGCTGTTACACCTAAAATGACAAAGCTTATTAGAGCTAAACCCATTAATGAGTTGAATGATATTATCTCCGGAAAAGTCATCGCACTAAAACCAATAAATGCTATCCAAGCAACAAAGGTTTTAAGTGTTTTAGGAAGAACTGTTTTAGTTATTCCAAAAATCAACAACACAATACCGGATGGCATCCATGCTAACAAAACTAATATCAGTGCGAACACAAAAGAAAATCCTGTAAAAGCTGGCTTATTTATTATTAATCCCAAAAGAATTAAAATTAAAGCTATTACAGATAGAAGAGCTACAATTAAACCATAGACTCCAAGAATTGTTACGATACCATCGTAAAGATTTTGTAATCTCCCAGCAATTACAGGCCATCTAAGTCTAAAAAGTGTCCATTGAGCATCCAATTCGCTGGCTAACCAGGAACGAAATTGCGACCAGAAAATTAACAATACAACAAAAACAATAATAATTACAATAATTAAAAACATTTTAATTTCCTCCTTTTTAAATTTGACCTGACTCTCTTAATAATCTCACTTTTCTTTGCGCTTTTGTTTCTTTCGCAAAGAATCCTTCGCAATCAGCTTTGAATCCCTCAACAGATTTATCCAAAACTTTCAAGAAATTTTTTAAATAATTTCTTGTAGCAGCCATTCTCTCAAGAGCTAACTTCATTTCGCCATCTGTTAGCGAACCCAGGTGAGCTAGTAATTTTGCACCTCCAATATTAGCTTTGTGAACAACCTCTTTTACTCTTCCTTTTTTTTTATCTGTGCCAGGAAGAATGGTTCGACGCGTGAGGTCCTCCTCCCGATTACCAATTATAAGCACAATCCGTGCTTGTTTAGCTTCGGGGAATTCATTGATGTTTTTATAGATTCTCATCAAATCATCCTTGTTAAGTTTAAGATTTTCAACAGCATAAGTGACTGCTGAAAAAAATAAAACCTCATCGTTAACTCCAAGTCCGAACATTTTCGACTGAGCATACTCAACTCCCTTTTCCTGTACAGTTTTGCCCAAAGATTGCAACACACTTATTACAAAGCCCTCGACACCACCAGATAAAATACTTCCTCCAAAATTAAAATTTGACATTTTATTTTCCTCCTATATTTAATTTATTAATTTGTTAACGTACTTATTTTGATATAAACTCCTATCTCTCATTATTAGACAATAATATCATATATATTATTATTTGTCAATAGTAAGTATTTTAGGTACACACATATTGTACTTCTTATCATAATACTAGATTGCGACTCAAATCATTTAAAATCATAAAAATCCTAAAATAATTACTAATTATTACAAAAAAACCACTATAAAAATTATTATAGTGATTTCTCTCTGAGCCGTTGACCGGGATTGAACCGGTGACCTTCTCCTTACCATGGAGATGCTCTACCAGCTGAGCTACAACGGCAAATTTTGTTAAACAAAAACGCTTTTAATAGCGCTTTTTAGTTAGTCAAATAACTACTCTCCTCCTTCATCCGTGTTTGTTTCTTTAATCTTTTCAATCTGTGATTTCATTTCGGATAACTTATTATTTTCTGGATTAACTTCTGATAACTTTGCAAAATACTGCCAGGCTGAATTCTTATCTTTTTTTATTATACTTAAATTAACAATTAAATCAAGAAAGCGTGGGTTATTCTCCCCTATTTCTAAAGCCTCTAAAACATTATCATAAGCGGCATCGATATAGTCGGCCTTTTGCTCTAATTCTGCTAAAGAAAAATAAACCTCTTGAGGGGTGATATAAATATCTTCAACCCCTTCCTTGATCTCTTGCTTGGATAATTTTAAAGCATAGTTATAAGTTTGTCTTGCTTCAGGATATTTTCTTAACTTTTCATAAACTTTTCCTAAATTATAGAATGCTAAAAGGTTCTTCTGATCTAAACTAATTACCTCTACCAATCTTTTTTCAGCCTCACTATATTCTTCAGCTTTAATTAACTTTTCACTTTCTAAAATTAAGTCTTTCAAAATTATTTCTTTTTTTTGATACGGAATTATGTCAGAAATCTTATGCTTAAGCTTTGCTTTTTTTAAACGATCTGTCGCTCTCTGAGTAACTTGAGAGAAATAAGAATTAAGCTTAATAAAAAAACGCCCAAAAATACCACTTACTTTTGCAATATCTCTATCAATTCTTTTTTTTATTATCAAATTCTTAAATTTAGCTTCTTTTTCTTTAGCCATATTATCAACATCTAAAATAGCTAAGGCAGGCATCTTTTTAATAATTATCAAAACAATAATAACCAAAGAGATAAATATTAAGATGAGAGAAATAAATATTACCATTTTATTATTTAAGCTTTAAGTAATTTTTTCAGCGATAACTCTTGTGTGCTGGCACCACCAACTAAAAGGCCAGCAATATTTTTTTGTAATAAAAAAATGGAAGCATTGTCTTCATTTATACTTCCTCCGTACAATACTTTAAAACGCTTTCCATTTAATTTCAAGGCTCTGTCAGAAATATAATTAATAATCTTATCAGCCTCTTCTGGCGCCAAAGATTTTCCACTTCCGATTGCCCAAACTGGCTCATAAGCAAGTATTAAATCACTAGATTTTTTTATCTTTATTCCCTTTAGAGCACTTTTTAATTGAGCAGATAAAACGGGGCGAGTGCGACCGCTTCTTCTTTCTAGCCAGCTTTCCCCTAAACACAAAATAGGAATTAAATCATTATTTAACGCTACTTGAATTTTGGAATTAATTAAAGCGCTATCTTCTTTAAATATATGTCTTCTTTCACTGTGCCCGATTATAACATGTGAACAACCTGCTAGCCTAAGGTCACGTGGCGAAATTTCACCCGTTAAAGCCCCTTTTTCTTTTAAGGAGCAGTTTTGTGCACCTAATTTATGTTGAGTATTTTCTAAAATTTTTCCAGCTTGCAACAAAATTAAAAAATCAGGACAAACTATTAAATCATTTTTGAATTTTGAAAAATTAGCAATCTGTTTTAAAAAAAACAAACCATCTGTTGTTGCAACTTGCATTTTCCAATTAGCCACTATTAATTTTTTCATAAACTATTTTTGAACTGGAGGATTCTTTTTATCTTCCATTATTCTAAATACTAATAATATTACAATACTAGAAAATACCAAGATTCCTAAAGTGCTGATAGATTTACCGGAAACATCCTGTTCTAAGTATCCCCAAATAGATAGTATTGCTAATAGAGTAAGAATAGAAACGGCAACCGCTAAAAGGATTGAAATCCATTTTTTTACTTGTAAATACATATACTTATCATTAATAATAAACTATTTATTTCAAGGCGTTAATTCCCTTTGCCCATTCAATTGTTTTTTTAATTCCTTCCTCTAAATTAAATTTGGGCGACCAATCAAGAACATCTCTAGCTCTGTTCCTGCTTAAACAGCTTCTTCTTTGCTCTCCCGCTTTTGGCGCTTCTTCTTTTATATCTATTTTATGGCCTAACGCTTTTTCTATTTGCAAGATAACAGACAATAAACTTATTTCCTGACCTAGGCTAATGTTTATTTCTCCACGACAATCTATATCACGAGCTTTTACTAAAGCTGAAACGACATCTTCAACAAAGACAAAGTCCCGTGTCTGTTTACCATCACCATATTGAATACTTTCTTTGCCTGATACCGCATTATCAATAAAAATGGCAATTACACCAGCCTCTCCTCCTTTAAACTGCCGTGGTCCGTAGACGTTGGCAAAACGTAAAATTGTATAATTTACACCAAAGACTTGGTAATAATAGTTTAAATATTTTTCAAATGCTAATTTATTAATCCCGTAGGGAGATAAAGGGTAAGTAGGGGCATGCTCAGTAGTTGGAATTTCATCACTTTCACCATATATAGCGCCTCCAGTTGAAGTAAATATTATTTTTTTTACCCCAAATTCACGACAATTTTCTAAAATATTCAAGCCACCTAAAACATTTATTTCATTGTCATAGACTGGATTAGATACTGATTTTCTGACATCAATCTGAGCAGCTAAGTGATACACAAAATCAAACTTCTCATGCGAAAATATTTTTTTTAAACGCTTACTTGTAATACTTAGTTTATAAAACTTAGCCTCCTTATTAATATAACTCTTCTTACCTGAAGATAAGTCATCTATAATTACAACCTCATTACCGTCAGCAATAAGTCTGTCTACTAAGTTTGAACCGATAAAGCCGGCACCCCCTGTTACTAATATTTTTTTCATATAACATAATAATAACATTAATTTCAAAGAAAAAAAAGACCGTTAGAAGCCCAATTGCTGGACTTGCTTTTATCAATAAATTTTGATACAATAATACTAGAAACAACATATTAATAACCTAAAATATTAGTCAAAATAATCAACAAAAAACCTGTTTTCGGGAATTTTATTTTTTTTATGAGTAAAGATACAAAAACAAAACAAGATAGTTACGGTGCTGATCAAATAACCGTTTTAGAAGGTTTAGACCCCGTTAGAAAAAGACCAGGGATGTATATAGGGTCCACTTCTGCGGCCGGTTTACACCACCTTATTTGGGAAGTGGTGGATAATTCGATTGATGAAGCGATGGCTGGTTATGCAAATAAAGTATCTATTTCATTATTACCAGATGGAATGGTTAAAGTTGAAGATAATGGACGTGGTATTCCAGTTGAAAAACATAAAATGACCGGGGTATCTGCCTTAGAAACAGTTTTAACTAAACTTCATGCTGGGGGAAAATTTGGTGGCGGCGGATATAAAGTATCTGGTGGTCTTCATGGCGTTGGTGTCTCTGTTGTTAATGCACTTAGTGAATATTTGAAAGCAATAGTTTATCGAGATGGTAAAGCTTGGGAACAAGAGTTTAAAATTGGTATACCTCAAAAGGCCGCCAAGGTAGTTGGTAAAACCAATAAAACCGGAACAACTATTATTTTTAAACCTGATTCTACAATTTTTACAGAATTAGAATTTAATTGGGGTAAGGTTTTAGATCGTTTACGCCAACAATCATACTTAACAAAAGGAATTACTATTACTGTTAGTGATGAACGTAAAGGACATAGACCTAAAAAATATAAATTTCATTTTGAAGGAGGTATTAAGTCATACATCAAGTCTCTTCATAGAAATAAAAATGTAAAAAATGCAACTATTTTTTATGTAGACAAAGAAATCGATAACAATAAAGTAGAGGTGGCTCTCCAATACAACGACGAATTTAATGAAAATGTCCTTTCTTTTGCTAATAATATACACAATCCAGAGGGCGGAACCCATCTTGTTGGTTTTAAAACGGCTCTGACAAGAACTTTAAATGCATATGGCCGAAATAGAAATTTAATTAAAGAAAAACAAGAAAATCTAACAGGTGAAGATGTCCGCGAGGGTCTAACAGCTATTATTAGTGTAAAATTAACTGATCCTCAATTTGAGGGCCAAACTAAAAGTAAGCTAGGAAATGCTGAAATGAGAGGCTATGTTGAAAATGTATTTGGTGAATCTTTCAATATTTTTTTAGAAGAACATCCGAAGGAAGGTGAGGCTATCATTGGTAAGTGTATCCTCTCTTCTCAAGCAAGATTAGCTGCTAGAACTGCAAGAGCTTCTATTCTTCGTAAAGGCGCCTTAGAAGGCCTCACCTTGCCTGGAAAGCTAGCTGATTGCTCCAGTCGTCACCCCGAAGAATCAGAAATATATATTGTAGAGGGAGATTCAGCGGGTGGAAGTGCAAAACAAGGAAGAAATAGAAAATTTCAAGCTATTTTACCACTAAGGGGAAAGATTTTAAATGTTGAAAGAGCTCGACTTGATAAGATGCTTGCTAATAATGAAGTTAAGAATCTTGTTATCGCCCTGGGGACAAATATTGATGAACAATTTGATATTTCAAAACTTAGATATCATCGCATTATTATCATGACAGATGCTGATGTTGATGGTTCTCATATCCGTACTCTTCTTCTTACTCTTTTCTTCCGCCACTTTAAAGAATTAGTAACTGGCGGATATATCTATATTGCTCAGCCACCTCTATACCAGATTAAAAAAGGAACTTCTATTCAATATGCATACAGCGATGAAGAAAAGGATAAAATTATTAAAGACTTTGGCGGTAGCCCTGAAATCGAAGAAATAGTTGAAGAAGATGATGATGGTGAAACTCAGTTGATCGATGAAAAACAAAAGGATAATAAAAAAAATGTTAAAATCAACATCCAAAGATATAAAGGTTTAGGTGAAATGAACCCAACTCAACTTTGGGAAACAACAATGGATCCTGAAAAAAGAATTGTCAAACAAATTACCGTTGAAGACGCTGCTCGCGCAGATCAGGTCTTTGATATGTTAATGGGCAGTAATGTTGCGCCACGCAAACACTTTATACAAACTCATGCCAAGAAAGTAAAAAATTTAGATATTTAATAATTGAAATTTGTATTAATAAATTAATAATATGTACATCTATTTAATTACGCCAATTATTGCCTTCACTCTGGCTCAAGGTTTAAAAATAATTCTAAGATCTTTCAAGAGAAAGATAGCTTGGCGTGATGTTTTCGCTTATTCTGATATGCCCTCGGGCCACACTTCTGTAGTTATTGCCATCACTACAATTATTGCTTTAGAATTTGGCATTAGCTCGCCTCTATTTGCTATTTGTCTAGTTTTTGCCATGATAGTCATTGTTGACGCCATCGGACTAAGAAATTATCTTGGCAATAATGGTAAAACTATTAATGGTTTAGTTAAAGATTTAGATGAAGATCATTTTTTAGATGACTTCTACCCAAAACAATTAGAAAAAATTGGTCACACTCCTCTTCAGGTAATAGTGGGTGGTATCATTGGAGTAATAGTTAGTCTTATAATGTACTCTATTTACTAATTATATTTTTTTAAACTGCCTTTATTTTAAAAGCCCTGATATATTTATCAGGGCTTTTTATTGCTGTTTAGAAACTAGGACATTAAAACATTACTTATGCTAGAATGTCTTCTTAATATATAGCGGTTAAAGCCGCCAATACGCGAAGAAAGGGACGATATCTTCATCCGAGATATCCCCCAATTATGCAGCTTTTCATCTGACTTTTGCCAAGCCTGGCGTAAAACCTTTTTTACAGATTCAACTTTTTTTAACTCTTCTTTAGACAGATTTAAGCCTAAAAAATTGCTAAGGCGAGATATTGTATTTATCTCCTCTTTGTTTAATATTAACTCTTTCATGTTTTCAAGATTTAAGTTTATGTTAATGAACAAATTTATTTTAAATACCTTTTCTTTGTTGTGAAATTAAACTCTTTCCAACGAAATCATCTTTTAAAACTTCATCAATTCCGAAAATATCCATAATTGTCGGTGCAATATCAGCAAGATCACCAATCGGATTCAAAAGACTTAAATCACCATCAGGTGCATCTTGTGAACTAATTGACCGCCCCTTAAATGCATTACTAATTACAATAAATGGCACAGGGCTGTTAGTCATCTTGTTATCAGGCATATCAGTCGCCATATCGACCATTTTTTCAACGTTACCATGAGCTGAACTAACTACTAAGACTCCTTCCCTATCTAATATTTCAGAAGCTAGCTTCTTTAAAAATCCATCTAACGCCTCAACAGCCTCCACAACAGTTTTAATTTCATTGGTAGCTGCTAAATAATCTAAAATTGGGCACGAGGCAACAATAAAATCATAGTTTTCACTTTTAACTGCCCTGATTGCTTCTTGAAATATTTTTTTTGTTGATAAGCTAACATCGTATGAAACTTTCTTATTTGCAGAAGTGATAGTTGACCAATCTTCAAGAGGTGCTTTTTCTTCTCTTCTCCCATTAAAATAATATGAAAGAGCTGCTAATCTTTCGCTGTCAAAAATTTTAAGTTGTCTCAAATTTAAATTAGATAATACTGCGCTTAAATCATTTTGCACTTTTTCATCTTCAGACTCTGTTTTCGTACCTGTTCCCAAAGAAAAATAACGATTGTTTAATTCTCCAATTGCTGAATCTAAAATTACAGCAGGATACTCTTTTATAGACCTAAGAATAAAGGGAGTCTTAGCTAAAGTCATGGCATTTACCTCACTAACCGGCGCAATTCCCCAACCATCAAGTAATATTAAAAATACAGGGCCTGGCCGCTTTATATCATCTTTTATGTCATCACTTTCACTTGTATCCATAAATACTACAATTTATCTTCAATCTCCAGAAGGCGGTTATATTTAGCCAATCTTTCCCCCCTGGAAAGCGAACCTGCTTTTAAGTAATCGGCCCCACAGGCGACAGCTAAATCAACAATAAAATCATCATTTGTTTCGCCACTTCTATGAGAAACAATTATTTTATAGTTATGCTTAACAGCTAATTTTACACAATCTACAGTTTCAGTCAAGGTCCCAACTTGATTTGGTTTGATAATAATCGCATTTGCTAACTTTTCCTGAATACCAGTGCGTAAGCGGGAAATATTTGTCGCGAACAAGTCATCTCCCACTATCAAGGCTTTTCTTCCTAAATCAGTTGTTAATCTTTGCCAATTTTCTAAGTCATCTTCCGCTAAACCATCTTCAATATAAATAACAGGGTATCTTTCTAACCATGAACCATATAAATCAATTAAACTGTCCGCTTGAAAGTATGCTTTGTCTAAAGGAAATACATAGCGCTTAGATTTTTGTTCAAATAATACTGATGAACCAACATCAATCCCTAAATGAAAATCTATTTTTGGTTCATAACCAGCCCTAATAGCTGCTGCGCTGATAAGTTCTAGCGCCTCCACGCTAGAATTTAAATCTGGAGCATATCCCCCTTCTTGGCCAACATCAGTATCATAACCAGCTTCCTTTAATTCTTTACCTAAAAAATGAAAAACCTCTGCTCCTTGCCTTATCATTTCTTTAGCTGATGATTTTTTAGGGATATATAAAAACTCTTGAAAATCTAAATTAGTATCTGCGTGTTTTCCTCCATTAAAAATATTAAATAATGGAACGGGAATTTGAGGTTTATCAAAAGAATAGGTTTCTTGAAGATATACAAACAACTCTTTCTTACTTGATACAGCGGCAACTCTAGCGCAAGCTAAAGATACAGAAAGAATTGAGTTAGCTCCTAGATTTGATTTATCTGATGTATCATCTAAAGCAATTAGCTTCCTATCTATATCTATTTGATTTAAAGGATCAAAACCAATTAAAGCGGGGGCTATTATTTCATTTACCTTAGAAACGGCGCGCAAAACTCCGCGACCAAAATACCTTTTTTTATCATAGTCTTTTAATTCAAAGGCTTCATGAGAACCGACAGAAGCCCCACTTGGCACTGAAGCACTAGCACAAACACCATTATCTAAAATAATTTTTGTCTCTATACTTGGCTCTCCTTTTGAATTTAAAATCTCTCTAGCAGAAATAGATTTTATTTTAGCCATATAATATTATATTAATTACTTTAAGAAACTATTTTCTTTAATCCTGGCATATCTTCATGACTTAGATATGAAAGCATCGCACCACCCGCTGTAGATACCCAGTCTACATATTCCATCATATTACTCTGCCTTAAAGCAGATACAGTTTCTCCTCCCCCAACTAAACCATAGGCTCGTCCTGAGGAGCGCGATGCAATAAGGCGAGCTATCGCCATTGTGCCTGCTCGATATTTTTTGTCTTCAAACTTGCCCATAGGCCCGTTCCAAACTAATGTCTGAGCTTTTTTTATATATTTAGCGTATACACTTATAGTATCGGGTCCGATATCAAAAATGGTATCATTTTTTAAAATGTCCGCTACTTTTTTAGACCTTACTTTTCCACCCTTTTCTTCAACAACCACATCTGTTGGCAAAATTAACTTTTTACTATTTTTTTGACCTTTTAATATCTTTTTAATTAGCGCCAAACTGTCCTTGTCACACATCGAGTTCCCAATTTCAAATTTATTAAATTTCAAATAACAATTAGCTAAGCCCCCACCCAATAGGATATAGCTAGCACTGCTGTAAAGTTTATCAATTAATGGTGCTTTAGTTTCTATCTTTACACCACCCATAACCACAACCAATGGTTTTTTTGGTTTCAATATTTTTTCATAGGCTTTCAATTCTTTTTCTAGTAATAAACCTCCGTAAACTGGTAAATACTTATAAATAGCCGAAACAGAAGCTTGCTTGCGATGACAAACAGCCAGGGCATCATTTACATAAATATCAGCCAAAGCTGCTAATTTTTTAGCAAACGCATCCCCATTTTCAAGTTCATCTTTTTTAAATCTAAGATTTTCAATAAATATTATTTCTCCGGATTTTAAATTTTTAGACGCCTTACTCACCAAAGTACCAACTACTTCTGGAATAAATTTAATTTTTTTCCCTAGTAATTTTGCTAAATGTTTAGCGATAGGCCGTACTGATAAATCGGGATTCGTTCTCCCCCCTGGCTTTCCAAGGTGAGTAGCAATAATAAGAGACGCCTTTTGAGAAAGAAGCACTTCAATTGTTTCCAGCACTGCCCTTATTTTATAATCATCCACCACTTTATTATTCTTTAAAGGAACATTCAAATCCAATCTTAAAAATACCTTTTTGTCTTTTAAGACATCAATCTCTTTTAAAGATTTAATTTTCATATTATTGAACTTTATTTTTAGCTTCTAACGTAATCTTTATTGTTGATTCTATACCCTTCCTTATATAAATTACTGAAACCTCATCCCCGGGACTATAGCTTGAAATAATACTAGCTAAATCATTATTATAATTAATTTCTTTATTATTAACCCAGGTAATAATATCACCAGCTTGGAGACCTGCTAAATCTGCCGGACTACCAGCTATTACTGCCTCGTTACTTAAACCAGCTTGAAGCAAGGCTCCTTTTTCCTTATCTAAACCAATAACTTTTGAGCGACTTAAATCAATATAGTTTAACCCTAGATATGAAGGGTTAAATATTTTATCGGTAAAAAAGCTTTTCCAATAATGGGCATATGAAAATGCTGGAACTAAATCTTTATCAGGACCAAGAATAGCCACCAGGTCACCTGCTAAATTAAATATAAATGAATTTAAATATTCATTACTTAAACCTCCGGCTAAACTTAATCTAACATTTAGGTTGTCGCTACTTAAAACTCCACCTGGAAATTTAATAGCTGATACAGATGTTAAAAAAATACTATCAAAATTACTCACCACCACAACAGATTGTCCCAGTGAAATATCAGAACGAGTAGCCACCGCTTTAATAGGCAAATTACTAGCCCCTTGTAAATGGAAAAATATTAAGTTGCCTGATAAATCATTAAAGTCAGACTTATCATCAATATCGTACAAGCGAAGTTTATTATCAATTGCAACATAATTTTCAATATCAAAATTCGCTATCAACGCTTCACTGAGCGACGCTGCCACCCAGCCATCTGAAGTAATTGTTAATGCTATAAAATCAGGATTATCTAGTTTATAATAATTAACATCATTTAAAGGCACGTCTATGCTTTCTGCGGATGATGTAGCTGGAATAGAGCCCTCGTCACCGACGCTAATCTTCCTAAACACACGCAAAAGTGACGGTTGGACAGAGTTGATTGTCTCTTCCACTTTAATATCTTGATTCACTACCACTTTCTTAGCATCTCTAATAATTAGATTAGAACGATTATAGTTTGGGTCGGATAAGTTAAATTCATTGTTAAAATAAGAGCTATTATAATCAGGCAATAAATATGTCCTAACTACAATTTCCCCCGTTACTCCGGCAATAAAGCCAGTCACAACCGCTAAAAAAATTAGAGGAAGCAAGGTATTTTTTCTTTTTTCTTTTTTATCTTTATTCTCCATACATTAAAATAGTGTTAGCCAGTTAAAACCAGCGCGTAGTTAATAATAATATAATAACAATAATTAAGCTAGATATAAGAGGAAAACGTATAATCTGTCTTGAAAATCTCCCCCTGATAAAAAGACGTAATATTAAGAATAATATATAAAAAATTATTGCTGTTAAGAGACCCAATATATTAAAACCAAATGGAAAAAGATATACTACCCCAGCTGCTTGAGTAAATAATAAAATGGCTGTGAGAAAAAATGGCCAATTAATTTTTAAATTTAAACTTCCTAATATAAATGGTTGAAAAAATAAGGGAAAAGTTAATAAGGTAAAAAATCCAAGAAGTGGCCAATAACCCCAACCAAGAAAAACCGGTAGACCATAGGAGGCTGCTGCTAAAAAAAAGACTGACAGAACGGAACCAGCCATAAGAAAAGTGTCTAAACGATCAATTCTATCCGGCGCTTCATATCTAAAGAAGTAATACAAATTCTTAAAATAAATATAAATAAAGCCAGAGTTTAAAAGTAAAAGAGCTTGCACCCAATACATATTTGGAATTAATGTCTCATATAATGATGAGGCTGCAAAAAAAATAAGAGGGAAATACACAAAAAGTGGCCAATCTAAATATCTACTTTTTGTAGCTAATCCCTTGGTTGATAAAACAATCAGTAAGCTGCCAAGTGCAAGTGCGACAAAAAATAAGCGAGGGTTAAGCAATACATAAACCTGCCCCAAAAGCCAAAGGGCAAGAGGGAGAAGATAAAAAACTTTTTTTCCACTAAATATTTTCATAACTTACTTCATTAAAAAGGAGTAGATTGTTTATTTTTTATTCTACAGAAATTACAGTTGGAAAAAACAATCTCCCATCTTTAGTCATATACGAGACTTTTGCTAACCCTGCGCCTGTATCAACTTTTATTTTATATAAGTCATGATCAACAATTATTTCTTCTACTGAGATATTCGTTCCTGGGTCTACTAGATATTCACTAATAAAATCTTTCGCTATTAAACTAGCAATATCTACTGATATTTCAATTAACGGAGCATCTTCCGGGCTAGGCTCCCCCTTATACTCTACTATACTAAGAACATCTGAAAAAAATAACTTTCCATCTTTTGTTAAATAAGTATCTATGATTTCAGACCCAATATTTATCATTAACTTATACATTCCATACTCTTCGCTCACATCCTGAACTTCCGCTTGCCCGCCATCTTTCATTAAAAACTCATTTGCAAAATCATTAGCCACAATAACCGCTTCCTCACTAGACAATGCTTCTACTGAATTTCCAATATTGTCATTAATACTTGCTTCCACCAAGTCATCTTCGAAGCTAGATATTAATTTAACAGATGATACTTCTGTCCCATCTACTAAATTATTAATTTTAAGATACTTATTTGATACGGTAAATAAATTGTCATCTTTAATAAAACTTCTTAAAACTGTATTATCATAATAATTAAACCCAAGTCTACTGTCACTTGTATTAAAATGACCTCCAGCTGAATGGTCTATTCTATAAGCTAAAGATAACTCACCTGCATTATTATGATTAAATATTAGAGCACCAGAAAAAGATAAGGCATCACCATCCTTAAAAGAAACTGGTATGCTAATTGTCTTTTTTTCCAGCATATTAGCTAGTGACTTATAATCACTAAATGCAATTGAATCACTTTGGCTGTCTCCTATTACAAAAGCGCTGAGCTCACTTGGCTTTTGCAGGTCGCTAAAATCAAATAATGATAATTTTATACCCGCTTCTTCATCTGACTCAGTTGCTGAAGCTTGTTTACTAATAGCGATAAGTTTCTTACCATCTTCATCTATAGGATAGTAATAAGAATAAGAGCCAACTTGCAATGCTCCCAATATAGTTGGGGTGTTGTCATTGCTTAAACTAATAACATAAATAGGCTCGCTAGAGTCAAGTGGGGCAATATAAACTCTTGACTTCATAAAAGAAGCACTGCTAATTTCGGAATCCGTTGTTAAATTTTCCAAAGCACCGAGTTGATTTAAATCACTATCTAAAATATAAATATTGCTATAATTTTCCTTATCACTTGAAAATAGTAGTGGCCATAAATCTCCCCTTGTTGTTACTATTCGCAAATAATCATTTTCTTCATCGAAAGAATTAGATGCTAATAAGCGCCCACTCACCTGATTCTTGGCATTATATAGAAGTTTACCGGAATTTAGAGAAAATTTATAAATATTATTTATTTCTAAAGTTTTTGAATCCGCTTTTACCTTTATTGTTAAGGCTTTATCTATTTCAGCTTGCCATGAATCTAGCTCATCCTTAGTTAACGAATTAAAATAATTATTGATAATAATAGATACTTCATCTTTATTCTTCAAAGCAGAATAAGGAGAAACAGAAGTTTTTTCCAAGTTCTCTACCTGCGCCTTTTCTTCATCACTTAACTCAGAAAATAACATTTCTCTTTTTATTTCATCTTCCAAATCTTCTTTTAGCGTATAATCTTTATGAGCCAAATAGACATTATTACTATCTGAAAAATATAAACTATAATTGTCATCTACTAAATAGAGCTGTCTTCTAATTGGTTCATCTGATTTTAATAAACTTAAAGATGTAAAAGAAAGGAATGCATAATTATCATAATTATAATCAAAATAATATACCTGAGAGTTTAGACACTTAGCATTTAAAGAGCAGGTCTCACTTAACGGTTTAGAAGAACTATAGATAATTGGAAGAATCTCTTTTCCCGCTACCACCTCTAACGGTGTTGTACTTAAAAAATAAACATAGTCCCCTGCCATTCTTAAGCCCACGTAGTCTCCTTCAAACACTAATGAATTTACTTCCTGAGGACTAGAAGGACTAGAAATATCAAATATTTTCAAAAATGTGTAAGATCCACTATTGTTAGGCGTACTTTCTCCCTCAAGTGCTTGATTTGAAACTCCACTTACTGCCAAATAATTACCTGTAGTAATAATTTCTAAAGGTCTGTTGTCAAAACTTAATGTATTTACTTCTTTAGCTTCTTCACTCGGTGTTATTTGAATAATATGAATATTTTCTCTTTCTAAAATGTAAGCATAATTTCCATTCACTTTTACTATGTCAGCAGATTCTTGAAAAATACTGGAATCATTTAAATCCTTATTAGGGGTATTACCAATTACTCCATAACTTGTTTTTGCTAATAAATAATCTAAACTTACTTTTTCAGCTTTAAAGCGGCTTAGATAATCCTTTATGGCACTAAGACTAGTGAACTTTCGAAGTTCCCCACTAAATTGAAGGTTTTCATTTGTATCTTCATTAATAACTTTATCTGTACTATTATTTTTTTCTAAATCTTGATTATACTGACTGAAATCCTCAGGAACCCTCTCCTCTTCCCAGGGGAAAGAACAGGCACTTAAGAGAACACTTAGGGATAAGAACAAAACTCCAATTTTTATTATTTTTTTTATCATATTTTAATATTATTTTGTTTAATTATAACATAATTAAACTTTCTTGGCATCTTAATATTTAAATTAATCTTTGAAAATATTAAAAAAACATTGAAAATTAAGGCTTTATTTCTATAACATCGCCAATACTTACCCTGTCATAAACATACTGGGCTGCTCCTATCCCTAAACGAACGCAACCATGAGAAACTGCTTTTCCAAGATGATCCTCGCCTTCGCGGTAGCCGTTAGGCCAAACTGGTAATTCATGAATACCAATTCCTCCCCGATCAAGCCCGAGCCAGAATGGCATCCAGAGACCATATGACCTGGACCAAGCATTATTTATTTTACTTACAACCTCAAAATCCCCCTTAGGAGTTGGCATCGATGCTTTACCGGTTGAAACTGGAAACTCGCGCCACTTTATTCCATTTACGAAAAAAGACATTGTCTGGGAACTCAAATTTATCTCTACTTTTGTCTTCATCTTATTAATTTCATTTGAAAGTGGATCAAAGGCATTATCTATTTCAATAAAATCACTATATCCATCCCCATCAGTATCAATTGAAAATGGATCTGTACCAAAAACATACTCAAAATAATCGCTTACTCCATCACCATCAACGTCGCTTTTTAAAAATTTAACAGGTTTAGGATTATATGGTGAATATCTAGCAGTAATTTCTTGTTCATCACTATACCCATCTTTATCAGTATCTATAATGTCAGCCCTAGACTCTATACAACGTATAGAAAAAATACTAAATAAAATAATTAGTGCCGAAAGTGGTAGATATATAAATTTTTGTTTATTTTTTGTCATTTTTTTGATTAAATGAAAATTCACAGCCACAAAATTTTTGTCTATATATTCCAAACTCTTTAGCAAGTTCCTGAGACTTGTAATAACCATCTTGAGCTTGAAAATTATCAGATAAATATTTTACTTTAAAACTCTCCTCTAAGTCGGTAGACATGCGATTTATACTTTCTATATCTTTATAAGGGCTATATAACAAAGATGAGCTGAAATAATCAAACTTTTCCTCTTTAGCCAACTTAGCTGTTTCACGTAAACGGTCTAAGTAACAAATCTGACAGCGACCGCCTCTTTCCGGGTCAGCTTCTCGTCCTTTAATTTTCTTTAGCCATGAATCATGATTATATGGAACAATTATTAACGGGATATGAAACTTTTTTGCCATTAGTTTTACATAATACAACCTCTTTTCATACTCTTTAACAGAACATAGATTAGGATTATAGAAAAACCAAGTTAAACGATATTTAGGCAGAAGCTCTTGTTTGCTAATATAGGTTCCGCAGGGAGCACAACAAATA
>Ga0209587_1000136_pt1 | contig 34960 bp, 36 predicted proteins | sample NGEPerD_2_FD_184512 | JGI IMG/M metagenome (GOLD analysis project Ga0209587, IMG submission 184512) | Arctic peat soil microbial communities from the Barrow Environmental Observatory site, Barrow, Alaska, USA - NGEE PermafrostL1-D... | ecosystem: Environmental > Terrestrial > Soil > Wetlands >...
GGGGTAGGGGGCCGCCGCCGCCCAGAAGCGAGCCCAGCGGGCCCTCCAGGAGCTGGTGGTCCGGCGAGTCCGACTGCGGGGTGGAGGCCATGTCCGGCTCAGGCACGAAGTTTCCCGAGTAGCGCTTCACCACGGCGGCGGTGAACTCGGCGAACGCCGCCGGGTCAACGTTCCAGCGCTCGCGTCCCATGGCGCCCTGCGGGTTGCCGGTGGTGGCCCACCGGGGCGCCCAGAAGGCGATGTCGATCATCACCTGAAGGCCCGCGTCGTGCGCCGCCCGCACCGCGCGGTCCAGCCGCCGCCAGTTGACGCGTGGGTAAGCGTCCGGATCGGAGAGCGTCAGGTCGGGGCGCTGGAGGCTGTCGGGATCGGGCGCGATGCTCGACCAGCCGGCGTTGAGCCGCACCCGGTCCACGCCCAGTGAGCGCAGGTGGCGCATGCTCTGGGTCACCCGCTCGTCCGAGCGGAACAGCAGCTCCGCATCGTCCTGCACGATCGTGTCGGGTGCCTCCCGGGCGTGGGCGGGGGGTACCGCGACAAGAGCAGCAAGAACGGCCGCGATGGCCAGGCAGGCGCGGGGCATGACGGACCCCTGTTCGGCGCCCTCCGCCGATCGGGGGAGGCTGGCGAACGCTTTCTGGACGCAAAGGCAAGCGCCTGGCATGGACGAAAAGTCGGCTCAAGATCGGCGCGAAAATGCCGAATAACGAGCGTCCGCCGTGGCGACCGCCGGCCTCCATACACTCGCCCGAGCCGGTCCCGCATGCCCCGGGGCGAAACCAGGTCTATGGAGGTCTGAGAGATGCAGGATCGCGGCCCGTCCGCCTACATCGCCGAGTTCATCGGCACGTTCGCGCTCGTCTTCTTCGTCACCGCCGCGGTGTCGCTGTACGTGGCCCCGCCGCCGGCCTTCACCGACTTCGGAGTGATCGGGCTCGTGCACGTCTTCGTGCTGTTCATCCTGATCCAGACCCTGGCCGTGGCCTCGGGGGCGCACTTCAACCCTGCGGTCACGATCGCGCTGACGGCGCTGCGCCAGATCAAGCCTCCTGACGCGGGCATCTACATCATCACCCAGCTCGCGGGCGGCGTGGCCGGCGGCCTGGTCACCAAGCTGCTGCTGGAGGACGAGGGCGGCCGCGTCAATTACGGCGCGGTCGCAGTCAACCCGGAGCGCTTCGACAGCGTGATCCTCCCCGGGATGGTGGCGGAGTTCATCGGTACGTTCTTCCTTGTGTTCGTGATCGTCGGCGTGGCCGTGAACCCGCATGCCGCCAAGGACTGGGCCGCGCTGGCGATCGGCGCCGCCCTCGGCTTGGGCGTGATGGTCCTCGCGCCGCTCACCGGCGCCGGCTTTAACCCCGCCCGCGCGTTCGGACCGGCCCTGGTGGCCGGCGAGTTCGGCGGAGTCGGCAACTTCCTCCTGATCTACGTGCTCGCCCCCATCCTCGGAGCGCTCGCGGCGGCGATCGGCTACTTCAGGCTCTACATCACGCCAGGCAAGAAAGGCGAAGCCGGCCTCGGTCCCGTCGGCTAACCGCCCCGCCGGCCGGTGGGGCCCGCACGTAGACTTCCGGGCGTGAGGCGAGTCACCTACTCGCGCAACTTCACCCTGTCGCTATCGCGCACGTGCCGGTGCTACTGCAAGTACTGCGCGTTCGCCACGCACCGGGCGCACCTCTACGCCCCCGACGAGGTGGAGGGGCTGCTCGACGACGCCGCCAAGCGGGGCGCCAAGGAGCTGCTCGTGCTCACCGGCGAGCGGCCCGAGGTCAACCCCGAGGTGGCCGCCAGGCTGAGCTCCTACGGCCACGAGGACTTCACCGCCTACGTGGCGTGGGCGTGCGAGCGGGCGTTGGAACGGGGGATGCTCCCGCACACCAATCTCGGCGTGCTCTCACGTGAGGAGCTGGCGCGGCTGCGCGAGGTGACTGCATCCCAGGGGCTGATGCTGGAGTCGGTGAACCCGGCGCTCGAGGTGCACCGCGGCTCGCCCACCAAGCACCCCGAGGTGCGCCTGGACACGATTCGTGCCGCCGGCGAGCTGCGGATCCCGTTCACCAGCGGCATCCTCGTGGGGATCGGAGAGACGCCCGAGGAGCGGGTGCAGGCGCTCGAGGCCCTCGCGGAGGTGCACTCCGAGCACGGGCACCTCCAGGAGGTGATCCTGCAGAACTTCGTGCCCCACCCGCGCTACTACGGCGCCGAGCCGGCGCTGATCGCAGACGAGGCGCAGCGTGAGGGCACCCAGGGCGCGCCCGCAAACATGCCCAGGTGGGCCACCGAGATCACGCTCGAGGACATGCGCTTCCTCGTGCGCGAGTGCAAGCGCCTGATGCCCGACGTCGGCGTTCAGATCCCGCCGAACCTGTCCGACTGGTGGCTGCCCTTGGTGGAGGAGGGCGCCACCGACCTCGGCGGCCTGTCGGCCAACGGCGACCACATCTCGCCCGAGCACCCGTTCCCGAGCCCGCACCGGATGCGCAAGGAGCTGAAGGCGCGGGGCTACGCGCTGGCCGAGCGGCTGTGCGTGTACCCCCAGTACATGAATCCCGACTGGCTCGAGCAGGGCGTGCTCGACGCGATCAAGACGAGCTTCTGGAGCTTCATCCCGCGCCACGGCTCCGGTGGCGGCCGGCGCGCGGACGCGCCCGCCATCCGCTCCGAGCTGGTGCCGGAGGCGATCGCCCGCGCCCGCGACGGCGCCGCGCTGTCGCCCGACGAGCTCACCGCCCTGTTCGCCGAGCGCCGGCCCGAGGCGGTGGAGGACATGCGCCAGGCCGCCGACGAGCTGCGCGCCGAGCTGGCGGGCGACACCGTGACGTTCGTGGTGAACCGCAACATCAACGTGTCCAACGTGTGCACCGTGGGCTGCGCGTTCTGCGGCTTCGGCCAGGGCAAGCGCTCGCCGGACGCCTACGAGCACGATCGTGAGGAGTTCGTCAACCGCGTGCGCGGGGCCGTGGCCTACGGCGCCACGGAGATCTGCATGCAGTCCGGCATCCACCCGGACTGGGGGCTGGAGGACTACGAGGGCTGGCTGCGGCTCGCCAAGGAGGTGGCGCCCCAGCTGCACCTGCACGCCTACTCGGCGATGGAGGTGGACCACATGTGCACGGTGAGCGGCCTGGAGCCGCAGGCTGTGTTCGAGCGCCTGAGCGCCGCGGGCCTGGACTCCACGCCCGGCACCGCAGCCGAGGTGCTCCACGACGGCGTGCGTGAGCGCATCTCGCCGAACAAGCTGCCGGTTGCGCGCTGGGTGGAGATCATCGAGGCCAGCCACGCCACCGGGCTGCGCTCCACCGTGACCGTGATGTTCGGACACATCGAGGAGCCATGGGAGCTGGCCGAGCACATGCGCGTGGTGCGGGAGCTGCAGGAGCGCACAGGCGGCTTCACCGAGTTCGTGCCGCTGTCGTTCATCCCCTACCACACGCTGCTGGGGCGCACGCACGGGATCGAGGAGATCTCGCCCGAGGAGAACCTTGCGCACACGGCCGCCTTCCGGCTGGCGCTGGGCCGCACCGTGCCGAGCCTGCAGGCCAGCTGGGTGAAGATGGGTCTGGACGCAGCCACCGACGCGCTGCGCTGGGGCGTGAACGATCTGGGAGGCACGCTGATGGAGGAGTCGATCAGCCGCCTGGCGGGCAGCCGCCACGGCGTGCGGCTGGATCCCGCGGAACTGATCGGTGCCGCCCACCGCGCGGGCCGCCCGGCCGCCGAGCGCACCACGCTGTACGGCATCCGCCGGCGCCACGAGCTGCCGGTGGCGGCCTGAGCTTCACAGGGCCGTCACAGCCTCTTTGCAAGCGGTTCACCAGCGCCGCCCGGGTGGGTGCCTAGCCTGCTGTCCCGATGGCAGACCGTCTGATCCGCCGCCGGGAGCTGATGGGAGCGGGCGTGGGCGCCGCGGCCTCGCTGGCATTCGGCGCCGCGTTCTGGAAGGGCGCATTCGACGGCGGCGAGTCGGGAGCGTCCGATGGATCCCGCCCGCGCGGCGCCAGCTACGGGCCCCGGAGTGCTCCGAACGCCGACGGCCTGCGACTGCCGGAGGGGTTCACCGCGCGCCGGGTGGCGCGTGGGGAGGAGGTCGTGGGGGGCACCGGCTACCGCTGGCACCTGGCCTCCGACGGCGCCGCCACGTTCCCCACCGACGACGGCGGCTGGATCCTCGTGTCCAACTCCGAGCACCAGCCCGGCGGCGCGGGGGCCATGCGCTTCACGCGCGGCGGCGAGATAGCCGACGCCTACCGCATCCTCGACGGCACGACCCAGAACTGCGCCGGCGGCCCCACGCCGTGGGGCACCTGGCTCTCGTGCGAGGAATACGAGGAGGGACGGGTGTGGGAGTGCGACCCCTCAGGCCGCGGAAAGGCCCGCGTGCACGACGCGATGGGCGTGTTCAGGCACGAGGCCGCGGCGGTGGACCCCCGCGGCCGGCGCGTCTATCTCACCGAGGACTGGGAGGACGGCGCCTTCTACCGCTTCACGCCGCGGCGCTGGCCCGCCCTCAGCGAGGGCCTGCTCGAGCTGGCGAAGGTGGGCAAGGACGGCGCCGTGGAGTGGGTCCGGGTGCCAGACCCGTCGGCGCGCCGCGAGGTCACGCGCCGCCAGGTGCCCGGCGCTACGGAGTTCAAGCGCGCCGAGGGCGTCTGGTTCGACAGTGGCACGGCGTACGTGTCGACCACTTTCGACTCGCGCATCCAGGCCTACCACACCCGCCGGGAGCGGTTCGAGGTGATCTACGACGCGTTCGCGTCGCGTCAGGCGCCACTCGTGCGGGTGGACAACATCACGGCCTCGCGCGGAGGCGAGCTGTTCGTGTGCGAGGACATCGCCACCGACGAGATCAACCTCGGAGTGATGACCCGCGACCGCAAGGTGTCCAAGTTCCTCTCGGTCACCGGCAGGAACCACGTGGACTCCGAGCTGACCGGCGTCGCCTTTGACCCGTCCGGCTCACGAATGTACTTCTCATCCCAGCGGGCGCATGGGGTCAAGGGTGAGGTGTATGAGGTCTCGGGGCCGTTTCGCGGGCGCCGCGCCTAGCGGAAGAAGTCCTCATCCGCGGGCCGCCGCAGCACTGCCGCCCCCGGGCCGTCGCCGGCGGTCACGAAGCGCTCCAGGCCGCGGACCAGCACCACGGGCGCGCCCGAGTCCTTGGTGCGCGCGAGGTCGGCGGCTCCCGCCACGGCGTCGGCCACCGCGATCACTGTGGCCGAGAGCTTGCGGCCGCTGGCGTCACGCCGACCGCGCCAGTCGTCCAGCGGCTGCAGGCCCGCGGCGCCGAGCGCCACGTCCACCTGGCCCAGCCGCCAGGCACGGCCGAAGGAGTCCGCCACCACCACGGCTGGGATCACGCCGCGGGCGGCCGCGATCCCGGCGCGCAGCTCACGGGCCGAGCGGTCGGGGTCCTTGGGGAGGAGGGTCAGCTCGTCCGGGTCGGGGGCATTGGACTGGTCCACGCCCGCGTTGGCGCAGACGAAGCCGTGGTGGGTCTCGCACACCAGCACGCCGTGCCCGGAGCGCAGGATCGCCGTGGACTCGTCGAGGATCGCCTGCACCAGGCGCGGGTCCTTGCCGCGCGCGGCGTCGGAGGCCGCCAGCTGACGCGCGCGCTCGCCCGGCTCGATCTCGTCCAGCCGGCGGGTACGCCCCTCGGCCTTGGACACGACCTTGTGGGCCACCACCAGCACGTCGCCGGCCCGCAGGTCCTCCGGGGCGGCAGCGGCGATCAGGTCGTCCAGGGCGTCACCGGCACGGACCTCGGGCACGCCCTCCAGGGCGCGCAGCGTGAGCTCCTCCGGCGCGCTCAGGCCCCGACCCGCGCGCCCCGGCCCACGGTGGCGCCCACCTGCGAGCGGTCGATCTGGCGCAGCGCGCCGCGCGTCATCGGCGCCTGGCCATGGCGTCCGGAGAGCGTCTCGCGCAGCTCGGCGAGGTCCTCGGGGGTGTCCACGTCGAGCGCGAGCGAGGTCACCGCCTCCACGCGGTGCGCGGCGCCGGCGGCCTGGGCCGCGGCCCGGTGGCGCTCCAGGCTGCCGGGGCCGAAGGCGGGCTCGATGGCCGCGGGCAGCGTCAGCAGCAGCGCGTTGGTGCCCTCGCCGTGGCGGTCGGGCACGATCGTGACGGCGAGGGCGTCCTCATCCGCGCGGTCGAACATGGCGGCCACCTCCAGCGGGTCGAGCAAGGGGGTGTCCCCCGGGACCAGCAACGCGCGCTCGTAGGCTTTGTCGATCGCGTGGCGCAGGCCGATCTGCGCGGCGGCCGACTGGCCGGCCTCCTCGGTGTCCGTCAGCAGCGTTACTCCGGTGCGCATTGCCGTGTCCTCGGCCACCCGGTTGGCGGTCACCACCGCGACGCCCGCGAGGTCGGGCACGTGGCGCAGGGAGGCGAGCACGTCGGAGAACATCGCCTGTGCCAGGGCCTCGCGCGAACCCCCGCCGAGCAGGCCCGACAGGCGCTGTTTGGCAGCGCCGAAGCTCTTGATGGGCAGGATCGCGATCGTGCGCATTTACAGTCAGGCGGCCTCACCTGCGACCTTAGCGGCTGCTCTGACCGGGCCTTCGGCTCAGCCGTCCCGGCCGGGCAGCGAGTCCGCAAACTCCAGCGTCTTCTCAGCCACGTCGCGGCGCCGTTCGGTGGTGTCCATCAGCGTGTCGATCTCCAGCGCCGCGATGCCCTCCACGGGCTCGTCGGCCACCAGGCCGTCGAGTAGCCCGGCGTAGGCGTGCAGCAGTCCGGCCGCCGACGCCTCGATCCCCGCATGCTCACAGAACAGCCGGGTGGGGCCCTTGAGCACCTCGCCGCCCACGAACGGACTGACGGCCACCACCGGCGCCGCGGCCTCCGCCACCGCCCCGCGCATCCCGGGCACCGCGAGGATCGGCCCGATCGACACCACGGGGTTGGACGGCCCGATCACGATCGCGTCGGCGCCCGCCAGAGCCTCGAGCACGGCGTCCGTCGGGCGGGCGGACTCGGTCCCGTCGAACGTCACGTCCTCGAGGGGGCCCTCGGCTCGCCGCCCGATCATGAACTCCTGAAAGCCCAGCTCGCGACCGTCCGCCGTGACGCGCGTGCGCACGGGCTCGTCGGCCATCGGAAGCACCCGCGCCCGGACGCCCATCGACTCCACGACGGCGGCGTGGGCTTCGGTGGGGGTGCGGCCCGCGGCCAGCAGCTCGGTGCGGATCAGGCACATCGCCAGGTCGCGGTCGCCGAGGCGAAACCACACCGGCCGCCCGGCCTGCTCGAGCGCGTCCATCACCTCCCACGTGTCGCCCCGGATGCCGTAACCGCGCTCGTCGATCGCGTCGGCCAGCCAGTAGGTCACGAGGTCGGGGTCTGGCGACACGTGCGCGCCGTGCACCTCGGTGTCGTCGCCGGTGTTGGCGATCACGGTGAGGTTCTCCGCGCCGACGGCCTCGAGCAGCCCGCGGGCCAGCTTGGCGCCGCCCGTGCCGCCGGAGAGCAGGGCCACGCGCACGGCGCGGCTACTTCCGCTCGGGCAGGCCGGTGAGCTTGATGCCGGCGTGGGTCTTGTGCCGGATGTTCACCGAGATCAGCAGCGGGGTGAGGCCCTCCACCAGCCGCGCAACCTCCAGCTTGCCGGCGTCCACCGCGCGCAGCCCCGGGATCAGCTCGATCAACTCGGACACCCGGGCCTTGGCCTCCTTCGAGTCCCCTGTGACCAGCACGTCCTCGTCCAGCTCGGCGCTGAGCTTGCCCAGGGTGGCGGCGCTCACCGTGTGCAGGGCGCTCACCACGGTCACTCCGTCGGGGACCATCTCCTGCGCCTGCTGGGCGGCCGAGCCCTGGGGCACCCCGAGCAGCCGGGTGGCCTTGCCCGACACCGCGGCGGCCAGCGGCACGGTGGCGTCCACCAGCACCTGCCCCTCGGTGAGTGCCTCCTTGAGGTTGGTGAGGTTCTCCGACTGCGCGCGGAATGGCACCGCGAGGAACACGATCGGTCCGCGGGTGGCGGCCTCGGCGTTCTCCAGACCCTCGACGCGGGCGTCGGGCAGCTGCTCGCGCACGCGCCCCGCGGCTTCCTCGGCACGGCCCGCGTCGCGCGAGCCGATGGCCACCGAGCGACCGGCGGCCGCCAGGCGCAGCGCCAAGCCAAAGCCCAGCGCGCCGGTGCCGCCGACGATCGGGATGGTCTCCTGGCCGCTCACCGGCGCCGACACTACCGACGCCCGCTCCGGAGCGGGGTAGGGTCTCGGCTCCATGAACCTGCAGGGAAAGGTCGCTCTCGTCACGGGCGCCACCGGCGGCATCGGCGCCGCCACCTGCGAGCGCCTGGCCGGCGAGGGCGCGCGCGTGGCGGTGGCCGACCTCGACCTGGACCGCGCGCGGGAGTTGGCGGGCGGGCTCGACGGGATCGGCGTGGAGCTGGACGTGCGGTCCACCGACTCCGTGGCCGCGGCGGTGGCCGCCGCCGAGGCCGGGCTCGGGCCGGTCGACGTGCTGGTGAACAACGCCGGCGTGGCCGAGGACGACTTCTTCACCCGCACAGACCCCGACATGTGGGACCGCGTGATCGCCGTGAACCTGCGCGGCGTGCTGGCGGTCACCCACGCGGTGCTACCGGGGATGCACGAGCGCGGCGGCGGCTCGATCGTGAACGTCGCCTCCGAGGCCGGCCGCGTGGGCTCGCAGCTGTCCGCCGTCTACTCGGCCACCAAGGCCGGCGTGATCGGGTTCACCAAGGCGCTGGCCAAGGAGTCGGCCCGCTACGGGGTGCGGGTGAACGCCGTGGCTCCGGGCCCGATCGAGACGCCCATGCTGCGGGTGGCCCCCGACGCTCTGGGCGAGCTGGGCGAGCGCTTCGTGCGGGGCATGGTCGCCTCCACCGCCATGCGCCGCCCGGGCCGCCCGGAGGAGGTGGCCGCCACGATCGCCTACCTGGCAGGCGACGACGCGTCGTTCGTGACAGGGGAGACGATCGGGGTGAGCGGCGGCCTCGGAATGATGTAGCCGTGGATCCCGTCCGCATCCGCGAGGTGGGGCCCCGCGACGGGTTCCAGAACGAGCCCGAGGTGATCCCCACGCCCGACAAGGTGCGGCTGGTGGAGATGCTCGCTGCCACCGGCCTGAAGCGCCTGGAGGTGACCAGCTTTGTGCGCGCCGACGTGATCCCGCAGCTGGCCGACGGCCCGGAGGTGCTGCGCACTGCGGAGATCCCCGACGACGTGGCCGTGTCGGTGCTCATTCCCAACGAGCGCGGGCTGGACAACGCGCTCGAGCTGCGCGACCGCTTCCAGGAGATCAACGTGTTCCTGTCGGCCTCTGAGACGCACAACCGCAAGAACGTGAACCGCTCGGTGGAGGAGTCGCTGTCGGGGCTCGAGTCGGTGCTCGCGCGGGCGCGGGGGGAGGGGCTGCGCTGCGAGGGCGTGATCTCCGTTGCCTTCGGCTGCCCCTATGAGGGCGAGGTGCCGGTGGACCGCGTCTTCTCGATCGCGGAGCGGCTGGTGGCCGCCGGGTGCGAGGAGATCGCCTTCGGCGACACCACCGGCATGGCCAACCCGGCCCAGGTGCGGGAGGTCTACGCGGCGGCGTTCGACCGCCTGGCCGGCTCCGAGCTGACTGCCCACTTCCATAACACCCGCGGCCAGGGGCTGGCCAACGCCCTGGCGGCGCTGGAAGCGGGGGTGCGCTCGTTCGAGTGCTCGTTCGGCGAGCTGGGTGGCTGCCCGGTACCCGCCGGGGCCACCGGCAACGTGGCCAGCGAGGACCTCATCTCGATGCTGCACGAAATGGGCCACGACACCGGCGTGGACCTCGCGAGGCTGCTCGACTGCGCCCGGGAGGCACAGCGGGTGCTCGGCCGGCCCCTGGGCAGCCACCTGCTCACCGCCGGCCCGGTGGACTGGCGTCGCGCCGCCTGAGGGGGCGGGACTACCGCCCGGCGAACTCCGGCTGGCGCTTCTCGAAGAACGCCCGCGCGCCCTCGGCGAAGTCCTCGCTGGCGGCCAGCGTCTCCTGGGCCTGCACCTCCTGCTCCAGCGTGGCCGCCAGCGCCGGCTTGGCGGCGGCGTCCATCACGCGCTTGGCCAGGCCGACTGCGCGCGGGGCGGCCGCCAGCAGCTCGTTGGCCAAGCCCTCCACGCACGCGTCGAGCTCCTCGGCGGGGGCGATCCGGTTGGCCAGCCCGATCCGGTGCGCCTCGTGGCCGTCGATCACCTTGCCGGTCATGATCAGCTCCTTGGCGTTGCCCAGGCCCACGATGGCCGGCAGGCGAGAGCACCCGCCCACGTCCGGCAGCAGCCCAATGCGCACCTCCATGATCCCGGCCATCGCGTCGTGGGCCATCACGCGGAAGTCGGCGGCCAGCGCCAGCTCGAACGCCCCGCCGAGGCAGGCCCCGTGGATCTGGCAGATCGTGGGCTTGGGCATCTCCTCGAGCAGGTTCCACCACTGCAGGATCGGGCGGCGGAACTCGCGCAGCCGGGAGGCGTCCTGGGACAGCTCGCGGAGGTCGTTGAGGTCCATGCCCGAGGAGAACATCGTGCCGTCGCCGCGCACCACCACGCAGCGCACGCCGGAATCGCCCGCGGCGGCTTCCAGCGCGTGGCCGAGGTCGGCGATCAGCTCCCCGTTGAAGGCGTTTCTCTTCTCGGCCCGCTGGAGGACCAGGTGACGGACCGCCCCGCGATCCTCGACTCCGACGAGTGACATATAGGCTCCCCGCGCTCGAAATTCCGATCGAACGGGGACCGTAGTGGAGATCAAGAAGGTGGGAGTGCTGGGCGCGGGGCTCATGGGCCACGGAATCGCCCAGGTGGCCGCGCAGGCGGGCTACGAGGTCGTTGTGCGCGAGGTCGACACGGACGTGCTCGACAAGGGCGTCGGCAAGATCGAGAAGCAGCTGGCGCGCGCGGTGGAGAAGGGTCGCATGGAGCAGTCCGACGCCGACGCGGTGCGCGGCCGCATCCAGCCCACCACCGACTACTCCGACCTGGCCGACTGCGACCTGGTGATCGAGGCAATCACCGAGGACCTCGCCACGAAGCTCGAGATGTGGAAGGAGGTGGACGGCGTGGTCAAGGACGACGCGATCTTCGCCACCAACACCTCTTCGCTGCCGGTGATCGACCAGGCCGCCGCCACGGGCCGCCCCGAGCGCTTCCTGGGCCTCCACTACTTCAACCCCGCCCAGGTGATGAAGCTGGTCGAGGTGGTGCGCGCCGTGACCACCTCCGACGAGACCTTCGAGGCCGGCCTGAAGTTCGCCGCCAGCGAGAAGAAGCTGGGCGTGCAGACCAAGGACAAGGCCGGCTTCATCGTGAACCGGCTGCTGGTGCCCTACATGCTCGACGCCATCCGCGCCTACGAGGAGGGCGTGGGCTCGATCTCCGAGATCGACGAGGCGATGAAGGCCGGCGCCGGGCACCCGATGGGGCCGCTCACCCTGGCGGACTTCGTGGGTCTGGACACCATGGGCTCGATCTGCGACGTGATGTTCGACGAGTTCCGCGAGCGCCGTTTCGCCAAGCCGCCGACGCTGCGAAAGATGCTCGCGGCCGGCTGGTATGGCAAGAAGTCCGGGAAGGGCTTCTACGACTACTCGGGCGAGGAGCCCGTGGCCAACACCCAGCTCTGACCGGGTCCGAACGCAGGACAGACCCAGTACGGCCGTACACTGCGCTCGCCGATGAGCGATCTGAAACAGGCACTCGAGCGCGCGCGTGAGGGCGGCCCGGCCCGCCATCACGAGAAGGCCGAGCAGCAGGGCAAGCTGCCGGTGCGCGAGCGCGTGGCCCGCCTGGTTGACGAGGGCTCCTTCGTGGAGGACGCGCTGCTGGCCAACTGGGAGCAGGAGGGCTTCGGGGCCGACGGCGTGGTCACCGGCATGGCGTCGGTGGCCGGGCGGCCGGTGGCACTCATGGCCAACGACCCGACGGTCAAGGCCGGCTCCTGGGGGCCCAAGACGGTGGAGAAGATCATCCGGATCCAGGAGCGGGCGCTGGAGCACCGGGTGCCGATGGTCTACTTCGTGGACTCCGCCGGGGCGCGGATCACCGAGCAGGTGCAGATGTTCCCCGGTCGCCGCCACGCCGGGCGGATCTTCCATACGGAGGTGAAGCTCTCCGGGGTCGTGCCGCAGGTGTGCGTGCTCTTCGGCCCGAGTGCCGCCGGGGGCGCCTACATCCCCGCCTTCTGCGATGTGGTGATCATGCGCGACGGCAACGCCTCGATGTACCTCGGCTCGCCCCGGATGGCCGAGATGGTGATCGGCGAGAAGGTCTCGCTGGAGGAGATGGGCGGCGCGCGGATGCACACCGGCGTTTCGGGCTGCGGGCACTTCCTCGTGAAGTCCGACGAGGAGGGCATCGACCTCGCCAAGCGCTACCTGTCCTACTTCCCGCGCCACTGGCGCGAGGACCCGCCGCCCTCTCCTCCCGCCGAGCCCGGCTCCGACGCCGCCATACGCGACCTCCTCCCCGCCGACGAGAACAAGCCGTTCGACATCCTGGCCCTGATCGAGTCGCTGGTGGACGAAGGGTCGTTCCTCGAGGTGCACAAGCGCTGGGCGAAGGAGCTGGTGGTGGGCTACGCGCGCCTCGACGGCCACGTGGTGGGCATCGTGGCCAACCAGCCCAAGCAGAAGGGGGGAGTGCTGTTCGTGGACTCCTCCGACAAGGCCGCCCGCTTCATCTGGACGTGCAACGCGTTCAACGTGCCGCTCCTGTTCCTGGCCGACGTGCCGGGATTCATGATCGGCACCGCCGTGGAGCGCCAGGGCATCATCCGCGCCGGCGCGAAGATGATCTCCGCGGTGTCCGAGGCCACCGTGCCGAAGATCTCGGTGATCGTGCGTAAGGCCTACGGCGCGGGGCTGTACGCCATGGCCGGGCCGGCCTTCGACCCCGACGCCTGCATCGCGCTGCCGAGCGCCAAGATCGCCGTGATGGGACCGCAGGCGGCGATCAACGCCGTCTTCTACAACCAGGTACAGGCGATCGAGGACGAGGACGAGCGCGCGGCCTTCGTCGAGAAGCTGCGCGAGGAGTACAAGGAGGAGATCGACGTGCTGCACCTCGCCTCCGAGCTGGTGATCGACGCCGTGGTGCAGCCGGAGGACCTGCGCTCCGAGCTGGTGCGCCGGTTCGCGCTCTATGCGGGACGTACGCGGGAGTGGCCGGCCAAGCACAACGCGGTGACGCCGGTCTGATTCGCCGGCCGCGCTTCCGCTTCGGTTCCTAGGCGCCGGCGGTTTCGGTCTCGGGTTCCGTTGCGGTGAGCGTGGGGGCCACCTCGGCGTCCAGCCGCTCGATCAGCTCGCGGCAGAAGGCCCGCATCCGCTCGAGCCCCTCGGCGGTCACTTCATCGCCCTCGCATGAGACCGTGATGGCGGGGAGCTTCCTCGCCCGGGCGGCCGAGGCGTCGGTGCACTCGCGAACGGCTGTGGGGCGGGCGTCGTAGGCGCCGCCGTCGCCGTCGTCCTCGGCAATCTCCTCGCAGATCCTCAACAGCTGCGGATGCGCTCGGCGGGCGAGCAGCGCACCCTCGCGGCGCGCGAAGCGCACCGGGCCCGAGCCCACGCCATCGACGTTGATCACCGCTGCGCGCTCGCGGTCCAGCTGCCTGCGGTGCCGGCGCAGCCACGCCCTCATCCCGACCGCGAAGGGCTTCTGGCTGCCCGTCAGCAGCACCCACACGTCGAAGCTGCGCAGCGTGCCGCCCAGATCCTCGGCGAGCGCGAGCACGGTGGCCACACCCGCGGCGTTGTCGGCCACGCCGCTGGCCGCGTCCGACAGCTCGAGGTCGGCGAGCGCGGGCACGAGCAGGATCAGCAGCACGGTTGGGACGAACTGGGCCGCGGTGAGCACGTTGCCCTCGAGGCCGAGCGCCCGCAGGCTACAGCACACCAGCAACGCGCCGATCGCGCCAAGCAGCACCGCCCAGGGCGAGCGCAGCACCCGGCGCGCGAGCCTGAAGGCGGGGGCGTCGCGGCCCGCGTCGTAATGCGCCACCAGGATTAGCGTGCCCGCCCGGCCGTCATCCTCGGGGGAGAACACGTTCTGCGAGGCGCGGCGCCCGGTGAGCCGGCGCGTGACCGCGAGGATCCCAGTCAGGTCGAGCAGCGCCAGGACGCCCGCCGCGAGCACCAGCGCGGCGCCCGCGATCGGGTTGGACACCGCGACCACGCTTCCCACGATCGCCAGCAGCGCGTGGAAGGTGTGGACCAGCCCGACGCGGGGCCGCACCTCGATCGCCTCGAACTCGGCCTCCCTGCCCATCCGCCGCAGCCGCTCGCGCAGGTGCACCGCGGCGCGGCGCTCGGCGTCGGTGCCCGCGGTGCGGCCGGCGAAGTCCGCCAGCCCGTCGGCTTCACGTTTCGGGTCCATCCGCAGCGGCAGGTTAGAGTGGCGCGGACGCACCCACTCGAATCGAGAGGACGGCCGTGGACACTTCCAGGATCAGCTTCGGAGAGATGGTTGCAGGGGTGAGCGCAGTAGCCCTGCTCATCTTCATGTTCCTCCCGTGGTACGGGGTCAGCACGGACGTTCCGGGATTCGAGGCCAGCGTGAACGCGAACGCGTGGGAGGCCTTCGGCTTCGTCGACCTACTGCTGTTCCTGGCGATCCTCGTGACCCTGGGCCTGGTGGCCGCGCGCGCCACCGGCAACCTGCCGACTGCCTTGCCGGCCCCTGCCGGCCTGATCATCGCCGTCGCCGGCGGGATCGCCGCTGTGCTCATCCTGTTCCGGATCCTGAGCATCCCGGGACCCGACGTTGACGTCGAAGGCGTGGACCTTGGACGCAAGATCGGCATCTTCCTCGGTCTCATCGCAGCCGGCGGGATCACCTTCGGCGGGTACACGGCGATGAACGAGCGGGCCGGGGGACCCGATCCCGCGCCGGCCGCGGGACCGGGGCCCGGCGGTCCGGGCGCTGCGGCTTAGGAAGGTCTAGCGAAACTCCCGACGCTGCTTGCAGGCGCGAAAGCGGAACTCGCGGCACCCAGCCCCGATTTGACAGGAAGCGTTGCGATGGGAGACTCTCCGCAACCAGCTCACGGGGGAGGACATGGACGACAGTCGGCTGTACCACAAGGGCTCTCGCGAGCTTCAGGACCGATTCGATACGCGCCGGATCGCTGACAGGCTCGAGCGCGTCGACCTCCACCAGGCGTTCACGGGCGCAGAGCGCGAGATGATCGAGTCAGCGCCGATGTTCTTCCTGTCGACAATCGATCCCGACGGCTTCCCCGATGTCTCGTACAAGGGCGGGATGCCGGGATTCGTTCGGGTCGTGGGCGATTCGGCCCTCGCCTTCCCCAACTACGACGGCAACGGGATGTACAAGAGCCTCGGCAACGTGCGCGCGAACCCGCGCGTCGGCCTTGTGTTCATTCGCTGGACCGAAAGCCCGAAAAAGCTGAGAGTCCAAGGCCGCGCGTCGCTGCGCTTCGACGACCCACTCCGCGACGAGATGCCCGGGGCACAGCTGATCGTGAGAGTCGAGGCGGAGCGTATCTTCGACAACTGCCCTCGCTACCTGCACCGTATGGAACTTCAGGAGTACTCGGTCTACGCGCCGCGGGGAGAGCACGAGCCGCCGATCCCGGATTGGAAGCGCAAGCCTGCGTACCGCGATGCGCTTCCTGAGCGTGACCTTGCGGCACTGGCGGACGAATAGGACGCTCAGCGGACCTCGACGGCGCGACGACGCGTGACGTCGCTTTTGAGGCAGCCGGAGGGTCGCCTACGCGACGAGTGGGACGGCTCGCGCTCGCGAGAGCGCACAGCTGAGCTTCGCAAGGATGGTGAGGTCGGCGTGGAGCCTAACCCGATCCAGCCCCCGGACCCGAAGCGGCGTCAATGACCACTCGTTCTTGAGGCGGCCGAACTCGCGCTCGACCACAGCGCGGCCCTTGTAGAGCTTCCACCACGCACTCCTTCTCGGCCCGCATCAGGGCTTCGAGGCGAGCGCGCGTTTCCCGCCCCTTGCCGCACGCGCAGGACGGCGCCTTTATCGGTCCGCCGGCTGGACAGCAGCGCGCGCTCGCCGATCGCCTGCATCTCGGCGGGCCGCGCCGACATCTCGCCGCCGGTCAGGCTGCAGGCGATCGGCAGGTCGGTGGCCATCGGGTTTCCAGTGCGGCGGGTGGGATTCGAACCCACACGCCCTTTCGGGCAATGGCTTTTGAGACCATCGAGTCTGCCGTTCCTCCACCGCCGCAGGTGTACGGCAGATCTTAGGCCCGGCGGGGACGCTCAGTGCGCTTACGCGCCGGCCGGCTGCGGATCGCCGCGGTGGCCGCCGTCGCCCGGCTGGCCGTGGTCGTCCACGGGGCGCTCCACCTCGACGTTCCATTTCTGCGAAAAGCCGCGCATGGCGAAGGCCAGCAGGAGCAACTGGACGGGCACGATGATGATCGTGAGCAGGCCGAGGATGCTGGGATCCAGTGTGGGATCGGCAAAGCCGGTTTTGTCGCGCGCGAACCAAGCGGGCCCGGATACCCCGGCCACGACGGCCAGCAGCACGGCAAGCGCTGACGCTACGGGCAGCACGCCGCGGTTCCAGCGCAGTACGTAGAAGGCCATGAGTACGTAGAGACCGATGTAGGCAAAGGCCACGATCTGGGCTCCCTGCAGCTGCGACCAGCCGCCGAGCGTGACGATGAGGACCAACCCGGCGCTCACGAGGAGCAGCAGGAACACGATGCCCTTGGTGGCCTTGGACTCGGCCTTGTCCCGGTTTGGGTGATCGATGATCAAGTCGGCCATGCGGGCGCGAGTGTAATCGCTGGAGCGGCTTTGTGCAGCGGTTCTTGGAGGTGCGGGCGGAGGGACTCGAACCCCCACGCTCTTTCGAGCACCGGGACCTAAACCCGGACTGTCTACCAGTTCCAGCACGCCCGCCGGGTCGTCTAAGCGGGGGACCGAGGAATCGAACCTCGAGTTATGGCTTTGGAGGCCATCGTGTTCGCCGTTACACCAGTCCCCCCGGCGCGGGCAAGCCTAGCGCGGGTCACTCGCCAAGCCGTCCTGGCGAGATGCGAACATGCGTTCGTAATGAGGCGGTCTGACAGTGAGTTCGCGACGGTCAAGGAGCTTCAGGGCCGAGGCCTGTCGAGCTACGAAATCGCCCGGCGAACCGGCATCCCGCGCGCCACGGTTCAGAGTTGGCGGCGCCTATCACGCCGAGAGCGCCGCTGGCAGCCGCCAGATCCCAACTGGAGGCCCCGAAACAGCGAGCGATACTGCTACCTGCTCGGCATCTACCTGGGAGATGGGCACATCGTCCTGGCCGGTAGGTCGGCCTTCGTACGGGTGACCCTCGACGCCCGGTATCCCGGAATCATCGAGGAGGTCTCCAACGCGCTGGATCGCGTCTTCGCGCCGGCCCAAACGCGAAGTTGGCAGCAGCGGCACGGAGACGACTTCAACCAGTGCTGGAACCTCCAGCTGTCGAGCCCGACGTTGCCGATTGCCTTTCCCCAACATGGCCCCGGACGAAAGCACCTGCGACCCATCGAGCTCGAGGCTTGGCAGTCCGAACTGTGCCGCACCTACCCGCGTGCGCTTCTGCGCGGACTGATCCACTCTGATGGCGCGCGTTGCATCAACCGATTCGACGTTGCCCTTCCGAGCGGTCGCATAGGCCACTACGAGTATCCGCGCTACTTCTTCTCGAACCTGTCCGCCGACATCCGGCGCATCTTCTGCCACCACTGCGAGCTGCTCGGCATCCGGTGGACCCTGTCCAACCCACGCAACATCTCCGTCTCGCACCGAGACAGCGTCGCCATCCTCGACGGCTTCGTGGGGCCCAAGCGCTGACGCCCGGGCCTCCGCCCAGCCCTACAGCTTCGCGTTGATGTCGTTGATCGTGCCGTCGAACGTGGTGCTGAACTTGCTCGACGCCTGGCCGATCGCGCCCGCGGCCTCGCGGACCTTGTCCTGGTCGCCGCCGCCGAGGCCGTCGATGTTGTCCTCGAGCACCTTCTTGTAGTCCTCCAGCTGGGTCACGAGCTTGTCGTGCTCGGCGGTCACCTGCTCGGGCGGCTGGATGTCGTCAAGCTTGGCGATGAGGTCATCGACCAGCGGGATCAGGCCCTCCAGCTTCTTCTGGAAGTCCTCCGGGCCCTTGGGGTTCGCGAGGTCGAGCTTCTGGGACTCCGAAGCGAACTGGCTCTGGGCTTCGTTGACCTGGGTGAGGTAGTCGTTCTTGCCGAGCGCATCGCCGCCGCCGCTGTCCGACTGCTCGGTGTTACCGCCGCCGCCGCCGCCCTTGGACTCCTCGTCGTCGCCTCCGCAGGCCGCCAGGCCTAGCGACACGACCAGTACCGCGAGCAGCGCGGCGAGCCTGCGGGCGGTGCCGCGGCCGGGTCGGATCTCGGTGTCGTGCTCTGCCTGCTGCGTGGTCGTGTGCATCCGGGATGCCTCTCTGAGTCGGAGTCGAAATTCTCGCGGTGCGGAAGATAGTTCCCGGCACGGATCGCCGCGGTCCGCCGGTTAGAGTCGGCCGCTCCCGAGGGAGGAGACAGATGGCAAGCATCGAGAGCGTGACGGGCCCGATCGACGCGGGCGAGCTGGGCCCGACCCTGATTCACGAGCACTACCGCACCCGGGATGACGCCAACGCGCAGCAGTGGCCCCACCTCTATGACGAGGACGCGCTCTACTCAGTCGCGGTCGAGGCCGCCAAGGGCGCCGTGGACCGGGGGGTCAAGACGATCGGCGAGCCCACGGCGATGTTCCTCGGGCGCGACATCCGCTTCATCGAGCGGGTCGCGAAGGAGGCCGGTCTCCAGACCATCGCCTGCACGGGGATCTACACCTACGAGCACCTTCCGCTGTTCTGGGAGAGCCGCTCCGCGGACGTGATGGCCGCCGCCTTCGTGCACGACTTCGAGCACGGCATCCAGGGCACCGAGATCAAGCCCGGCTTTCTCAAGTGTGCGGCCGACGAGCCCGGGGTGACGGACAACGTGGAGAAGGTCCACCGCGCGTGCGCACGGGCGAGCAACCAAACCGGCGCGCCGATCATGGCCCACTCGCGGCCGGCGTCTAACACCGGCCCCCGCCAGGTGGAGATCCTGCTCGAGGAGGGTGTGCCACCCGAGAAGATCCAGATCGCACACACCGGCGATACCGACGACCTCGACTACATCGAGCGCCTGCTGGAGACCGGCGTGTGGATCGGCCTCGACCGCTTCGGCATCGAGATGTACCTGCCGATGGAGCGCCGCATACCCACGGCGCTGGCGCTGCTCGAGCGTGGGTATGCCGACCGGATGTTCCTGTCGGCCGACTCCTGCGCCTCGATCGACTGGTTCCCCGAGGAGACGATTGAAGTGCTGGTGCGCGAGGGCGCCGTTAAGGACTGGACGATCACGCTGGTGCCCGACCAGGTGCTGCCGGCGCTGCGCGAGGGCGGGATGACGCCCGAGCAGGAGAAGACGATGATGGAGGAGAACCCGAAGGCGTGGCTGACGGCGTAGCGGGGACTAGGATCAGCGTCACGCGGGCGTGGTGTACTGGCTGCATGCGACCCTTCCAAGGTTGAGGCGTGGGTTCAATTCCCGCCGCCCGCTCTAGCTCTGAGTAAGAACTGCGCGTAGAGATCCCAAGCGGCGAGCTGTTCGCTTCCTGTGGCAGTTCGCGCAGACGACCTCGCATTTCTCGATCTCTAAGAGGATGCGTTGCCAGTTGCGGTACGGAAGCGCTGCGCTGATGTTGAAGGCCTTGTCCCTGAGGTGGTCGAACTCCAGTACGACCGGATTGCACTCACCGCAGTCGGCGCAGGGATGCGTCTTGAAGAACTCGATCAAGTACTTGGTGCGCTCGAGCCTGCGTCGCTCCTGCTGGACTCGTGCGCGATCGATGTAGCGCTGCTTGTTGGCCCTGTAGTGCTCTTGTTTGTAGGCCGCGCGGCACGGTCGGCAGAAGCTGTCGCGCTGGTTCCGGGCTCTGCGTCGCCAGGCAAAGTCCTCGGCGGCCTTGAACTCACCGCACCGGTAGCACTTCTGGCTGCTTGACCCGTCCCGCATTACGAACACATGTTCGCCCATTGGTCGGACGGAACTTGCCTTAGACTCAGCTCCGACCACGGGGCGTGGCGCAGTCTGGTAGCGCACTCGGCTGGGGGCCGAGCGGTCGCTGGTTCAAATCCAGTCGCCCCGACTTACGAAAAGCCTGCAAAGGCGCCATATCAACCACCCGGGGACCGGCTGACGTGACATCGAGTCACCTCGCCAAGGTTCCAATAGGGTTCTATTTCCTTGACCTACCGTGGCTGCTGGGGGCCTTCTTTGTGCGCCTCAGGGCAGGTGGGTCTGCCGTGGTGTCGCCCGCGAGTGCTCGGGCTCATAACCCGAAGGTCGCGGGTTCGAATCCAGCCCCCGCTACTCCGTGGTTACGTGCTTGCGCAGTAAGCCACGGTTTTCTCTCAGTCGGACCAGTCGACGCTCGCCACCGCGACCGGGTCCGCGAGACCCTTCAGCTCGAGCGATCGCTCGTCGACGCTATGGAAGTCGTCGCCGGCGGAGTCCAGTGCCTCCCGGCTGGCGACGATCTCGCCCGCGTCCGCGGCAGCCGCGATACGAGCGGTCGTGTGGACCCCCCGGCCGCCGTAGTCGCCGCCGCGGTCGGTCGCCTCGGTCACGTGTACGCCGATGCGCACGCGCGGCGCAAAGCCATGTTCGCGCCTGTGGTCGCGCAACGAGCGCTGGATTGAGCAGGCGCACGCGAGTGCGGTGCCGGGCTCGGGGAAGGCGACGAAGAAGCCGTCGCCCTCCTGCTTGATCTCCTCCCCCGATTGCGCCTCGAAGCACGCGCGCAGCGTGCGGTCGTGCCACGCGAGCAGCGACTCCCACTGCTCGTCGCCGAGCATTTCGACCAGCCGCGTCGAGTCGACGATGTCGGTGAACATGAACGTCCTGATGGCCGTTTGAGAAGTGGCGCCGGCCGCCGACAGGAGCGTCGCGAGGCGGCGCATGTCACGCTCGGCGCCCATGCGTTCGAAGCTCGCCCGCGCCGCCGTCAGCTCGAGCTCCGCGGCATCCGGCTCGCCCAGCTCGTGGTAGGCGCCGGCCAGTAGCTCACGTGCCTGCGCCGCCTCGTACGGCACGCCGATCTCGCACCACATCCTGATGCCGCGGTGAAGGTCGCGCGCGGCGTCCTCGGTCCGCAACCCGGACAGCGCGACCCGCCCGCGCCCCACCATGGCGGCGGCGCGCACCGCGGTCGTGCCAAGCGATTCGGCGAGGGACTCCAGCTCCTCGAGCGCGGAGAGCGCAAGCTTCGCGTCGCCGGCTGCGATCGCGATCTCGATCGCCGCCGGCAGCACGAGCCAGCGTCCCTCCCGTGCAAGGCCATCCTGGTCCGCGAGCGCCTCGACGATCGCCCGCCGGGCGACGGCCGGCTTGCCCTCGTCCAAGCGGAGCAGCGCCAGGCCGGGCTGCGGATCGAAGCCAAGCTCCGCTGAGTGGCGAAACGACTCGACCGCCCCCCTGAGGTCGCCGCGCCGCCTGCGGATCTCGCCGAGCTCGTGCAGCCCCCACGCCGCCCATCGCGGGGCGGCCGCGAGCAGTTCATCGATCGCCTCGCTCGCATCGTGCTCGGCGCGGTCGAGCTCGCCTCGGAACCGCATGACCTCGGCGCGGTGGAAGCGGCACAAGCCCGGAAAGCCGCTGAGAGACTGCCGCTCGCACCAGCGCAGCGAGGCAGAACTCCACTCGCCGGCCCGTCCCCAGTCGCCGCGGTTGCGGCAGGCGAAGAGGGTCGAGCAGAAGATCTGTCCTGTGGTCCACAGCTCGAGCTCGCCCCCGAGCGCGGCAGCCATCGCCTCGTCGATCAGGGCGGCCCCCTCGTCCGCCTCTCCCTGTAGCAGGCGCGCGTGGCCGAGGGCGAGCCGGCCCAGGGCCTCGATGTCACGGTCCTCGAGCTCGCGGCCGAGCTCGACCATCTCCTCGCCGATGCTGCGTGCTCCGGCGGCGTCGCCCGTCAGGAACATACCCTGCGCCATGCACATCAAGACCAGGCCGCGCTCGTGGCATGCGGGCTCGCCCTCGAGCAGCCGATTCGCCCGCGCCAGCCACCCGGCGGCTAGCGCATCGCCATTCCGAGCGTGGTGCTCGATCGTGAGATTCACCGCCACGCGGGCCGCGGAGCGCGGGTTGCCCAAGCTCTCGTACGCGGCCTCGGCGCGTTCGAACGTGTCGAGCATCTCATCGAAGTGACGCGACCAGCGCGCCGCCTCGGCCAGGCGCTCCAGATCCTCCGGCGCTAGCGCCTCGCCGGCGTCTGCCGATCGCAGCTCCTCGAACGCCTGCTCCCAAGCGCGTTGCTCGAACGCCTGGCGCCCACGCGCAAGCGCTCGACTCTCGGTCGATCTGGGCATGCTGGAAGTCTCTCACGCGGGGCCGTAAGCACCCGGATGGAAGGCACCAAGCCTCCCTGGATGGCGCTTGTAGTTACAGCCTCAGCGCACGATGCCGCGGCTGCTGGTCAGCAGCTTCTTGCCACGGCGCAGCGCGACGATGTACGAGCTGTCGCGGGGCGGCTTGGCGGCCCGGACTCGCGCGACCGAGGCGCCGCGCCGGTTGCTGCGAACCAGGGCCACCCGCGCCACGCGACCCGAAAGGTTGTTGCGGATCTTGTAGACGGAGAGCTTGCATGCGCGGCGGCGGCAGGCCTTGGCCGGGGCCGTCGACAGGCGGACCACGCGGCGGCCGACGGAGGCCCGGACGCGTACCGTCGACCGCTTGCGCGCTATCCGATAGGTCGGCACGCTGAAGGTCACGTTGCCAACCGTGACCAGCAGGCCTGCATCGCTCGACGCGCTCGCGGTGCGCTGCTCGAACCGAGGCGGATCTTGCGTCCCGGGATCCTCGCGACGGCCGTGAAGAACGAAGCTGCATCGCCGGGCAGCACCCCGTAGCGCTCGACGAGCGCCTGCGCCGGCAGGAACGCCTGGAGCGCCCCGCGCTGGAGGGTGCCGTCGGCCGCTAGCCGGTTTCGTTCGCGCGGAGGAGCGGAGCGGCGCTTCTAGCGCGACGCTCGGCTGAGCAAAGCTTTGCCGTGGTACCGCCGTGGTACCGACTGCTGTGTCTCATACGTCCGAGTTGTCCTAGGGGAGGGACGCTCGGGACGCGTGGGACGCGACGGGACGGATCTACACCGGTGCTACGTCGGCTGGGGGCCGAGCGGTCGCTGGTTCAAATCCAGTCGCCCCGACTGAAAAGACCTGCAAAAGCGAACTTTTGGCACGCACGACCACGGTCGGGGAGGTGCTAGCGCGCGGCCGGGCGAGTGGCGGTCATGATCTCGTAGGTGCCGGTCGGTGTACGTACCCGGTCGCGCACAGTTACCGCTCGCAGGCCGGCGCCGGTGAGGACGTCCGGTAGTTCCCCGCGGACGTTGAGTGCCGTCGTCGTGACCCCGTCAAGCAGCTGAACCGTCACGCGCACGGCGATCCGCATGAGCGGGTCCTGTGGTTGCCCGAGGTCGCCGACGACGAGCCGCCCACCGGGGCGCAGCATGCGCACCAGCTCGGCGGCTGTCTGGCGCTTCGCGTCGTCTGGTAGGTGGTGGAAGAAGAGCGTGGACAGCACGAGGTCGAAGCTCGCGTCCGCATACGGAAGCGCCGTCGACCTTCCTTCGTCGAACCCGATCTCGAGTGCCGCACCGGCCGCCTTCTTGCGTGCCCGAACGAGGATCGATGCGTCGGCGTCCAGCCCGGTCACCGTCACGCCTGGCGCGGCCCGCGCCGCCGCGACCGCGAGCGTGCCGGTTCCGCACCCGACATCGAGCACGTCCTCGCCGCGGGCGATCGCCGCGCATGCGAGCACGCGGCGCTTGATCGCGCGGTCGCGTACGGCGACGGCGGCCACGAAGTCGAAAAGCGGGGTCAGCCGGTTAAAGCGGAGCGCGGGGAGAACCCAGCGTCGTCGGCTCGAACGTGACGCTCCCTGCGCGCGGCGTCGCGCTCACGGCGCTCGACCGCAGGCTCTTGAGGCGGCGTCACCGCACCGCCCCTTCCGCTACATCCCCGCGGCTATTCACTTTCTCCATCACCCCTCTGGATCAGCCAAGCTACTTCCACCAGGGGCTCAGTAGTGAGAGCATCGCCACGATTCTGCCGCATCGGCTGATTGAAGACGGGATGCCCGCTCCAATGGCGGGTCGCGGCAGCGCCGATCCAAGAGGCCGACACGGTGCGGCGCGTGCCCGGCTTCCGCATGGGTCTTGTCGACGTAGACCTCCCGGTGGACGAACTCCATCCGGTCGCCGTTGTTGGTCTGGGGGGTGGCGAACAGCGAAACTCCGAGCCGATGCCTCCCACCGCACCCGCCGCTCTGCCCCTCGCTCCGAGCGTCAGCTCGACTGCGGGCCGCGCGGAGTACGAGCGGCTGGCGCGTCGGGTCAAGCTGCTGTCTTGGCTCAGCCTCGGCTGGATGACGATCGAGGGGGCTGTCGCCATCATCGCCGGGATCGTTGCCGGCTCCATCGCCCTGATCGGGTTTGGTATCGACAGCGCGATCGAAGGCCTGGCCTCGGTGGTCATCATCTGGCGCTTCTCCGGCTCGCGGATGTTCTCGGCCGGCGCCGAGACGCGCGCCCAGAAGCTGGTCGCCATCCAGTTCTTCGTCTTGGCGCCGTACGTCGGCGTCGAGTCGGTTCGCGCCCTGCTCGGCGGTGAGCACGCCGATGTCAGCTGGGTCGGGATCGGCCTCTCGATTGGCTCGGTCATCTTCATGCCGCTGCTCGCCATCGCCAAGCAGCGCCTCGCCGATCAGCTCGGCTCCGCTGCGACCAAGGGCGAGGGCCGCCAGAACATGCTGTGCGCCTACCTGGCCGGCACGCTGCTCGTTGGTCTACTCGGCAACGCCCTCCTCGGTGCCTGGTGGCTCGATCCGATGGTCGGCCTCTTAATAGCCGCTGTCGCTGTCCGCGAAGGCCTCGAAGCGTGGCGCGGCGAGGGCTGCTGCGTCGCCAGTCCTCTGGACGGGACTCTCGCCGGCGCTGATGGCGACAGCACTGGCGGCGACTGTTGTGCCTGACCTCGCCTGCGAACCGAACGCGCGTCAGTGCGGGTGCTCACCGCGGACTGTCCGCCACGAGTCCCAGGTGATGCGCAGGATGACCACTGTGATACCCAGACCGATGAGAGGATCGGCAGCCTGCAGACCCGCCGCCACGGCGCCCGCGCTCGCAACCACCGCCAGGCTGACGTAGGCATCCGCGCGCGCGTGTGCACCGTCGGCGATCAGCGCTGGGCTGTCGAGCCGCCGGCCGGCCCGGCTCCGGATGACCGCAGCGACCCAGTTGCCGGCGAAGCCCAGCGCGCCCGCCGCTGCCAGCGCCCCGAGCGCGTGCACGTCCTGCGGGTCCACGAGCCGGGCAATGGCCTCGTACCCGGCTACGCACGCGCTGGCGAAGATCGCCGCTACAACCGCAAGGCCGGCCCAGCGCTCGGCCCGGGCGCTGCGCAGCGCAAAAGCGACAGCCAGCGGGATCGCCGTCGAGGCATCGCCGACGTTGTGGATCAGGTCCGCGAGCAGCGCCACGCTGCCCGAAACGACGAAGACCAGCACCTGCGCAGTTGCCGTGAGTCCCAGTACGAGTAGAGCCAGAGAGACCGCGCGCACCCCCTCGCGCGAGCGTTTGATCGAGTCGTCGACCAGACCGTGGGAGTGACCGTGCGACCCGCCGGCGCGCCGATGCTCATGCTCGTGCCGGCGATCCGCGGAGCGTCGTGGCCGCAGTAGGTGTCGGTGAGGGCCAGAGTGAACGTGGGAGTGCACGTGACCCCCGTGACTATGAGCGAGCTCGCCGGTCACCACTCGCCAGTATGGCGAGAGGCGACTGTCCAGTTGACCCACGCGGCGTCGGAATGGAGCGCTTCGGAACTATTCTCCGACGCGATGCCGGACCGGCCTTCATGTCGAAACCTCAGCGTGGCAGTCGCTGCACTGGCGGTGCTGGTCGCGGCGGGGTGCGGGGGTGACGACAGCAGCGACGTCGCGGCGCCCCCGCCCTCATCCCCGGTAATCGAGGATCCCGGTCCGATCCACGTCCACGGCCTTGGCGTCAATCCGAAGGACGGCGCGTTGTTCATCGCCACCCATACCGGCCTGTTCCGGGCCGAGGCCGGCAGCGGCCCCGAGCGCGTCGCCGGCCGTTACCAGGACACGATGGGCTTCACCATCGTTGGGGCCGACCGCTTCCTCGGCTCCGGCCACCCCGACGGCCGCGAGAAGCTGCCGCCGTTTCTCGGCCTGATCCGCACAACCGACGCCGGCGATAATTGGAAGCCGGTCTCGCTCCTCGGCGAGCGCGACTTTCATGTCCTCGAAGCTGCCGGCAAACGGGTGTACGGCTTCGGGACCGATTTCGCTAGCCGCCGTCCAGGTTTCCTTGTCAGCTCCGATGGCGGCAGGAGTTGGGACGAGCGCGCGGTGCCGGAACCGCTGATTGCTTTGGCAATCGACCCGGAGGATCCGGAGCGAATCATCGCCAATGGGGAGCAAGGAGTGTTCCTCTCGTCCGACGGTGGTCGCACCTGGCGACCGATCGAGGGACCCGCTGGTCTCTTGGCTTGGACGAAGGATGGGCTGACGGTCGTCGATCAAGAGGGAGCGGTGCAAAGCGCCGATGAACCTGGCCGGCGCCTGTCCTCCGTAGGCGACGTCGGTGGACCGCCGGCCGCGCTTGACAGCGGACCGAACGGCGACCTGTACGTCGCGCTTCACGACGGGGTGATCAAGCGGTCCGAGGACGGCGGGCGCAACTGGAGCGTGCGCTCGAAGCCCGAGTAGGGCGCTACGACCACTTCCGCGAACTGTGGCTCCGGCTGGCCGGAGCGGCGGATCGGTCAACCGCGTCGTGCCGACCCAAGGATCTTCGGAGTCGCCAAGAATTGGACTAGCCCGGCTCGGAATGCAAAGCGGCGACACCGCTCGATCTCAAAGCCGGCCGCCTCGATCGCCCGCGCTGTGTCGCGGCTGGCGTGGCAGCCACCGGCGACGAGCGGCCACAGGCCACTCCTGTCACCGATGCGCTGGGCGCGAACAAGCGCCGCGGTATCAGCCAGCACATGCTCGTAGAAACGCAGCTCGCCTCCCGGCCGTAGGACCCGGCGAAACTCGGCCAGCGCCCGCGCCTGGTCAGGTACCCCGCACAGCATCAGGCAGGCCACCGCAGCGTCGAACTCCTCGTCGCCGGCCGGGATGGCGTCGGCGACGCCGTCGACAACCTTGATCGGTACCTCCGCCTTCTCGATGGCTTTCAACGCTAGGCGGCGGAGGTGAGGCTCGGGTTCGACCGCGACGATCTCAGTAACTGTCTTGGGATAGTGCGGGAAGTTGAGACCGTGGCCGGCCCCGACTTCGATCACTCTTCCTGCCAGACCGGAGAGCAGTTCCCGCCGGTGCTCAGCCTGCCCGTTCTCCTCGGCCTTGGAGCCGAGGCGCGCATAGAGTCGCGCGAACAGCGGGTGGCTTACGGTTTCGCGTCCTTCGGGCATCGCCGGAGCCTAGGAGAAGCGCCGGGCGGAAGTCTCTTATGGCTCATAGTGACCCTGGTCGGTGGCCATTACTGAAATTCTGAGCACGATCGCCGAGGGGCTGCGCAACGGCTTCCAGATGGCGTGGGAGGTGTGGTGGGCGCTGATCCTCGGCTTCGCGCTGTCCGGGATGGTCCAGGCGTGGGTCAGCCATCAGTCGATGGAGCGCGTGCTTGGCGGTCGCGGGCTTGGGGCGACACTGAAAGCAACGGGCCTCGGCGCGGCGTCCTCGTCTTGTTCGTATGCAGCGATCGCGATCGCCAAGAGCACGTTTCAGAAGGGCGCGGGGCTGCCGGCGGCCATCGCGTTCATGTTCGCGTCCACGAACCTGGTCTTCGAGCTCGGCATCGTGCTGTGGATCTTTCTCGGCCCGGAGTTCACCGCCGCCGAGTTCGCCGGCGGCTTTCTCCTCATCCTGCTGATGTGGGGTGCGGTCCGCCGGTTCTTCTCCGACTCCGAGGAGGAGGATGCTCGTGCCCATGCCCAGGAGGCGGACACCGGCCATGCCCACGCAATGGCTTCAGGCAAGCGCACGCTGCGCGAGCAGCTGACATCGACACAAGCGTGGTCGGATGTCGCCCACAACTTCCGCGGCGACTGGCAGATGCTGTGGAAGGAGATGACGGCCGGCTTTCTGATCGCCGGCTTCGTTGCCCTGCTGCCGGCGTCGGTGTTCGAGGCCGCCTTCCTGACCGACGCTCCCGCGGGCTTACGGACCGTCGAGAACGTGGTGGTCGGGCCGTTGATCGCCATCCTGAGCTTCGTCTGCTCGGTGGGCAACATCCCGCTGGCGGCGATTCTGTGGGCGGGCGGCATCTCCTTCGCCGGCGTCATCGCCTTCATCTACGCCGACCTCATCACCCTGCCGATCGTCCTCGTCTACCGCAAGTACTACGGCAACCGCTTCGCGCTCAAGCTCGCCGGGCTGATGCTGGCGGCGATGATCGTCGCGGCCCTGGCCGTCGACCTCGCCTTCGCGGGAGCAGGGCTCATCCCCGAGTCCCGGCCCTCGATCGAGTCCATCACCGACCGCGGCATCAAGTTCAACTACACCGCTGTCTTGAACATCCTTTTCACCCTCGCCGGAGCTGCGCTGGTGTGGTTGACGGTTCGGCGCGGAGAAATGGATCCGGTCTGCCGGATGCGGGTAGACCGCTACGCCGCCCCGCATCACACCGCCTACGAGGGTCACACCTACTTCTTCTGCTCGGCCGGCTGCCAAGCAGAGTTCGAGAGCAAGCCCGAGCACTACGCGCACCACGCGCACGGGACGCGCGGCAACCGGCGGCGAGGACTGCTGAGGTCCCGCACATGAGCTCTCCGCGCGAAGCGACAGCCTCGCGCGGGCGCCCGGGTAGGGGGCAGAAGTTCACTAGCCCTTGACGGCGAGCAGCGAGACGCTCTTGACCCCGTACTTCGCGCTGGCGTCGCGCGCGCGGTCGGTGATGAACTCGTAGGGGTTGTTCCTGAGCTCCTCGATGCGCAGGCCCGCGCTCTCGATGGCCTCTCGATAGGCGTCCTGCTGGGCGGCGCCACCGATGCACGATGCCCAGAGGTCGGCGTCGCAGACGATCGACTCCTTCAGCTGCTGCTCGCTCACGATGTCGGCGATCGCCAGGCGTCCGCCTGGACGCAGGAGCCGCGCCGCCTCGGCGAAGACGCGCTGCTTCTCGGGCGCGAGGTTGATGACTCCGTTCGAGATCACGCAGTCGGCGCTCTCGTCATCGGCGGGAGCGCGCTCGATCCGCCCCTCGCGAAACTCGACCTGAGCGAAGCTCTCCTCCGCGGCCAGCCGGCGGGACTTCTCGAGCTGCTCGGCTGTGAAGTCGACTCCCACCACGCTGCCGTGGGCCCCGACCTGCACGGCCGCGAAGAACACGTCCATTCCTGAGCCGCTGCCGAGGTCGACCACGCTCTCACCCTCGCCCAGCCCAGCGAGATCGAAGAAGTAGCCGACACCGGCGAACGACTCGACCGCGCCCTCGGGGACTCGGTCCAGTACATCGGCCGGGTAGCCGAGGCGATCGGCCAGGGTCCGGCCCAGCTCGAAGTGATAGTCGCCTTGCGGCTCTTCGGCCACGTGGCGGTACATCGTCTTGACCTTGGTCTCGAGCTCTTGGGTGTCCACTGCGATTGCCATTTCGTCTCCTTGGTCGTCTTGGTCGTCTTGGTCGTCTTGGTCGTCTTGGTCGTCTTGGTCGTCGCCGTGCTCGTCTCGCGCCACCGCCACCACACACCGAGGAGAGTCGATGGCACGCAGAAATGGGCCACCGTCACAAGCCCGCAGACAGCGACCAGCACGCCGCCGAGAACGAGCGCCACCGTGGGTTGTCCGACGGCAAAGAGCACACCGACCGCCAGCAGCCACACGGTGGCGAGCTTGAAGGCGTGGCGCCGCGGCGTGGGGTTGGGGGGCAGCGGCGGCGCATCGAGAAGACCCCGGAGCCCGTGGTTCCACAGCAGGTCGAAAGGGTGCCGCGCGGTCCAGCCGGCAACGGCTCCGATCGGTACCAGCGCCAAGATCGCCACGGCGGACTGCAGCGCAAGCCCGGCCACCACGAGCGCGAGACAGAGCGCGGTCGGGAACCGCAGGCCGAGGCGCAGCGCCCGGCTCTCCTGTGGGCTCAGGCAGTAGCCCTGCACGGCGAGGTTGGCGTCCGGCGAGGTCACGATGAGCCCGCCCCAACCCTGGTTTGGGGCGCCGCGTCGGTCTTTTCGTGCGCAAGCTGCCACTCCGGCCAGCCGGCCTCGAGTCGCCGCGCCGGACGGCCGGCGGCCCGGAGTTGCCGCACCGCCTCGTGGGCGTAGGCGCAAAACGGGCCGCGGCAGTAGGCGACGACCTCGGTGTCGGCCGGCAGCTGGTCGAGCCGTTGCTCGAGCTCCTCGAGCGGGATCGAGCGCGCCCCGTCGATGTGCCCCGCCTCGAACTCCTCGGGCGGCCGGACGTCAACGAGTACGACATCGCGACGGCGCAGGCGGGCGGTCAGCTCGTCGGGGCCGATCACCTCGACGTCATCGCCGAGGTATTCCCGGGCGGCGCGCTCGACTTCGGCCAGGCGCGCGGCCGAGACATCGCGTAGAGCCAGCCACAGGCGCAGCACGTCCTCGCCGGCGAGGGAGTAGCGCACGCGCGTGCCGTCGCGCTCGCGGGAGACGATCCCGGCCGCGTGCAGAGCCAGCAGATGCTGGGAGGCGTTGGCGGTCGACTGCTCGCTCGCGCGGGCGAGCTCGTCGACGGTCCGCGGCCCCTGAGCGAGCAGGTCGAGCAGTTCGAGCCGGCGCGGACTGGCGAAGGCCTTCCCCATCGAGGCGATCGCCTCGAACAGGGCGAATTTGGCGTTCCTCGAAGTCACGGTTTGCTATTCAATAGATCGCTTGATATTTTGTCAAGTGATCTGGCCCGCGAATCGACCGGCTCCTGGAGGTTTGATGTTCTTCCGACAGTTCCTGAATGACGAGACTGCCTGCGCCTCCTACCTGTTCGGTTGCAAGTCGAAAGAGCAGTTCGCGGTGGTGGACCCGCACGTCGACCTGGTGGCCGACTACGTCGTGGCCGCGGAGGCTCAGGGCATCCCGATCACCGCCGTGTTCGAGACGCACGTGCAGGCCGACCACGTGTCGGGGCTACCCGAGCTGGTCGAGCGCACGGGCGCTAGTGCCTATCTGCCCGAGGGGGCGGGGGTGGAGTTCGACCACCTGCCGGTGGCTGACGACGAAGTGGTGGTGCTCGGCAACACGGACGTGAGGGCCGTCGCTACACCCGGTCACGGGCAGGCCCACCACGCCTACGTGGTGACCGATCACACCCGCGGCGAGGAGCCCTGGTTCGTCCTCACCGGCGACGCGCTTCTGGTGGGTGATGCCGGCCGCCCTGATCTGCACGCCCACGGCGAGGGCTCGGTTGAGGACATGGCCCGTTCCCTGTACCGCTCACTTACCGACCGGCTGCTGACGCTGCCCGACGATCTGCTGCTCTACCCGGCGCACTTCTCCGGGTCGGTGTGCGGTCGTGGGCTGTCCGCGAACCCGGCTTCAACGATCGGCTTCGAGCGCCGCCACAACAAGGCGCTCCAGTTCACCTCGGAGGACGCGTTCGTGGAGGCGCTGGTGAAGGACATCCCCCCGGCGCCTCCGCAGCAGGCCGAGATCGTGGCCGCCAACCGCACCGGGCGCCCCCTCGTCTCCTCGACGTGAGCCCGGGCCCCGTGCGGCTCGGGCTGCGCGAGAACATCGCGCAGTTCTCGCTGCTCGTGGGGATCAACGCCTTCGTCGGCGCGATGGTCGGGCTCGAGCGCTCGACCCTGTCGCTGGTCGGCGAAGCCGACTTCGGCCTGACCTCGAGCGCTGCAGTGCTGTCCTTCATCGTGGCGTTCGGGCTCGCGAAGTCGTTCACCAACCTCGGCGCGGGAGTCTTTGCGGAGCGGCTGGGTCGGCGCAGGCTCCTGATCGTCGGCTGGGGGCTCGCGCTTCCCGTCCCGCTGATGATCGGCCTGGCTCCGAGCTGGTCCTGGGTCGTGGCCGCCAACGTCCTGCTCGGTGTGAACCAGGGACTGGCGTGGTCCATGACCGTGGTGATGAAGATCGACCTCGTCGGGCCCGAGCGGCGCGGGCTGGCGCTCGGGCTGAACGAGTCGGCCGGCTACGGCGGCGTCGCGGTGGCCGCCGCGCTCAGTGGCTGGCTGGCCACGGAGTTCGCCGCGCGCGACGTGCTGGTCGTCGGCGGCGCCGCAATCGCCCTGACTGCGCTGGTGATATCCGTGCTGTTCGTCCGCGACACGGCCGGCCACATGGCCCTCGAGCAGTCTCGCAACGACCCGGACGCGAACGAGGCGGCCCCGGCGCTCCGCCAGGCATTCCCGGACGCGACCTACCGGCATCCGGTGCTGCGCTCATGCTCTCAGGCCGGGCTCGTGAACAACCTCAACGACGCTCTCGCCTGGGGCCTGGTACCGCTGTTCCTGGCCGCCAACGGGGCGTCGGTGAGCCAGATCGGCCTGGTGGCGGGCCTGTACCCGGCGGTCTGGGGAATCGGACAGATCCTCACGGGTCACTGGTCGGACCGCGTCGGGCGCAAGCCGCTGATCGTCTCGGGCATGCTCGTCCAGGCGGCGGCGCTCGCCCTGCTCGCGGGATCCGAAGGCGCCGTCGGCGTGGCCGCGGTCTCGGCGGTGCTCCTCGGCGCCGGCACCGCACTTGTCTACCCGACGCTGATCGCGGCCATCTCGGACGCCGTGTCGCCCATCGCCCGGGCGCCCACGGTCGGCGTCTACCGGTTCTGGCGCGACATGGGCTACGTCGCGGGCGGGCTGATCGCCGGCCTCGTTGCCGACGCGATCGACTTCAGCGCGGCGATCGCCCTCGTGGCCGCGCTCACCGCGGCATCGGGAGTGTGGGTGGCGCTCGACATGTCCGAACGGCGGCGGCCCTCGCTGGCAACGGCTCGGCGGGCCGGCTGACCGCCGTAAAGCCCAGCGCGACCACCTCGGCGCCCATCGGACGATGCCATGCTCTGGCGGTGGATTACAAACACGTTGCCCGGCGCGCGCTCGAGGAGGTCTGCGCTGGCAGGGACCCCGGAGGGATCGCCGAGGTCTACCACCCGCACTTCGTCGACCACGTCAATGCCTCGGAGTACCACGGGACCGACGGGGCACGTCGGTCGGTTGCCCTCTACCGCCGGCTGTTCCCCGACCTCAGCTTCGTCGTCGAGGAGCAGGTGTCCCAAGGGAACCGGGTCGCTTCGCGCTGGACGCTCACCGGCACGCACCGTGGGCGCCGAGTGCGCTTGAGAGGAATCGTGATCAGCCGGTTCCACGAAGGCAAGATCGTGGAGGACTGGGCCTCGAGCGACACCCTGGACCTAGCGCGGCAGCTCGGAGTCTGGCGATCGCTGCTGCTTCTGGCCAGACACCACAGATTGCTGCGCGACCAGGGCTAGAAGCGACGAACTTGCGAATGGCGTCCCTCCGCCGGATCACCGGGAGCGATGTCCCGGTGGTCCGTGATGCGGGCGTCTGCTCAGCGAAGCGAGATCGCGACCTCCTCCAGGAGGTCCATCGCGTCCTGCAGGCCGGACTCCATCCCGGAGTCGATGTGCGCGTCGCGGCCCTCCTTGTTCCTGTGCTGCACGAGGACCGTGAGGGTCGTGCGCCCGTCCACCTCGGTCAACGTGAGGGTGTTCACCGCTGCCTCCGCCTCCGCGTCGGGGATGCCCTCGTAGGCCTCGGTCGAGACGATCCGCTCGTTCGGGACGATCTCGCGGTACTCGCCGTGGAAGCCGACTTCGAGGCCGTCCTCCGTGACCATCACGTAGCGCCACTTGCCGCCGACCCTCAGGTCGATCTCGGCGAGCGTCACCTCGCCGCGCCGGGCGCTCCACCAGCGCTTGACCAGCTCGGGCGTGGTCCACGCCTCGTACACCAGGTGCTTGGGCGCGTCGAACTCCCGCATGATGAGGATCTGCTCATCCGTGGGAAGCGTCACCGTCGCCGTACCGCTATTCGTCACTGACTCCATCTCCTTGCTCCTTTGTCTTGAGTTCCTCCAACACAACATCCAGCTGGCCGAACCTCTCCGACCACGTGCGCTCGTAGTCCTTCACCCAGTCATGGATGGGCTTGAGCGCGTGGCCGTTCAGCCGGTACAGCCGCTGCCGTCCTTCTTCTCGCACGTCAACCGCTCCCACTTCTCGGAGCACCCGCAGGTGCTTGGACACCTGTGGCTGGGCCAGCCCGAGCGCGCGCACCAGGTCGTTCACGGGACGCTCGCCGCCGGCGAGGACGTCAAGGATCTGCCGCCGCCGGGGCTCGGCGACCGCGTTGAACGCATCTGCTGTCGTCGCCGCTCGTGCCATGGAAGGATCATATACCTATATAGGAATATATCAAGCGCGACAGCTTGTGCCAGCATCGCCCGCATGAAGAGGATGTCGATCCTTCTGGTTGCCGGCGTTGTGGCTCTCGCAGGCTGTGGTGACAACGACGACGCCGCGATGGAGCAGGAGCAGGCGGCGAAGACGAAGGAGGACGCGGCGATGAAGGACCGCACCGCGGCCGCCACCGGCAGGGGCACCACCATCACCCTCGGCGACTCGGAGTTCGGGACGATGCTGTTCGACTCGAAGAAGCAGGCGATCTACATCTTCCAGAGAGACAGCAACGAGCAGACCGTCTGCTACGACGAGTGCGCCGAGGCCTGGCCGCCGGTCTTCACGGTGGGCGAGCCGAAGGCGGGCGACGGGGTGAAGCAGTCGCTGCTCGGCACCATCGAGCGCCGGGACGGCGAGCGGCAGGTCACCTACGCCGGCAAGCCGCTCTATTTCTACGCCCACGAGCAGCCGGGCGAGGTTCTCTGCCACAACGTGAACCTGAACGGGGGTCTCTGGTGGGTGGTCGGGCCCGACGGCAAGAGGCGCGCGTGAGAAGACTAGT
>Ga0209587_1000137_pt1 | contig 34949 bp, 41 predicted proteins | sample NGEPerD_2_FD_184512 | JGI IMG/M metagenome (GOLD analysis project Ga0209587, IMG submission 184512) | Arctic peat soil microbial communities from the Barrow Environmental Observatory site, Barrow, Alaska, USA - NGEE PermafrostL1-D... | ecosystem: Environmental > Terrestrial > Soil > Wetlands >...
CGCTTGAAGTCCTCGGTGTAGCTGCGTCTCCTTGTGCTTTCTGTTGTCATCGTTCACCTCGTTATGGCATTTTACAGCCTTAATTCGGTGTCCGGATTTAGTAGACCACTTCACGCGCCGGTGGTGCGATTGAATTCGACCAGGATCTTAGCCGATGGGAGATCGCGGCCCAACCGCAACTAAGAAAGGCGGAAAACTCCAGATGTATCGGGCCGAAAAAGCGACGCCATAAATCTGGCTATGGCGGGAGGCGTGATAAATTGTCTAGGCTCTGTATTACGCCTTACGATCGGTGCATCGAGGTCACGCAATGGTGGTCTAGGGAACGAATTAGCTATCCGTTACTGGCGGGTTAGATCAACTAACATTATGCAATGCATCGTGCGTTTAGGAAGCTCTAAACAACTTGTCATTGCGAAAGTACGCTTTTAGCGTGAGCGCAGTGCGGCGGAAACCGCCGTGGCAATCTAGCAGGTAACTCATCTGCGAGCATTCTGGATTGCTTTGCTTTGGCAATTATATACTTGACGTACTAACAATTTGAGCTTAGTATAGTGAACATGAAATACGCCTTATTAATTGTGGAAACAGAACCATCAGACGACGGTGCATTAGCTTTGCGGAATTTCGCACACAGCATTGCAGCATTAAAAATGCAAAGCCTAGAAGTCGAACGTCTGAATGGAGGCTGCTACCTAATTCCTTTAGTGCATGGATTGCACGCCCTAACGCATCTCTCGCATGAAGCGCAAACGCGTCAGCTTCGGACTCGTACGTTGTTCTTTGAATCTGATCCTGCATGGGTTACCTCAAACTTTAAAGTATAAGAACATGGCTACCAATCTTTCCGCCCCGCAGTTTCACGATGCCGACAAAGCCCGCGAATATCTCGAATCGCAATTGTGGCCGCACGGCCCTGTATGCCCACACTGCGGCGTCATAGGCGATCACACGAAGCTGCAAGGCAAGAGTACGCGCCCAGGTGTTTACAAGTGTAAAGACTGCTACAAGCCTTTCACGATAACTGTAGGCACTCTGTTCGAGCGCAGCAAAGTCCCGCTCAATAAGTGGCTGATGGCCGTTTACCTGCTTGCTTCAAGCAAGAAGGGTATTAGTAGCCATCAACTGCACCGCACGTTAGGCGTTACCTATAAAACTGCATGGTTCATGATGCATCGCGTTCGTGAAGCGATGGCTGATCCGATCTTCTTACAAGCGCTTGGCAGCGGCGGCGGCACTGTAGAGGCCGACGAAACCTATTGGGGCAACAAAGGCAAGCAGCGTAAAGGCGCGCGTGGCTACGCTCACAAAGAGAAGATCGTAAGTCTTGTCGAACGTGGCGGCAAAGTGCGTTCTTACCATGTAAAGGAAGTCAACTCGGCAACACTACGCCCGATCTTGCAAGAGCAGATCGCGGCCGATGCCAAGCTCATGACAGACGAAGCTTATGTTTATAAGAACATCGGCAAAGACTTTGCCAGTCATGAGACTGTTACTCACGGTATCGGCGAGTACGTGCGCGGCGACGTTCCCACTAACACCATCGAAAACTACTTCTCCGTGCTCAAGCGCGGCATGACTGGCGTTTATCAGCACTGCGGCAAACAGCATCTAAAGCGTTACGTCGGTGAATTTGATTTTCGCTACAACACTCGCTCTAGGCTCGGCATTGAGGATACCGAACGCGCCGAACTCGTCCTTCAGGGCATCACTGGCAAGCGGTTAATGTATAAGGGGCCTTATAAAGAAGAAGTAATGTAGCGATATTTTGGATTAGTGCCCTTCCTCCACTTCCCGTTCCATACGCGCGTGCCGCGTGTTGGATGGTTTACGACTACGTAAAACCTCGGAGCATTCTCAAATGGCTCAGCAAAACGTTCGAAAGTCGGAGTATTTCGATCTGCCGAACATCCCAGAAACCTACGCAGACTATGTAATCCAAACATATTTCGATAATCGTAGTCAGAATTTTCGTCTTGAATTCGGAGTAACGCGTTTAGACGCCACAGACCCTAAACAACCAATCGCAAAACAGTACACATCCTGTCGCTTGGTACTGACTCCGGACGCACTAATTAAGCTTGCGGCGAATATTGAAGACATGATGAACGATCTCAAAGCCAAAGGCATCGTCACGCCGCACACTCACGACGTTTCAGATACAGTGCAGTAGTTTGGTTTGGCGATTCTAGGATTTCTTGTGATCGCCAGATGAATGCTTTGCTGATCTATGCTTCGGCGGCACCTTCATTATTGCCTTAATGACTTCATCAAAAGGAAGGCTTGGTACTTCCTGCTTTGAAGAACTATCCTGCGATGTTAGCTCGCGATCTTGTTTACGATGGGACATTCAATTCTCGCTGAGGAGATTCTTCGTCTTCTCGCTTAACTGGGTCGGATGGCATATCAAGCATTTTTCGTATAAGAGCGCTGAACTCTTCCTTTTGACTGCCAAATTGATCTAACAATTTATTGAGTTCGGATTCATCCATTAATGATTGACCTATACGTTGACGAAAGCTGCCAAAATGGGCACCACTATATGGTGATTGGCGGGATAGTTACCCGCACTCAAAATTCCGCTTTGGTAAAAGAATTGCTCAATCGCGTGAAACGCCAGTACAGTATCGGTGCTGAAGTAAAATGGGTAAAAGTCAGCGAATACAGCCTGCCTTGCTATACAAAGCTCATAGACATGTTCTTCATCCTAAGCAGCATAAGGAAGGTCTACTTCCATTGCCTAGTTGTAGATTGCCACCAGTTGCAACATGCCAAATTCAATCGAGGCGACAGCGAAGTCGGATTCAGCAAGTTTCTCTACCAACTTCTCGTTCACAAGTTTGGGCGTACCTACGGCCCCTTAGGGCCGATCTATACGTATCTCGACAACCGAGCAACCAGGCAATCTTTAGAAGAGCTAAGAACCATCCTAAATTCTGGAATCGCTAAACGATGGAATATACACTCAACCCCTTTTAGGCATCTTTCGTTTGAGGATTCAAAAAACAACACCATCCTGCAAACTAACGATCTGATCCTTGGCGCAATCGCTTACCACAAGAATCATCATGATGCAGCGCCATCCGTGGGGGCGTATAAGAAGAAACTAGCGGAACACATTGCAGATAAACTGAATGTTCCGCGGCTCGGAGATAACCTGTACGTGCCGCCAGTGTCCATTTGGAACTTCCGGCTTGATAAAAGAAAGTGATCCCGTGAGCCTAGGCTTGTAAGCCGCTGCACGGCAGCGCCCTATACACATGGCACAGGTTTCGGCTCACGAGACTACGTGTATCTTAGTACAATACTGCCAGCTTTTCAAGCTCACATAAACTATAAGCATCTGAAAGCTATAGTTATATTTATTTTAGGGGCTAAAGTTGACTGCCGTAAACAAAGTCGTCGCCTTTATTGGCTAGTACGTCACGTATATAATTGCCTTCATTAAAGACGTCGGTCAAGCGACAGCGATGCTGACCGATGCGCAGCGACAGGCGTTATTGGGTCAGGTTCCGCGGCGCTAAAGGCATGAACGCCAAGGGAGACATGTAGCCGTGGCGCAGGCGGATTGGGCTGGAAACCGCCACCCTCACGAAGCGTCCGTCTCGCACGCGAACAAGCAACACATGCGCTTTCCGCGCAACGCGCGTTATTCGAAACGCGATCAGCACAGGGTGAATTCACTGCGACGGGCAACATGGCTGATTATGGGATCAGCCTATCCTCATAGGCGCGTCGCGCATCTGCGCCTGCGTCGGATCAGCCTCCTGCTCGCGCTGTTGTTTCCGATCGTGAGCTTCAGCCAGCTCTCGCCTGAAGAGCACGCGAGTCACCATCCATCAGGTGGGCAGCAGACAATGCCCGGGGACGCCTGGAGCGGCACCGGCCATGCCTGCTGGTGGCGGAACAGCCGGCATGGCGGAGAGCGCGGGCGGGATCATGTCGTCCGCCGAGGGGATGATGGAAGGCATGGGCTCTCCGCCTTCCAAGGATTTTTATCCGTCGCTGGTCGAAATTCCGGGGCTCGCGCCGGAACGCTGGAATGAGATTCAGCGGGTTGCTCATGCGCGCATGGTCAATGGCTTGAACTCCCTGGCGCAAGGGTTGGGATCATTGTCGACTGCGGTCCGGGCCGACAACTTCGCGCTGATGCAGCGGTCGCTGGACGATATGCGGCAGAGTCTGGACATGGTCGCGAGCGGCCTTTCCGCCCATCGTCTATATAGCGGAGGGCGAACCGCCCCGCAACGTGGCGCTCAACTGGTTCAAGACGGAGATGAACCTGCGTGATGCGGTCGTTCCCAGTGGCGGCGGCTGGTGGGGGCTGACCTTCATTCATCTGGTCGTGATGACGATGCTCATTCTGTTCTTCGTCACGATGGTCATCATGTATTTTTTCAAGATGCGCCGGGCCTCTGAGCTGCTCGAACGCCTCACGGCCGAGGGGGTAGGCGTACCGCCTCCATCTACGCCGCCTCCTTCCACTCCCCAGGGTAATGGACCTGCGGGCGGCGCGAGCGCTCCGCCTCCATCCTCCACCCCATCTCCTTCCGCTCCCCAGGGTAACGCACCTGCGGGCGGCGCGGCCGCTCCGTCACCCGCTCAGGAGACTGACAAAGGCACGCGAAAATCGACGGTAGGCGCTCGGTCCTGGACCGGAAAATTGAAGCTCGATCGCATTCAGGCCGAGACCCCCAGCGTCAAGACCTTCCGGTTCGCCAATCCGGCCGGAGGAGCGCTGCCCTTTACTTTTCTACCCGGGCAGTTTCTCACCCTGTCGGCCGCCATTGATGGCAAGAACGTCTCACGCGCTTACACCATCGCCTCTTCGCCCACCGTGACAATGTACTGCGAGCACACAATCAAGCGGGAAGAACAGGGGGTCTTTTCCAGATTTCTGCATGACCGACTAAAGCGCGGCAACCTGATCGACGCGAGAGGCGCTAACGGAGGGTTCGTGTTCACCGGCGCCGAGGCCAGTTCGATCGTCCTCATCGGTGGGGGCGTCGGCGTCACGCCCATGATGAGCGTCATCCGTTACTTGGCCGCGACCGCCTGGCAAGGGAACATAACGCTCTTCTTCGCCTGCAAGACGCCTGCGGATTTTATCTTCGGGCGAGAGCTCGAAGAACTGCAAGCGAAAACGCCTACCCTGCACGTATTTGTCACGGTAGACCAATCGAAAGGCAGCAACTGGACGGGATTGCAGGGCTATTTGACGAAGGACGTGATCGAAGCCCGTGCGCCGGGTATCGGCTCTTCCCGCATCCATCTATGCGGCCCGGTTCCGTTTATGGAGGCGATCAAGAAAATACTCGCCGAGCTGAAAGTCCCGAACGAACTGATCAAGACCGAGAATTTCGGCCCACTGCGCGCAGCGGAACCACGGATACCCCTAGGCCGCGGACCCGCCGAGAGTATCGTCAGCACAAACGTCGTGGTGGATTTCAGTCTAGCCCGTAAGCAGGCCTTTCTGCCGCGGAACATGAGCGTGCTCGAGGCTGCCGAGTCTATCGGCGTCGAGATCGATAATTCCTGTCGGGCGGGTACCTGCGGACTGTGCAAAGTGGAGCTGACCTCCGGCACCGTCACGATGGCGGTTCAAGACGCGTTGACGGACGAAGATAAAACGAACCGGCTGATACTCGCCTGTCAAGCCAAATCCACTGTGAATTTAGTCGTCGCGGCCTGACCAATGAATGAGCGCGACAAGGTCATTGGCATCGCGCTGTTTACGCTTCTATTCGTAAGCTGGTTTGCCTTCGCGGTGCACACCGATGCGCGGTTCGCGGGCAGTCTGTACGGTGGGGTGCTCGGCATTGCCGGGGCGTCCCTGATGCTCATCGCCTTTCTGTACACGGCGGTTAAGCGAGTGCGCTGGCTGAAAAATGTGCTCACTCGCGCCGTGTCGATGCGCACGTTTTTGGCTTTGCATGTCTACGCGGGCGTGCTTGGGGCGTTTCTTGCGCTGCTGCACACCGGGCACAAGTTCGAGAGCGGGCTCGGCATAGCGCTGACGACGGTGATGCTGATTCTGGTGCTGAGCGGCTTCGTCGGTCACTACCTGATGACGTATCTCGCCACGGATACCAGAGAAACGCGTGGCCTCTTGAGCCAACTCGAGCAGCAGTATCACGCGACGACACTGACGCTCGCGGCGCGACCCGATCGCGGTGTGGCGCTGCGCTCGCTTGCGCGCGCTCGCCTGCTCGGGCGCTTCACGGGGCTATCCGGCGATCTGCGCCTGGCCAAGGATGTTCACGACTTGAGCGAGTCGATGGCTGATCTTGAGTTTTCGCTGAGCGCCGAGAAAAAGATGAAGCTGATCTTCAAGTACTGGCTGACGCTGCACATCCTGCTGGCGTTTCTGATGTTGGCGTTATTGGCGCTCCACGTGTGGAGCGGCTTCTACTTTGGCATACGTTGGTTGCAGTGATGAAGGTCGCGCTGATCATTTTTGCGGGTATCGGGCTGTTGTTCGGCGGCTGGTTCTTCACCCGTCAGGCTGTACCACCCGGGCAGACGCCGATGGTCTGGGCCAGCCAGATTTCACCCGGAAAGGTCTCAAAGTTTCACGCTGATATTGAAGGGAACTGTGGAGAATGCCATGCGCCCTATGGGGGCGTGAGTCGTGACCGCTGCGTGCTGTGCCATGCGGCGCCCGCCGATTTGCTGATGAAGCAGAACACTGTCTTTCACGCCGGTATCACCAGCTGTACCGGTTGCCACATCGAGCATCAGGGGCGCGAGGCGGCCATCACCAGGATGGACCACACCCATATTGCGCTGGTTGCCGCGGAGATGGTGGCGGATTCGGTACACACCGCATCGTCGGGCGTGGCGGAATTTGTGCAGCAAGCCTATAAGGGCTATCACGGCGCGGATATCGCGGTTGAGAAGACGCTAAACTGCGCGTCCTGCCATGCATATCAGGATCCACACCTGACCTTATTCGGCAGCGATTGCAGTACTTGCCATGCCAGTTCGCACTGGACAATCGCGGCGTTCAGGCACCCGTCGCCATCGTCGCGCGACTGCTCGCAGTGCCATCAGGCGCCGCCGAGTCATTACATGATGCACTTCGAGATGATCTCAGAGACAGTTGCGGGTCGCGAACACATGGAGGTTTCGCAGTGCTACGCGTGCCATCAGACGACCGCCTGGAACGATATCAAGGGCGTGGGCTGGTACGACCATCATTAGACGAAACGCAAGCCGTGTCGGGATTCTTCGCGATCGGATTGGTCACCGGGATCTGTGTTGGCAGAACCCGGCCCCCGGAAGCAATGCGGAGAGCGGTGGATATCCCCGCTAAACTTAAAGGCTAAACTCAAAGGGAGAGATAGAAGACCATGTTCAAGAAAGCAACAGCCCTAGGCATAAACATGGCCAAGTCCTTAGTCGTGATCGCAGTACCACTTTGGACAACCTCGATCGAAAGTGACACCAACCTTAAGGAGAGAAACGATGGGGACTGGACTGAGCCTGAATAACTCCGGAGCGGCATCATTCAGAGCTTCTGTAGCAATTTCTTCGTCGCGCACAAACGCGAATGACGTATGTATTGAGAGGAATGTGATATGAACGAGTCGATCCCACATTCGGGCGCCTGGGGCTGGGGCATCGCGCTGATCGTGATCGTGATCTCGTCCTGGCTGTTTTATCGATATTTCGCGCCGAAAAGCTGGCGAGAATGGGCAAGCGCCGGGCTGGTGCAGGCGTTCATCATCGCGCTTTACGCCGAAATGTACGGCTTTCCGCTGACCATTTACCTGTTGGTGCGATTCTTCGGCCTGGATCGCGATTATGTGAGCGCCAATCTCTGGTCCACCTTGTTCGGCTTCGGCGAGACCGCCATGCTCATTTCGATGATCCTGGGCTACGCCTTACTGTTCATCGGTATCGGCATCTTTATACAGGGATGGCGTGAACTCTACCGCGCGCATCAAGAGAAACGGCTCGCCACCGACGGACTCTATGGCCTGGTCAGGCATCCTCAGTACACCGGGCTTTTCATCGGCCTCTTCGGCGAGGGCGTCGTGCACTGGCCCACGCTCTTCTCGGTGGGCCTGTTTCCGATCATCGTGCTCTCCTTTACCCTACTCGCTCGCAGGGAGGAGCGGCAGATGATCGCGCAGTTCGGAGACGAATACCGCACCTATCATCGGCACGTGCCGATGCTGTTGCCACGATGGGGTCAGTGGCGGCAGTTTGCCAAGGCCGAGACTGCACCGGAAGACACGCAAGGGCCTCCCCGGTGATCTACATATGCAACTCGTTACGCACAAGGCGTGCACGCTTATGACATCGAGACTCATAACCGCGGTTGCACTACGCAAGTTTGACAGCTTGGCCCAGCGTGGTCTCGCTCACGAAGAAGCATTGCGGCTATATGGGCAACCCAGCGCTGCATCCTTTTATCTACCGTTGCGCCACGCGCGACATCCTCATCGTTCAGATCAACCCGATCAACTCGCCGGGCACACCGCGACGCGCGCGCGATATCTTCGACCGCGTCAACGAAATCACCTTTAACAGCAGCTTGATGGCCGAATTTCGCGTTGTTCAATTTGACACGCTGCAGCTTCGACGAAGGGAACCTGAATCCTGGGCGGTATAAGCGGAAGAGAATACTTCAAAAACTTTTATCTTTCGCTGCGAGCAGTTATGAACGAAGCAAACTTCGGGTGGTCTCCGGGCCCGGAAGCTATTGTGGCATCTGCGGTGAATTGGCTGAGGCTGGGGCGTCGAGACGGTTGGAGCGACGATTATCGGGCTGGGTGTAATCGTTGCCGTCTCCCAATTTGTCAGAATGATAGTCCGGCGGCAAGCACCAGATTACAACGACATTCGGCTAACTTTAGCTCGACATTTGGCCCTGGCCCTGGAATTTCAACTCGGGGCAGATATTCTTTCGACGACCGTGGCCCCGACCTGGGATCAGATCGGCAAGCTCAGGGCAATCGCTGTCATACGGACCGGATTGAATTACTTTCTGATGCGGGAGATGGAGCTGGAACGCGCGAAGCCGGATCGCGCTCTAAGATAGGTGGGCTGTACCTATTGAGCGGACGCCCGCGCAGGCGTCACTGCTGCTGGAATACGCATGCTTTGACGTCTAGGTGGTGGAAATTGCCAGTGAGCTTTGCGTAGGTCTTGTACGCGTGCCAGGAGTGCTCCACCCAGTTTAGCCCTGCCACAGGCGAACGCCGCCCACAAAGGCTTGCTTGTTGTCCACTCGCCGCGCATAGGCCGGCAACTCGCGGAGCCTGTGCGCATTTCCGCCGCCGACTACGACTTCCTCGACCAGGAACGCTTCGAAAAATAGACTCGCGACCTTCGTAACATGATTTAGCCATTCCTCCTCGCCTAGTCGAAGGAGACCGCGCAAGCCTACAAAATCTTCGTAGCTGCCCCCACTGCCATAGGGCAAGTGAGCAAGCTCGAGCGGTTGCACCTCACCGTTGATGATCAATGCCGCGCCGAGTCCGGTACCGAGTCCAAGAAACAGCATTCGCCCACCTTGGTAGCTCCCGAGTGCCTGCAGGGCCGCATCGTTGATCATTCTCACCGAGCGCCCGAAAGCGCGTGCAAAATTAAAGCCGGTCCAACCTTCTCCGAGGTTCTTCGGCTCTTTCTTGACCTGATTGTCGATGACCACGCCGGGGTAACCAATCGAAACCACGTCAAAGCGCCAATCGCTCGTGATTGCCAAGACCTGTTTGACCATCTCCGCGGCGGTCATCTGCGCGCCGGAGGATATTTGCCGGCCTTGAGCGTGTGCACTCGCCCAGATCTTGACATTAGTGCCACCGACATCGACGACAAGAACGCTCGTCGCGCCTGCATCGGTAGCCGTCATGCCTTCTTTCCCGCGCCTTTCGCCATGAGGGGCGCCGCAGCTTGGTCGAGCAAGAGCAATGCATGCTTGCGGCAGACAGCGCCCGCTGGAATGCTTTGTTCCCCATGGTATAGCTGTGCCGCGCTTTCGGCCTTCTCCGAACCACAAACGACCCATAGCACACAGCGCGTGCGATTCAACGGGGGTAAAGTGAGGGTCATTCGGCGATAGCCGCGATACATGCCCGATATTGCGACATCGCGATCCTTGACCGCGAGCACTGGATCGCGGGGCAACAGCGATGCCGCATGTCCGTCGGTGCCCAGTCCCAAGTGTATGAGATCGAGAACTGGCGGCGACCCTGCGAACTGTTCCAGCACCTGCGCGTAATGCGCTGCCGCCTGAACCAGATCCGCAGCCTCGACGGGCATTGCGTGGAGTCGTGACTTCGGAATTCGCGACCGTTCGAGGAAAGTGCTCTCGAGATCGGTCAGATTGCGCGCGTCGCTCCCTTTGGCGCGATGCGCTCATCCACCTGAAACACGTGGAGTCGTTCCCAAGGCAGCGGCAGGGCAGTAAGGATCTCCAGCATGCGTCTTGGGGTCCGCCCGCCGCTGAACGCAACGCTGCAGACGCCACGTTCATCCACTGCGGCCGTAATCGCTCGCGCCAACACCTGCGCGGCGCGAGCCGCTACAGCCAACGGATCGGGATGGACTTCGACACGCACGAACTGCCTCGCCGCTTATAGTCGCGCCATCGGCAAAACACGCTTTGGATAAGATTATTTAGTGACACACTGTATGATCTCGAAAGAGTCGTTCGTGTTATCAGCACATCCCTGCGGCGTCACGTCCGGGTCGTGCCACCCACCGACGGATTCTGTCAAGCTATTCGCGGCTGACGGTCCCCAGGTTTGCGGCGCATAGTGATGCGGCGGGACGGCTGTGTCGAGTACGGGATCGACGATACGCCACGCTTCCTCGACTACGTCCTCGCGCGCGAACAAAATGTCTTCCCCGCTGAGGGCATCCCCCAGCAGCCGGTCGTAGGCCTCCATCTCGTCGGCATGGCGATGGCACGCAACCAATTCCACATTCTCGCCGACCATCTGTTCACCGGGCAGCTTGTTTCGCGTCCCCAGACCGGTCTCGACCGTGGGCGAGAGGCGGAAACGCAGGTAATTGGGCGTACCTTGGAAGTTTTCGCCAAACACGGCAGTTGGCGGGCGGTGCAGATCAACGCGGACCTCAGTGGCGGTTACGGGCAAACACTTGCCTGCTCGCACGAAGAAGGGCACCCCGGCCCAACGCCAGGAGGCGATACTCAGCCGCATCGCGACAAAAGTCTCGACTAACGATTCCGGTGCAACGCTGTCCTCATCGTGGTAGCCGTGGAATTGCCCGCGCACCAGGTCTCCCTCGCACAAGGAGCGTAGCGTTCGCAGGATCTTGATTCTCTCGTCCTGTAACGCGCCAGACTGTGCATTGATCGGCGCCTCCATCGCGAGCAGCGCGACCACCTGCAACATGTGATTCTGCACCACGTCGCGAATTGCGCCGGCCTCCTCATAGAAATGGCCCCTGCCCGCGATGCCTATCTCCTCTGCCATGGTGACTTGTACACTCCGGACATAATTCCGATTCCACAGCGGCTCCAGAAATGAGTTGGCGAAGCGAAAGTAAAGCAGGTTCTGTACAGCTTCCTTTCCGAGGTAATGATCGATGCGGAATATGGACGATTCCGTGAATACCTGATGCAACACCGCGTTGAGTCGCCGCGCCGAGGTCAAGTCGCGGCCGAAAGGTTTCTCCACCACCACTCTAGCGCCCTCGGCGCAGCCTGCCGCACTAAGGCCCGAGATCACCTCCGGGAACATGGATGGCGGGATCGCCAGGTAGTAGAGCGGCTGTCGCGCCCGCGCCAGCGCCGCACGCAGTGCCGAGAAGGTTGCTGGGTTTCGGTAATCACCTTCGACATAGCGCAGCAAGCTTAGTAGCTTGCTGATTGAGCGCGCATCAACATGCTTTGCGAAGGTGTTTAGGCTCTCGCGCACATACGCCCGTAGCTGCTCGTCATTCCAAGCCGAGCGCCCCAACGCGATGACGGGAACATCAAGTCTTCCCCGCTTGACCAGTCCGTGGAGTGCCGGAAAGAGCTTGCGGCGAGCAAGATCGCCGGTGGCGCCGAAGAGCACCAGGGCATCTGCCGATGGCATATTAGCGCGCTGTCCGCTCATCATGGCGCGGGATGCAAGACGGCTAATCTGCTTTCTCGCGATGACCACCGAATGCGAACCGTAGTGCCGACAGCAGCCGATTCGCAAAGTCCGCTTCACCCCGTGATTGAAAGCGCTCATAGAGCGCGGCGCTCAAGACCGGCGTCGGCACCCCTGCTTCGATGGCTGCCTGAATCGTCCAGCGGCCTTCGCCGGAGTCTGAAACTCTGCCGCCGAAGCGCTCCAGGGTCGGATCATCCTGCAGCGCGCCGGCTATTAGATCCAATAACCACGATGCGATGACGCTCCCACGACGCCATACTTCTGCGACTTCCGCGAGATCGAAATCATACTGATAATGCTCCGGATGCAGCAGAGGCGCCGTCTCGGAATCAGTGCGCGCGACGTGTTTGCCCACGTTCGCGTGGCGAAGCAGATTCAACCCCTCCGCGTATGCAGCCATCATTCCGTACTCAATCCCGTTATGCACCATTTTGACGAAGTGTCCGGCACCGCTGGGGCCGCAGTGAAGATAGCCCAGCGCAGCGGTTTTCAACCCGGAGCCGTCTCCGCTCTCAGCCGCGGGCGTGGCAGGATCGATCCCTGGCGCGAGGGTCGCGAAGATGGAATCAAGATGTCGCACGATGCGCGCCTTACCACCGATCATCTGACAGAAACCTCGTTCCAAGCCCCATATACCGCCACTGGTCCCTACGTCCACATAGTGGAGATCATGGTCGGTGAGTTTGCGGGCACGCCGAATGTCGTCCTGGAAATTAGAATTACCCCCATCGATCACGATGTCCCCAGCGTCCAGCAGTGGAATAAGTTCAGAAATCGTCGCGTCGACAATCGCTGCGGGTAACATCAACCAGATCGGACGGGGCGACTGCAGGCGAGCGATCATTGCGACGAGAGAATCCGTTCCCAGCGCGCCTTCCAAAGACAAGGCGGCGACGCGCGACGCCTGGACGTCGTAGACCACGCATTCGTGCCCGCCGCGCAAGAGCCGGCGGACCATGTTCGCGCCCATTCGACCTAGGCCGATAACTGCTAATCTCATATTGGTTATCTCCTGGATACTGCGTATGTGTTCTTGGCAGCGTGGATTCCTCCTGCACATGTAAGTATTGAGGTCTCCACGAAAGCGGGTCAACTCCAGTTGTATTGGAGGCTAGTCTCACTGCGTCTGCGTTAAACACGCCAGTCCCAATAGAGCAGCAAGCCAGGATAGTTGATTTCTGCACTTAGGCGAAGGCCATGACGAAAAGCCTTTAGGCGATTCTCTATAAGCGAATAAATGATGTATATAGGAAAGGCTTCAGCGGCATAGTGTATGCGCGGACGTTGACCTGTGTGTTAGTCATAGGTTCTAGCATACGACTAAGCCCCGCCTACCGGGGCACTGTTCAAACCCTTGAATGGCAGGCGGTACGTTAACGTATCTCAAGATGGTCGCAAAGTAACTTGCGGGTCGGCTCAGCGCAGAATGACACGAGCACAACACAATGCGCGCCATGACTCGACGAACGTTTTTTCAGCGCGCCGGAACGCTGGGGCTGGTGCATGAAAGACATGAGAGCGAACAACACCCACGGAGACAAGACATGCAAGAGACCGATCTAAAACCAGTTGAATTCTCCTGCCACGCACCCAACGCGAAGGCGGTATTCGTCGCAGGTACTTTTAACGATTGGAGGCCGGACGCCGTACCGCTGCACCTCCATGCGCCGACCGGCGAGTGGACCGGTACGCTGCCGCTTTCACCCGGTCACCACAAATACAAATTCGTGATCGATGGGCAATGGTGCTGCGAACCCGGCTGCGAGCACGAATATCGGGGCTGTCCCAAGTGCGTCCCGAACGAATTCGGCACGATGAACCGCGTATTGGAAGTGAGTTGAGTGCAGGGAAAATACGACGTGGGGACGTCTCTTCGAGCTTTTGATTGAGCTTGCTTAAGCCCCCAAGGCCCGCTTGCGTTGAGTGTGTAGACAAACTCTTGTGAGAAACCGGACGACATGAGCACAAAACCAAAGGCCTATCTCGTGGGGAGCGGTATCGGATCCCTGGCCGCCGCTGCTTTCATGGTGCGCGACGGCCGCCTGCCTGGTGGAAATATTTCGATCCTCGAAGCGGCATCCATCATGGGCGGAAGTCTGGACGGTGCCGGAGACCCCGCTGGCGGGTATTCATTACGCGGCGGACGCATGTTGACTACCGACAACTACGAATGCACTTGGGATCTTTATAAATCGATTCCCTCGCTGAACTACGAAGGCAAGACGGTATTCGACGAAACCGTGGAGTTCAATGAGAAGCACAAGGCGCATTCGATGGCGAGGCTTGTTGACAGCCGTCGCGCGAAAGTCCCGGTGACATCGATGGGGTTCTCCATGCAGGACCGCAGCGAATTGCTGAAACTCAGCAATGCCGACGAGGATGCGTTGGACGCGAGTTGCATCACCGACTGGCTATCGCCCGGATTCTTCGAGACCGAATTCTGGTACATGTGGGTCACCACATTCGCCTTCCAGCCTTGGCACAGCGCCGTTGAATTCAAGCGCTACCTGCACCGCTTCATGCTCGAGTGTTCGCGCATTGAGACGCTTGCGGGCGTCAAGCGAACCATCTACAACCAATACGACTCCCTGGTTCGGCCCTTGCAAAGTTGGCTCAAAGCCCAGGGCGTTCGTGTGGTCACGGATTGCAAGGTAACCGACCTCGACCACAGGGTCGAAGACGGCAAGTTCATCGTGACCGGCATCCATTGTTTGCGGCAGGGCAAAAGCGAAGTGATTGCCGTGAATGACGGCGACCTTGTCTTCCTGCAAAACGGCTCCATGACCGATGCCTCTAGCCTGGGCTCGATGACGAGCGCGCCCAAGAGGCTGACCAAAGTGGACATCGGCGGTTGGACGCTTTGGGAAAAGCTGGCGGAGGGCCGGCCGCAGTTCGGCAATCCGGCGACCTTTAACAGCTGCATCGCGCAGTCTTGTTGGGAGTCCTTTACCGTCACACTGAAGAAGCCCGCATTCTTCAACCTTATGAAGCAATTCAGCGGCAATGAGCCGGGCACCGGCGGATTGGTGACGTTTAAGGACTCGAACTGGCTGATGTCGATTGTTCTTGCGCATCAACCTCACTTCTCAAACCAGCCGTCCGACGTGCAGGTGTTCTGGGGATACGCGCTATTTCCGGACCGGGTCGGAAATTTCGTTGCGAAGCCGATGGCCGAGTGCGATGGTGCGGAAATTCTGCAGGAACTCTGCGGTCACCTGCGATTCGATCTGGATACCGTCGAATCGGCCAACTGCATTCCTTGCAGAATGCCCTACATCACCAGCATGTTCATGCCCCGCATGCGCGGCGATCGCCCGCTGCCGGTGCCTCGCGGCTCGAAGGATCTCGCGTTCGTCAGCCAGTTCGTCGAAATACCGGATGATGTCGTCTTTACGGTGGAGTATTCGGTGCGAGCGGCCCAGATGGCCGTCTATGAGTTGCTTGGCATCGACCGCAAGATCCCACGCATCACGCCACACGACAAATCACTTCGAACGCAGTTCGAGGCATTGGTCAAGGCATTCAAGTGATGCCTTGGTTGAGTACGCGCGCAACATGTCGGGGCCAATATGACCCAGCCAGCGGAGTTTCACGGCATAATACAGGATGCGACAACCGCTTTCGGCGGCGTCGATATTCCGGTGAATAACGCCGGTATTCAGCACGTGGCGCCGATCGACGAGTTTCCGATCGAGAAATGGAACGCGATTATCGCCATAAATCTGTCGTCGACCTTCCACACGCGCGCGCCGTCCTGCCCAAAATGAAAGCCAAACGCTCGGGCCGTATTATCAACATCGCTTCCACGCATGGGCTGGTGGCATCGCCCTACAAGGCAGCTTACATTGCGGCCAAACATGGCATGGTTGGGTTGACAAAGGTGATTGCGCTGCTGGAAGTGGCCCAGCACGGTATCACCTGTAACGCCATTTGCCCGGGCTATGTTCAAACACTGCTCGTGGAGTGTCAGATCGAGGATACCGCTAAGGCGCGCGGGATCAGTAGGGAGGCGGTGTTGCGCTACGTGGCGCAGGCGGCACAACCCACCAAGCAGTTCGTGCAGGTAGCGTCGTTAGTGGTTTATCTTGTCAGCGATGCCGCCGCTCCGATCACTGGGTCCACATTTCCCATAGATGGCGGCTGGACGGCGCAATGAGCCGCCGTACTCCACAAAAGAGTGCCGCACCGGATTCAAAAGCCAAGCAACATTCGGTGCAGCCTAAGCAACCCAAACCCATCAACCTGGCGTTGCAGGGGGGTGGTGCTCACGGCGCGTTTACCTGGGGCGTGCTGGACAGGCTGCTGGAAGATGAGCGGATACACATAGCAGCGATCAGCGGGACCAGCGCGGGCGCGATGAACGCGGTGGTGCTCGCCGATGGCTTTCACAAGGATGCACGCGCGGGCGCGCGCAAGGCATTGCGCAGCTTCTGGAAGGCGGCCAGTCAGGCGGCTTGTTTCAGCCCAATCCAGCGAACACCGCTCGATCGGCTCATGGGCAACTGGAGTCTCAATATGTCGCCGGGTTACGTGCTGATGGATTTGTTGACCCGGCTCGCCTCACCGTATGATCTCAATCCTTTGAACCTCAACCCGCTGCGGGAGTTTCTCGCCCGGCAGATCAACTTTACTTGCGCAAGGCGTTGTTCTCAGATCAAGCTGTTTGTCTCGGCCACCAGCGTGCGTACCGGTCGAGCGCGGATCTTCGAGAATTCCCAGCTCTCGCCCGATGTCGTCATGGCCTCCGCGTGTCTGCCGTTTCTGTTTCAGGCCGTTGAGATCGACGGCGAACCGTACTGGGATGGCGGCTACATGGGCAACCCAGCGCTGCATCCTTTTATCTACCGTTGCGCCACGCGCGACATCCTCATCGTTCAGATCAACCCGATCAACTCGCCGGGCACACCGCGACGCGCGCGCGATATCTTCGACCGCGTCAACGAAATCACCTTCAACAGCAGCTTGATGGCCGAATTACGCGCCATTCAATTTGTCACGCGGCAGCTCGACGAAGGAAACCTGAACCCTGAGCGGTATAAGCGGATGCTGATTCACCGCATTGATGGTGAAATCGAGCTTAAGTCATTGGACGCCTCGAGTAAGTCCAATGCGGAATGGGCCTTTTTGGAAGAGCTGCACCGGAGAGGCTATCGTGCCGCCAGCCAATGGCTGGCGCAACATTTTGACAGTATCGGGCAGGCATCGACGGTGGATATGCGCGTCATGTTTGCATAGCAGATCAGCACGCTATAGCGAGTCCTCAATAGAGCAGTCGCTACTAACCACACAATTCGCAATCCGGAGGCTAAGTATGGCGCGTGGATTGTACCGGAAGGCCAAATTGAAGAAGGATTTTTTATCAGAAGCGTGGGGGCGTCGCGATGAGACTCCGACGATGCAGCATTATGAGCATTCCAAAAAATCGGTAGCCTACACGGAATCAGGAGATCCATGATGTCTGTCATAACTACGTCCCCTGACCAACGCTTTCCCTGGTATGTGCGACTGTTTTTCTGGAATCAGAAGCGCCGTTATGGGGCGGTACTGGAGGCTGCCCGCCTGTGGGGACGCTCGCCCAAAGTATTCGCGGCTCTAGCGCTGCTCTACGGCGCCTTTGACCGCCGCTCTTCGCCCATTGAGCCCGCGCTTCGTACGCTTGTGACTGTGCGCGTGTCACAGATAAACGGATGCGCCTTCTGTGTTGATCTAAACTCCGCGATCGGACTGAGGCGAGACATCAATCAAGATAAGCTCCTGGCTTTGTCGCGGTTCGCGGAGGATCCTGCATTTACGGATCGCGAGAAGGCGGCACTGAGCTACGCAGAGTCCGTCACCTATTCAAATCGCCAGCCCACCGCTGCGCAGTTTGCGCAGCTGCATCAATATTTCGATGATGACGCGATCATCGAACTGACCGGGCTGATCGCTTTTCAGAACCTGTCGAGCAAGTTCAATGCATCCTTGGGAGTAGCGCCTCAGGGGTTCTGCGCTATCCCGTCGGCGACCTTGCCTGATGCGCTAGAGAGCAGAGATCATGAATAAAACAGCGACGATTCAACCGGGGAACACGAATAATCCAGGTGTGACAACTCAGCACGCAGAGCTAAAGATCGGCGGAATCACCTGTCCCCACTGTCCGCCCAAGCATGCACTGCGGCTTCTGCGTCACTGGCATCGAGGCCGCGCTCAAGACGACCCCGGGAGTCATCTCGGCGCGGGCCAATCCCGCGAGCAATGCGGTGGATGTGGGGTACCATCCGGAGAAAACGGATTTCGCAGCAGTACGCCAGGCGATCGAGTCGGCAGGCCATCGTGTGGCTGAACCTAAGCCGGCCAAGACGCCCGAAGGCGAACCGATCGATCCTTGGGAGGAAGCCGCGCGCCAGGAAGAGTACCAGACCCTGATGCGGAAGTTTAGCGGCCCTCTGCGCGGCATCGTACGCGAGGTGCAGAACATCGTCTATGCTGCGCTCGCTGCCGCATGAGCAATTGTCCACAGACGCGGTCGCTTTGGTACCGTGGCGAAGCGAGCGGCCGTGCGGAACAATCGGCTCCCGATATACCTTTGAAAGCCTGTTGCGGCGGCGCCGTGGTTCCTCTCTAAGCCGCCTGGACGTTCTGACAGCGATGAACAATCCAACGAATCCTGCAAACGTCGGCGCGATAGTTTCGGTGCGCGGCAGTGTCGTGGATATACGGTTCAAGAGGCGTTTGCCGCCCATCAACTCGTTGCTGCGCGTAGGGGAGGAGGGACGAATTGTTATTGAGGTGTGGGCGCAACTGGACGCGCATCGCGTACGCGGGATTGCGTTGACGCCCACGCAAGGTCTCGCTCGCGGCATGGCTGTCGAGGACACGGGAGGGCCGTTGAAAGCGCCAGTAGGCAAAACGATTCTCTCTCGGATGTTCGACGTGTTCGGCAACACCATCGACCGCGAAGCGGCGCTGGCCGGTGTGCAGTGGCGCTCGGTGCACCGGCTGCCGCCGCCCCTAGCCCAGCGTTCCACCAAGTCGGAGATCTTTGAAACGGGTATCAAGGTCATTGATGTGCTGGTGCCGTTGGAGCGTGGCGGCAAGGCGGGGCTGTTCGGTGGCGCCGGTGTAGGCAAAACAGTGCTGCTCACGGAGATGATTCACAACATGGTCAGGCATCACGACGGTGTGAGCATATTTTGCGGTATCGGCGAACGCTGTCGCGAAGGTGAAGAGCTTTACCGCGACATGAAGGCAGCCGGCGTGCTGCCCAACATGGTGATGGTCTTCGGCCAGATGAACGAGCCGGCGGGGAGCCGGTTCCGCGTAGGCCACGCGGCGATAACGATGGCCGAGTATTTCCGGGACGACGAGCACCGCGACGTGTTGCTGCTCATCGACAATATCTTCCGGTTTATTCAAGCCGGCTCGGAGGTGTCGGGCTTGATGGGGCAGATGCCGTCGCGTCTGGGCTATCAGCCCACAATGGGCACCGAGCTATCGGGATTGGAGGAGCGCATCGCCAACACTCATACCGGGGCCATCACGTCAATCCAGGCGGTGTATGTGCCGGCGGACGATTTCACCGATCCGGCGGCGGTGCATACGTTTTCGCACCTTTCCGCATCCATCGTTCTTTCGCGCAAGCGGGCCAGCGAGGGGCTTTTCCCGGCCATTGACCCGTTGCAATCCGGTTCCAAAATGGCCACGCCGGGCATCGTCGGCGAACGGCATTACAGCCTGGCACAGCAAATCCGGCAGACGCTCGCGCAGTACGCGGAACTCAAGGACATCATCGCCATGCTCGGCCTTGAACAGCTTTCGCAAGAGGACCGCAACGTTGTCGCTCGCGCCCGCCGGCTGGAGCGATTCCTGACGCAACCGTTTTTCACCACCGAACAGTTCAGCGGAATCCAGGGAAAAACCGTGAGCCTGAAAGACGCGCTCGACGGCTGTGAACGCATCCTGCGCGACGAGTTCAAAGACTGCCCGGAGAGCGCGCTTTACATGATCGGATCGATTGCCGAGGCGAAGGGAAATGCGAAGCCCCAGCTCAAGCAAGCGATCAAACATCCCGCCAGCGCCGATGCATCTTAAAGTTCTCCTGCCATATCGGATCTTTGCCGAGAAAGAGGGCGTCACACGCATTGTGGTGGAACCGTGGTACGGTTCGTTCGGACTGTTGCCGCGTCGGCTCGACTGCGTGGCGGCGCTGTCACCGGGGATTCTAACTTACGCGACTCCGGCAAGAGGCGAAGTCTATGTAGCCATTGATGAAGGCGTGCTGGTAAAAACCGGCGCGGATGTGCTCGTGTCCGTACGCCACGCCATCGGCGGCACAGATCTCGGCAGATTGCGCGAGGCCGTTGAACGGGACTTTCTAAATCTTGGTGAGCGCGAAAAGAGTGTGCGCTCGGTGATGGCGAAGTTGGAGAGCGGGTTCATGCATCGCTTCGCGGAATTTCATCATGCTTGAAGAACCGGACGTGAAACCTGCGAATGGCGAAACAGCATTCAGTCGGAAGATCGGCGCACAGGAAGCGCGCAAGCTCAAGGCGCGACGCAAGGCTGTGCAGGGCATCTGGTTTGGTGTGGGCATGATCGGGCTGATCGGCTGGTCAGTGGTGGTTCCGACGCTACTCGGCACAGCGCTTGGTATCTGGATCGACAAGCATTATCCGGGAACTCATTCGTGGACGTTGACGCTGCTCATTATCGGCCTGTGCATCGGCTGTTTGAATGCGTGGCTCTGGGTCGCCAAGGAAGACAAAGAAATACGTGAAGAGCAGGAAGAGAAAGATGAATGAATCTTTGTATCTGATACTGGCGCTGGCCGCTGGTGCTTTGCTCGGCGGGATGTTCTTCGGCGGCCTTTCGTGGACTGTTCTCAAGGGCGTTGCTTTCAAGAGTCCCGCGCCTTGGTTCCTCGGTAGTCTGCTGCTGCGAATGAGCATGACCGTGGCCGGGTTTTATGTCGTCTCACGCGGTAACTGGCAGAGGTTGCTGATGTGCCTGCTTGGATTTCTGATCGCACGCGCAATCGTGACGCGGCTCACTCGATTCACAAATGAGGTCAGCCATGCGCCTTAGCCCCGACGAGCTGATTTTCTGGCAGCACGGCTTTATAAAGCTCAACGCGACGGTCGTCACGACCTGGGGACTGATGCTCGTGCTGACCCTGGGCGCAAGACTCATCACGCGCAAGCTCGTGGCCGATGTCTCTATTTCGCGTTGGCAATGTGCCCTCGAGATTCTCGTCATTGGCATCAAAAAGCAAATTGAAGAAGTCGGCTTGAGCCATCCGGAGAAGTATCTCGGTTTTCTTGGGACGCTTTTTTTGTTTGTCGCCATGGCCAGCCTCTTCACTATCATTCCCGGCTACGAGCCGCCGACAGGCTCACTCTCGACCACGCTGGCGCTCGCACTTTGCGTGTTCGTGGCCGTGCCGCTCTTTGGCATTGAACAGCAGGGTGTGGGCGGCTACTTCAAGTCTTACGTGGAGCCGACACTCATCATGCTGCCGTTCAACATCATCAGCGAAATCTCCCGCACCTTGGCCCTGGCCGTCCGTCTGTTCGGCAACATGATGAGCGGGACGATGATTATCGCCATCTTGCTTACCATCACGCCTTTCTTATTCCCGATCGTCATGACGACGCTCGGCCTGCTCACCGGCCTGGTGCAAGCCTATATCTTCAGCATCCTGGCAACGGTCTACATCGCGGCCGCCACGCGAGCCCGTGCCTCAACTTGAACGCGAGAATTGAAACGACAACGCCGACAACGAAGGAAAACACTATGGATAGCATGACAATCATTGCGGTGGCGTCAATTTTCACCGCCGGCATCACAATCGCCATCGGGGTCATCGGGCCCTCACTAGGAGAGGGGAAGGCCGTTGCAACGGCGCTCACTTCGCTGGCACAGCAGCCCGACGCCTCTGCCACCATCACCCGAACGTTGTTCGTGGGTCTGGCGATGATCGAGTCCACGGCCATTTATTGTTTCGTGGTCTCGATGATTCTGATCTTCGCCAACCCGTTCTGGAACTATGTCATCGCCCAAACCGCGGGCAAGTAAGCCATGCTCATCGACTGGTTCACCGTCGGCGCGCAAGCGGCTAATTTTCTCATCCTGGTGTGGTTGTTGAAGCGATTTCTCTACAAGCCCGTCCTCCTGGCCATTGACATGCGGGAGAAACAAATCGCAGCGCAACTGCAGGATGCTGAAACGAAGAAGACGGAAGCCCAGAAGGAGCGAGACGACTATCAGCACAAGAGCGAGGCGTTCGAGCAGCAGCGCGGGGCGCTACTCGGTAAAGCGACGGACGAAGCTAAAACCGAGCGTCAGCGACTCCTCGACGTAGCTCGCAAAGACGCCGAAGCCTTGCGTTCCAAGTTGGAGGAAATGGCTAATAATGAACGCGACAGCGTGAACCGGGAAATCGTGACTCTTGCCCAACGGGAAGTCTTCGCCATCGCGCGAAAGACGCTAAATGATCTCGCGAGCACGAGCCTGGAAGAGCGCATGGTGGACGTATTCATCCGCCGTCTCCACGAGATGAATGAGGAGGAGAAAGGAAAGCTCGCTGAATTTCTTCGTACGTCGCGCGCCCAGGCAATGGTGCGCAGCGCGTTCGATCTGCAATCCTCGCAGCGAGCCGCGATTGAAGCCGCGGTCAAAGAAACGCTCGCCGCGGAAACGCGACCCCAGTTCAGAACCACGCCCGATCTGGTCAGCGGCATCGAACTTGCCGTGAACGGGCATAAGGTCGCTTGGAGTATCGCGGATTACCTGTCGTCGCTGGCAAAGAGTGTCGTCACGTTGCTGGAACCGAAATTCGAACCTGCTCCGCTGCCCAACGAGGGATCGCAAAATGCGGCCGGATAGTCTTCTGACCGTCCTTGAGTGCGCATTCGTCGGAATGAGCCGGACGAGGGAAGCTTTCTTGCCGCAATTCACGCCGCAGGAGATTGGCACAGTCACAACCGTCTCCACGGGCATCGCTACGGTTGCGGGCCTGCCCGGCGTTGGCTTTGAAGAACTGATTAAATTTCCGGGCGACCTGTTCGGCATCGCGTTCAACGTGGATGAAGACGAGGTTGCTGTTGTCCTGCTCGGTGAATACTCACATCTGCACACGGGCGATGAAGTCGAGCGCACCGGCCGCGTCATGGACGTGGCGGTGGGTGATGGCTTACTCGGGAGGGTCATCGACCCGCTCGGCAGGCCCCTGGATGGCAAAGGCCCGGTCGTTAGCCGCCAGCGACTGCCCATCGAACGCGACGCCAAAGCCATCATGGATCGCGCCCCCGTGACCGTGCCGCTCCAGACCGGCCTCAAAGTCATCGACGCCCTCATCCCGGTCGGGCGCGGGCAGCGCGAATTGATTCTGGGCGACCGGCAGACCGGCAAGACCGCCATCGCCATCGACACCATTCTCAACCAGCGCGGTCAGGGCGTCCTGTGCGTTTATTGCGCGATCGGTCAGCGCGCGTCCGCCGTGGGCAAGGTGGTTGCCGAACTCCGCGCACGCGGCGCGATGGAATATACCCTCGTCGTCGTGAGCGAAGGCAACGACGCGCCCGGCCTCACCTACATCGCGCCCTATGCCGCCACCAGCATCGCGGAGCACTTTATGGAAGCGGGCCGCGACGTGCTCATCGTTTACGACGATCTCACGCAGCACGCCCGCGCCTACCGTGAGCTTTCCCTCCTGCTCCGCCGACCACCCGGACGCGAAGCCTTCCCCGGCGACATCTTCTACATCCACTCGCGCCTCCTCGAACGCTCCACCCACCTGCGTAAGGAACTCGGTGGCGGATCGCTCACGGCCTTGCCCATCATCGAAACCGAGGCGCAGGACATCGCCGCCTACATTCCAACGAACCTGATTTCCATCACGGATGGCCAGATCTATCTCTCACCCACACTGTTCGAGCTGGGAACTCTGCCCGCTGTCGATGTGGCGACATCGGTGTCGCGTGTTGGCGGAAAGGCGCAACTCGGAGCCTATAGCGCCGTCGCAGGGAAGCTCAAGCTCGCCTATTCACAGTTTGAGGAACTGGAAACCTTTTCCCGGTTCGGCACGCGACCCGACGACAACACCCGCAAGATTATCGACCACGGCCAGCGCATCCGCGCCTGCCTCAAGCAGTCGGAATACGAGCCCGTATCGGTGTTGGAACAAATCAGCGTGCTGCTGGCGCTGACCGGCAGGCTGTTTGATAGTGTGCCCCTGGGCCAGATGCGCGATGCCGAGCGCGCGCTCTACGCGGCGGCGGTGGAGATTCCGGCGGAGATGCGCCAGCGCCTTGTGTCCAGCGACAAGCTCAGCGACGCGGATCGCGAGGCCGTCCTGCAAGTCGCCGGTAAGGCGCTCGCACGCTTTCAGAACAAGCCATGAGCGACACCCTGGCAAGCCTGCGCCACAAGATAGGCGGAGCCGATAAGCTCGAATCCGTCGTCCGCACGATGAAGGCCATGGCTGCCTCCAGCATCGGCCAATACGAAGCGGCGGTGCGCGCGCTGGCGGACTACGAACGCACTGTGGAGCTGGGCTTGGGCGCGTGCTTCCGCCAAGGTGTGCCGGTCGCTGTCGAGCGGGCCGGTCGGATCGACGCGGGTGTGATCGGCGCGGTCGTCTTCGGCTCCGATCAGGGACTGGTTGGCCAATTCAACGACGTGATGGCTGAGTTCGTGGTGCAAACGCTGGGTGCGCTGCCGGGCAAAAAGAAAGTGTGGGCTGTCGGCGAACGCATTTACTCGCGCCTTGCGGATGCCGGTCTGCCGCTGGCGGGCCAGTTTGCCGTTCCGAATTCCGTTACCGCCATCACTCCGCTGGTCGGGCAGATTCTGATCGAGAGCGAAGCGCATCGTGCCAGGGGCGAGTATGCGCATGTTTACGTCTTCCATAACCGCCCCCAGTCTGAAGCGCTATACGAGCCGGTCAGCCAGCGGTTGCTGCCGCTCGACGCGCAATGGCAACAAGGTCTGGCCAAGCTCCGTTGGCCGACGGCGAGCCTGCCCGAAGTCATGGGTGGCGGTGAAGAGACATTGCGCGCACTCATCCGCGAATATCTTTTCATCTCGCTTTTCAAAGCGTGCGCAGAGTCTTTGGCCAGCGAAAACGCGAGCCGTCTCGCCGCCATGCAGCGCGCCGAAAAGAATATCGACGCCTTATCTGCCGATCTGAGCCAGACCTTCTATCGCCTGCGCCAAAGCTCGATTGACGAAGAACTCTTCGATGTCATCGCCGGTTTCAACGCCCTCTCCAAAGGCACGGTCCACATAGAGACCGTACCGCCTGCTCTTTTAGAGGAGCTGCGGACGCGTGGTGGTTTCATCTCCGGCGGCGATCAGTGAAACCTGCTGCGCCCTGCATTCTGACGATCAACGGCGGCTCGTCGAGCATCCGATTCGCGCTGTTTGAGGCAGGCGAACCGCTGCGGCGACGGCTGGATGGGAAGGTGGATCGCATCGGTCTGAGCGGCACCCATTTGATCGTCAACGACCCTGCTGGGAAACCGCGGGGCAGTTGCGGCATCGACGCCGCCGACCATCGCACGGCGGTGGGTTTTCTGTTGGATTGGCTCGAAGCACAGCCGGCTTTCGCTTCGGTCACGGCCGCGGGACACCGCGTGGTGCATGGTATGACGCATTCCGCGCCGGAGCGGGTCACGCCGGAGTTGCTCGATGAATTGCGTGGAATTGCGCCGTATGACCCAGAGCATCTGCCGCGCGAGATCGAGTTGATCGAGGCATTCCGCAAGCGCCATCCGACGCTCCCCCAGGTGGCGTGCTTTGACACCGCGTTTCACCGCACCATGCCGCGTGTCGCCAAGCTGCTGCCGATCCCGCGTCACTACGGGGCAAAGGGCGTCGAGCGCTACGGCTTCCACGGCCTGTCCTATGCCTATCTACTGGAAGAACTCGCACGCCTTTGCGATCCGGCGGCGAAGAGGGGTCGCGTGATCCTCGCGCATCTCGGCAACGGCTCGAGTCTGGCCGCCGTACGCGACGGCAAAAGCATCGACACCAGTATGGGATTTACGCCGACGGCCGGATTGCCGATGAGCACCCGCTCCGGCGACCTGGATCCGGGATTGGTCGGCTATCTGGCGCATACCGAGGAAATGACCGCGGCGCAATTTCACGAGATGGTGAACGAGGAGTCGGGCCTGCTTGGCGTTTCGGAGACCCGCTCCGACATGCGGGACTTGCTCGACCACGAAGCGCAGGACGTGCGGGCGGCGGAAGCCGTGGCGCTGTTTTGTTATCAGGCGAAGAAGTGGATCGGCTCCTTCGCCGCGGCGCTCGGTGGACTGGACACGCTCGTGTTCGCGGCGGGTATCGGCGAGAATGCACCAGTGATCCGCGCTAGAATCTGCGAGGGACTGGAGTTTCTTGGAATCGAGCTCGAAGAAAAACAAAACGCGGAGAATGCCGGCGTGATTTCCACGGATGCCAGTCGCGTCACGGTTCGTGTCATTCGGACGGATGAAGAACAAATGATCGCGCGTTCGGTGTGCGGTGTTCTTGGACTCGGCGCGAGCGCCAAGGAGGAATCTACGCTGTGAACAAACACGCTCACAAACACGACCACGAGGCCAAGAACGAGCCGACGACGCGGCCGACTCATGAACAGGTCGCCAAGAAGGCCTACGACATCTATCTGGAGGAAGGTCGCCCACAAGGACATGCCCCCGGGAACTGGTCGGAGGCGGAAGCTCAGTTGCAGCACGCCGGTTCCGACCATCCGGACGACCATGACCACCACGATCACCATGCCCACATGGCGGCGGATTTTCGCAAACGCTTCTGGATCTCGCTGGTCCTGACCCTACCGATTCTCGTCCTCTCACCGATGCTCCAATCGCTGGTGGGGCTGCGAGAAGCCATCCGTTTTCCCGGTGATATCTATGTCTTGTTCGGCCTTTCTTCCGCGGTCTTCTGGTATGGCGGCTGGCCGTTTCTGAAGGGATTGTTCGAGGAACTCAAATCCCGCCGCCCGGGGATGATGACGCTGGTCGCCGTCGCCATCGCCACCGCCTATCTCTACAGCAGCGCCGTGGTCTTCGGCCTGACCGGAAAGATGTTCTTCTGGGAGTTGGCCACCCTTGTTGACATCATGCTGCTCGGGCATTGGATCGAAATGAAGTCCGTGATGGGTGCCTCCAAGGCCCTGGAGGAGCTGGCCAAACTCATGCCTTCCGACGCGCACAAGCTCATGCCCGACGGCAGCGTGAAGGACGTGCCGCTGAATGAACTGGCCGTGGATGACAAGGTCCTGATCAAGCCCGGTGAAAAGATTCCGGCCGACGGTGTCATTGTGACCGGAGAGAGTTCGATCGATGAGGCGATGCTCACCGGGGAATCAACTCCGGTTAGCAAGACGGTCGGCGGCAAGGTGATTGGCGGGGCCATCAACGGCGAAGGCTCATTGACTATTGAGGTCAAGGGCACTGGCAAGGATTCGTTTCTGTCGCAGGTCATCGACTTGGTGAAGCAGGCCCAAGAAAGCAAATCGAGGACCCAGGACCTCGCCAACAACGCGGCGCTGTGGCTCACCATCGTCGCCTTGGGAGGCGGCGTGATTACCTTCCTGATCTGGCAATTCCTGATGGGTAAGGAGTTCGCGTTTGCCATCGAGCGCACGGTGACCGTCATGGTCATCGCCTGCCCTCATGCATTGGGTCTTGCCGTACCGCTGGTGGTGGCTGTCTGCACGGCCCTCGCCGCGAGCAACGGCCTGCTCATTCGTAATCGCGTAGCTTTCGAAGGCGCCCGGAAATTGCAGGCAGTCATTTTTGACAAGACCGGCACGCTGTCCGAGGGTCGCTTTGGCGTCACGGAAACTCTGGTGCTGGGCGATGACATCACCGAAGAATCGCTACGCAGCTATGCGGCTTCCGTGGATGCAAATTCCGCCCACCCCATCGCCAAGGCCATCGCCGCCGCTTCGGATAAGAAGCTGCCTGTCGAAGGCTTCAACAGCATCACGGGCAAGGGCGCCGAGGGCCGGGTTGAGGGCAAAGACATCAAGGTGGTCAGCCCCGGCTACCTGCGCGACCAGAACATCGCGCTCACTGACCCGCGCGTGGAGCCCCTGCAAGCCCAGGGCAAGACAGTCGTGTTTGTGCTCGTAGACGGGAAATTGAAAGGAGCGATAGCCCTGGCCGACATTGTCCGACCCGAGGCGAAGCAGGCCATTGATGCGCTCAAGGCACTGGACATCCGCTGCCTGATGCTCACCGGCGACAACAAAGCGACGGCCAAATGGGTTTCGGACCAGGTCGGATTGGACGAATACTTCGCCGAAGTCCTGCCCCAGGACAAAGCGGCCAAAGTGAAGGAAGTTCAATCGCGCGGCGTGTTGGTGGGCATGACCGGCGACGGCGTGAACGATGCCCCGGCGCTGGCGCAGGCGGATGTGGGCATCGCCATTGGCGCCGGTTCCGATGTGGCGGTGGAAACCGCCGACGTGATTCTGGTGCGGAGCAATCCGCTGGATGTCGTGGCCATCGTGCAGCTCTCACGCGCCACGTATCGGAAGATGATCCAGAACCTCATCTGGGCCACGGGCTACAACGTCGTCGCCCTGCCGCTCGCCGCCGGCGCGCTTTACGCCTGGGGCCTCCTGCTCACTCCCGCGCTGGGTGCGGTGCTGATGTCCGCCAGCACAGTGATTGTGGCCATCAACGCGCGACTGCTGAGGCTGAAGAAGTCCCCGAATGCCAAAGAACCGGGACAAGAAGGTTCGGCTGAACCGAACCGCCCGTGAGGGCGGGAACGAGAAACCAACAACCAAGAGCAAAACTAGCATGACAGAGCACATCGCCCATTCCGGAGCCTGGGGCCTGGCCCTGATCATCATCGTGATCGCCTCGTGGCTGTTATACCGCTATCTCGCACCCAAGACATGGAAAGAGTGGGCGAGTGCCGGCGTGATCCAGGCCTTTATCATCGCTCTCTACGCGGAAATGTATGGCTTTCCGCTTACCATCTATCTGCTCGTCCGCTTCTTCGGCCTCGATCAGGCCAATCTCAACGCCAGCCTCTGGTCCACGCTGCTGGGCATGGGAGAAACGGGCATGATGATCTCGATGATCTTCGGATACCTGATTGCGTTCAGCGGCATTGGAATTTTCATGGAGGGCTGGCGCGAGCTGCACCGCGCACGCAAGGAAAACCGGCTGATCATGCACCGCCTCTACGGGCTGGTGCGCCATCCCCAATACACCGGGCTCTTCATCGCGCTGTTCGGCGAGGGCGTCGTGCATTGGCCCACCATCTTCTCGGTCGCGCTATTTCCCATCATCGTCCTCGCCTACTACTTACTGGCGCGCAGCGAGGAACACAAAGTTGAGGAGGAATTCGGAGCCGAATACCGCGAATACCGCAATCGCGTACCGATGTTCATCCCACGCTGGGGGCAATGGCGCACGCTGGCCACGACGCGAACGGAATCCTCCAACGACTATTCTCCCGACATCGGAAAATCAAAGTGGGAAAGGCAGTAACAACAAGAAAGAAACAGCAGCATGAATACGAGGAAAACCGAACGATGAAACACATACTCATGATGGTGGTCGGCTGCGGCTTGGCCCTGCTGTTGATGCACTGCTGTTCAAACTCTGAAACTAGAAAGCGGATATCATGAAATATAGTAATGAATACGGACAAGCCATCACATCTATGGCGCGCGCAATCGCAGCGTTCGCCCTGGCCATTTCAGCGACGGCTGCCCATGCCCAATCAGCGAACCCAAGCAGTCATTCGTGGCTGGCCCCCGCCAAGTCGGCGTTACTTAAGAACCCAGTAGAGCCGGAGGTTGATTCGATTACTCAGGGGCGGGACCTATACTCCCAGACCTGTATGATCTGTCATGGGCCCACGGGGAAGGGAGACGGCCCGGCGGCAGCAGCCTTGCAACCCCATCCCGGAGTGCTCTCTGATCCGAAAATGTGGCAACACCGGGACGGAGAACTCTTTTGGAAGATCTCTAACGGCAAGGGCCCCATGCCACCGTTTAAGGATGCATTAACCGAGAAACAACGGTGGAACCTTGTAAACTTCATTCGCACGCTGTCACCCAGGCCGGCCAATCTTCCCGTTGAAGACACCCCGCCACTGGCGTCCGAGATTGTCCCCAACGAATCGGTCTCGGCGACGGCAGCCGCCGAATCCGTGGACGGCTACGTGACCCGTGCGGAATACGATCAACTTCAGCGCCAGTTGTTAGCTCTACAGGCGCAACTGAAATCCTTGGCCGCCGCAAGCGGACAAACCTTGCCGGATGTGGCCGTCGAAGACATCGTGCTTCCCTCCATTCCCTCGGAGACCACCGCTTCCCAGCTCGAGGCGCTACAGGCGGAAGTTGATGAACTGAAGCAGGTGGCAGATGGAGGGAAGGACGGGAGGTCCGATTTCCTTCTTACGGGTTATGCTTTTTCCGGGTATACGGATATCAAAGGACAAGCCGGCACGTTCAACACCGGATTCAACCCCATCTTTCTTTGGAGTCCGACGGAGCGTCTGCTCTTTGAATCAGAGCTGGAGATTGGATTTGCAGATGGCGAAACGGAACTGGATCTGGAGTATGCAGATCTGAGCTATGAACTGAATGACTATATCACCGTCGGTGCCGGGAAATTTATTACTCCGTTCGGGATATTCCGGGAACGACTCCATCCGGCCTGGATCAACCGCCTGCCCGATGCTCCGCATGCATTTGGACACGATGGCCTCATCCCTCCTGGAGTGCTCGGTGTCCAGGTGCGTGGTGCCGTCCCCGTTGACTCCACCACCGCCCATTACTCCCTGTATGCGGGGAACGGACCGATGCTCAATGTCGGAGACGATGAACCTGATGAAATTGGCAACCAACATTTCAACAACTACAGCGACTTCTCAAGAAACAAGACCTTCGGCGGGCGAATCGGTTGGTTGCCATTTCCGGAACTCGAGTTCGGTTACTCGGGACAATTCTCCAAGCTCAATGCCACGGGAACTTCTGCCAGCCGGGCGGATGCGACCGCACATGGGCCGTATCTCAGTTATGTGCGGGACAGCGAATGGCTCCGAGGACAGCTTGATCTGAAGGCGGAATGGGTCTGGTCCGGGGTGGACCCGCTTACCTATGACCCGAACGGCGATCTCGGATTTGGGCCGGCGACCTTCAGCAACGAACGCAACGGCGGTTATGCTCAACTGGCGTACCGTCCCACGCACGCGGAGATTCAGATCGCGCGCGATCTCGAGTACGTGTTCCGGTATGATCGCCTGGACCGCCCGAGTGGCGCACTGGAGAACGCCGATGTCTCCCGTTACACGCTCGGACTCGACTACTGGCTGAGTCCCACCGCTGTTTTCAAAGTTGGCTATGAATTTGGCACCAGCCGGGAAACCGGAGCGGAAAGCGAAAATATCAATGGATTACTGATTCAGGCCGCGATGGGCTTCTGAACGAAAGGAAAAATTATGAATACAAAACCTAAAACGTTCTTCGCCGGCACCGCTGGACTGCTTATCGCTACCGGGTTTCTGGTCATAGGCTGCAGCACCATCTCAAAAAAGAGTGACACAAACCCAGCGCTGATAATGGCCCCATCGGGTGCCCAGCTCTGGGCAGAGAACTGTGCCCGTTGTCATAACTTCCGTTCGCCGACAACCTATTCCGACGGACAATGGCGGATCGCTGGTCACCACATGCGCTTGCGCGCGAACCTCACCGCCGAACAGGAGCGCAAGATCGTGGAGTTCATGCAGGCTTCAAACTGAAAACGCGGCGGGCAGTTCCCATGGTAATTAGTGTCAATACAATGAGGCATCACGTGAACCCTGAAAACCGAAATCGGAAAGGCAGTAACAACAAGAAAGAAGCAGCAGCATGAATACGAGGAAAACCGAACGATGAAACACATCCTCATGATGGTGGTCGGCTGCGGCTTGGCCCTGCTGCTGATCTTCCTCCTCCCGGCCATGGGACTGGGAAGCGGCTGGGTGCTGGCGGTGGCCTTCGGGGCGATGATGCTCTGCCACCTGATGCACTTCGGCATGCACAAAGATGAAGAGAAAGGAGAAGGCGATCATGAACACCGGCACTAACCCACGCAACGGCCCCGGAGCCGGTAGCGCCCGGGCGGCATCGGCTTCCCCACGCACGCTCACCACGCCGCATCTAAACCCCAAATACTTCGGACTCGCCTTCGGTGCGACCGGCCTGGTGTTCTACCTTGGCTGCATGCTGACGATGGCCACCGTGTCGCACGAGACGGCGGTGGTTTTCTTCAACAGCCTGCTGCACGGCCTCGACGTGGAGCCGGTGCTGAAGACGAGCGTTCCCCCCGCCCAAGTCGCGCTGGGACTGGTCACCACGTTCATCTTTGCTTGGTTTGCGGGAGTGTTGATCGCCGGAATCTATAACTTGAGTCTCCGCATAGGGAAATAATCCAGCAGCCGCATGAAGGCTACACCCGACAGAACGACGAAATACCAGGCGGACAGCCTCTCGCTGATCGGCGCCATTGCCTTGGGGACCGGCGTGATGATCGGCGCCGGGATCTTCGCGCTGACCGGCCAGATGGCGGAGATGACCGGGAGCCTGTTTCCCCTGGCGTTCCTTTCCTCCGCGCTGATCGTCTCGTTCAGCGCTTACTCCTACGTCAAATTGTCTAATGCCTACCCGTCCGCCGGCGGCATCGCCATGTATTTGAAAAAGGCGTATGGAGGAACCCTGACCGCCGCTTTCCACGCCCTGTTGATGTATTTTTCCATGGTGATCGCCCAGAGTTTTCTGGCGCGGACATTCGGATCCTACACCTTGCAGCTGTTTGCCATCGACGACAGCAGCCTGCTGGTTCCCGTGCTGGGGGTGGGGCTGTTGCTGGCGGCCTTTCTAATCAATCTGTCCGTCACCGGTTTGATTCAGGGGGTCGCCTCGGTGCTCGGCTTCATCAAGATTGGCGGCATCGTTCTGTTTGGCGTGGTCGGGGTAGTGGTGGCGGATTCGGTGGAAGTAAATTTCTCCGCAGCGGGTTCCGAGGCATCGGTGACCGGTTTTCTCGGTGCCACGGCGCTCGGCATTCTGGCCTTCAAAGGGTTTACCACCATCACCAACAGCGGTTCGGAACTCAAAGACCCGCGCCGGAACCTGGGCAAAGCCATCATGATTTCGATCGGCCTTTGCGTGGTGATCTATGCGCTGGTAGGCTTTGCGGTCGCCAGCAACCTGTCGCTGGGGGAAATCATCGAAACGCGCGACTACTCGCTGGCCGCCGCAGCCCGGCCGGCCCTGGGCGAATACGCGGTTTGGTTTACGGTGATCCTGGCCATGCTGGCCACCTCTGGCGGCATCATAGCCAGCGTTTTCGCGGTGTCACGCATGCTGGCCATGATGACCGAGATGAAGCTGGTTCCCCACCGCCACTTCCACATGCCGGGCAGCATCCAGAAGCATACGCTGGTCTATACGATTGTGCTGGGATTACTGCTGACGGCGCTTTTCGACCTGTCCCGCATCGCGGCGATGGGCATCATCTTTTATCTGATCATGGACATCGCGATTCACTGGGGGGTGCTGCGCCACCTGAGAAAAGAGGTGGATGCCAACCCCGTGGTTCCGGTCATGGCAATTGTTCTGGATCTGATTGTCCTTGGCGGCTTTCTCTGGGTGAAAATCGCCTCGGATCCTTTGGTCCTCATCGTTGCAGCAACGGTCATGGCGGCGATCCTGATCACGGAGTTTTTCTTCCTCAGGGCACGCCCATCGTCATGAGAATCTCCGAGCACTATGTCTGGTTTGTCTGGGCGAGCGCCTTTCTGGTGCCGTGGATCATTCTATTTGCCCTCTGCCCGTCACAGCGGTGCGTGATGTGGTGGGTCAGCCTTTTCACGATGCCATTCGGCCTTACCGAGCCGCTCTTTGTGCCGGAGTATTGGAATCCGCCGAGCTTGTTCAATCTCGCGCAACGGACCGGCTTCGACATTGAAAGCCTGATCTTCTGCTTCGCCATCGGCGGCATCGGGGCAGTGCTCTACAACGCGCTCACGGGCCTGGATTCGGAGCCGGTTGACCCTGCGGATAGAAATCTCCCCAGGCACCGGCAGCACTATCTCGCGCTGGGGTCGCCGTTCATTGCCTTCCTCGCGCTCTACTTTCTGCCGTGGAACCCGATCTATCCCGGCATCCTCTCCATGTTCGTCGGCGCGGTCGCGGTGTTGCTGTGCCGGCCGGATTTGAAGACCAAGACATGGGTGGGCGGTTTGCTGTTCGTGCTCTGCTACATCGTGCTGCTGCAAGGGCTGCACTGGCTGTCGCCGGGCTACATCGAGCGCGTCTGGAACCTCGACGCCCTGCTCGGCATCCAGATTCTCCACATGCCCATCGAGGAGCTGCTCTTCGCAGCGGGATTCGGGATGTATTGGAGCAGCGTCTATGAGCACTTCACGTGGCGGCGCCATGGCCTTCGGACAACAAGAGCACTGACCGCACAGTAAACGCAGATGGAAGCCCTATTACCGATGACCTTGGAATACCACCCTGCGATTGACCATGACTGCACGCCTGCTTTGGAACCGGGTTGCGAGGCCGGCGCCGTTCTTTACACCGAGGGCGACGACCTTTACGCGGCGATGATCGATTCCATCGCGAGGGCGCGACATGAGATCAATCTCGAGAGCTATCTCTTCGCGGACGATGAAGTGGGAAGGCGCTTTGCAGACGTGTTGAGCCTGTAGAAAAAGACTTGATTTTGGCCGTGCGATGCGATGTGATCGCTGTTGATCGCTTCGGATGAAGCTGATGTACGGAGAGATCTGCGATGGCGCGATACAAGCACTACGACTATGGAC
>Ga0209587_1000138_pt1 | contig 34884 bp, 32 predicted proteins | sample NGEPerD_2_FD_184512 | JGI IMG/M metagenome (GOLD analysis project Ga0209587, IMG submission 184512) | Arctic peat soil microbial communities from the Barrow Environmental Observatory site, Barrow, Alaska, USA - NGEE PermafrostL1-D... | ecosystem: Environmental > Terrestrial > Soil > Wetlands >...
GTCTACAAGGGCACCTACCTGCCGGTGTACTCCTACGTTCCACAAGGTTTCGCCGGAGCCACCGAGCCGCTTAAGACGATGTACGGCGACGGCACCGGGAAGCCGAGCCTGGACAAGGCCAAGAAGGCCCTCTCCGACGCGGGTGTCGCCACTCCGGTGACCCTGAAGCTGCAGTACAACACCGACCACTACGGCGCGTCCTCCGCAGACGAGTATGCTGCGGTGAAAAGCCAGCTGGAAGCGACCGGCCTGTTCACGGTGAACCTGCAGTCCACGGAGTGGGTCACGTACACCAAGGACCGCGTCGTGGACGCTTACCCGCTGTACCAGTTGGGTTGGTTCCCGGACTACTCGGACGCAGACAACTATCTGACACCGTTCTTCAGCAAGAACAACTTCCTGAAGAACCACTACGACAACCCGACCGTCCAGGACATGATCACCAAACAGGCGACCACGACGGACAAGGCGGCACGCGAGGCACTGATCGGTGATATCCAGACGGCCGTTGCCAAGGATCTGTCCACCCTGCCGATTCTCCAGGGCGCACAGGTTGCAGTCTCCGGCAAGGACGTCAAGGGTGTCGCGGACACGCTGGACGCGTCGTTCAAGATTCGCCTGGGAGTCATGTACAAGTAAGCGACTGGTCCAGCCAAAGACAGGTCAGCCGCTGCGAACCTGCAGTTACTGAGCAGATGCACGAGCAGGTGGGGCGTCGTCACGACGCCCCACCTGCGTCACAGCGAGAAAGACCTAGGTTGTCATGACATCATTGGTTGACGCCCCCCCGGCCGAGGAGGACGGACTTCTTCCGACGAAGAAGTCCGCGTCCGGCGGCGGGCTGGGAAAATATATCGTGGTCAGGTTCTTCCTGATCTTCCCCACCATCCTCATCCTGGTCACCATGGTGTTCTTCCTGATGCGGATCACCGGCGATCCCGTCACGGCCGCGCTGGGCGGTCGCCTCCCCCCCGACCAGCTGGCCGCAAGGATCCACCAGGCTGGCTATGACCAACCCCTCCTCCTGCAGTATGTGCAGTACCTCGGCCACATCGCCACCGGCGATTTTGGCCGGACAATCTCCGACAACGTCAAGGTCACGGACATGCTGGCCACCTACGGCGCGGCTACCCTCGAGCTGGCGATCAACGCGCTGATCGTCGCGCTGCTGATCGGGATCCCGCTTGGCATGATCGCGGCACACCGCCGCGACAGATGGCCGGACGCCGTGCTGCGCGTCTTTGCAATCCTCGGCTATGCCACCCCGGTGTTCTTCGCTGGCTTGCTGTTCAAGCTGATCTTCTCCGTCGCTCTGGACTGGCTGCCCGTCGCTGGCAGGGCAAACATCATGAACGAGATAACGCTCAGCTCGGTGCCCTCGGCCACGGGCATCTACTGGCTGGACGCGATCCGAAGCGGCAACACGGCCGCTCTCGGCGACATCGCCTCCCATGCGGTGCTGCCTGCCATCACCCTGGGTCTGCTGGTCGGCGGGGTATTCCTGCGCCTGGTCCGCACCAATGTGATCGGCACGCTGGGCAAGGACTACGTGGAGGCGGGACGCTCGCGCGGTGTGAGCGAGTACCGCCTGGTCACCAAGCACGCCTACAAACCGGCACTGATCCCGATCATCACGGTGATGGGACTGCAGATCGCCACCCTGCTGGGTGGTGCCGTACTGACCGAGAGCACCTTTGGATGGAAAGGGCTCGGCTTCCAGCTCGCGGAGTACCTCAAGGCCCGCGACTTCGTCGCCGTGCAGGGCATTGTCATGCTGCTGGCCGTCATCGTTGCGCTCAGCAACTTCATCGTGGACGTCATCGCCGCGCTGATCGACCCCCGGGTGAGGTACTGATCATGGCTGAGGGACTCACTGTAAGAAGACGCGAACCCTTGCTGAACCGCCTTCCCGTCATCTCGCACTACCGCAAGAGCACGGGCCTGCAGCGTGGAATGCTCGTGGCGGGGCTCGTCCTCACCGGAGTCTTCCTGCTCACGGCCGCGCTGGCCCCGGTGCTGTCACCTTATGGCTTTGCCGAACGCTTCGACACCCAGCAACCGCCGTCGTCCGCGCACTGGTGGGGCACGACGTCGGGCGGCTACGACGTGCTCTCTCGGGTGGTCTGGGGGTCGCGGACCGCATTGATGGTCATCGTGGTCGCCGTGGTGCTCTCGATCTTCCTGGGCGTGGCGCTGGGTCTGTTCTCCGGCTACTTCGGCGGCTGGTCGGACCGGATTCTGGTTGTGGTGGCGGACGCCGTCTACGCGTTCCCGACGCTGCTGCTGGCGATTGTGATGTCCATCGCGATCAGCGGCGGCAGGTCAAGCCTGCGAGGCGGCATCCTCTCCGCCGGCATCTCCATCACCGTGGTCTTCATCCCGCAGTACTTCCGGGTGATCCGGGCTGAGACCATCCGGCTCAAGGCCGAGCCCTTCGTGGAGTCCGCGAAGGTGTTGGGTGCCCCAGCCCTGCGAATCATGACCCGGCATATCTTCAAGAACGCCACCCGGACGCTGCCGCTGATCTTCACGCTCAACGCCTCCGAGGCGATCCTGACGCTGGCCGGCCTGGGCTTCCTGGGCTTCGGCATCGAACCGACCTCGGCCGCAGAGTGGGGCTATGACCTGAACAAGGCGCTCTCCGACACCACCGCCGGCATCTGGTGGACCGGCATCTTCCCGGGCATCGCGATAGTGCTTACCGTGCTGGGCCTGACCCTGGTCGGCGAGAGCATGAACGACCTCAACGACCCGCGGCTGCGCAGCCGGCGCCGGGCCGGCAAGACCCCACAGCCGGCCACCCCCGCAGGAGACAGCACAGCCCAGGACGAGGTGACAGCATGAACTACCCCGCGGCTGAGCTCAACAAGTCCGACGATGGCGGAGATCTGCCCACACCACAGGGAGCCAGCGAGACGGTGCTGAGCATCGAGCACCTGAAGGTCACCTTCGCCACCGATGGCGGCGATGTCAAGGCCGTCGACGACGTCTCGCTGAGCGTGGCGCCCGGAGAGGTGCTGGCCATCGTCGGTGAGTCCGGGTCCGGCAAGACCGTGACCGCAAGGACGATCCTGGGCATGCTGGCCGAGACGGCCATCAGTTCCGGGGCGGTGCTGATCAGCGGCAACAACGTGCTCAGCGTCACGCCGGCTCAGCTGCGCCAGATCCGCGGCCAGGAGGTGGCCATGGTGTTCCAGGAGCCGTCCACCGCCCTGAACCCGGTCTTCACCGTGGGCTGGCAGATCGCCGAGGGCCTTCGCGCCCACGGCGACGTCAGCAAGAAGCAGGCCCGCCTGCGCGCCATCGAGGCACTGGGCAAGGTCGGCATCCCCGATCCCGAAAAGCGGGTGGACTACTACCCGCACCAGTTCTCCGGCGGGCAGAAACAGCGCGTGGTAATCGCGGCCGCCCTGGCGCTGAACGCCGGGCTGATTGTGGCCGATGAGCCGACGACGGCACTCGATGTCACGGTGCAAGCGGAGATCCTGGAGCTGCTGCGCGACCTGCGGGACACCTACGGCACCTCCATCGTGCTCATCACGCACAATATGGGCGTTGTCGCCGACCTGGCTGACCGGGTGGTGGTGATGTACGAGGGCAAGGTCGTCGAAGAAGCGGACGTCACCACCCTCTTTGCCTCACCGCAGCAGGACTACACCAAGAGGCTGCTGGCCTCAGTGCCACACCTTGGCCGCAACTCGGCTTCCGCCGGGGCCACAGAGCGCGCGCATCTGGACAGAGAGGTGCTGGTGGAGGCCAGACACCTGCTCATCGAATATCCCGGGCGGCTGGGCACCCCGGCCTTCCGGGCCGTGGACGACGTCAGCTTCACCATCTCCGCGGGCGAGGTCTTCGGGTTGGTCGGGGAGTCCGGCTCGGGCAAGACCACCATCGGAAGGGCCATCGCCGGGCTGAACAGAACCACCGGAGGTTCACTCAAGGTACTCGGCTACGAGATGCTCGACTTCAAGGAGCGTACGTTCCGGCCGTTGCGCAGGGACGTCGGCTTTGTCTTCCAGGATCCGGCCGCGTCGTTCAACCCGCACCTGAGCATCGGCGAGTGCGTTGCCGAGCCCATCCTGATCCATGAGAAGCGCTCAGGGGCAGAGACGGAAAAGCGTGTTGCCGAGCTTCTCGAAGCGGTGCAGCTGCCGCGGGCCTACGCCGAGCGCTACCCGCACGAGCTCTCCGGCGGCGAGCGCCAGCGTGCCTCCTTGGCCCGGGCACTGGCGTTGAACCCGAAGCTGCTTATTGCCGATGAACCGACTTCGGCTCTGGACGTCTCGGTGCAGGCGAAGGTGCTGGAGCTGTTCAAGCAGATCCAGGCCGAGTACGGCTTTGCCGCCCTCTTCATCAGCCACGACCTGGCGGTGGTGGATATCCTCGCCGACTGGGTCGGAGTGCTCCACAAGGGCAAGCTGGTGGAACAAGGGATCGGGAGCCAGGTCATGGGCAACCCACAAGATGCCTATACCAAACGGCTCCTCGCCTCGCTGCCTGTGCCGGACCCGGTGGAACAGGCCAAGCGGCGCGATGCCCACCGGGCGATGTTGCACAGCTGACCCGTCAGGACATGTCCATCCTCGCGGTGGGCAGCCGCATGATCTGAAATTACCCACCCTGAATCGGCCCGCGCCGCGCCGCCCTGGACCCGCCTACCTCTCGGGCCCATCCCCGAGAACGAACGCGGTGGTGGCCGGCAACGGCTGCGACGGACAGGTCGCCAGGATCCGCCTCAGCGCGTCTCGCTCTGCGCTGGTGACCCAGAGCCGGTACTTCGCTTTCACCGCGACCTGCCGTGCGACATACGGACAGCGGTAGGCCTTGTTGGGTGGTAGCCAGGTTGCGGCATCGCCATCGCTCTTGCGCTGGTTGCTCGGACCGTCCACGGCCAGCAGGTTGAGCGAGTCGTTGGCCAACGCCCGGCGGGTCTGGGCAGACAGTTGCTGGGCGCCCTTCTGCCACGCATCCGAGAGCGCCACGACGTGGTCGATCTGCACCTTCGTCGAGGTGGTTTGGCCGCGCACGAACCCAATGGTCGTCGCGGTGTAGGGGTCGAGGAGGGTGCCCGACAGGACGACGCAGCCGTGGGTGCCCCCCTTGAGAACGTATCCCGTGAGGTCGCGGCGCAGGACGTCGTTGCGGGTGTCACACCCATTGCGGTCGACATCGGCCCACGCGGGCCCGAACTGCTCACGGTCGTAGCCTGTCTTCGGCGCACGTCCCTTGACGGCGAGGGTGTCGAGGGTGGCGAACACCGTTCCAACCTTGGCGGGCGAGATCGACTGCACCGCAACAGTTTTCGTCGCCGTCGGGTTCACCTCACCCGACAGTGCACCACCGACCATCGCCACGATCAGTCCGGCGGCGACCACGATGACTGAGATCAGCAACGGACCCATCCCGGCGAGCCCCGCACGCGACGGACGTTCTGAGGGCATGCGCCTGCCTTGTTTCAGTCGGGGGATGGCTCCTCCACGGTAGGGCACGAGCCAGCGCTGGGGCAGACTGCTCGCATGGTCCTCGGCTTGGCGTGCGCGCTCTTCGCGGCGCTCGCCTATGGAAGCGCTTCGGTGCTGCAGGGAATAGCCGCACAGCGAGCCGAGTCCGGCTCCGGCCTCGACCCTCGGCTGATGGTGCGCCTGGCCCGATCGGTCCCCTACGTGTCCGGCCTCAGCCTCGACGCGGCCGCGTTCGTGGCTTCGTTGGTGGCCTTGCGGACGCTGCCACTGTTCCTGGTGCAGTCGGCAGTCGCCTCGAGCGTCGGTGTTACCGCCATCATCGCCGCCATCATCGGTGTCCGACTGCGGGGTCGCGAGGTGGTCTCGCTGGTCGTTCTCGGCGCCGGATTGCTGCTGCTGGCCACGTCAGCCCAGCCGGAACAAGGAGCACCACTGCCGCTCGCTTCCAGGTGGGCAATGCTCGCCTCGGTCGTGCTGTTGGCTGTCGCCGGGGCGATCGTCGCACGACGCGGCGGACGTTCCGGCTCCCCTGCTCTTGCTGTCCTGGCGGGGCTTGCCTTCACTGTGGTCGCCGTCGCGGCCCGAAGCCTGTCGGTGCCGAGCCCCCTGTGGCACGCTCTGGCCGACCCGGGGCTGTGGGCCATCGTTGCCTACGGCGCACTGGGGATGCTGTTGTTCACCACGGCTCTGCAACGCGGGTCGCTCACCACCGCTGTCGCCGTCACGTTCGCCGTTGAGACGGTTGTTCCGGCGGGCATCGGCCTGGCGTTCCTCGGCGACGCGACACGGCCTGGCTACGCCCCGATCGCGGCGGTCGGGTTCGTCTTCACGATCGCAGGGACGCTGGCGCTGGCCACCCACGACATCACCCACGACGTGGCCAGAACCGTTCTGGGGGACGAGGGCGGGTCCGGCGCGACCTAACCACGAGATGGCGGATCAGCGCCGGGGCTCGGTGCGGCGGCTCAGTACGTGCTTGGCTCAGTCCCTGTCCCAACGCAGGTCCTCGATGATGTGGACGGCCGCCTCCTCGGCGGATGAGCCGCCACCATCGATACCCACGTCATCGGCCACCATGTCCGACTCGGCGTCCTCGCGCACGCCTTGGTCAGGGGCCATGAGCCGACCACTGCGCCGACCGCCCACCTCGCCGTCACCGAGGAAGTCGTCCTCAGCCGCAATAGCGTCCGGGTCGTCGCCGCCCACCTTGTCCGGGTCTGCGAGGGGGTCCTCGAACGCGTTGGCCGGATCGGGCACCTCGTGGGCGAGTCGCTGCTCGATACTCTCGCGCCGCCGCTGCTCGGCCAACGTCGTCCCGAACGCGTCGACGCCGCGCGGACGCTCCGGGGGCGAGTAGCCCTCGTCCAGGAGATCATCGAGGCCGCGGTCATCGAGGGTGTCCTCGGGCTGCAGCTGGTCCTCGTCATCGAGGCTGTAGCTGCCCAACGACTCCGGGCCGGTGTTCTCGTGGTGCGTCATACTCCGAGAATAATCCTTGGCCGCACATATCGAGGCTGGAACGCCGTGAGAGAAAGGGCTCACATGGCCCTGGTGTGACAATGCACTGCGACGCCTTGTCGCGCTGTGATGCCGAATCCGTCAAAGACGGCTTGTGGCTTGGTCGGCGCGAAAGGCACGGGCATCTCGGCGTCTGCGTGCGGTCCGTTCGTCCTCGGACAGCCCACCCCAGACTCCGGCTGTCTGACCTGACTGGATGGCCCAGGTCAGGCAGGCATCAATGACTTCACAGCGACGACAGACAGCCTTTCCTTCTTCGATCTGGACGAGCGCCAGGCCGGTGTTCCCGATGGGGAAGAACAACTCCGGTTCTTCGTCCAGGCAAGCAGACTGGTTGCGCCAAGTCATCAGGATCAGGTTCCTTGCATTGAGGAGAAACAGTCGTGTCTTGAGACATGCTTCCCCCCTTCCTGGTGCGATCCCATCCCGCGCACGGTAGATATCCGGCACAGGACGGGTAACCCCCAGCACTCCGATCAGTTCGGGCATGCAACCGAAGGTGACGCCTCCACACACCAAACCGACCGAGGAGTCCAGTCATCAGGTGATTGACCATCAACCCTCGACCTCTGGGTCAAAGCGTCGAGCCTGATCGCTACGACCCGAAGGCGGAGTTCTCCCTTGGGTCATCACCAATTGGGTGAAGCGGCCCCATAGCCAGTCCAGGACCGCGGTCGCTGGTTTCCTCATGAGCCTTAGGATCCGCTACCAAGATGCCGACGCCGTCAGGCAACGGACGTATCCACGCACCGAGCGGTTGGGGGAGAGTGTCATACGTTGAAGCGGAATCTGTCCCCCATGGTTGAGGTTCGTTGGCAGTTGTGGGCATGTGGGCTCTGACCTGCGGCTTTACCCTTGGCAGCAGTTGAGCAGTGACCATCACGGATGGTCCTGCCAAGGACTTTCCAACTACTCGCACTCAAGTGGTCGAGTGTTCGACTGAACCAGAAGAGCAGGAGCAGTATGGGACCCCGCCTGCGGGTTCTGGGCATTGGGCGTCAAACCGGCGCGCGACAGCCCCGGTGCGCGGGTCGAGTTTCGTCTGGGAGGTCGCCGCACCGGTGGTGGCACCGTAGCCGGGTAGGGTCTCGGTCAGGAGTTCTGGATTCAGCTCTCGTGCAGTTAATTACGAGGTCATTGTCTGGGTCGCTGGTGGTCGTTGAAAGTCGTGTAAACCGTTGGTATTGCTCACGTTGCGTCGTTGAGGGTAATGGTGGCTGAGTGCCGTCAACGGTCTTTTTGTGTACTGGTCTTGTACTGGACCCAACCAGGGAGTATGAACCGTCCCGGGTTTGATGCAGCTTCCTTTCTTGAGAAGGATGCACCTCATGCCGAAGAAGTACCCGAGCGAACAGCGTGACCGCGCGACCCGAATGGTTCTGGATCGTCTGAAGGACTACCCGTGGGTCTGGACCGCAGCCCAGGGCCTGGGCCCGAAGCTGGGCGTGGGACCCGAGACGCTCCGCAAGTGGGTGGTCCAGGCCCAGGTCGACCAGGGCCAGCGACCTGGGTCCAGCAGCGAGGAGCTGGCCGAGATCAAACGCCTGGGGCTGAGAATCGTGACCTGAAGGAAGCCAACGAGATCCTGAAGGCGGCCTCGATTTTCTTCGCGAGGGAACTCGACCCTCGCCACCGCTGATCTGGGAGTTCATCGACGCGATGCGCGCCGGCGGACACGGGGTCGAGTCGATCTGCGAGGTCCTGTGTCAGCAGGGCCTCGCGGTCGCCCCGCGCAGCTACCGGGCCTGGAAGACCCTGCCTGCCTGCGAGCGGGACAAGAGCGACGCCGCCGTGCTCGACAAGCTCAGGCACGTCAGGGTCGGCGGGCCCAAGGGCCGACCGTTGCCGGAGGTCCTCTACGGACGCCGCAAGATGACCGCCTGGCTGGCCCGGGGCGGCTTCCCGAACATCTCCAAGCACACCGTGGACCGGCTGACTTCGGAGACCTCCTCCTGCGCGGTGACCTTCTCAGTGCTCATCCGGACATGCTCGACCGGAACGGTCTGCGTGACCTGTTCGGTCACCACGTACTTACGCAGCCTGGCCTTGCCGGACTCCCGCTGCTCGGTGTCGACGTTGACCAGCTCCTCCGAGCGGGTCATCGACTCACCGGTTTCCGGGCGCCCGGAAACATCTCCCACGTCCGCCGCGGGTAGATCGCTTTCCCCGGCGGGCAGGCCGCTGTCGCTGGTGGACTGGCTGTAGTCCAGGCCGTAGTAGCGGTAGAGGTCGGCCTCCTCTTCCTTGCTGATGTGGCCCGCCTCGGCATCAACATGTGGGGCGCCCTTGACCTTGTCCTTGTCGTAGGGGACGGTCAAGGCGTCCCCGGACAGCACGGCTCGGCCAGAGGCACGAAGCTCTACTTGCTGGAGAGCATGCCGGTGGAGACCGTGGCCCACTCCGGGCGGCCGGTCTGGTCACCCAGGTAGACCTGCCCGACGGTGCCGGTCTTGGCCCCGTCCGAACCTTGTAGCTCCTTGTTCATGACGTCCTGGAATTGCTCGGTGGTGATCATCAGTTGCTCTCCCTTCGTTGGGTCGAAGGTGGCAGCGGTTGCTCAGAGCCGGCTGGCGCCAGAGGGTTGGTCGGGCGCGGTGACGGGGGGCTGGGACGGAGTTGATGGCGGCTTGTCCCCGTCGCCGCTGTGGCGGTCCTTGGCCGCCTGGGCCTGTTCCTTGATGCTGGGGGCGTTCTGCGCCTTTGCCTTGATCTTGGGCGCTTCGGCCTCGGCGCTGGACAGGTAGGTTTCCCAGCGCTGTTGCATGGGCTTGATCAGGCCACCGCCGGCGCCGACGATGATGACTCCGGCCATGGTGGCCAGCACGGCGATCAGGACCGGGGTGGTCACCGTGGTGGCGACGTCGACCTGGTTCAGCGCTGCGATGACACCCAGGCCAAGGATGAACAGGCTCGCGATGTTGGCCAGGACCTTGCCATAGGACAGTCCGCCCAGGGTGCCTTCGATCAGGGTCTTGACGGCGGCGGCAATCGCGGCCGCGACCACGATGATGACGATCGCCACGATGATCTTGGGCAGGAAGGCGACCAGGCTGGTGATCAGCAGGCTGATCGGGTTGGGTCCGAACACCCCGAACGCGAGCTGGAGCACGAACAGCACCAAGGTGTAGTAGACCAGTTTGCCGACTATGTCGCTGGCGTCCATGGAGGACTTGGCCAGGACCTTCTTGACTCCTCCGCGTTCGACGGCCTTGTCGAACCCAACCTTTTCCAGCACCTTGGCGAGGGCCTTGGCGATGAACTTGGCGATGATGAGCCCGATGATCAGGATCAGGATGAAGCCGATTAGTTTCGGGACGAACGTGGCGATTGTCGTCCACGCGCTGTCCAAGGCCTTCGTCATGCCGGATCTCCCTACTTGTTGAGCGTCGGCGACGGACGTCGCCCCTACCATACCCGACCCCTTCTACACCAAACCCGACCTCGTCGACAAGTGGTCTGACCTCTCGATTCCGTTCGTGAAGTCGACGAATACGCCGACTTCACGAACGGAATATCGCCTCTTACACGAAAGAATAACGCTACCAACGGCTTTCAACACTAAGTAGCTGTTTCCAAGTCTTTATGAATAGCGGCACGCATGCTACCAATGTAGGTAGTCGGAATCGTCCTTCCCGCTATCCCGGAACGCATTTATGGTAGCTATTGATTGGCGTTGGAAATGCATGGCGGATTAAAGGTTTATCGCGGCTCCGCAACAGCTGCGCGGAACTACGTGGAGGCCGGTCGCGCGCGCGCGGACGACTACTACCTTGCCGAAGGCACCGGTATCGCCGAGCGGTACATCGCCTCTCCCGAAGGTGTCCGAGCGGGGGGAACGCTCACCGGGGACGCCTACGAGACGTGGGTCGGCGGGTACGACCCGGACACAGGTGCGGCGAAGGGAAGGCTGCGGACCGACGACCAGGCGGTCCGGTTCGTCGAGGTCGTGGTCAACGGTCCGAAGACCTGGTCACTGGCGGCGGCACTGCACCCAGACATCGCCGAGGCATACGACGGCGCGCAGGACCGGGCGGCGGTGCAGATCATCGGGTGGCTGGCCGAGCACTCGACCACCCGGATCGGTCCACGTGGGCGCCAGGTCCAGGTACCGGTCCACGAGCTCGAAGCGGTCACGGTGCGGCACTACACCTCTCGTGCTGGTGACCCGCATCGGCACCTGCACCTGCAGGTCAACGCCCGGGTCTTGGCTGAGGGCACGTGGCGGGGTCTGCACACCGTCGGGGTGCGCGACAGCCTGGATGCGATCAATGGCATCGGTCACGCGGCGGTGATGTGCGACCCCGACTTTCGGGCAGCTCTGGCTTCGCACGGGTTCGGTGTCGATGCGGAGTCCGGTGAGGTCGTCGAGCTCGCGTCGTTCACCGGCCCGTTCAGTGCCCGGGCTGCGCAGATCCGGCGGAACATGGACCGCTATGAAGCCGACTGGCGGGTCGGCAACCCTGGCGCAGAGCCGGGTCCAAAGCTGCGCCAATCCTGGGACGCCCGAGCCTGGGCAGAGGCCCGCCCGGACAAGGTGATCCCCAAAGACGGAGCCGATCTGACCCGGGCCTGGGTCGAGGAGCTGTACGGGCTCGGCTACCGCGATCCGCAGATGGGCTCGACAGTGTCGACGGTCGTTGCGAATGCTGGGCCGAGGGTGGGTCAGCTGGATCGCGACGGGGCCGTCGAGACGGTGCTGTCGCGGTTGGGGGCGCGCCGGTCGGCCTGGAACGGCGCCGATGTTCGCGGTGAGGTCGAGCACCTGCTCGCTCGCACCGGGCTGGTCGCGACCGCGCCGGTGCGGGTTGAGCTGGCCGAGGACCTCACCGCCCGAACGCTGGTGGCCTGTGTCCCGCTGGTAGTCGACCGCGACGGATCTGCTCGCAGCGTGCCCGAACACCTCCGGGCGCTTACCTCGCCGCAGGTCTTGGCTGTTGAGGGCGAGCTCACGACCCGGCTCATCGCCCGCGCCGCCCACACACCGGCGGGTCCCGCCAGTCCTGCCCAACACATGGTCGGTGGGATCGAAGGAGCCCAGGAGCTGGATGGCGCCCAGCAGGTGGTGGTAGCCGCGTTGGCTGGGACCGGCGCGCTGACGCTGGTGGAGGGTGCCGCGGGGGCGGGGAAGACCACGACTCTGGCCGCGACTCGGGCGTTGCTGGAACGACAAGGGCATCGGCTGGTGGTGGTGACCCCGACGTTGAAGGCGGCCCGGGTCGCCGCAGGCGAAACCGGCGCCACGGCGTACTCGGCGGCTTGGCTGGCGCACCAGCACGGTTACCGGTGGGACACTCACGGGACCTGGACACGGCTGCGTGCGGGCCAGAGCGACCCACTGACCGGCGCGACGTACCGGGGCCCGCAACCTGAGGCGGTCCTGCGGTCGGGTGACCTGCTGCTTGTGGATGAGGCCGGGATGCTCGACCAGGACAGCGCCCGAGCCCTGCTCGTCATCGCCGACGAACACCACACCCGGCTCGCGCTGGTCGGTGACCGACACCAGCTCTCCGCGGTCGGCCGCGGAGGCGTCCTGGATCTGGCCGCGCGCTGGGCCAGCCCCGAATCCTGTTTGGTCCTGGAGAGCGTGCACCGGTTCGCCGACCCCGACTATGCCGAACTCAGCCTGGCCATGCGGACCAGCCGACACCCAGCAGGGGTCTTCGACACCCTCCTGGCCCGAGGACAGATCCGCCTGCACCCCAGTGAGAGCGAACGCACCCGCGCCCTGGCCCAGATCGGCGCCCAACCATGGGGTGAGGGCTCTGCCGAGCCGGTGTTGGTGATCGCCGAGACCCGGGAACAGGTCGCCGCCCTGAACGCGACCATCCGCGACCAAGTCATCGCCACCGGCCGGGTCGACGACACCCGTGCGGTCACGACAGCGGCCGGGGAACGGATCGGGGTCGGTGACCGGGTCGCCACCCGCCGCAACGACCGCACCTTGGGCGTCGCCAACCGCGACACCTGGACCGTCACCGGGATCGCCCCTGACGCCGCGCTGGCCCTTGATAGTGGCCGTGGTGAACGCCGCTTACCCGCCAGCTATGTCCAAGACCATCTGGAGCTGGCCTATGCGACCACGGTCTACGGCGCCCAAGGCCACACCGTCGCCGCGGCGCACCTGCTCGTGGGCGAGCACACCGGCGCGGCCGCGGCGTACGTCGGGATGACCCGCGGCCGCGAGACCAACATCGCCCACCTGGTCGCCGGCAGCGTCGAGGACGCCCGCGCCCAGTGGATCAGCACCTTCTCCCGCGACCGGGCCGACCTCGGACCCGCCCACGCCGCCCGTCTGGCCGCTTCGGAGGCCGCGACGTACGCGACCGGGCGGCCGATGGAGGCTGTCCTGATCGACCTGCGGGCGGCGTGGACCGTGCAGGCCGACCTCACCGCACACCTCGCCGAAGCGACGTCGACTCGCGACGAGCTGGCCCGGATCGTCCCGCTCCGCGCCCAGAGCGACCCACAGATCGCGCAACTGCGGAACGCCGAAGCGCAGGCATGGGTGGACTCCGACGACGCTGGTGCTCGGCTCAGGCAGACCGAGTCCGCCATCACCACCGCGACCAGCGACCTGGCCGCCGACCTGTTGGACGGCTGGGACCGGGCCTATCCGAACACGGCCAGGGCTGCCGAAACCATCCGAGTGGGCACCGGACGCTTCGGGCGCGGTCGGGCCGAGGTCAATGCGGCCCGGCAGCACCTCACCAGCTGGGCCCGGGCCTGGCAGCCCATCCTCACCGACATCACCGGCCTGCCGGTCGACGCGCTGCACGACCCCGATCAGCTGGCCACCCGTATGCCGTTCAACGGGAGCAGTGCGCTCCATGAGGCGATCGACCGGTACGCCGAGCACGCCGCCAGCCAAGCGCACCCAGAACTCGAGGCGACCCGTCACGGCGTGCAGGTCGCAGATCAGCATGCACGCAATGCCAACGGCACACGCACCGCAGCCCAGAACGCCCGCGCCCACCAGTTCAACGAACTTGGCCTGAGCTCTCTCGCCTACACCGACCGACCCGCCCGCCAACTCGCGGCTGCCGAAAACAACCTCAGCACGCTCACCCAGCAGCTCACCCAGACCCAAGACCACATCAGCGCGCTCGGCCGCGAACCCGCCATCCGAACCCTCCCGGTCGGACGCCTGCAGACCGAGCACGACACCTGCGTCCACGACCACGAACACGAGAAGGACGCACGGGCCCGAGCCGCCTGGGCAGCCCGAGACGCGCCGAGGCCAAGCCACGAGCACGAGCACCATCAGGACCTCTACCGCAGCGGCGCCGATCACGGGATCTCCCGCTGATGCGTCGACGCGGGCGTTAGGACGGCGTCCGCGTAAGTCCGCGAGTCAAAGCGTCCAGGAGGTTGCGACGCCGTTGGGAATCGCGCGGCGAAGCCGGACCGCCACGCATGTCGAGCTCGCCGGGCCAGGCGCCCAGTTTTGCGGCCGCATAGCCGGCGACGGTGGGGGTGCGGACGGTCAGTGTGGGTGAAAGTACGAGGGCGAGCGCGGCTTCGACCACCCGTGCGACCGGATCGAGGAAGCCCTCAGGAGTGTTGGTCAGGTCCAGCAAAGCGGTCCCTCCATTGCCTTGCGACGGTTCGCACCCGAGGGTCGTCGCTGGTGACCAAGTCGGCGCACACCAACGGCCAAGGCGTCGGGCGCACCCCGCCAGAGCACCATCGCTGTCGAGCGGGACCTGCGGCGTTGCCGGCCACATCGAGGTACTGGACCCCGGTCATGTACGCGTTGGACAACACCAACCCGACCGGCGTGTAGAACAACGCAAGGAACGTACCCGCGGAGATCCGTCAGCTCTTCGTCGATGAGCGAGGCCCGCTCATTGTTGTGCTAAGGGATTTGGCATATCCACCGATCATGTAAAATTATGGCCCTGATCTTTGCATATTGCTCGAGCCTATGGCAGATTCGTCACATGTCTCAGTGGCGTCCCGACGTTCCGCACAACGAGTTGCCGACTCCTCCAGGCGTCGATGAACTCGAGACGCGCTCCGTCCTCAAAGCAGCGATCGGAGCCAACACGGCGCTGGCGAAACTTGACCAGGCGGCTAGCTCGATTCCCAATCCGACGGTGCTGATCAACACGATCCCACTTCTGGAGGCACAAGCCAGCTCGGAGATCGAGAACATCGTCACAACCACTGACGCGCTCTTCCGTCACATCGACGAACCAGCTGCCGCTGATCCGGCTACTCGCGAGACGCTGCTATACCGCACAGCGCTGCGGGAAGGCTTCGAGCAGACCATCGATCGCGGGCTCACGACGGCCACGGCTTCGGCGGTTTGCAGCATCATCAAGGGTCGCGAGATGCAGATTCGCGCACTGCCCGGGACGCGGATCGGGAACCCGGTGACAGGCGAGCTCACGTATAGCCCCCCGGAAGGTCGGGACTTGATCGCGGGGAAGCTCAGCGAATGGGAGCGATTCATCCACGCAGAAGATGGCATGGACCCTCTTGTGCGTATGGCGGTCGCCCACTACCAGTTTGAGGCGATCCATCCGTTCACCGACGGCAACGGCCGCACCGGCAGGATCTTGAACGTCCTGATGTTGGTCGAAGCAGGGCTCCTGCGGCACCCCTTGCTCTACTTATCCCGGTACATCATCGAGACCAAGAACGAGTACTACCAGCTGCTCCGGGCGGTCACGGAGGAGTCTGCCTGGGAGAAGTGGATCCTTTACATCCTGACCGGCATCGAGCGCACCTCTCTGGCAACCTTCCACAAGATCGCCGCCATCCGCGAACTCCAGGACGAATTCGTGCGCCGAGGGCGGACCGTTTCCAGGGGTGGGGCGGACTCGGAGTTCCAGTCCGTCCTCTTCGAGCAGCCCTATTGCCGGATCAGCACCGTGATGACTCGTTGCGGTGTTTCCCGCCCAACAGCCACGAGTTGGCTGGGCGCGTTCGCGGAAGCTGGGCTTCTCCAAGACATCAAAGTGGGCCGGGGTCGTCTGTTCGTCAACCGCGAGTTCCTCCAGCTACTCGTCCGCGCCGAGCCCTCCACCAACGGGCTGCGACCCGATGGGCGCGAGGGGCGACACCTCCACGTGTCGATCCCTGCCGATGCGGAGATCCCCGTCATGTGAAGAAACTTGACAGGTCCCCGAAACATGCAAAAATCCTGCAATCCTTTTTACATGTCAGTAGCCAGGCGATCGTGGATCGCGGCGACCTCTCAGGCGACTGGAACTACACCCTGCTGCCCCGCGACACGCCCTGGCGACTGGAACTACACCCTGCTGCCCCGCGACACGCCCTGGCGACTGGAACTACACCCTGCTGCCCCGCGACACGCCCTGGCGACTGGACGTTATTTCTTCGCGAACCCTAAGCCCGAGTTGACGTGCCACGTGTCAGACGCACGGTCGTCATCTGACCGCCGGGCCCAGCGGGTAAGGCGGCGCCGACCCCGGCGGTCACGCCAAGATCGCTCAGGTGTGCCGCGAAGCGCGGGAGTACCTCCTCCATCTCCACCTCCGTTCACAATCGACGTACGTTCGGAATAACTGAACACGCACGAAAAATGAACACCTGCGCGTTGACCACCGATCGGCACAGTCACCCAGCCGAGCTGAGATCGGCAACGTTTCGGAACGTTACCTCCGCGGGCCTGGTCAGACCTGAAACCCTCAGAACGGGCCTCGGTAAGGGGGTGTCCACAACTTTCGGGGGAACGTGGCCTGACCTGCGCAAAGACCAACGTACCCCCTTGGGGGAACGTGCCAGGGGGTACGAAGTAGGTGACGTTCCCGGGCCACGATGACGAGACGAAATCTGGGCGTCGCCCGCACCTTGCACTAGGCCGTGATGGTCCACCTCATGGTTGGCCACCCGGCCCAATCATGTACCGCATTTGGAGTAGATAAGAGACCAACACCGCCGACAGTGAAACCCTGGTCGGCGCCGATGCCAGGAGAATCAGCATGAGCACCATCTCGCAACAGGTCACACCGCCGCAGGACCCGCACGCAGGCGACGAGCTGCTCACCATCGGTGAAGTCGCCGACATCGTCCGCGTCCCCGTCGCCACCCTGCGCTACTGGCGCCACCTCGGCACCGGTCCCCGCGGCTTCCGCGTCGGCCGCGGTGTGCGCTACTGGCACCACGAAGTCACCAGTTGGCTGCAAAGCCAAAGCGGCGGCCCCACCGCCGCATGAGTCCTCGTCACGTCAGCGGCTCGGGAGAACTCGACACGGTGGCAACGTCAGCACCCGGACGTAGCCTGTCTTGGAAGCACAAGGGCAGGCGCGGGACGACGTCATGAAGCTCCGAGCGATTCACAAGACGTCGAAGGCTCTACTGGAGACCACGGAGCAGCGCCGGAGGGATCCACGACAGGACTGGAGGGTCAAGGTCATGGCAAACATTGAGTGTCGGCAGATCCGTGGTCAGGAGCGCTTCCTCGGTGAGGCCGAAGAAACGCTCGATAGCCGCAAGGGCAAGTGATGGCCAACATTGAGAAGCGGTCCAACGGCGTGTGGCGAGCGCGGTACTACGACGACGCGGGCAAACAACACGCGCGACACTTCCCCCGCAAGGTCGACGCCAAGGCGTGGATCGACACGGTCACGGCCTCGGTCGTGCGCGGCGACTACACGGATCCGAAGACGGCCAGGACGACCGTAGAGCAGTGGTGCGCAACGTGGCTCAAGGGTTACGCGACGCGCCGTGCCTCGACAGTGCGACAGGCGCGGGTGCACATTGCGCAGATCAACAAGGCGTTCGGACCGATGCGGCTTGCCGATGTGCGGCCGTCTCAGGTGAAGGCTTGGACGGCGCAGCTCAAGGCCGCGGACTACGCAGACTCCACCGTCTATGCCACCTATCGGCGCTTCGCGCAGATCATGGGCGACGCGGTCCAGGACGGCATCATTCCGAGGTCACCTTGCAGCCGGAAGACGTCGCCGGGTGGGGGAGTGCAGCGGCCCTACGTGGCCACCACGGAACAGGTGTGGGCGCTGCATGACGCGATGGACGAGCACCTTCGGCCTGCGATCCTCCTCGGGGCCTTCGCGGGTCTGCGGACGGCTGAGACGTGCGCGCTTCGGGTGTCCGACGTCGACTTCATGCGGGGCATCGTCGCGCCGGCGATCCAGTGGCCAGCCGAGCCGCTGAAGTCGGAGTGCTCGAAGACTCCGATACCTATTCCGCGAGAGCTGGCGCTCGAGCTGGCGGCGGCTGTGAAGCAGTACGCGGGGGAGACGGTGGTCTCTGACGAGATCCGCCAGGCGTGTTCACCGTGGGAGCTACAGAGGGCGGTGCGCAAGGCCCGCAAGAAGGTCAAGGGATTGCCGGAGGGCTTCCGATACCACGATCTGCGGCACTATTTCGCGTCGTTGCTCATCGCATCAGGGCTCGACGTGAAGGTCGTCCAGACCCGGCTACGGCATGCCAGCGCGATGACGACGCTCAACACTTACGGCCATATGTGGCCCGACGCGGACGAGTCCTCACGCGCAGCCGTCGCGGTGGTTCTGGCTGCGCGCAAGGACTCTCCGAAGGACTCCTCAAGGACTAAGAGGGTTGCTCACTGACGTTTGCGCAGGTCAGAGGCTTGTAAAGCCTAGATGTCGTAGTACATCTCGAACTCATGCGGGTGCGGGCGGAAACGGATCGGGTCCACCTCGTTGAGCGTCTTCCACTCGATCCAGGTCTCGATGAGGTCCTTGGTGAACACATCGCCCTCAAGGAGGTAGTCGTGGTCAGCCGCCAGCGCCGCCAAGACCTCGGGGAGCGAACCTGGGACCTGCGCGATCTGGTCGTGCTCCTCGGGTGGCAGCTCGTAGAGGTCCTTGTCAACGGGCGCAGGCGGCTCGGTGCGGTTCTTGATGCCATCGAGGCCGGCCATCAGCTGGGCTGCGAAGGCGAGGTATGGGTTGGCCGACGGATCCGGGATACGGAACTCGATGCGCTTGGCCTTGGGGGAGTTGCCGGCGATCGGGATGCGGACGCAGGCGGAGCGGTTGCGCGCGGAGTAGACGAGGTTGACCGGAGCCTCGTAGCCGGGGACCAGGCGGTGGTAGGAGTTGACCGTCGGGTTGGTGAATGCCAGCAGCGAAGGGGCATGCTTGAGCAAGCCTCCGATGTACCAGCGGGCCATGTCCGAGAGGCCGCCATAGCCGCGCTCGTCGTAGAAGAGCGGCACGCCGTCCTTCCACAAGCTCTGGTGGGTGTGCATTCCGGAGCCGTTGTCGCCGAAGATCGGCTTGGGCATGAACGTGGCGGTCTTGCCACCCTCCCAAGCGACGTTCTTGATGACGTACTTGAACTTCATCACGTCGTCACCGGACTGAAGCAGCGAACCGAAGCGGTAGTTGATCTCCTGCTGGCCGGCGGTGCCCACCTCGTGGTGGCTGCGCTCGACGATGAGGCCCACGTCGGCCAGCTTCAGACACATCTCGTCGCGCATGTCGGCGAAGTGGTCGACCGGCGGAACGGGGAAGTAGCCACCCTTGTAGCGGGTCTTGTAGCCCTGGTTGCCGCCATCCTCCACCCGGCCGGTGTTCCAAGCCGCCTCGATCGAGTCGATGTAGTAGTAGGAGGCATTTGCCTTGGTCTCGAAGCGCACGTCGTCGAAGACGTAGAACTCGGCCTCGGCGCCGAAGTAGGCGGCGTCTGCGATGCCGGTCGACTTCAGGTAGGCCTCGGCCTTTGCCGCGATGTTGCGGGGGTCGCGGCTGTAGGGCTCGTCGGTGAACGGGTCCACGATCGAGAAGTTCATGATCAGCGTCTTCTCTTTGCGGAACGGGTCCAGATAGGCGGTCGTCGCGTCGGGGATCAGCTTCATGTCGGACTCGTGGATGGCCTGGAAGCCGCGGATCGAGGAGCCGTCGAACATCTGGCCTTCAGTGAAGAAGTCCAGAGTCAGCGCAGCCGTCGGCACGTTGAAGTGCTGCATGACGCCGGGCAGGTCGCAGAAGCGAACATCGACGAACTGGACGTTTTCGTTCTTGATGAACTCGAGGACCTCTTCAGGCGTGCTGAACATCCGACCTCCTGTGGTGGGGCCCGTCGCGTCGCGGTCGGGCCTGTTTCTGCATCGTGGCCGACCCTATCGGGGCCGGATTTCGGCGCCAACACCCGAGTGTTTCGCCGGTGTTACGTCCGGACGGGGGCCCCACGTAACCTGTGACGCGTGATTGATCGCAGGGATGTGGCCTCCTGGCTCCAGGGGTCTGGCGCCGGGGGCCAGGATCCCGAGAGCTACCCGGGAAGACGTCTCGGTATGCCGGAGGACGGTCCGGGGTCGATCGCCCGTTTCGGACGGCGTCTGGTCGCGGTCACCGTCGACTGGACCATCTGCACGGTGATCGGGGTGGCTTTCTTTGGCGCTGCATGGGGTCGGCCGGCGGAGAGCCTGGGGCACGCGCTGATCGTTCCGGCCGTCTTCGCGGTTGAGAACATCCTGCTCGTCGGCACCGCGGGGTTCACCGTCGGTCACCGCCTGGCGGGCCTGCGTGTGGTTCGGTTGGGGAAGCCCACCACCAGCCCGATCCCTGCGCTGATTCGCGGGGTGCTCGTTGCTCTCGCGATCCCAGCGTTGATCTGGGACCGCGACACTCGTGGTTTTCATGACAAGCTCGCCGGCACCGTTCTGGTGCGTATCTGATCCAGCCCGCTAAGCCTCTGATCCAGCCCGCTACGTGGCCGATCGAGGGTCAGCGACCTCGCATCGCCTTGCGGTCCATGCGAACCCGGTTGGGGTCAACGCCAGCCGGTAGCGGAGGACGCAGGCCGCCCAAGGCTTTGAGCCGCTTGTTGACTGCCGCGACCTCTTCCTTGGTGAGGACGGGCTTCATCCGCTGGAGCTTGCTGGCCACCTTGCGGACCGACACCTCATTCTCGCCGCCGCCCTCGCCAACTCGGATCACCGTCACGGGGACATTCGGCCCGGCGAGGCGGCTGACCTTCTTGCGTTCGGTCTCACCGAGCTTGGTCGCGCGCGCTGCGGGTCCTTCGACCACGAGAATGACGCCGGGGCGTCCCGTTGCGCGGAACACCATCGCGGCCGAAGACGTGTCGCCGGCTCGACCGGCCTCAGCGGCGACAGGCTGCTGCTCGAAGAACCAGCCTTTGCGCAGCGAGGACAGGGCTGCTCCCGAAGCGCCGGGCTGGCCCTCGATGGACTTGTATGCCGCGCGCTTGGCCCGGATGCTCAGCACGGTCGAGGCGGCGAGGGTGGCGGTCGGAAGACCCAGGATCAGGAAGTAGACCCAGTGCTGGACGAGCACACCAATGACGACCATCACGACGAGCGTGCCAAGGGAGGCCAGCGCCATCCACCAGCCGATCATCGGGTCGACACCACGCGCCGCCGTATAGACCTGACGGATCTGGGCGAAGCGTTTGGTCTTTATCTTGGGCGTGTTTGACTTAGCAGATTTCTTGCGGGCCATGAGGATCAGACTACCTTCACGAGACGTCGGTGAGGTGACGCTGGAGCAGCGAGGCAGCCTCCTGGCGGGCGGGGCTGTAGGAGCTGGCCACGAGGTGTGACAGCTGTTCCGGCACCGGGCGGCCCCATCGCTTCATGGCCTGGGCCCACAGCCGACCCGCGCGGTATGACGAACGCACGAGTGGTCCACTCATCACGCCCTTGTAGCCGATCTCCTCGGCGAGGTCGGACCACCGGACGAACTCCTCCGGCTTGACCCAGCGGTCGATGGGGTGGTGACGCGACGAGGGGCGGAGATACTGCGTGATCGTGATGAGGTCGGTGCCTGCGGCGTGCAGGTCGCGAAGGGCCTGCTCGATCTCGTGCTCTTCCTCGCCCATGCCCAGGATGAGGTTGGACTTGGTCACCAGGCCGGCGTCGCGGCCCATGGTGATGACGTCCAGGGAGCGTTGGTAGCTGAACGCGGGGCGGATCCGTTTGAAGAGGCGCGGGACTGTCTCGACGTTGTGCGCGAACACCTCGGGCTTGGCGTCAATGACCTGACTCACCAGATCAGGGACGCCGTTGAAGTCGGGGACCAGGATCTCGACGCCGGTGCCCGGGTTGAGCTGGTGGACCATGCGGATGGTCTCGGCATAGAGCCAGGCCCCGCCGTCCTCGAGATCATCGCGCGCGACACCGGTGATGGTGGCGTAGCGGAGCCCCATCTGCAGGACCGACTCGGCAACCCGGCGCGGCTCGTCACGGTCGAGGTCGTCAGGCTTGCCGGTGTCGATCTGGCAGAAGTCGCATCGCCTTGTGCACTGTTCGCCGCCGATCAGGAACGTCGCTTCCTTGTCTTCCCAGCACTCGAAGATGTTGGGGCAGGCAGCCTCCTGGCAGACCGTGTGCAGACCGCCGGTCTTCACCATCGAGTTGAGCCGGGTGTACTCCGGCCCCATCTTGGCGGTGGTGCGGATCCACGCTGGTTTGCGCTCGATCGGTGTCTCCGCGTTACGGGCTTCGACGCGCAACATGCGACGACCGTCCGGTGCGACGCTCACAAAAAGGCTCCCTTGGCGTGTCCGTGTGGCAAACAGGTGGCCCCCGGTTGAGGCGCACCAGAGGCAGACCTCAAGCGTACGCCGCACACGCGCGTCCCACGGACGCAGCGACGTCCCCTACGGTCCTGGCCGGGGTTGGTCGCGTCCCACTCAGCTGACGTCGCGTTGGCGGAACACCCACGCGGCCAGTCCGATGGCGAGCACGACCAGCAGCCCAAGGTATGCCGAGCTGTGACCGAACGTGAGGATCTTTTCGACCCCCTGGCACGAGTACTGCCCCTTGGCGTCGGTGGTGCACGTCTGGGCGTAGTACGTGGCGCCGTGCTGCAACCAGGCGGTGACGTTGAGCTGTAGGAGCCATGGCCGGGCGCCCTGTAGTGCCTGACCGAAGACGCCTTCGACGAGTACGAGATAGCCAACGGCGATGCCAAGCACGGCAACGGTGCGGCGCACCAGCACCCCGATGGCGGCCCCTGTCACGGTCGCGGCCAACGCCATCGCGAGCGTACGGACGCCCATCTCGCCGAGATCACCCCACACCTTGGCGGTCGTGACCACGGTGGGGCTGAAATGGCGGACGATCAGCCACACGCCCGCAGTCAGCAGGCCGAGCAAGGCCGTCGTGGCCGGGACAAGGCCCAGGCCAGCGGCCGCAAGCTTGCTCGCATAGACCCGCATCCGACGCGGCTCAAAGGTCAGCCAGTTGGCCATCGACCCGCTGCTGAGCTCGGCCGCCATAAAACTGGCACCAACCAGGAAACCGACGAATATCAACAGATAGGACCCAGCGAGGAGAGTGCTGGGCATCATCTCGGCGAACCTCGCCTGCGGCTTGCCCCAGTTCTCCGCCTTGGGCTCCATCTGGTTGCATCCGAAGTCGGCCTTGGGGTCCGTCTTCTGGGTCTCGGCCTGTTGTGTCAGGCAGTCCGCAAGCTGCTGGTCACCGTTGACCACCCAGTCCTTGTGCGCCTGCTCGAACTGTGCCTGCTGCGAGGTGAGCTCTGCGCCGCTGAGCGGTTTGGCCCGCTGAAACGAGTCGAACAACATCAGCCCGGTGAGGATCAGGGCGCCGAGCAGAGCGATGGTCGTGAGCCGGCGCGAGTAGAGGCGCCGCAGCTCGACCCTGGTCAGGCGCATCATCGGGCAGCTCCTACGGTCTCGAGGCCTTCGTCGGCCGTCAGCTCAAGGAACACGGACTCGAGGTCTGCGCGCACCGGTACCAGCTCGTTAACGAACAGATCGTGCGCGGCGAGGCGCTTGGTGATCTCTGCCCCATCGCTGAAGCCGTCAACAACAAGCAGTGCGCCGTCCTGGCGGACCAGGAGGCCACCCTCAGTGAGGATGCGTTGTGCCGCAACGGGATCGGCGACCCCGACTCGCAGCGATGTCGCCGTCTGGTCACCGATCACGTCGGCGACCCGGCCCGAGGCCAGCAGCCGGCCGTGGCCGATGATCGAGACCGTGTCAGCCACCTGCTCGACCTCGTCGAGGATGTGGCTGCTCACCAGGACCGTCTTGCCCTGCTCACCGAGCGACCGCATCGTGTTGCGGATCTCGCGGATGCCCGCAGGGTCCAGGCCGTTGGTGGGCTCGTCGAAGATGAGCAGATCGGGCTCCTTGAGCAGGGTGGCGGCGATGGCCAGCCGCTGCTTCATACCGAGGGAGTAGGTACGGTACTTGTCCTTTCCGCGGTCACCCAGGCTGGTCTGCTCCAGGACCTGGTCGACGATGCTGCGCGGGCGATCGATGGCCTCGGCGAGCAGCTGGAGGTTCTTGCGGCCGCTGAATGCAGGGAAGAACTTGGGCGACTCGACGATCGCACCGACCCGGCCCACGACCTCTGGCAGATGTTTGGGGACTTCGCGGTCGAAGATGCTCATGGTGCCCGCGTCGGCGCGAATCAGCCCCAGCAACATACGGATCGTCGTCGTCTTGCCTGAGCCGTTCGGCCCAAGGAACCCATGGACGCCGCCAAGCGGAACGTCAAGGTCCAACCCGGCCACAGCGACGTGGCGACCCTTGCGGTTGCGATAGGTCTTGCGTAGCCCACGGGTGGATATGGCCAGCCCCGCTGTCGGTGTGGGCGTCGATGTGGTCATTGGCTCTGTTCCCCCGGCGGTCGCTGCGACGTGCCCTGTTGCAGCGTCGCGTCACTCTATGGGGCGCCGGGTGTGCAGTGCATGCCGGATGCGATGGGTGGTCAGCCCAGGATGTCGCTCAGGTGCTTCTCCGCGTAGGGCAGCACCTCGCGGACAGAAACGTCGCGTCCCAGCTCCTGGCTGAGCGAGGTGACGCCAGCGTCCGCGATGCCGCACGGCACGATCACCTGGGCCCAGGACAGGTCACAGTCGCAGTTGAGCGCGAACCCGTGCATCGTGACGCTCTGACTCACCCGGATGCCGATCGCGCCGATCTTGCGGTCGGGCCGCAACTCATCGGCGTCGATCCACACTCCGCTGCGGCCCTCGATGCGTCCGGCGGTGACCCCGAGGTCGGCAGAGACCCGGATCATCACCTCCTCGAGTCGACGCACATGCGCGACGACGTCCAGCGGTGACGGCAGCCTGACGATGGGGTAGCCCACGAGCTGGCCCGGACCGTGCCACGTGATCCTGCCGCCGCGGTCGACGTCGATGACCGGTGTGCCGTCGAAGGGGCGCTCGTGAGGCTCGGTCCGCTTGCCCGCGGTGTAGACGGTGGCGTGCTCGAGCAGCAGCACCGTGTCGGGCTCGTCACACGCGACAACGGAAGCATGAAGCTCGCGCTGTCGGTCCCACGCAGACATGTAGTCGACGTAGTCCGGGTCGAAGCCGAGGTGCTCGAAACGCATGTTTGCAGACTACGCGGGCGGTTCGGCATACCTGCCGGTGACCATCAGTCCCTCAGATAGTCGTTGAGGTGCCTCACGATGATGTCTCGGCCTTCGCCGGATGAGTCCATGATGCGAAGGCGCACCTCCTCGCCGATCGCGTGACGACGTATCGCGGCTTGAACGTCCACGACTTTCCGCACCGGCTGTCCATCGACTTTGAGGAGGCGGTCCCCACCCTGGACACCGGCCAGGAGGAGCTGGCTTCCGGGCCGCGGCGCTTGGAGCAGGAAGCCGGGGGGAGTGTCAGCGGCGAGCGCAGCCTCCTGCCATACCTCGTCGATCCAGGAGGTGCAGGCCGACACGCAGCCGCAGACCCCCAAAGTGCACATCGGGCAGATGCAGCTGCAGCCGAGATCGTCCTGCAGGAGCTCCCAGGCCACGACGGGGGCGATGACGTGGTTCACCGCCCGCGCAGCCTGCGCGTAGTCCTGCAGGTGCTGGGGGGCGATCTCCCGCAGGGCCGGGACGTAGAGACGTAACGACATCTCATGCAGCGCGGCATAGCCAAGTGCTGCGTAGTTGAAGGCGGCAAAGTCGGCGCGCAGGTTGTTCGACAGCAGCTGCGTGCGGCTACTGCGGGGAGACGCGAAGTCGAAGAGACCACCGATCGGTGACTGCGCTGCCGGCACTGATCCCGGGGAGACCTCCAGCTGTGATCTCAGTGACTCACCGTGGCCCTCGATCGTGGCGTGGATGTCGGTCAACGTGTTGCTGGCTTCGGGGTGCTGCGGTGTCAGAGCGATCTGCCGCTCGAGAGCCCGCACGATCTCCGTCTCGTCTGCCATGAGCTGCACCAGGCGGTCCTGCAACGCGAGCTGCCCCTTGTCATTCGTCATGTCATCCATGATCTTCTCCTGCCGATCGCAACGTCCGGAGAATGGCCGCAGACCATGCAAACGGCGCGACATTCGTACCTCTAGGCTGGCGAATGCCGTTCAGTGACCAGCCCGTTCAGAAGACCTACCGGGGAGCAGAGCACGTGACGCATGAGGACATCACACCCGAGCAAGAGGAGGCCGAGCGCTCGAAGCCCGCAGGCCGGACGAAGCTGACCCGCCTGTTCGTCGTGCTTCTTGTCCTGGTGGCGTGGTTCGGGCTGGCGGGCGTGGGAGGTCCGCTGGTCGGCCGGCTGTCCGAGGTGCAGAAGAACGACAACGCGTCATTCCTGCCCAAGTCCGCGGAGTCCACCGAGGTCGGCAAGCTCGCGGCCAAGTTCAGCTCGACCGACGCGCTGCCGTACTTCGTGGTGATCGAGCGCCCGACGGGGTTGAAGCCCTCGGATGCTGATGCTGTGAAGAGCTTCATCGCCGGTATCCCGTCCCTGCCCTTCGAGATCAAGGGGTACTCCCTGGGGCCATACCTCGCCGCACCCCCGGCGGCGGCCGTTCCGAGCCAGGACGGCAAGGCACTGCTGGTGCCGGTGCTGCTCAACGCCGAGACGGCGGCCGAGGTGATCGGCGACTCCAGCCCGCTGTATGAGGGGGCCAAGGCGCTGAAGGCCTCCGCCGCCTCCACGCTGGCGCCGACGGGACTTGCCGTCTACGTCGCCGGCCCTGGGGGAGTCCTGGCCGACTTCGTGACCGCGTTCGCCGGCATCGACGGCATCCTCCTGCTGGTCGCGCTCGGGGTCGTGTTCTTCATTCTGCTGGTGGTGTACCGCAGTCCGATCCTGCCCATCACGGTGCTCATGACGGCCGTCTTCGGGCTGGCGGTCGCCGCGATGGTGATCTACCCGCTCGCCAAGAACGACGTCATCGGGCTGAACGGCCAGAGCCAGGGAATCCTGTCGATCCTTGTTGTCGGCGCGGCGACCGACTACTCGCTCCTCCTGGTCGCCCGGTATCGCGAGGAGCTGCACCAACACCCGAGCAAGTGGGTGGCGATGGGCGTGGCCTGGCGGGCCGCGTTCTCGCCTATTGCCGCGAGCGGCGCCACCGTGATCCTCGGCCTGCTCTGTCTGCTGCTGTCGCAGCTCGGCAGCACGCGCGGGCTCGGGCCGATCGGGGCGCTTGGCATTGCCGGTGCGCTGGTCTCGGCACTCACCTTCCTCCCGGCAGTTCTGCTGCTCTTCGGACGGCGCATCTTTTGGCCGATCATCCCCCGGGTCGACCATGTCCATGCCGAGGACTCGGTCGGGCGTCGAGGCATCTGGGGTCGCGTTGCCGCAGTGGTGGGTCGTCACCCTCGTCGCACCTGGGTGTTGACGCTGGTGGCGCTGCTCGCCTGCGCCTCGTTCGCCCCGACCCTGAAGGCCGACGGGATCACCCAGTCGCAAATCTTCTTGAACAAGGTCGAGTCGGTCACCGGCCAGGAGATCCTGGCGAAACACTTCCCAGCGGGCTCGGGCTCGCCGGTGCAGATCATCGCGCCCCAGGCCAAAGCCGAGCAGGTACTGGCCGAGGTGAAGTCCGTCAGCGGTGTCGCCTCGGCGTTTGTGGGGGAGACACCAGGGGTGCCGCCGAAGGTCGTAGACGGCGAGGTCCTCGTCCAGGCGACACTGACCCCGGCTGCAGACAGCCCGGCCGCCGAGGTCGTCGTCGAGAAGCTGCGCGGCGCTCTTGACCGGGTCGGCGCCGATGTTCTGGTCGGCGGCAGCACGGCCGTCAACTTCGACGTCCGGCAAGCCAGCCAGCGGGACCTGAGGGTCATCATCCCGGCGATCCTCGCCGTGGTGTTCCTGGTCCTGATGCTGCTGTTGCGGTCCCTGGTCGCGCCGGTGGTCCTCGTCATTGCCAACGTCATCTCGTTCGCAGCCACCCTTGGTGTGGCGGCGCTCGTCTTCGACCATGTCTTCCACTTCCCAGGGTCCGATCCGGCGACTCCGCTGTATGCCTTCGTGTTTCTGGTCGCACTGGGTATCGACTACTCGATCTTCCTCATGACCCGCGTCCGCGAGGAGTCAGCCGACATGGGCACCAGGCCGGGAGTCCTGGTGGCACTGGCGGTGACCGGCGGGGTCATCACGAGTGCGGGCATCGTTCTCGCATCGACGTTCTCCGCCTTGGCGATCATTCCCCTCGTCTTCCTTGCCCAGATTGCCTTCATCGTCGCCTTCGGTGTCTTGTTGGACACCATGGTGGTCCGCTCCTTGTTGGTCCCTGCTTTCACCCACGAGCTCGGTCGACGGATCTGGTGGCCCAGCCGGCTCAGCCAGGAGCCGACGTCGGCCGAGGGGGACAGCCCATGAGTCCTCGTGCACCCCGGGTCGCCATGGCTGCGGTGTCGTCATGATCTCGGTGGGCCTGGCCGGGTTCGGTTCGTCAGGTCGCGGCTTCCACGCACCGTTGCTGCAGCAGTCCGGTATGACGATCGCCGCGGTCTCGACCGCCGATCCGCAACGCGCGGAGCACGTTCACGATGACGTGCCTGGCGCTCGCGTGGTCGCCGACCTCGACGCCCTGCTGGGGGTCGAGGGCCTGGATCTCATCGTGCTCGCCACTCCGAGCGGCCTTCACGCCGGTCAGGCTCGGCAGTGCATCGACGCCGGGATCGCCGTGGTGGTCGACAAGCCGCTGGCCACGGATGCAACGCGGGCTTTCGGGGTCGTTGACGCAGCCCGAGCGGCCGGTGTGGCAATGACGGTCTTCCAGAACCGTCGATTCGGCGCCGAACATGTGGCGGCTCGAGAGACGGTTCGATCTGGTCGGCTGGGTGAGGTGTTTCGTCACGAGTTTCGTTGGGAGCGTTGGCGCCCCATGCCGAAGGACCGGTGGCGTGAGAATGCCTCCGCCGCTGAGGGCGGTGGCATCCTGCTGGATCTGCACAGCCACATGGTCGACGCGGCGGTCGATCTGTTCGGCCCGATCGACAGGGTCTATGCAGAGATCGCAGCCAGGACCACAGTCTCGGAGGATGATGCGTTCCTGGCCTGCCGGCATACATCGGGAGTGATGTCCCACCTGGGTGCGACGTCCCTCTCAGCCGCGCCCGGGCCGCGGGTGCGGATCCTGGGACGCCGCGGCGCCTTCCTGCTCAGCCAGTTCGACGATGATGGAGCGGACATCTATCCCGACCTCGCCAACGCCGACGTGGGCAAGTGCGGATGGATCTATGAGGGGGAGCAGCGGGCTCCGGTGGATCGGCCCGCGGCCGGGCAGGTCGACTTCTATCGCCAGGTGATGGCAGCACTTGCGGCGCAGGATCCTCAGGGCGCAATGCCGGTTGACCCGTACGACGCCGTTCACACTCTTGCCGTCATCGATGCGGCTCGCGTCAGCGCGGCGCACGGAACGGTGGAGCAGGTCCGGACGCCGGGCCAGCGCTGAGCCGACTTTAGTGCTGAGCTGACTTGCTGGGTCAGCGCTGAGCTGATCGCCGGCGGAGCAGCCGCGTCGCAAGTGGTTCCTCCACGGCGCGGTCACCATCGCGGCGGACGATGTAGGCCCCCTTGCCAGCCTGCTCGCTGACCGCCTCGACGAGCTCGGTTCCGCGGTAGAGCATCCCGACTCCATCGTCGGTGCAGTGGGTGTTGCCCAAGGTGCCGTCCGCGACGAGCCGGTGAACGAGAGGACGTCGCCGGTCCTCGCTGTCGTAGTGCACACCGTTGGCATACGGCAGGAACCCCAGGCCGTTCGTGACGGCGCGCAGCTCGGGACCGAACGAGTCGGTGGTGCCGCCCTCGTACCAGCAGATCGAGCCGGCGGAGACGCCGGCGAGCACGATGCCGGCCTGCCAGACGCGCCGCAGGATCTGATCGAGACCGTGCACCCGCCATACGGCCAGGAGGTTGGCCACCGAACCGCCGTTGACCCACACGACGTCCTGCGCCATGAGGTGCCCCTCGATGTCGTCCAGGTTCGGCATTGAGAACAGGCTCAGGTGGGTGAGGTTGAACCCGGCCTCGCGGCCCGCTTCGGACATGTCCATCTGGAACCGCGGGTCGTCGCCGGACGCGTGCCCACGTTGCAGACCCTGGGGACAACTCCCGAGGTGCCGGACAGATCCACGGCATAGTGGAGCAGGCCAGCGAACTGGAAGCGCAGACGGTCGTGATCCCGGTAGCCACCGGATGTTGCGAGGATCGTTGGTGCGTCGGTTGTCATGTCGAGACAATAGGGGGTTGCCATCGCCGTGCCGCCGCTCGTGCCGGGTTTCACCATCACGAGTGCGCTGAGCTCGGACGCGAAGGGGTCGACGTGGGCGGCCATGCGGACCCTCGATGACAAACCTTTGGTTCTGAAGGTCATCCCGGTCAGTGACGTGACCGAGGCCCGGGCGAAGGCAGTTCAGCTGATGGCAGTGCTTGACGGGATCGAGAACGAGCATCTGGTTGGTCAGCACGGTGCCATTGCCCTGGCCGATGGCGAGCTGGCCCTGGTTCTCGATCGGGTCACTGGCGGCAGTCTGGCCCGGCTTCTCGGTGAGCGAGGGAACCTGAGCCCCGGTGAGACGGTCACGACCCTCGCGCCGCTGTTCGGCGCGCTGGCCGCACTGCACGCTTCCGGGGTCGAGCACGGTGATCTGGCACCGCGAAGCATTCTGTTCAGCGCCGACGGCAGACCACTGATCGGTGATGTTGGGGTGGCCCGGCTCATGGGACACGCTGGGGGGCAGGTCGATCGGGATGAGAGCCTCATGGCTCCCGAGGTCGCCGCTGGTGCCGTTCCGTCGGCGGCCTCCGACGTCTATTCCATGGCGGCGATCGGCTGGCTCTGTCTCACGGGAGCCCCGCCCGATCCTGCGTCGACGATTCGGTGCTCCACTACGGTGAGTCCCCGAATACCTGCCCTGCTGACTGATGTCCTCAACTCCTGCCTCACAGCCAACCCGACCGCACGGCCTTCTGCCCGCGCAGCCGCTATCGAGGTATTCGACGCGGTGCAGGCAGAGTCGGTCGTCCTGACGTCGGTGGCTGACCCCGCCACCGAGATCACCCGGCGGATTCGTGCCACCGCGGCGGCTGTTTCGGTCCCGGCCCCACCCTCGGCGGGCAAACATCTGCGTGGGTCCCTGGTCATCGGCGCCATCGCTCTTCTTGTGATGATGGCCATCGGTGGGGGAACCATGTGGTTCGTGAGTCGCTCGCCGGAGCCTGCGCGTCCCGCCGCAGCCCGGTCCTTGGCCCAGGTCAGACCCTCACCGGCGGCGACGGCGACGTCATCGACGACATCAGGGCTGGCGACCGCAGACCTCGTGCCGGCGACCCCGACATCCGGGAGCCTGACCGATGTCGTGACCGCGCGCGAATCACCACGGATCGCAGCGGCCGGACTGTTGCAGTCGTTGGTGGACGCGCGAGCACTGGCTTATGCAGCGCGCAACCCCGCTCTCCTGGATCTGGTCTATGCGCCCGGGGCAACAAGGGCCGACGCTGACCGGAGCAACCTCGGCACCGCGCTGGAGAGAGGGGCGACATACCTCGAGCTGAGGTTTGTTGTGAAAGATGCGGTCTATCTGGACGGGACGTCCGACACGGCCCGGGTCCGCGCCACCATCGTCACGCCGGCCTACGAGACCGGCCAGCCGGACGGGCGCAGGGTCGTGCATCCGCAAGAAACGGTTGGGCCTTCGATCTTCACTCTGAGCCTGACCCGTGACGGCTGGCGAATCCTGGCGCTTGCATTGCCCTAGGGTCGCGGGTCGCGGGCCTTGGCATGTCCATGTCGAGACACGATCGCGGGCAGGTGGTTGAACCGACGCTCCATTGAGATACTCGCACGCATGGGTGACACGGTGATCGGTCCGCACTCGAGCCTCGGGCGGGGTGCACTCGCCCTGCGAGGGGTGCACGTGCTGATCGCTGCGGGCGAGATCGCCAGCCTCATCTACTTGTGGACCTGCGCGCTCACAGGGCGCCGTGACCGAGCCCTCAACGCCGCCCTGGTGATGCTCTCGACAGAGGGTGCCGGACTCGTCGTTGGTTGTGGGGACTGTCCATTGGGGCCGCTACAGGAACGCGTAAGAGATCCAGTTCCGCTCTTTGAGTTCGTGCTCAGTCCGCGGGCAGCCAAGCTGGCGGTACCGGCGCTGGCAGGGGTCACCTGCGTGGGCATGGTCGTGCTCATAGTGCGGGGGCCAGGACCACGAGCTGGTTGAAACTGGTGGCGGGACGGCTGTTGCTTAGGACTCTACGAGCATCGATGCACGGGCTTGGCATCACGTTTCGGACATTCGTCGACCAGCTTCTTTGACCGGCCGGGATCGGCGCGTTCTCAGCTAGTGTCGACCAGCCAGCGCATCGCGCTCTCGATGGTGTCGTGATCGAAGACGAACCCGGAAGCGGTCAGCACGCTGGGCAGCCCGCGCTGGCTGCCCAGGATGTCGCTGGCGAACTCGCCCAGGAGCACCTTGAGCGCCAGTGTGGGGGCTGGCAGCACTGCCGGACGGCCAAGCACAGCCCCGAGGGCTTTCATCACCTCGGCCTGGCGCAAGGGCTGAACGCTGACGAGGTTGACCGGGCCGCTGAGGTCCTGGTCGATGAGATGGGTCAGTGCCCGAACCTCGTCGTGCAGCGTGATCCAGCTCCAGTACTGCCGCCCCGAGCCGAGCGGGCCGGCCAGGCCGAACCGGGCGAGACGGAGGACTCGCTCCATGGCGCCACCGAGGGGTGCCAGGACGAGCCCGGTGCGCGCGTGGACGACGCGGAGGCCCGCCTTCTGAGCTGGTCCGGTGGCGGCCTCCCATGCGCGGACGACATCCGCCAGGAAGCCATGCCCCATCTCGCTGTCCTCGGTGAGCACCTCGTCGCCGCGGTCACCGTAGGCGCCCATGGCCGAACCGCTCACGAGCGCGATGGGCTCCCCGAGATCGGCCAGCGCCGTGGCGATGGTGGCCGTGCCGTCAACGCGCGAGGAAAGGATCTCGTGCTTGTATGCCGTCGTCCACCGATGGTCGCCCACGCCGGCTCCTGCGAGGTGAACAACAGCCGTGACGCCCGACAGCTCACGAGGGTCCAGCGTTCGCGTCGCGGGGTTCCACCGGATCTCGTGGCTGGCCCGCGGTTGGCTGCGGACCAGGTGCACGACCTCGTCGCCCCGGGCCCGCAGGAACGTAGACAACGCGCTTCCGATCAGTCCAGTAGCACCGCTGATGGCAACGCGCTGAACCCTCGGGCTGTGTGCAGACATGGAGCTGTGCGACATACGACGAGGTTTTCTAGAGGCCAAGGGAGGCCTCGAAGGCTCCCTCTTCAAGGCGGGTCTTCATCGACATCAGGAACCGTGCTGCGTCCGCGCCGTCAACCACCCGGTGGTCGTACGACAGCGCCAGATAGACGATGGAGCGGATCGCGATCGTCTCGCCACCGTCGTTGTCCTTGACCACCACGGGACGCTTGACGACCGCACCGGTTCCGAGGATGGCGACGTTGGGCTGGTTGATGATCGGGGTGTCGAACAGTGCTCCGCGGCTGCCGGTGTTGGTGAGCGTGAAGGTGCCCCCAGCGAGCTCATCGGGGGAGACCTTGTTCGTACGGGTCCGTTCGGCCAGGTCGGCGATCTTGCGTGACAGGCCGGCGATATTGAGGTCACCGGCATCTCTGATCACCGGCACGAGCAGGCCGCGTTCGGTGTCGACCGCGACGCCCAGATTCTCGGAGCCGTGATAGGTGATCTGGTCACCCTCGACGCTGGAGTTGACGGTCGGGTGGGCCTTGAGAGCCTCGACCGCAGCGAGAGCGAAGAATGGCAGGAAGCTCAGCTTCGCGCCCTCACGGGCCTCGAAGTCGCGCTTGGCCTTGTCGCGAAGTCTGGCGATCTTGGTCACGTCGACCTCAACCACCGTGGTGAGCTGCGCCGAGACCTGCAACGACTCGACCATGCGCGCAGCGATGACCTTGCGCAGTCGGCTCATCTTCTCGGTCGTCCCGCGTTTGGGCGAGACCGTCGGGCCACCGCCCGTAGTCAAGGCGATCGGCGCCGATGCGCTGGCTGGGACCGCAACGGCCGTCACCGCGGCCAGAGCAGCCGAGGCAGCATCGAGTACGTCCTGCTTGCGGATCCGACCGCCGACGCCGGTGCCCCTGAGTGTGGCGAGGTCGATGCTGCTGTCGCTGGCGAGCTTGCGTACCAACGGTGTCACATATGCCGAGGCGTCAGCCGCGCTGGAGGTCGGCGCCAGCGCACCGGCGGTGGAGATCGGTGCCGCGGCTGGCGAAGCAGAGTCAGCAGGCGCAGGCGCAGGCGCGGCATAGGCAGGCGCGGGCGGGGTTGCAGGCATCGGTGGGGTCGGTGCGGGTTCTTCAACCGGCGCAGTCGGCGCCGGTGCCTGGACAAGAGCAGCCGGTGCTGGCTCTTGCACCGGCTCGGCGACGCGGGGTGCCTCTCCATCCTGGCCACCGATGATGGCCAGATCGGCGCCCACAGCGACGGTCTCGTCCTCGCCGACCAGGATCTTGGTGACGGTGCCGGCGACCGGGGAGGGTATCTCGGTGTCGACCTTGTCGGTCGAGACCTCGAGCAACGGCTCGTCACGCTCGATCTGGTCACCTTCGGCCTTGAGCCAACGGCTGACTGTGCCCTCGGTCACCGACTCGCCCAGAGCCGGCATCCTCACGGTGGTGCCTGCGGCCGGCTCCTCGGCCGGCTCCTCGGCCGGCTCCTCGGCCGGCACTGCGGCCGGCTCCTCGGC
>Ga0209587_1000139_pt1 | contig 34841 bp, 41 predicted proteins | sample NGEPerD_2_FD_184512 | JGI IMG/M metagenome (GOLD analysis project Ga0209587, IMG submission 184512) | Arctic peat soil microbial communities from the Barrow Environmental Observatory site, Barrow, Alaska, USA - NGEE PermafrostL1-D... | ecosystem: Environmental > Terrestrial > Soil > Wetlands >...
GTAGACGACCTTTCGGGCCTGACGGTGCTCGAGGCGGCCGAGCTCGCCAAAATGCTCGAAGAGAAGTGGGGCGTTTCCGCCGCCGCGCCGGTGGCCATGATGGCCGCTGCGGCTGGCGGCGGCGAAGCCGCTGCCGAGGAGCAGACGGAATTCACCGTCGTTCTCACGGCGTTCGGTGCCCAAAAGATCAACGTCATCAAAGAGGTGAGGGCGATCACCGGTCTTGGCCTGAAAGAGGCCAAGGACCTTGTCGAGGGTGCGCCGAAGCCGGTGAAGGAAGGCGTTGCGAAAGACGAGGCCGACAAGATTAAGAAGCAGCTCGAGGACGCGGGAGCGACCGTCGAGCTGAAGTAAGCTTGGGTTGAAGTAAGCTCGGGCGGCTCCCATATATCGGAGTTCGCCCGGGCTTCCGACCCACCTAAATCGAGTGACGTGACTGTTCACCAGAGCCTCCGCCGCCAAAGCGGGGTTTCCGGCGAGCCGTCGCGACGAGCTTTGAGAGGACCACATGGCGCAGCAGACTAACGGTCACAAGCGATATCGTAAGTTTTTCGGCCACATCCACGAAGTGGCTGAGATGCCGAACCTCATCGAGGTTCAGAAGCAGTCCTACGATCAATTTTTGATGGTCTATGAGCCCGAAGGCGGCCGCGCCGATGAGGGGCTTCAGTCCGTGTTCCGCTCGGTGTTCCCGATCAGGGATTTCGGCGAGCGCGCTCAGCTCGAGTTCGTGCGCTACGCCTTCGAGCCGCCGAAATACGACGTGGAGGAGTGCCAGCAGCGGGGCATGACCTTCGCCGCGCCGCTCAAGGTGACGCTTCGCCTCATCGTGTTCGATGTCAACGAAGAGACCGGCGCTCGCTCGGTCAAGGACATCAAGGAGCAGGACGTCTACATGGGCGACATGCCGCTGATGACGATGAACGGCACGTTCGTCATCAACGGCACCGAGCGCGTCATCGTCTCGCAGATGCACCGCTCACCGGGCGTGTTCTTCGACCATGATCGCGGCAAGACGCATTCGTCGGGCAAGCTCCTGTTCGCCGCGCGCATCATTCCCTATCGCGGCTCGTGGCTCGACTTCGAGTTCGACGCCAAGGACGTCGTCTATGTGCGTATCGACCGCCGGCGCAAGCTGCCGGTGACGACGCTGCTCTATGCGCTCGGCCTCGACGACGAAGAGATTCTGTCGACGTTCTACGATCGCATCATTCTCAAGGCGACCAAGGAGGGATGGCGCATGCCGTTCCGCCCCGATCGCATGCGCGGCATCAAGCCGACCACCGACCTGGTCGACGCCAAGACCGGCAAGGTGGCGATCGAGGCCGGCCGCAAGGTGACGGCACGGCTCGCCAACAAGCTCGCCGAAGAGGGGCTGAAAGAGCTGCTCATCCGCGATGAGGATCTGTACGGCCGCTACCTGGCCCAGGACATTCTCAATCTGGAGACGGGCGAGATCTACGGCGAAGCCGGCGAGGAGATCGAAGAGAAGCTGCTCGAAACGCTGAAGGAGCTCGGGCTCAAGGAGATACCGATTCTCGATATCGACCACGTCAATGTCGGCGCCTTCATCCGCAACACGCTCGCCGTCGACAAGAGCTCGAACACCGACGAGGCGCTGCTCGACATCTACCGGGTGATGCGCCCAGGCGAGCCGCCGACGCCGGAGGCCTCGCAGACTCTGTTCAACGGCATCTTCTTCGATCCGGAGCGTTACGACCTGTCCGCCGTGGGCCGAGTGAAGATGAACATGCGCCTCGACCTCGATGCGCCGGATACCATGCGCACGTTGCGGCGCGAGGACATCCTCGCCGTCATCACGACGCTGGTCGGCTTGCGCGACGGCAAGGGTGAGATCGACGACATCGATCATCTCGGCAACCGACGGGTGCGCTCGGTGGGCGAGCTCATGGAGAATCAGTATCGCGTCGGCCTGCTGCGCATGGAGCGCGCCATCAAGGAGCGCATGAGCTCGGTCGATATCGACACGGTGATGCCGCAAGACCTGATCAACGCCAAGCCTGCGGCCGCTGCGGTGCGTGAATTCTTCGGCTCCTCGCAGCTGTCGCAGTTCATGGATCAGACCAACCCGCTGTCGGAGATCACCCATAAGCGCCGCCTCTCGGCGCTTGGGCCGGGCGGCCTGACGCGCGAGCGCGCGGGCTTCGAGGTGCGCGACGTGCATCCGACCCATTACGGCCGCATCTGCCCGATCGAGACGCCGGAAGGCCCGAATATCGGTCTCATCAACTCGCTCGCCACCTACGCGCGGGTCAACAAATACGGCTTCATCGAGAGTCCTTACCGCCGCGTGGTGAAATCCAAGGTGACCGACGAGGTGATCTATCTCTCGGCCATGGAGGAGGCGCGCTACATCATCGCCCAGGCGAACGCGCAGCTCGCGCCGAATAACACGTTCACCGAGGATCTGATCGTCTGCCGGCATGCGGGTGATGTGGAGCGCTACCCCCGGGAGAAGGTGGATCTCATCGACGTGTCGCCGAAGCAACTCGTGTCGGTGGCCGCCGCGCTGATCCCGTTCCTTGAGAACGACGACGCCAACCGCGCGCTCATGGGCTCCAACATGCAACGCCAGGCCGTGCCGCTGATCACCGCCGAAGCGCCGCTGGTCGGCACCGGCATGGAGGCCGTGGTGGCGCGCGATTCGGGCGCCGCCATCGGCGCGCGCCGCACCGGCGTCATCGATCAGGTGGACGCGACCCGCATCGTCATTCGGGCCACGGAGGAGACCGATCCTTCGAAGTCCGGCGTCGACATCTACAACCTGCGGAAGTTCCAGCGCTCGAACCAGAATACCTGCATCAACCAGCGGCCGCTGGTGCGTGTGGGCGATCATGTGGAAGTCGGCGAGATCATCGCCGACGGGCCGTCGACCGATCTCGGCGAGTTGGCGCTTGGCCGCAACGTGCTCGTCGCGTTCATGCCGTGGATGGGTTACAACTTCGAGGACTCCATCCTGATCTCCGAGCGCGTCGTGCGCGATGACGTGTTCACCTCGATCCATCTCGAGGAGTTCGAGGTTATGGCCCGCGACACCAAGCTCGGACCGGAGGAGATCACCCGCGACATTCCCAACGTCTCGGAAGAGGCACTCAAGAATCTCGACGAGGCGGGCATCGTCTATATTGGCGCCGAGGTGAACCCGAGCGACATCCTGGTGGGCAAGATCACGCCCAAGGGTGAGAGTCCGATGACGCCCGAGGAGAAGCTGCTCCGCGCCATCTTCGGCGAGAAGGCCTCCGACGTGCGCGATACCTCCCTCAAGCTGCCGCCCGGCGTGTCGGGCACGGTGGTCGAGGTGCGCGTGTTCAACCGCCACGGTGTGGAGAAGGATGAGCGCGCCATGGCGATCGAGCGCGAGGAGATCGAGCGTCTCGCCAAGGACCGCGACGACGAGCTCGCGATCCTCGACCGCAACGTCTATGGCCGTCTTCGCGACGTGTTGATGCACAAGGTCGTGGCCAGGGGCCCCAAGGGCTTCAAGAAGGACGCCAAGGTCACCGAGGCCCTGCTGGACGATGTGCCGCGCAGCCAATGGTGGGAAATCGCGCTCAAGAACGACAAGGCGATGGCCGAGGTCGAGGCGATTGGCCGCCAGTACGACGAGGCCAAGAAGCGGCTCGAGCAGCGCTTCGTCGACAAGGTCGACAAGCTGCAGCGCGGCGACGAGCTGCCGCCCGGCGTGATGAAGATGGTCAAGGTCTTCGTCGCGGTGAAGCGCAAGATCCAGCCCGGCGACAAGATGGCGGGCCGTCACGGCAACAAGGGTGTGATCAGTCATATCGTGCCGATCGAGGACATGCCGTACCTCGAGGACGGCACGCCGATCGACATCGTGCTCAATCCGCTGGGTGTGCCGAGCCGCATGAATGTGGGCCAGATTCTCGAGACGCATCTCGGCTGGGCCTGCCGCGGCTTGGGCAACAAGATCGGCGAGGCCCTGCACGCGTATCAAGAGTCGCACAAGCCGAAGCCGCTCAGGGACCTGCTCAAGTCCATCTACGGCGATGACAAAGCCATGGCGGCGTTGAAGGACGAGCATCTCATCGAGGTGAGCCAGGCCCTTGCGGCCGGTGTGCCGGTGGCGACGCCGGTGTTCGACGGGGCCCATGAGGGCGACGTCTCGGCGATGCTGGCGGCGGCCGGTCTCGACACCTCCGGGCAGGTGACCCTCTACGACGGTCGCTCGGGCGAAGAGTTCGAGCGCAAGGTGACGGTCGGCTACATCTATATGCTGAAACTCCACCATCTCGTGGACGACAAGATCCACGCGCGCTCGATCGGACCTTACAGCCTGGTCACCCAGCAACCGCTCGGTGGCAAGGCGCAGTTCGGCGGCCAGCGCTTCGGCGAGATGGAGGTGTGGGCGCTCGAAGCTTACGGCGCTGCCTACACGCTGCAGGAAATGCTGACGGTGAAGTCCGATGACGTCGCCGGCCGCACCAAGGTGTACGAGGCGATTGTCCGCGGCGACGATACTTTCGAGGCGGGCATCCCCGAGTCGTTCAATGTCCTCGTCAAGGAAATGCGTGCGTTGGGACTGAATGTCGAGTTGGTGCAGCCAAAGCCTGAGGAGCAGCCGCCGCAACGGGCGCGGCTGCCGCGACCCGCAGCCGAATGAGTTTCGACCCTATCGGCTTACGTTTGCACCGGACACGATCAACCGAAGGGCGGTTTAGCCGCCCGGTGGGAGACATAAAATGAACCAAGAACTGACCAACCTTTTCAGTCCTCAGGTCCAGCAGCAGAATTTCGATCAGATCCGCATCGGCATTGCCAGTCCCGAGAAGATCCTGTCGTGGTCGTTCGGCGAGATCAAGAAGCCGGAGACGATCAACTACCGGACCTTCAAGCCCGAGCGCGACGGTCTGTTCTGCGCGCGTATCTTTGGTCCGGTGAAGGACTATGAGTGCTTGTGCGGCAAGTACAAGCGCATGAAGTACAAGGGTGTGATCTGCGAGAAGTGCGGCGTCGAGGTGACGCTTGCCAAGGTCCGGCGCGAGCGCATGGGCCATATCGAGCTCGCCGCTCCCGTCGCGCATATCTGGTTTCTGAAATCGCTGCCGTCCCGCATCGGCCTTCTGCTCGACATGACGCTGAAGGACCTGGAGCGGGTGCTCTACTTCGAGAACTACATCGTGCTCGAGCCGGGCCTGACCTCGCTCAAGCCGCTGCAGCTCCTCTCCGAGGACGAGCACATGCAGGCGCAGGAGGAGTTCGGCGAGGATAGCTTCACCGCCTCCATCGGTGCGGAGGCGATCCGCGAGTTGCTCAAGGGGCTGGATCTGGAGAAGATCGCCGCCGACCTGCGCGTGGAAATTGCCGAGTCGACCACTGAGCTCAAGCCGAAGAAGCTCGCCAAGCGTCTGAAGGTGGTCGAGGCCTTCATCATGTCGGGCAACAAGCCTGAGTGGATGATCCTCACGGTGGTTCCGGTGATCCCGCCGGAGCTCAGGCCTTTGGTGCCGCTCGATGGCGGCCGCTTCGCGACGTCGGACCTCAACGATCTTTATCGCCGCGTCATCAACCGGAACAACCGGCTGAAGCGGCTCATGGAGCTGCGCGCGCCGGACATCATCATCCGTAACGAAAAGCGCATGCTGCAAGAGTCGGTCGATGCGCTGTTCGACAACGGCCGCCGCGGCCGCGTCATCACCGGCGCCAACAAGCGTCCGCTGAAGTCGCTCGCCGATATGCTGAAGGGCAAGCAGGGCCGGTTCCGTCAGAACCTGCTCGGCAAGCGCGTCGATTACTCGGGCCGCTCGGTGATCGTGGTTGGGCCGGAGCTCAAGCTGCATCAGTGCGGCCTGCCGAAGAAGATGGCGCTCGAGCTGTTCAAGCCGTTCATCTATTCGCGGCTCGACGCCAAGGGTCACGCCGCCACGGTGAAGCAGGCGAAGAAGCTGGTCGAGAAAGAGAAGCCGGAGGTTTGGGATATCCTCGATGAGGTGATCCGCGAGCATCCGGTGCTGCTCAACCGCGCGCCGACGCTCCATCGCCTCGGCATTCAGGCGTTCGAGCCGGTGCTGATCGAGGGCAAGGCTATCCAGTTGCACCCGCTCGTCTGCGCGGCGTTCAACGCCGACTTCGACGGCGACCAGATGGCCGTACACGTGCCGCTGTCGCTTGAGGCGCAGCTCGAGGCCCGCGTGCTGATGATGTCCACCAACAACATCCTGCACCCGGCCAACGGCTCGCCGATCATCGTGCCGTCGCAGGATATCGTGCTCGGGCTCTATTACCTGTCGCTGATCATGGACGGCGAGCCGGGCGAGGGCATGATTTTCGGCGATGTGGCCGAGATCCATCATGCGCTCGACTCGAAGGCCGTGACCCTGCACGCCAAGGTCAAAGGCCGGTTCATCACCAAGGACGAGAATGGCAACTGGGTGTCGTATATCTACGACACGACCCCCGGCCGCATGCTGCTCGGCGAGCTTCTGCCGCGGCAGGCCGAGGTGAGCTTCGACTTTGTCAACCGGCTCCTCACCAAGAAGGAGATCTCCAACCTGATCGACGTGGTCTATCGCCACTGCGGTCAGAAGGAGACGGTCATCTTCTGCGACAAGATCATGGGGCTCGGCTTCTCCTATGCCTGCCGCGCCGGCATCTCGTTCGGCAAGGACGACATGGTGATCCCGGAGACCAAGGACGCCATCATCCAAAAGACGGCCGATCTCGTGCGCGAGTACGAGCAGCAATACAATGACGGCCTCATCACCAAGGGCGAGAAGTACAACAAGGTGGTCGACACCTGGACCGAGTGCACGGAGCTCGTCGCCAAGGAGATGATGAAGCGCATCTCGTCGGTCCAACGGGACGAGAAGACCGGCCGCGAGAAGCCGATCAACTCGATCTATATGATGGCGCACTCCGGTGCGCGTGGTTCGCCTGCCCAGATGAAGCAGCTCGCCGGCATGCGCGGTCTGATGACCAAGCCGTCGGGCGAGATCATCGAGACGCCGATCATCTCCAACTTCAAGGAGGGGCTGTCGGTGCTCGAGTACTTCAACTCGACCCATGGCGCCCGCAAGGGCTTGGCCGATACGGCGCTCAAGACGGCGAACTCGGGCTACCTCACGCGGCGTCTCGTTGACGTGGCGCAAGACTGCATCGTCACCGAAAAGGATTGCGGCACCAGCGAGGGCATCACCGCTCGCGCCATGCTCGAGGCTGGCGAGGTGACGGTATCGCTTGGCATGCGTGTGCTCGGCCGTACCCCTTGCGACAACGTCAAGAACCCAGCCACCGGCAAGGTGATCGTCAAGGCCGGCGATCTGATCGGCGAGGAAGAGGTCGAAGAGATCGAGAATGCGCGCGTCCAGGAGATCCGCATCCGCTCGGCGCTGACTTGCGAGACCCGCAGCGGCATTTGCGGCAAGTGCTACGGGCGCGATCTTGCCCGCGGTACGCCCGTCAATATGGGCGAAGCCGTCGGTGTCATCGCGGCGCAGTCGATCGGCGAGCCGGGTACCCAGCTCACCATGCGTACCTTCCATCTGGGCGGCGTGGCGAGTTCCAAGGTCGTGGATCAGTCGTCGCTGGAGTCGAACTTCGACGGCATTGTGAAGATCAAGCAGCGCAATGTCGTTGAGGATTCGCAAGGCCGCCACATGGTCATGGGCCGCAACACGGCGATCGTGGTCGTCGACGAGGATGGCACGGAGCGCGCCGTCCATCGGGTACCTTACGGAACGCATCTGCGGGTCGATGAGGGTGCCCGTGTCAAGCGCGGCGATCGTCTCGCCGAGTGGGACCCCTATACGCGCCCCGTGCTGACCGAGATCGAGGGCATCGTCGAGTTCGAGGACCTGGTCGAAGGCGTGTCGGTCTCCGAGCAACGCGACGAGTCGACCGGCATCACTAACAGCGTGATCATCGACTGGCGCGCTTCGCCGCGCGGCGCCGATCTCAGGCCGGCCATGGTGATCAAGGACAAGAAGGGCAATATCGGCAAGCTGTCGCGGGGCGGCGAGGCGCGTTATCTGCTTCCCGTGAACGCGGTCCTGTCGGTCGAGCCGGGCAATGAGGTGAGCGCCGGCGACGTGCTGGCCCGTATCCCCATGGAGAGCGCCAAGACCCGCGACATCACGGGCGGTCTGCCGCGCGTGGCCGAGCTGTTCGAGGCGCGGCGTCCTAAGGATCACGCCATCATCGCCGAGATTTCGGGCGTGGTGACGCTTGGCCGCGACTACAAGAACAAGCGGCGCATCACCATCACGCCGGACGAGGAGGGCCAGGAGCCGGTGGAGTTCCTTATCCCCAAGGGCCGGCATCTGACCGTGCAGGAGGGCGACCGTATCGAGAAGGGCGAGTACCTGCTCGACGGGCATCCCGCGCCGCACGACATCCTGGCCATCAAGGGCGTGGAGGAGCTTGCCAACTACCTGGTCAACGAGATCCAGGAGGTCTACCGGCTGCAGGGCGTGACCATCAACGATAAGCATATCGAGGTGATTGTCCGGCAGATGCTCCAGAAGACCGAAGTGGGCGATCCGGGCGACACCGAGTTCCTCAAGGCCGAGCAGGTCGACCGCATCGACTTCGATGATGCCAATGCGGCGACGCTGGCCAATGGCGGCAGGCCCGCCACGGGCCAGCCGGTGCTGCTCGGCATCACCAAGGCGAGTCTGCAGACGAAGTCCTTCATCTCTGCGGCTTCGTTCCAGGAGACCACAAGGGTGCTCACCGATGCCGCTGTGAACGGCAAGTCGGATGCCCTGGAGGGCCTGAAGGAGAATGTCATCGTCGGCCGGCTGGTCCCGGCCGGGACGGGCAGCATGCTCACTAGGCTCAACAAAATCGCCACCCATCGCGACGAGCTGATTCTTGAGGAGCGGCAGCGCGCCGCTGACGAGGCGCTCGACCACGAGGAGGCTGCGAAGGCTGAGAAGGCTGAGAAGGCCGAGGCTGAGAAGGCCGAGGCCGAGGGGGCCGAGGAGGCCGGAGAGGGCGCCTCAGCCTAGGGTGTTTCGGACGACATCAGGGGCCGGGCCGCCCGTCAGACCCAAATCTGGCGCTTGGCCCCTGAAATCCGGCACTTCTACCCTTGACGATATAAGAATCCGCCTGATAAAACGCGCCAACTCTCTCGGCAGGCGGTAGCCCAACATTTTGGTTGCCTACGGGCGCGGGTTAGACGCTGCTGGACTAACCGGGATCAAATCGGGGTCAAGATCTTGGGGGTGAAACCCCTCCAAGATCCTCTGTATTGAGGCGCTGAAGGACGCGGGGGTCACCTCGCACACTTCGGCTCTAGTGATGTGGGCATTTGCCCACCAAGGATGATTGGACGTAAGGGCTCACATGCCGACGATTCAGCAATTGATCCGCAAGCCGCGCAAGCAGCCGGTAAAGCGGAACAAAGTTCCCGCGATGCAGGCCTGTCCGCAGAAGCGGGGGGTTTGTACGCGCGTCTACACGACGACCCCGAAGAAGCCGAACTCGGCGCTTCGTAAAGTTGCTCGCGTGCGGCTGACCAATCAGCTTGAGGTGACGAGCTACATCCCCGGTGAGGGTCACAACCTCCAAGAGCACTCGGTGGTGATGATCAGGGGCGGCCGCGTCAAGGACCTTCCTGGTGTGCGCTACCACATCATCCGCGGCGTGCTCGACACCCAAGGCGTCAGCGCCCGCCGGCAACGGCGTTCGAAATATGGAGCCAAGCGGCCCAAATAGTTGGGCCGCTTTCGCGTCTTAAGAAAACGGATCAGACGATATGTCGAGGCGGCACAAAGCGGATAAGCGCGAGATCATTCCCGATCCTAAGTTCGGGGACATGGTGCTCACGAAGTTCATGAACAGCATCATGAAGGAAGGCAAGAAGTCCGCCGCCGAGCGGATCGTCTATGGCGCGCTCGACCAGATGGAGAGCAAGGTCAAGCAGAATCCGATCGAGCTGTTCCACGAGGCGCTGCGCAATGTGATGCCGGCGCTCGAGGTTCGTTCCCGCCGCGTCGGCGGCGCCACCTATCAGGTTCCGGTGGAGGTCAGGGTCGATCGCCGTCAGGCGCTTGCCATCCGTTGGATCATCTCCGCGGCGCGCGGGCGCAACGAGAACACCATGGTTGAGCGGCTCTCGGGCGAACTGCTCGACGCCGTCAATAACCGCGGGACCGCGGTGAAGAAGCGTGAGGATACACACCGGATGGCGGAGGCCAACCGGGCCTTCTCGCACTACCGCTGGTAACTCCCTAAGGATTCTGAACGATGCCCCGCACGACCCCCCTCGAGGACTACCGCAATATCGGTATCATGGCGCATATCGACGCCGGCAAGACCACGACCACCGAGCGTGTCCTCTTCTACACGGGCAAGAGCCACAAGATCGGCGAGGTCCATGACGGCGCTGCCACCATGGACTGGATGGAGCAGGAGCAGGAGCGCGGCATCACGATCACGTCCGCCGCGACCACGGCCTTCTGGAAGGACAAGCGCGTCAACATCATCGACACGCCGGGTCACGTGGACTTCACCATCGAGGTCGAGCGGTCCTTGCGCGTGCTCGACGGCGCCGTCGCGCTGCTCGACGCCAACCAGGGGGTAGAGCCGCAGACCGAGACGGTGTGGCGCCAAGCCGACAAATACGGCGTGCCGCGGATGATCTTCGTCAACAAGATGGACAAGATCGGCGCCGACTTCTTTCTGTCGGTGCAGATGGTCAAGGATCGCCTCGGCGCCAATGTCATCGTGCTGCAGCTCCCGGTGGGCGCGGAGAACAATTTTCTGGGCATCATCGACCTCGTCCGCATGAAGGCGGTGATCTGGGACGATGAGTCCCTCGGCGCCGATTTCCACGACGAGGAGATCCCGGCCGAGCTTTTGGATCAGGCCAAGGAATATCGCGAGAAGCTCGTGGAGCAGGCGGTCGAGCTCGACGAGGACGTGATGGGCGCCTATCTCGAGGGCGTCGAGCCGGGCGAGGACATGATCAAGACGCTGATCCGCAAGGGCACCGTGCACAATGTGTTCGTGCCGATCCTGTGCGGCTCCGCCTTCAAGAACAAAGGCGTGCAGCCGATGCTCGACGCCGTCGTCGACTATCTGCCGTCGCCGCTCGATGTGCCGGCGATGAAAGGTATCGACTTCAAGACCGGCGAGGAGGCGACGCGCGCGCCGTCCGACGACGCGCCGCTCTCGATGCTGGCGTTCAAGATCATGAACGACCCGTTCGTGGGCTCGCTCACCTTCTGCCGGATCTACTCGGGCAAGGTGGAGACCGGCACGAACCTGCTCAACACGGTGAAGGACAAGAAGGAGCGCATCGGCCGCATGCTGTTGATGCACGCCAATCACCGCGAGGACATCAAGGAAGCCTTTACCGGCGACATCGTCGCCATTGCCGGCCTCAAGGATGTGACCACCGGCGACACGCTGTGTGACCCGAACAAGCCCGTGATTCTCGAGCGCATGGAGTTTCCGGAGCCGGTGATCGAGGTCGCCGTCGAGCCGAAGACCAAGAGCGACCAGGAGAAGCTCGGCGTCGCGTTGCATCGCCTCGCCCAAGAGGATCCGTCGTTCCGCGTGTCGGTCGACCACGAGTCGGGCCAGACCATCATCAAGGGAATGGGCGAGCTGCATCTCGACATCATCGTCGATCGCATGCGCCGCGAGTTCAATGTCGAGGCCAATGTCGGCGCGCCGCAGGTCGCCTATCGCGAGACTGTGTCGAAGCGGGTCGAGGTTGACTACACCCACAAGAAGCAGACCGGCGGCTCGGGCCAGTTCGCCCGCGTGAAGCTCACCATCGAGCCGAACGAGCAGGGCGCCGGTTATGAATTCGTGAACAAGGTCGTCGGCGGCAACGTGCCGAAGGAATATGTTCCGGGGGTTTCCAAGGGCGTCAAGAGTGTCATCGATGCCGGCGTGCTCGCGGGCTTCCCGATCCTCGACGTGAAGGTCACGCTGACGGACGGCGCCTATCACGATGTGGATTCGAGCGTCATGGCGTTCGAGATCGCATCCCGCGCGGCATTTCGCGAGGGCGCGCTGAAGGCTGCGCCGAAGTTGCTCGAGCCGATGATGAAGGTCGAGGTGGTGACGCCGGAAGACTATGTCGGCGGCATAATTGGCGATCTCACGAGCCGCCGCGGGCAGGTGCGGGGCCAGGAGAGCCGCGGCAACGCCGCGGTGATCAACGCCATGGTGCCGCTGGCCAACATGTTCGGCTACGTCAACACGCTGCGCTCGATGAGCCAGGGCCGGGCCCAGTTCACGATGCAGTTCGATCATTACTCGCAGGTGCCCCAGGCAGTTGCGGAAGAAGTACAGGCTAAGTTTGCCTAGCGCGCACGCGTTGGGTGCATGGATAGTTTTTGGTGAGAAGGATGGAGAGCCAACATGGCTAAGGCAAAATTCGAGCGGAACAAGCCGCATTGCAACATCGGGACCATCGGTCATGTCGATCACGGCAAGACAACGCTGACCGCCGCGATCACCAAGATTTTGGCCGAGACCGGCGGCGCGACGTTCACCGCCTATGACCAGATCGACAAGGCGCCGGAAGAGAAAGCGCGCGGTATCACGATCTCGACCGCGCACGTCGAGTATGAGACCGCCAATCGGCATTACGCTCACGTCGACTGTCCCGGCCATGCGGACTACGTGAAGAACATGATCACGGGCGCGGCGCAGATGGACGGCGCCATCCTCGTGGTTTCGGCCGCGGATGGCCCGATGCCGCAGACCCGCGAGCACATCCTGCTCGCGCGCCAGGTCGGCGTGCCGGCTCTCGTGGTCTACATGAACAAGGTCGACCAGGTGGACGATCCGGAGCTGTTGGACCTCGTCGAGCTCGAGGTGCGTGAGCTTCTGTCGAAATACGAGTTCCCCGGCGACGAGATTCCGATCGTCAAGGGCTCGGCTCTGGCGGCTCTGGAAGGCAAGGATGACGAGATCGGCTCGAAGTCGATCCTGGCGCTGATGGAAGCCGTGGACGCCTATATTCCGCAGCCCGATCGTCCCAAGGACAAGCCGTTCCTGATGCCGATCGAGGACGTGTTCTCGATCTCGGGACGCGGCACCGTGGTCACCGGCCGCATCGAGCGTGGCGTGGTCAAGGTCGGTGAGGAAGTCGAGATCGTCGGCGTCAAGCCGACGAGCAAATGCGTCGTGACCGGCGTTGAGATGTTTCGCAAGCTGCTCGATCAGGGCGAGGCGGGCGACAATGTCGGCTGCTTGCTCCGCGGTATCGATCGGGAGGGCGTGGAGCGCGGCCAGGTCCTGGCCAAGCCGGGTTCGATCACGCCGCATACCAAGTTCAAGGCCGAGGCCTATATCCTCACCAAGGAGGAGGGCGGCCGTCATACGCCGTTCTTCGGCAACTATCGTCCGCAGTTCTACTTCCGCACGACCGACGTGACCGGCGTCGTGCAGCTGCCGGAAGGCACCGAGATGGTGATGCCGGGCGACAACATTGCCATGGAAGTGACGCTGATCGTGCCGATCGCCATGGAAGAGAAGCTTCGTTTCGCCATTCGCGAAGGTGGCCGCACCGTCGGCGCCGGCGTGGTGGCGTCGATCATCGAGTAACGAAAGACCCAGGAGCGCGTCGCTAGGCGGCGCGCTCCTTAATTTGAGGCCGTCGAGATGCAAAGCCAGAACATAAGAATTAGGCTGAAAGCCTTTGACCATCGCATTCTCGATGCGTCGACCAAGGAAATCGTCAACACGGCCAAACGCACGGGTGCGGAGGTGCGCGGGCCTATTCCGCTGCCGACCCGCATCGAGAAGTTCACCGTGAACCGCGGCCCGCATATCGACAAGAAGAGCCGCGAGCAGTTTGAAATACGGACCCACAAGCGGCTGCTCGACATTGTCGATCCCACGCCGCAGACGGTCGACGCGCTGATGAAGCTCGATCTCGCCGCCGGCGTTGACGTCGAGATCAAGCTCTAAGACAGCGCAGGACGAGGCAAGGAACAAGTTCGATGCGATCAGGTGTCATCGCGCAAAAGGTCGGCATGACCAGGATCTTCACCGATGCCGGGGAGCACATTCCCGTCACGGTGTTGCGTCTTGAGAATTGCCAGGTCGTCGGTCAGCGCACCGCCGAGAAGAACGGCTATACGGCCGTGCAACTCGGTGCGGGCCGGCCCAAGGTGAAGCGTTTGACCCGCGCCGAGCGCGGCAGTTTTGCCGTGGCCAACGTGGAGCCGAAGCGGAAAGTCGCGGAGTTTCGCGTGAGCCCGGAGAACCTGATCGACGTGGGCGCGGAGATCACCGCCGACCATTTCGTCGAGGGGCAGTTTGTGGACGTTTCCGGCACGTCGATCGGTAAGGGTTTCGCCGGCGTCATGAAGCGTCACGGTTTTAGCGGCTTGCGGGCCAGTCACGGCGTGTCCATCAAGCATCGCAGCGGGGGCTCGACCGGCAACAGCCAGGACCCCGGCAAGGTGTTCAAGGGCAAGAAGATGGCCGGCCATATGGGCGATGTCCGCGTTACCACGCAGAACCTGCGGGTGGTGAAGACGGACCCGGAGCGCGGCCTGATCATGATCCGCGGCGCGGTGCCGGGCTCAAAGGGCGGCTGGGTGTTGTTGAGCGATGCCGTGAAGCGCGCATTGCCCGACGCGGCGCCAAAGCCCGGCGCGTTCCGCAAGGGTGCGGGCGAAGACACGAAGCCAGCAACGCAGGCTCGGCCGGAAGCGGCCGACATAGCCGCTGCCGAGGCGCAAAGCGCCGAGACGCAGAGCGCCGAGCCGGCAGAGGGCGGGGATAAAGAGTGATGAAGGCGGACGTAACAACGCTCGACGCCAAAAAGGCGGGCACGGTGGATCTGTCGGACGAAGTGTTCGGCCTTGAGCCTCGCGCCGACCTGCTCCATCGCATGGTGCGCTATCAGCTCGCCAAGCGCCGGGGTGGCACGGTTTCGGTCCAGGACCGCTCGGAGGTCAACGCGACCACTGCTAAGATGTATCGGCAGAAGGGGACCGGCCGCGCGCGTCACGGCAGCAAGAAGGCGCCGATTTTCCGCGGCGGCGGCAAGGCGTTCGGGCCAAAGCCGCGCAGCCATGCCATCGATCTGCCGAAGAAGGTGAGGGCATTGGCGCTGAAGCATGCGCTGTCGTCCAAGGTGAAGACTGACATGCTCGTCGTGCTCGACAATTGCGAGCTCAAAGAGGGCAAGACCAAAGAGCTTAAGTCGCGCTTCGCCAAACTTGGCTTTGTCTCGGCTCTGATCATCGACGGCGCGGCGGTTCATGACGGCTTCGCGCGGGCGGCACGCAATCTTCCGCGTGTCGATGTGCTGCCGGTGCAGGGCATCAATGTGTACGACATTCTACGGCACGATAAGCTCGTGCTGACAAAGGCCGCGCTCGAGGCGCTGGAGGCACGGTTCAAATGAGCTCGCTTGCTGCATATGACGTGATCCTCTCGCCGGTCATCACCGAGAAATCGAGTGCGGTGTCGGAGGCGAACCAGGTGGTGTTCAAGGTACGCCGCGACGCGACCAAGCCCGAGATCAAGAAGGCGATCGAGACGCTGTTCGGCGTCAAGGTGCTGGCGGTGAATACGCTGATCCGCAAGGGCAAGACCAAGCGTTTCCGCGGGATCAAGGGGCGCCAGAAGGACGTGAAGAAAGCGATCGTCAAGCTTGCCGAAGGCGACAAGATCGACGTGACGACGAGGATTTGACGAGATGGCGCTGAAAAAATTCAAACCGACGACGCCGAGCCAGCGGTCGCTGGTGCTCGTCGACCGCAGTCATCTGTGGAAGGGCAAGCCGGTCAAGGCGCTCACCGAAGGCTTGAGCAAGTCCGGCGGACGCAACAACACGGGCCGCGTGTCGGTGTGGCATCGCGGTGGTGGGCACAAGCGCACCTACCGCATGGTGGACTTCAAGCGCCGCAAGTTCGGCGTGCCGGCGACCGTGGAGCGGCTGGAATACGATCCGAACCGGACGGCGTTCATCGCCCTTATCAAGTATGAGGACGGCGAGCTGTCCTACATCCTGGCGCCACAGCGGCTTGCCGCCGGCGACACGGTGATCTCCGACGAAAAGGCGGACGTGAAGCCTGGTAACGCCATGCCGCTCGCCAACATGCCCATCGGCACCATCGTCCACAATGTGGAGATGAAGACGGGCAAAGGCGGCCAGATCGCTCGCGCCGCGGGCGCCTATGTTCAACTCGTGGGCCGTGATGCGGGCTATGCGATCTTACGGCTCAATTCCGGCGAGACGCGTATGGTCCAGGCGGACTGCATGGCGACGGTCGGCGCGGTCTCTAATCCTGACAATTCCAACGTGTCGTTCGGCAAGGCCGGCCGCATGCGGTGGAAGGGGCGGAAGCCCGTGGTTCGCGGTGTGGCCATGAACCCGGTCGATCATCCGCATGGCGGTGGCGAGGGTCGTACGTCCGGCGGCCGGCATCCGGTGACGCCATGGGGCAAGTCGACCAAAGGCAAGAAGACGCGCTCGAACAAGGCCAGCGACAAGTTCATCCTGCGCAGCCGCCATCAGAAGAAGAAGGGGTAACGCAACGTGGCACGCTCGATTTGGAAAGGCCCGTTCGTCGACGGCTATCTCTTGAAGAAGGCGGAGAAGGCCCGCGGGTCAGGCTCCAACGCCATCATCAAGATGTGGTCGCGCCGTTCGACCATCCTGCCGCAGTTCGTTGGGATCACCTTCGGCGTTCATAACGGCCAGAAACACATTCCCGTCCTCGTGACCGAGGACATGGTGGGGCACAAGTTTGGCGAGTTTTCGCCGACGCGGACGTTCCACGGCCATGTCGCGGACCGCAAGGCGAAGAGGACGAAGTAATGAGCAAGCCGCAACGCGAGCGCACGCTCAAAGACAGCGAGGCGAAGGCCGTGACCCGGAACATTCGCGTGAGCCCGCAGAAGCTCAACCTGCTTGCCCAGCTGATCCGGGGCAAGAAGGTCGATCGCGCGCTCGCCGATCTGACTTTTTCGCGTAAGCGCGTCGCCAAGGACGTGAAGAAGACGCTGGAGTCGGCCATTGCCAACGCCGAGAACAATCACGACCTCGATGTCGACGCGCTGGTCGTCGCCGAGGCCTATGTGGGCAAGAACATGGTCTTGAAGCGGCTTCGCCCGCGAGCGCGCGGCCGGGCCTCTCGCATCGATAAGCCATTCGCGCAGATGACAGTGGTCGTGCGCCAAGTCGAGGAGTCTGCTTGATGGGACAGAAGGTCAATCCGATCGGGCTTAGGCTCGGCGTCAACCGCACTTGGGATTCGCGCTGGTTCGCCAGCGGAGCTGAGTACGCGCAGCTGCTGCATGAAGACTTGAAGATGCGTGAGCACATTCTTACCTCGCGCAAGCAGGCGGGTATCTCCAAGGTGGTCATCGAGCGTCCGCACAAGAAGTGCCGGGTGACGGTGTATACCGCGCGTCCCGGCATTCTCATCGGTAAGAAGGGCGCGGACATCGAGAAGCTTCGCCGCGAGCTGGCGAGTAGGACGGACTCCGACGTGCACCTGAACATCGTCGAGGTGCGCAAGCCTGAGGTTGACGCCACCCTGGTGGCGGAAGGCATCGCCCAGCAGCTGGAGCGCCGGGTGGCATTCCGCCGCGCCATGAAGCGCGCCGTGCAGTCGGCCATGCGCATGGGCGCGCTCGGCATCCGCATCAATTGCGCGGGCCGGCTTGGCGGCTCGGAGATCGCACGCATGGAGTGGTACCGCGAAGGCCGCGTACCGTTGCATACGCTGCGCGCAAATATCGACTACGGTACCGCGCTGGGACGCACGGCCTACGGAATCATCGGCATCAAGGTTTGGATTTTCAAGGGCGAGATCATGGAGCACGATCCCATGGGCCAGGAGAATAAAGCCCTTGAGGCGCAAGAAGGCGGCCGTTCGACCGGACGCCGTGAACCCGCTCAGGCGCAACGCTAAGGGCGAGGGCAAGGCTTAAGTTATGCTGCAACCGAAACGAACAAAGTTCCGAAAAGCCCACAAGGGCCGGATCAAGGGCGCTGCCAAAGGCGCGACCGACCTCGCGTTCGGCACGTTTGGGCTGAAGGCCCAGGCGCCGGCCCGCATCACCGCGCGGCAGATCGAGGCGGCGCGGCGCGCCATGACCCGCCAGATGAAGCGCGCGGGGCGCGTGTGGATCAGGCTGTTCCCGGATGTGCCGGTGTCGAAGAAGCCGACCGAGGTGCGCATGGGTAAGGGCAAAGGCACGCCGGAGTTTTGGGTGGCGAGGGTTAAGCCCGGCCGCATCATGTTCGAGATTGACGGCGTGGGCGAGACGGTCGCTCGCGAGGCGCTGCGGCTTGCTGCCGCCAAGCTGCCGATTAAGACGCGCGTCGTCGCGCGCATCGAGGGCTAGGCGATGAAGGGAAGCCAAGTGCGCGATTTGACGGTCGATCAGCTCGACGACGAGTTGGTCAAGCTGAAGAAAGAGCAGTTCAACCTGCGTTTCCAGGCGGCTTCCGGCCAGCTTGAGAACACGGCGCGGGTGAGACAGATCAGGCGCGATATTGCGCGCATCAAGACGGTGGCGCGCCAGAAGAGCGCTGCGGCGAAGGCATAAGGGTCACAACGATGCCGAAACGAATTCTGCTTGGGGTCGTGGTCAGCGACAAGAACGACAAGACCGTGGTGGTCAAGGTCGAGCGCCGCTTCACGCATCCCCTATTCAAGAAGACGGTACGCCGGTCCAAAAACTATCACGCCCACGACGAGAAGAACGAGTTCAAGGTGGGCGAGAAGGTGAGGATCGAGGAGTGCGCGCCGATCTCCCGGCAGAAACGATGGACGGTGCTGCCGCGTGAACAGGCGGCGGTTTAGGAAATTTTATGTGCTGGCCCAAAGTCGGGCCTGAGCAAGGGCGGATGCCATGATTCAGATGCAGACCAATCTCGATGTTGCCGACAACTCCGGTGCAAAGCGCGTGCAATGCATCAAGGTGCTCGGCGGCTCGAAGCGGAAATATGCTTCGATCGGCGATACCATCGTGGTCAGCGTCAAGGAGGCGATCCCGCGCGGCCGCGTCAAAAAGGGCCAGGTGATGAAGGCCGTGATCGTGCGTACCGCTTCCGGCGTGCGCCGTCCGGACGGCTCGCTCATTCGCTTCGACCGCAACGCGGCGGTGCTGGTCAATCCGCAAGGCGAGCCGGTCGGCACGCGTATTTTCGGCCCGGTTACGCGTGAGCTGAGAGCGAAGAAGCACATGAAGATAGTGTCGCTCGCGCCGGAGGTGCTCTAGATGCCCAAGCTGAAGATCAAGAAGGGCGACCACGTCGTGGTCCTCACCGGCAAGGATAAGGGCAAGCATGGCGAGGTGCTGAAGATGCTGCCGGCGGAGAACCGCGCCATCGTCAAGGGCGTGTCCATGGTGCGCCGCCATCAGCGTCAGTCGGCGTCGCAGGAAGGCGGCATCATCACCAAGGAAGCGCCGGTCCATGTTTCCAACATCGCGCTTGAGGATCCCAAGGACGGGAAGCCAACGCGCGTCGGCTACAAATTTCTAAAGGACGGGCGCAAGGTTCGTTTTGCCAGGCGTTCGGGCGAGGTCATCGATGCCTGAGCAGGCTTACATTCCCCGGCTTAAGACGCACTACCAGGACGTCATCAAAGGCGATCTCACCAAGGAGTTCGGCTACCAGAACGTCATGCAGGTGCCGCGCCTCGACAAGGTGGTGCTCAATATGGGCGTCGGTGAAGGTGTCGCCGATTCCAAGAAGGTGACGGCCGCCGCCGCCCACCTCGGGCTGATTGCCGGCCAGAGGCCGGTCATCACCAAGGCGCGGAAATCCGTCGCCACCTTCAAGCTGCGCGAGGGCATGCCGATCGGCGCCAAGGTGACGCTACGTAAGGACCGCATGTACGAGTTCATCGACCGGCTGGTGAATATTGCGCTGCCGCGGGTTCGGGACTTCCGTGGGCTGAATCCGAAAAGCTTCGACGGAAGAGGCAATTACTCGATGGGGCTGAAAGAGCACCTCATCTTCCCCGAGATCGATTACGACAAGGTGGAAGACGTGCTCGGCATGGACATCATCGTCTGCACCACGGCGCACAGCGACGATGAGGCACGGGCCTTGTTGAAGGCTTTGAACTTTCCGTTCCGCAGCGAAGGCAAGTGATTGCCCGAGCGGCGACAGGAGGACTGAATGGCTAAGACGAGCATGATCGAGCGGAACAAGAAGCGGCAACGCCTCGCCAAGAAGTTCAACTTCCGGCGGACGCGGCTGAAAGAGCTCGCCACCGACCGCTCACTGCCGGCCGAGGATCGCTTTGCGGCGAGGCTGAAGCTCGCCGAGCTGCCGCGCAATTCCTCGCCGACACGTATTCGCAACCGTTGCGACCTGTCCGGACGCCCCCGCGGTTATTACCGCAAGCTTCGTATGTCGCGCATTGCCTTGCGCGATCTTGGAAGCAATGGGCTGATCCCCGGCCTGGTCAAGTCGAGCTGGTAAGGACGATCGATGAGCATAAACGATCCTCTAGGCGACATGCTGACCCGTATCCGCAATGCGCAGATGCGGCATAAAGCTAAGGTCACGACGCCTGCCTCCAAATTGCGCGAGCACGTTCTCGACGTGTTGGCGGAGGAAGGCTATATCCGTGGCTACGCGCGTGTCGAATATAACGGTGGCAAGTCCGAGTTCGAAATCGAGCTCAAGTATTTCGACGGCGAGCCGGTCATCAAGAACATCAAGCGGATATCGACGCCTGGCCGGCGCGTGTATTCCTCGGTGAAGGACCTGCCGACGGTCGCCAACGGCCTCGGCGTTGCCATACTCTCGACGCCGAAGGGCGTCATGTCGGATTCCCGCGCACGCAACGAGAATGTCGGTGGCGAGATTCTCTGTAACGTGTTCTAGCGGAGTCTATTGAAGCGAAGGTTGATCAATGTCGCGCATCGGCAAGAGACCAGTGGCAATACCCGGCGGCGTCACCGCCGTGGTTGATGGCCAAGAGATCAAGGTGAAGGGCCCTAAGGGCGAGCTCAAGCACGTGCTCGTCGAGCAGGTCCTCGCCAAGGCGGACAAGGACAGCATCGAGGTCACGATGCGCGAGGACACCAAGGACGCACGTGCCATGTGGGGTATGTCGCGTACGCTGGTGGCCAACCTCGTCACCGGCGTGACCGAAGGCTTCACCAAGAAGCTCGAGATCACCGGTGTCGGCTATCGCGCCGCGGTGCAGGGGTCCAACCTGCAATTGCAGCTCGGTTACAGCCACGACGTCGCCTATCCGATTCCGCAAGGCATCGAGGTGAAGTGCCTGAAGCCGACGGAGATCGAGATCAGCGGCATCGACAAGCAGAAGGTGGGTCAGGTCGCGGCGGAGATCAGGCGGTTCAGGCCGCCGGAGCCCTATAAGGGCAAGGGCGTACGGTACGCGGGCGAGTATATCCTCCGCAAGGAAGGCAAGAAGAAGTAGCGGGATTAGAAGATGAGCGCGATGAACGAAACCTTTGTACGGCGCTCGCGCCGGGTTCGCCACACGTTGAAGCGGGTGGCCAACGGACGTGCGCGGCTGTCTGTGTTCCGCTCCTCCAAGCATATTTATGCTCAGGTGATCGATGACCGTGGCGGAAAGACCGTGGCGGCTGCTTCGAGCCTCGACAAGGATCTGAAGGGAGCGTTGCCCAAGGGCAGCGATCTGGCGGCGGCGATTGCGGTGGGCAAGCTCGTCGCTGAGCGGGCGGTCAAGGCCGGCGTTAAGGACGTGGTGTTCGACCGCGGCGGCTATATCTATCATGGGCGCGTTAAGGCGCTGGCAGACGCGGCCCGCGAGGCCGGTCTGAACTTCTAGAGTTTTGAAGGAAAGGGTCTGACACGTGGCACGAGGTCCCCAATCACGCGGTTCGCACGGCAGAGACCGGGACGATCGCGACAGCGAGTTTGTCGACAAGCTGGTGCACATCAACCGCGTGGCCAAGGTGGTCAAGGGCGGTCGGCGCTTCGGCTTTGCCGCGCTCGTCGTGGTGGGCGATCAGAAGGGCCGGGTCGGGTTCGGCCATGGCAAGGCACGCGAGGTGCCCGAGGCCATTCGCAAGGCGACGGAAGCGGCCAAGCGCGGTCTGATCAAAGTGCCGCTGCGCGAGGGCCGTACGCTGCATCATGACGTCAGAGGTCAGCACGGCGCGGGCAAGGTGATCCTGCGGGCGGCGCCTCCCGGTACCGGCATTATCGCCGGCGGTCCGATGCGCGCGGTGTTCGAGACGCTCGGCATCCAGGACGTGGTGGCGAAGTCGCTCGGCAGCTCCAATCCTTACAACATGGTGCGGGCGACGTTCGATGCGCTGCGCCATGAAGACAGCCCGCGGGGCGTGGCCGCCCGGCGCGGCAAGAAGGTCAGCGACATCGTGTCCCGCCGCCGGGATCAGGCAGGCGAGGGCGCCGAGGCTCAGGCCTAAGCCCGAAGAACAAGGTTGAAGAGAGATGGCCGACAACAGAAAGACGATCGTCGTGGAGCAGATTGGTAGCCCGATCCGGCGTCCAGGCGTGCAGCGCGCGACCCTGATTGGGCTCGGCCTGAACAAGATGCACAAGCGGCGGACGCTGGTCGACAGTCCCCAGGTGCGCGGCATGGTCGCCAAGATCGCCCACCTGGTGCGCATTGTCGAGGACGAGGCCGGAGCCTAAGGAACGAATATTATGCGACTGAATGAGATCAGGGATCTGCCGGGCGCGACCAAGGCCAGGAAACGGGTCGGCCGCGGCCCCGGTTCGGGCCTCGGCAAGACATCCGGCCACGGCGTGAAGGGCCAGAAGGCGCGCTCCGGCGTGGCCATCAAGGGCTTCGAGGGTGGTCAGATGCCGCTCCATCGGCGCTTGCCGAAGCGTGGCTTCAACAACATCTTCGCCAAGGACCTGAACGAGGTGAATGTCGGACGCGTGCAGACCGCGATCGACGCCAAGAAGCTTGACGGGAAAAATCCGATCACGGTCTCGGCGTTGCTTGCCGCCGGTATCATCCGGCGGGTGCGCGACGGTGTGCGCCTGCTCGGCAGCGGCGAGATCAAGACGAAGCTGGATTTCGAGGTGACGGGCGCATCGAGCGGCGCGGTCAAGGCCGTCATGGCTGCCGGTGGCACCGTGACGCTCACGCCGATGCCGCAGCGGGCGCCCAAGCCCGAGGGCGAAGGCAAGCCCAAGAAGGCGAAAAAGGCCAGGCCGGCAAAATCCGCATCGACGAAGGACGCGCCGAAGACGGCCGCGCCAAAGAAAGCCGCGGGGGCGCCGGCGAAGAAGGCCGAGGCTAAGACGCCTCGCGCCAAGAAGGACAAGTCCGAGTGAGGTGAGGCGGCCCGTTTCGCGGCCGCCTGATCGTCTCGGAGAAGGGTAGAGCGCCTATGGTTTCCGCCGCAGAACAGCTCGTCTCCAATTTGAACTTCGCGGCTTTTGCTAAGGCCGACGAGCTCAAGAAGCGCATCTGGTTCACCCTGGGCGCGCTCATCGTCTATCGCCTCGGCACCTATATCCCGATCCCGGGTATCAACCCGGAGGCGCTCGCCGACGTGTTCCGGCAGCAGCAGTCCGGCATTCTCGGCATGTTCAACATGTTCTCGGGTGGTGCGGTCGGGCGCATGGCGATCTTTGCGCTCAATATCATGCCGTATATCTCGGCGTCGATCATCATCCAGCTGCTCACCACCGTCTCCCCGCATCTTGAGCAACTCAAGAAGGAAGGCGAGCAGGGGCGGCGGCAGATCAACCAGTACACGCGCTACGGCACGGTGCTCCTGGCGGCGCTTCAGGGCTATGGCATTGCCGTCGGGCTTGAAGGCGCCGGTAACGTCGTGACCGATCCGGGCTGGTTCTTCCGCATCACCACCGTCATCACGCTGGTCGGCGGCACCGTGTTCCTGATGTGGCTCGGCGAGCAGATCACGGCGCGCGGCGTCGGCAACGGCATCTCGCTCATCATCTTCGCCGGCATCGTCGCCCAGCTGCCGCATGCCCTGGTCGGCACGCTCGAGCTTGGCCGCCAAGGTGCCCTGTCGGTGGGGCTTATCATCGGGTTGTTCGTGATGGCGATGGGCGTGATCGCCGTCATCGTGTTCATGGAGCGGGCCCAGCGGCGGCTGTTGGTGCAATATCCAAAGCGACAAGTGGGCAACAAGATGTTTCAGGGCGATGCCTCGCATCTGCCGCTGAAGCTCAACAGCGCCGGCGTGATTCCGCCGATCTTCGCCTCGTCGCTGCTGCTTCTGCCGATCACGGCGGCCAATTTTTCCGCGGGCCAGGGACCGGATTGGCTGAACACGATCACGGCCCTGCTCGGCCGCGGCCAGCCGCTGCACATCTTTATCTATGTGGCGCTGATCATTTTCTTCGCGTTCTTCTACACCGCGGTGGTGTTCAATCCGAAGGACACGGCCGAGAATCTGAAGAAGTATGGCGGCTTTTTGCCCGGCATCCGGCCCGGCGAGCGCACGGCCGAGTATATCGACTACGTGCTTACGCGGATCACCGTGGTTGGCGCCATGTACCTGGCGGCGGTGTGCGTGCTGCCGGAGATCCTCATCTCCTATGCGGGCGTGCCGTTCTATTTCGGTGGCACCTCGCTCCTCATCGTGGTCAGCGTCACCATGGACACGGTGGCTCAGATCCAGAGCCATCTGCTGGCCCACCAATATGAGGGGCTGATCAAGCGGGCCAAGCTTAGAGGAGCGCGGCGGCGATGAACCTCGTCCTGCTCGGCCCTCCAGGCGCGGGTAAGGGCACCCAGGCGAAGCGGCTGGAGGAGCGGCACGCTCTTGTTCAGCTGTCGACGGGAGACATGTTGCGGAAAGCCGTTGCCGATGGGACCGAGCTCGGGCGCAAGGCTGGCGACATCATGGAGAAGGGCGATCTCGTGCCCGATGAGATCGTCATTGGACTGATCGCCGAGCGCGTGGATGCGGGCAACGGCGGCAATGGCTTCATCCTCGACGGGTTCCCGCGCACCATCGGCCAGGCCGAGGCGCTGGACAGCCTGCTCAAGGATCGGGGCAAGGAGGTCGATCGGGTCGTCGTCATCGGTGTGGATGACGAGGCGCTGGTCGAGCGGATTACCGGGCGGTTTGCGTGCGCGCGCTGTGGCGAGGGCTATCACGACCTCTACAAGCAGCCGAAGATCGAAGGCGTGTGCGATGCCTGCGGCAGCACCCAGTTCACCCGCCGGCGAGACGACACGGAAGAGGTGGTTAGGGCCCGGCTTAAGGCTTATCACGCTCAAACCGAGCCCCTGATCGGCTATTACCAGGCCCAGGGGAAGGTCAGAGCGGTCGACGGTATGGCTGACATTCAGTCGGTCCAGAAGGAGATAGACGAGGCGCTGGAAGGGGCTTGAGGCTTGACTCGGAGGCCTGGCGAATACCGCCAGTTGACCTTGTCAAGCGGAATCGCTACATAACGGCGTCACATTGCTTGACGGACTGGACCGGTCCCGGGGGTAGAGCCTTGTCCGCGGACGGTCTAGTCGTGTTTCAATAGGGTAATTCAGCTTTAATTTCAGCACGTTACCGCGTGCGCGCGCGAGGAGACGACTACGTGGCCCGAATTGCAGGCGTAAATATCCCGACCAACAAACGAGTCGAGGTGGCGCTCACCTACATCCACGGCATCGGCGATACCTATGCCAAGCAGATCTGCGCCAAAATCTCAATTCCGTCGGAGCGGCGGGTGAACCAGTTGAGCGAGTCCGAGGTGATCCAGATCCGTGAGGTCATCGACCGGGACTATATGGTCGAAGGCGACCTCAGGCGCGATGTTGCCATGAATATCAAGCGGTTGATGGACCTCGGCTGCTACCGTGGTTTACGTCACCGCCGTGGACTTCCGGTGCACGGTCAGCGCACGCATACCAACGCGCGCACCCGTAAGGGCCCGGCGAAAGCGATCGCCGGCAAGAAGAAGTAAATAGCTCAACGCGCGGCCAGGCTCTTTCTTTAGGGCTTGCGCCGGCGTCAATCTGTAATTGCGGGAATAGAGCATGGCCACCAAGGACAAGACGCGGGTTCGTCGCCGCGAAAAAAAGAACATCACTTCGGGCGTCGCCCATGTGCAGGCGAGCTTCAACAACACGATGATCACCATCACCGACGCGCAAGGGAACACAATCTCTTGGTCGTCGGCTGGGACCATGGGCTTCAAGGGCTCACGCAAGTCGACGCCTTACGCAGCGCAGGTCGCGGCGGAGGATGCCGGCAAGAAGGCGGCGGAGCACGGGATGAAGAACCTCGAGATCGAGGTTCGGGGCCCCGGGTCGGGTCGCGAGTCGGCGCTTCGGGCGCTGCAGACCGCCGGCTTCAATATCACCTCGATCCGCGATGTGACGCCGATCCCACATAACGGCTGCCGGCCCCGCAAGCGCCGGCGCGTCTAAAGCAAGGCAAGGCGACATAAATGTTGCACGAGGACATTCGGACGCTGGGGCAGGCTGCTCCGCTCAACGATCAAGAAAGGGCTCCCCCGGTGCTGCAAAAGAACTGGCAAGATCTCATCAAGCCCACCAAACTTAACGTCATTCCGGGCCGCGACCCGGGGCGCTTTGCCACGGTGGCCGCCGAGCCGCTCGAGCGCGGCTTCGGGCTGACGCTGGGCAACGCGCTTCGCCGCGTGCTGCTGTCCTCACTCCAGGGCGCGGCTATCACCTCGGTGCATATCGACGGCGTGCTGCACGAGTTCTCGTCGATTCCCGGCGTGCGTGAGGACGTGACCAACATTGTCCTCAACATCAAGGAAATCGCGCTGAGCCAGCATTCCGAAGGCGTCAAGCGCATGGTGCTTCAGAAAGAGGGCCCGGGCGTGGCCACCGCCGGCGACATCCAAGCCGGCGCCGACATCGAAATTCTGAATCCCGAGCACGTGATCTGTACGCTCGACGAGGGCGCGACGATCCACATGGAGTTCACCACCTCCTCGGGCAAGGGCTATGTCCCGGCCGAGCGCAATCGTCCCGAAGATGCGCCGATCGGCTACATCCCGGTCGATTCCCTGTTCAGCCCGGTCCGCAAGGTGTCCTATCGCGTCGAGAACACCCGCGAGGGTCAGATCCTCGACTACGACAAGCTCACCATGGACATCGAGACCGACGGCTCGGTACGGCCCGAGGATACGATCGCGCTCGCGGCTCGCATTGTTCAGGACCAGCTGTCGGTGTTCGTCAACTTCGAGGAGCCGAAGAAGGAGCAGACCTACGAGCGGCAGCCCGAACTCGTGTTCAACGCCGCGCTGCTCAAGAAGGTGGACGAGCTCGAGCTTTCGGTGCGTTCGGCCAACTGCTTGAAAAACGACAACATCGTCTATATCGGCGATCTCATTCAAAAGACCGAGGCCGAGATGCTGCGGACTCCGAACTTCGGCCGCAAGTCGTTGAACGAGATCAAGGAAGTGCTGGCCTCCATGGGTCTGCATCTCGGCATGGAAGTGCCGGACTGGCCGCCGGAAAACATCGAAGAGCTGGCCAAGCGGTTCGAGGATCATTATTAGGCATTCGTGCGGCGCGGCTATTCCGCGCCGAAGAGGCACCCTGGGAGGGGGCTGTAAATGAGACATGGCAAAGCCGGGCGGAAGCTAAACCGCACCGCAACCCATCGCCGGGCGCTTTTCGCGGCGCTCGCCAATGCGCTCATCAAGCATGAGCAAATCGCCACGACGCTGCCTAAGGCGAAGGAACTTCGCCGTGTGGCGGATCGTCTGATCTCGCTCGCCAAGCGCGGCGATCTGCATGCGCGGCGCCAGGCCTTTGCCCGGATCCGCGACGAGGCCACGGTGTCGAAGTTGTTCGAGACGCTTGGACCGCGCTACGCGGCACGTCCGGGCGGCTATACGCGGGTGCTGAAGGCGGGTTTCCGCTATGGCGATTCCGCGCCGATGGCCGTGATCGAACTGGTGGACCGCGACGAGGGCGCCAAGGGCCTCGATTCTGGCCCGGTGCAGGATCACGGCGGTGAGGCCGACCAGGCCGCGGCATAGACGTACAGGCGGCGGCCTAGACGTAAGAGCGCGGACTTAAGAGCGCGCCGCTCTACCGAGTTTCATTCCATCAGGGACGATTTTGGCGCGCCGCCCTGGGCGGCGCGCCATCAATGACGGTCTACTCGTCGTCGTCGTCGTCATCATCATCGGACCGGTCGCGGCCCTTGGAGACCACGTTGCCCGCGGCGGCTTCTCTCGCGTCCCAGGCTGCGATCGAGGCCTTCTTGATGCCCTTGACGCCGTCGCCAAGGATCCCGGTGATGATCTTCTTGGCATCGGCATCGCTCGTGCCGTCGGCGGCATCGAAATCAGACTGCCAGTAAATGATCGTGCGATCCGGCTCATCGTCGAGTTCGACCCAAAGCTTTGACTTGTAGTTCTTGATGGGGAGGGGGCTCTCGACGATCTCATAGTTGTAGGACATGTCGTCCTTGTCGGTCAGCTTTTCCTTGATCTTGCCGCCGTCGCCCAGGGTCAGTAAACGGTAGGTGTCGCCGCCTTCGGTCATCTCTTCACACTCGGCGACGGCAGGGTGCCAATCCTTGATGCTGCAGAAGCCCTCTCCGGCGACAGCCCAGACCTCGTCGGGCAGGCCGGGAGCCTCGATCCGCTTTTTGACCGTGATGGCCCAGGCCGACGAACTCCAGATGATCGCGGCCAAGGCGATCATGGTCAGTTTGAAAATACGCATGCGCTTCTCTCCACTTTTTCACCGTTATAAGTTGGCAAGGATGCCGTCGGCCGGGCATCTTAGTAGAATCCTCAAGGGCGGCAAACCAACATTCCCCTTGAATCCGGCCGTAGAACCTCCAGTTTTGTCTGGGGGAGTGTCTCGAACCCCGAAGACCCGCGGACACTCTTCGCCTAGCAATCCTTAACAGGAACATCGGTGATACTTTTGGCACATTTGGCCTGGAAATTTGGCAGGGGCGCTCTTTTGGCCGCCACGATCCTGCTCGTGCCTGCGCTCGACGCAGGCGCCCAGGAGCGGGTCGTTCCCAAGAGCCAGGCCGCCGTCAAGCAGTCCTTCGCGCCGGTGGTGAAGCAGGCGGCGCCGACGGTGGTGAACGTCTATGTGCGCCACCGGGTGAAGCAGGCAGTGTCGCCGTTCGCCAACGACCCGTTCTTCCGCCGGTTCTTCGGCGAGCAGTTCGGCGTGCCCCGGGAGCGTATCCAGAACTCACTGGGCTCGGGCGTGCTTGTCAGCCCGGAAGGGGTGGTGGTCACCAATTATCATGTGATCCGGGGCAGCAGCGATTCCGAAGTCACGGTGGCGCTGGCCGATGGGCGCGAGTTTCCCGCCAAGCTCATCCTCAAGGACGAGCAGACCGACCTTGCGGTGCTGCGGCTCGAGGGCGACGGCACGACATTTCCCTCGATCAAATTCGCCAACTCCGACGGCCTCGAGGTGGGAGATCTCGTGCTCGCCATTGGCGATCCGTTCGGCGTCGGGCAGACGGTGACGAGCGGTATCGTCTCGGCGCTCGCGCGCACCAAGGTCGGCATCTCCGACTATCAGTTCTTCATTCAGACCGATGCCGCCATCAATCCCGGCAATTCCGGCGGCGCGCTCGTCGACATGGACGGCCAGCTGGTCGGCATCAATACGGCGATCTTCTCCAAGAGCGGCGGCTCGCACGGGATCGGATTCGCGATTCCTTCCAATATGGTGCGGCTCGTCGTTCAGTCGGCGCTCAAAGGCGGCAAGGTGCAGCGCCCATGGTTTGGCGCCTCGTTGCAACCGCTCACCGCCGACATCGCCGAGTCGCTGGGCCTGGATCGGCCCAAAGGCGCGCTGGTGACCAGCTTGCAGGATAAGGGGCCGGCCATGGGCGCAGGCCTTCAGGTGGGCGATGTGGTCGTCAGCATCGACGACAAGGCCGTTCAAGACCCGGAGGCCTTGCAGTACCGCTTCGTCACCAAAGGCGTCGGCGGCACGGTCGATCTCGGGGTGTTCCGCAAGGGCAAGACCTTGCGCGCGACGATCGCCCTGCTAGCCCCGGTCGAAGACCCGCCGCGCGATACGCGCGAGCTTTCGGGCCCGCATCCTCTGTCCGGCAGCACCGTCGCCAATCTTTCGCCCGCCGTCGCCCAGGAACTCGGCGTGGACGACGACGGCAAGCGGGGCGTCGTGGTTATCAGCGTGGATCGCCAGTCGAATGCTGGTCGGTTGGGACTGAGACGCGGCGACATTATCGTTGGCGTCAACAACAAGAAGGTGGACTCGGTTACGACGCTCGCCGTCATGCTGGAAAGTGGCGGCGGCGCTTGGCGGCTGGCACTCGAACGAGACGGAAAAATCTTCAATCTCGCGATCCAGGGCTGATCCATGAAAAAGGGCGCGGCGACGCTGTTTGAGGCTGCTGGGCTCGCCGATAGCGCGCCACGTCCGCTCGCGGACCGCCTGCGCCCGCAATCCCTCGACGAGGTGATCGGCCAGGATCATCTTCTCGGCGACGGCATGCTGGGCCGCATGGTGCGGGTCGGACGCCTCGGTTCGGTGATCTTCTGGGGTCCTCCGGGCACCGGCAAGACCACCGTGGCGCGGCTCCTCGCCGAAGTCACCGATCTTCATTTCGAGCAGTTGTCGGCCATCCAGTCTGGCGTGGCGGACTTGCGCAAGGTGTTCGAGCAGGCCAAGGCGCGGCGGGAGGAGGGGCGCGGCACGCTCCTGTTCATCGACGAGATCCACCGTTTCAACCGTTCGCAGCAGGATGCTTTCCTGCCTCATGTGGAGGATGGGACGATCGTGCTGGTGGGCGCGACCACCGAGAACCCGTCCTTCGAGCTCAACTCGGCCCTGCTGTCACGGGCGAGCGTGCTCACCTTCAAGCGGCTGGACGATGATGCGCTCGAGGCATTGCTGCGCCGCGCCGAGACCCATGAAGGACGCCAGCTGCCGCTAACCCCAGATGCCCGCGCCGCGCTGATCGGCATGGCCGACGGCGACGGGCGCGGCCTCATCAATCTTGCCGAGGACGTGTTTATGGCGCAGGGCGCCGAGGCCAAATCCCCCCTCGACCGCGAGGCGTTGACGGCGCTGGTGCAGCGGCGCGCCCCGCTTTACGACAAGGGCCAAGACGGCCATTACAATCTCATCAGTGCCCTGCATAAATCGGTGCGCGGCTCCGATCCCGATGCCGCGCTGTATTGGCTGGCGCGCATGCTGGCAGGGGGCGAGGACCCACTCTATATCGCGCGGCGGCTGGTGCGCATGGCGGTAGAGGATATCGGGCTTGCGGACCCGGCGGCGCTACTCCAGGCCAATGCCGCCAAGGACGTCTACGATTTTCTCGGCAGCCCCGAAGGGGAGCTGGCGCTGGCGCAGGCCACGGTCTATCTGGCATCCGCACCCAAATCCAACGCCGCCTATATGGCCTTCAACGCGGCCTCGCGGGTGGCGAAAGAGGGGGGATCGCTGCTCCCGCCCAAGCACATCCTCAACGCGCCGACGACGCTGATGAAGCAAGAGGGCTACGGCCGCGACTACGCCTACGATCACAACGAGCAAGAGGCGTTCTCCGGCCAGAACTATTTTCCGGACGGCATGGAGCGGCAGGAATTCTATGCGCCCACGGGGCGCGGTTTCGAACGCGAGATCAAGGAGCGGCTCGACCGCTTCGCCGAGATCCGGGCCAAGAAGGCCAAAGGATCTTGAACGTGGCCGTGGTCGATAGGGCTGAAGGGGGGATCGGGTGAAGACTCTGCTGTTCGTGGCCGCCGGCGGGGCGGTCGGTGCATCGGCGCGCTATATCGTCGGCGTGACCTCGGGGCGTCTGATCGGCTTCGGCTTTCCGTGGGGCACGCTCACGGTCAATGTGCTCGGCTGCTTCCTCATGGGGCTCTTGATCGAAGCCATGGCCTTGCGCTGGTCGGTGGGCAACGAGCTGCGCGCCTTTCTCACCGTGGGCCTCCTCGGCGGCTTCACCACCTTCTCGGCCTTCTCCGCCGACTTTGTCCTGCTGGTGGAACGCGACGCCTATGTCAGCGCCGGCTTCTATCTTCTGGCGTCGGTGGGCTTGTCCATCGCGGCCCTGTTCGCCGGGCTCGCCATCGTGCGGGCGCTTTAAGATCATGCCGCCCGTCGAGACCCTGAATGTCAGTGAGGACGAGGACAACATGCGCCTCGACCGCTGGTTCAAGACGCATTACGCGGGCCTGCCCCATAGCCGGCTGGAGAAGCTGTTGCGTACGGGCCAGGTGCGCGTCGATGGGGGCCGGGCCAAGGCCAGCACCAGGCTCAGCGCCGGCCAGAGTATCCGCGTTCCGCCGCTTCCCGATGTGCCGCCGCCGCCGGGCCCGAAACAGACGCTGTCCAAGGCCGACCGCGACTTTCTCACCGACATCACCCTGTACGAGGACGACGATCTGCTCATCCTCAACAAGCCGCCCGGCATCGCCGTGCAAGGGGGCAGCAAGACCACGCGGCATATCGACCGTCTGCTCGAAGGCTTGGGCGACAGTCCCGACACCCGGCCGCGGCTCGTGCATCGGCTCGACCGCGACACCTCAGGCGTGCTCGTGGTCGCCAAGCGCCGCGCCGTGGCGGCGAAGCTCGGCCGCGCGTTTCAGACCCGCTCGGTGCGCAAGATCTATTGGGGGCTCACCCAGGGCGTGCCGAAACCGCCGCAGGGCAAGATCGAGGCGGCGCTGGTGAAGGCGGCGACGCCTGCGGGCGAGCGGGTGCGCAAAGCCCGCCCGGGCGAGCAGGACCGGGCGCAATCGGCGGTGACCTATTACGCGGTGGTCGACCGGGCCGGGCAGAAGGTGGGCTTCGTGTCGCTGAAGCCGGTCACGGGGCGCCAACATCAATTGAGAGCCCATATGTCGATCCTCGGCTATCCCATTCTCGGCGATGAGAAATATCCGAGCGCCGCGGAATGGCCCGAGGGCATCGACAAGATGCTTCATCTGCATGCGCGGCGGATTTGCTTCCCGCACCCGAGCGGGGAGGGCGTCGTCGACGTGACGGCGCCGCTCCCATCGCACATGGAGAAGGCTTTCGCCGCATTCGGCTTCGCCCTCAAGGACGGCGAGCAAGACGATATCGCTTGAGCACGCTCAGCACCCCTGCAGCATGGCCTTACGGGTGGCGATTTCGCCCTTCATGGCCGGCAGGCCGGGATTGAAATTGGCGCACCAGTCATAATGGCCCTGGCGGCTGTCGATCCAGCGAAACCCGCTGAAGCCGCAGTTCCGCGCCTTGTTGTCGTTGATCTGCGCTATGGCTTTGTCCGCGTACCAATTGCAGGTGCAGCCCTTCAGCTCGGCGGCGCGGGTATTGGTCTCGCCTTGCGCCGTGGCCTCAGGCACGAGGGAGCACCACAGCCGATGCCCGTTGCGATCAAGCAGCCAGCGCGGCCCTTGGAACCCGCAGTTGAACTGTTGGTTTAGCTTTGCGCCCCTGAACGCCTTGAATGAATAGGCTTCGCAGAATTGGGGACTTGCGGCGTTCGCCACGTTGGCAATCACGAGCATGGCGAAAGCCGAGAATAAGCAAAGGGCAAGTCCGCGCGCTTTGGTCATGGGAGTCTCCTAGTGGTTTCCTCTCCAGAGCGTCATCAAGACCATCTTAGTCCTGAACGGAGCATGAACAGGGGCTGTTTCCACTTGCTTGCAAGACTGCAATCAGTGCTCCCGCTCATGGGACGCGCAACCGAGGACGCAACGATGACCGCCAAAACCAGCTGGTTTACGCAATTCTCTCAGTTTGCCGCGCAATTCACGGGGCGCCCGACGACGTTTATCGTCGCCGTTTCGGTGATCGTCGTGTGGGCGGTCACCGGCCCGCTTTTCGGCTATAGCGATACCTGGCAACTGGTCATCAATACCGGCACGACGATCGTGACGTTCATCATGGTGTTCGTCATTCAGAACACGCAGAACCGCGACACGGCGGCGATGCATATCAAGATCGATGAGCTGATTAGGGTGTCGCGCGGGGCACGAAATGTCCTGCTCGATCTCGAGGAGCTTGACGACAAGGATTTGGAAGGGATCAGACAGGATTATGAGCGGCTTGCCGAAGCGGGCCGCAGCAAGGCGCACACCAAGTCGCCGCGTGCGGCCGCGAAGCCGAAGCCGGCAAGATCGGGTGGAAGGAAACGGTCCTAGGCGTGGACGAACCAAAACACAGTAACGGCGCGACATTGCCTCCCAAGAAGGCGAGTCTTCCCAAGCGCTTCTACAAAGAGGTTGCGGTGAAGGACGAGGGGGGCCGCTGCGCGCTCCTGCTCGACGGCAAGCCGGTCAAGACTCCCGGCAAGGCGGCGCTGTCGCTGCCAGCCAAGGCGCTGGCCGAGGCGATCGCCGATGAGTGGCGGGCGCAAGGCGACCATATCGACCCCCGCACCATGCCGCTCACCAAGCTTGCCAACTCGGCCATCGACGGCATCGAGGGGCGCAGGCAAGCCGTCGTCGACGACATCATGGCCCATGCGCGCAGCGATCTGCTTTGCTACCGGGCAAGCGGACCGGACGGGCTCGTGGCCGCGCAAGCCGCGCATTGGGACCCCGTGATCGCCTGGGCCAAGGACACGCTCGATGCGCCGCTCACGCTCGCGCAAGGCATCGTCCATGTGACGCAAGCCGACGCCGCCATGGACGCGATCAGAACGCGGATCGAGGGGCTCGACGCGTTCTCCCTTGCGGCCCTGCACGTGATGACGTCGCTCACCGGCTCGGCGCTGTTGTCGCTGGCCGTGGCGCTCAAGCGTCTCACCCCGGAGGAGGCGTGGAATGCGGCCCATGTGGACGAGGACTGGCAGGCCGGCAAATGGGGCGAGGATGCCGACGCCAAGGACCGCCGCGAAGGCCGCAAGCTCGAGTTCGATGCCGCGGTCCGGGCGCTCGAACTTTCCGAGGTTCGGCCAAATCCCTCCCCCTAGAAGGGGGAGGGAAGGCGTGCCCTAAGCGCGCCGGGTGGGGG
>Ga0209587_1000140_pt1 | contig 34600 bp, 30 predicted proteins | sample NGEPerD_2_FD_184512 | JGI IMG/M metagenome (GOLD analysis project Ga0209587, IMG submission 184512) | Arctic peat soil microbial communities from the Barrow Environmental Observatory site, Barrow, Alaska, USA - NGEE PermafrostL1-D... | ecosystem: Environmental > Terrestrial > Soil > Wetlands >...
ATTTTTAGGAGGGTCTAAAAAACACTGGTAAACATTTGTGGAGTTATCCGAGAAGAAGCTACGCACAACGCAGGCAGAAACGGCTGTGTGGCATTTCTTCTCGGATAACGGAACTTCTGGGATAATCCAGACTCCAATGCATACTCTCTACGCCCCAATGGTTTCGGGCGGCCGTAGCGAAATCGATGACGTTGTCTACACTCCCGATATAATAAGAAGTTTCGATCGTCTTCCTAGTCGGCTCTGCAGGATACTCTACTTCACGAATAACCTTGCCAATTCCTGTGAGCTTTTCCCAGTCTTGTTTAGTATCTACCAACCATTCGTTGCCTTGCACTTAGAGCCCTTGGATGATTTTCCATCAATCGACACAACATCTTTGGGGGGCAATTGAATGGCTTCCTTCATCCAATTTATAAAGTTAGTTTGAAACTCCTTGGGCTGAACTAAGCTGAATATCCTTTTAATAGTGGATAAGGACGGAATACCATTGGCTAGGGCTATGTGTTTTTTAAACCACTCCTGACTTGATGGTGCCTCCGCCCAAAAATGGATATCATCCCATTCATCAAATCCGCAAATGACACCTGAAAATACAATAAATATGACATCGGTTAATTTGTGAAGCACTTTTCCTTCCTGTCTTGTATCCTCGATTCCGTCAAAATGATCGAAAAAAGCACCCTTATATAATTCAAAGTTGCTCATACGTTTCCCCCTCAAATCATACTTCTGAGCAACATCATATTTCATATTGGCTTGAATGTCCCGCACTTTTTTTTCATTGCGCATAATTTCCATTTATTTGCTTCGTGAATTCGCCGTGGATTTGTTTAAGGCGAAATGGATAGGCGTGGACTGTCTTTATGGAAACAGCAAGGAATTTATCGAGGGCATCTCGGATGACTATTGGTATTTCGCTGACATTCATCACGACGCACTAGCTTGGCGCGTTCAACCAACCTTTGAAGTGCCTGAGTATAAAGGGAGGGGTCCACGCCCCACGAAAGCGGCAGCAACAATTCCAGCAGAACATGTTTCTAAGATAGCGGGGGATGATACGATACCCTGGATAAAGATGAAGCTTGGTGAGGGATCAAAAGGACCGATTTATTCAGATATCAAATGTCTTCGAATTTTTCGAGTCTTTGCCAATGAAACGGGTAAAGATCCTATAAAATCATGCTGGTTATTTATCCGCCGTTCAGAAGATGGGGTAACCAGGTTTTCTGTCAGTAATGCACCGGTTGATACTCCCATCACTGAACTGTGCAAAGCATCGTTAATGCGCTGGCCTATTGAGCAGTGCTTCAACGAAGCCAAAGACGAATTAGGGATGGATCAGTATGAATTTAGATCTTGGACTGCCTGGCATCGCCACATGCTTTTGGTGTTTATAGCCAGTTCATTTCTGCTTGAAATAAGATTGCTCATGATTGATAAAAAAAAAGTCCGATCCTAACTCATCCGATGGCGTTATTACTTGTTGCTGCAGCCCTGTCAGGTGAGGAAAAGATTATACAGAAGGCCTTAAGAATTGTAGATTATCATGAGGTAAGCTCGCCGCGCCTTGTCGGAATTCCGATAGGTTTCGGCTCACTCCCTCCCAAACCGTACTTACCCCTCTCAAGGTATACGGCTTTCCATTTATCTATAACTTAGATTTATTTGCATGTATTTTCTTTGTTACATGCATTACTTTCTAAGCTTTTCAACACGTTTATCGGATTTCTCATAGTGCCTCACGCACCTTTCCATAGTGGTGTTGAAAGATAAACTGTTCCCCTTCGCCTTACGGCTTGCGCCGTGTGCAGTAGGTTCTCCCTACCTCTGACTACTACGGGAACTCTGTTGTCATGGCGGATTTTCAGAACCGCTTTTTGCATAGCGTTCATAGCCACCTATTTGAGAGAGCGTTCCACTTTAGACAATCCCCGTTTAGTACTATTGAAACATGAGCTTACCGTGTTGTCGGGCGTGACTTTCGTCGTTTTCCACTGTCCTGTGGCTGGTTTATCTTGAGTATCATGCCGAAATACGAAGATGAAGCATTTCTGCCAAGATACCTGCGAGTATAACTTCACTACGCAGGGAACTACGTTATGTCCAACCTCCGACTATCCTTAAAGCAATTCAGCTTTCGCCCTCATACACGATTTTTCACCCTTTTGTGCCTTGTAATATGCGTGAAGCTCGCGTATTACGCACTCTCCGACATGCTATGCTCCCCATCCGGTTTTCCTTTTGGATAAGTCGGGGGGTGATAGGTTGCGGCTTTTGACCGCTTGATACTTTAACCTACTGCGTGCTCAATGCAGGTTTTCAATAGCCCACGAATAGCCTCTGGTTATTCTTACGGGCGCACATCTTCGTCGTAACTATTGTGCGTATAAGTCCCATAGTTTAAAGAAATTAAATAGGAATCTTACTGGCTAAAATTAAGTCACGCTGTAGTGTTATTGGATAAGACCATAAATTCAGTGCTATGCCAATCATATCCAAACCAGATGAAATTAACATAACAAAAAAACCTGCATATAATAATTTATCTGAGCTTTCCCTTTTTCTAACCAAGAACCAAATAATCCAAGGAAGAATAATTAAGGATACGGATAACCACCATCGCCATGTGAGTCATTCTTTTGATCAATGATACATAGATTTAATGTAACCCCTGTAATTTTATAATACCAATCTTCACCTTGCCTGCATTTTTGGGCCGGTCAGCTAGTGTTAGTTCTAACTTTCTCAAACCAATTCTATAGCAGATTAGGTGGAATTAAAATTACTAGGGCATAAATGGTAATGAAGGGGGGGCTGATTTTAATTGAGTGAGAAGTAAACACAAGGAGGAGATTTGATGAGGTTTAAGACAATGCTCATTGCTGTTCTATTCGTACTGCTAACTGCAGGTTTGGCACTACTTGGGCCCGCTCAGTCCACCCTAGCTACCCCCGATAAGGGGGCAAACTGTTTGGAATGCCACAGCGCCATGCCTCCAACCAATGCTAACGTGAAGACAGCTCAACCTTCGGCAGAGGCTCCTGTGACACAACCTGCACAACCTGCTACGAAACCTGCTACGAAAATGCAACCCACCATAACCTTACCGGTCGTCGGAGACGTCAGAAATTTGATTGCCAAAAACGTCACTGTTACAACTTCTGCTCTCAACGTTCGCGCTAGCGGTTCGCTCCAAGCCCATATCATTAATGCTGTATCTAAGAATACAATTTTATCCGTATTGGCGGAACAATCGGGATGGCTGCAAGTTGAGTACAAGGGAGGCACAGGCTGGGTCTACGGCTATTATGTTACTTTAGCCGACGAACAGCTCACCGAGTCCACCCCAACTGCTCCGGCTACTGAGGCCAGACCCTCCCTGGTCAATATCCCTAGTATCAACGAACAGGCAAAAACGTCCCGGCTTGGGTCGATGCACTGGAATATGTTCAAGGAAAATGTCAGCAACCCTGAGGACCCGGAACAGAACAACTGCATCTCTTGCCACTCCGCCGTGAAAATGGTGGATGATCCCGAGGCCCAGTTGACCGACTTCTTGCAAAAAGGTCAAACATACGCTACCGGAGAAGTCGAAAATCCAGTGACAGGCGAAACGGAATTTAACTATTCCACGGCTACCGAAGATGGTAAATATCTAAGCAATGACTTTGAAGGGATCACCTGCCGGGTTTGCCACACCATGGACAAAAACGGTGTTACATTAAGTAAGCCCGACAATACCTGTACTCAATGCCACGGCCGTGTCTTCAACTGGGAGACAGGATCCGGTCACCACGTGACCAATGATTTCTACTTAGGCCATGGCGAGACTTACAATGATCCCTCAGTCCACTATACCCTGGGCATGCAATGCCAAGACTGCCATACCATGAACGCAATCAAGCATGACTATGAGCCGGCTAAGCCCGAAGATATCGCCCGGAATGCAAAATGCCAATCGTGTCACCAAAGCGCCGTGGCTCTGGAAAATATTATTAAGAGTACCCAGACCACCGTCAAAGACAGCCTGAACAAAATAAATGACCGGTTGGCTGCCGCCCAGAAATTAATTGACGATAAGAAAATGATCGACACTGAAAATCTAGTGGTCGAAGCCAAAGCTCGTGTAAACTTTATTACTAGTGACCTGAGCAATGGTGTGCACAATCCACAGTTTGCCGGCAAACTGATCAATGAGGCCAATAATTACCTGGATCAGTTCAATGGCCTGTCCGAAGCCAGCTCCACTCCAGCCGTCGACCTAGGTAATCTGACCGTGTACTCGCAAGCTCAATCCAGCAAACTCGGCAACCAGCACTGGGATAAGCTGGAGACTGGCATCTCCTATGCCGACGATCCTTCACAGAACAACTGCATCTCTTGCCACTCTGCCGTGAAAATTGTAGATGATCCAGCGGCAACGATACCCGATTTCTTGAAAAAAGGTGAAACATTCGCTACCGGAGAGGTCGAAAATCCGATTACAGGCATAACGGAATTCCAATTTTCAACGGTTACCGAAGATGGTAAGTACTTGCAGAACTACAAGGAAGGGATTACCTGCCGAGTTTGCCACACCGTCAACCAAAACCAGCCTGGCCATATTGACCTGCGCCGGAGTGATGAGCAGACCTGCGGTCTCTGCCATGGCCGTACTTACAACTGGAATACCGGTTCAGGTCATCACGTTGAACTTGCATTCTTTAAGGGGCAGGGCTCATCTGAAAAGGGAATACCGGATACACCGAGTCCGAAAGCTCAAATGGGCTTTGCCTGCCAGGACTGCCACTTCATGGACAACACAAAGCATGATTTTGAACCTGCAACTCCAGAGCAGATCGCTGCCAACTCGAATTGCAGCAGCTGCCACACCGCAGCCAGCACAGCCAGCATGATCAAGGGAATCCAAGAAGAAGTACAAACCGGCATCGACAAGCTCAAACCGCGCCTAGAAATCGCTAAGGCTTATGTAGATAAGAACCCGACCAACGACGCTGCGAAGGAAACATACACCCAGGCCAAAGCCGGAATTACTTTCATCGAAAGCGATTACAGCGAGGGTGTACACAACCCGACTTTCGCCAGGTATCTCCTGACCAGGAGCGACAAACTTCTCACCGACTTAGAAGCCAAGTATAAATAAGGAAAATAACTCAACTTTAACAAAAGATCCACTATTCATTTTAAACAAAGCGGGCTGCCTTAATGGGTGCCTGCTTTGTTTAAGTTTAACGATTTTTCTAATGAATCGATTGAATGGTGCACTGAGCAACGGAAAGCTACCTAAAAGGCCTAACTCCCCATTTCGGAAGTTAGGCCTTTAGAACTATTAAATCCTCATTAGATATCAACTTCACCCAGAACATCACTTATTTCTTCAGTTCTCTTTATAAGTGTTACGAACTTCCCATTCTTCGAATGATCCGGAGACCAATCTTGATAAAGTACATCATCAAGAATGGGGCTAGATCGGCTGACCTTTGCGCACTTTACTTGAACTCACCGCACTACTGCTCTTTCACCGACCCATCGCGATACGCTTTCAAAAGACTCTTCAACGTAACGATATCCGCTTTGAGCCCCACCCCTATGTCCGTGTTACCCACCAGCATACGGTCTTGGTTTTTCTCGATGAATACGCTGGTCGGCAATATGTCCAAGTCCTCACGAATGGCGCGCTCTTTAGATTCGAAGGGCTTGTGGGACACCAAGTGCATCCCATGAGAATTGAAGATCAGAGTGTAACCAGCAATACCCGTCTCTTTCTGATAGGCTTTGGCAAACCCGCCGTCGATGGTGATGAGCTTGCCGTTGGCTCTGATTGGGTCCTCGCCCGAAGTAACTTTAACGGGGACATGACCATTGATGATGTGACTGGTGGCTGCATTCAAGCCGAATTCACCCAGAATACGCACACATACCGACTCGTCGTCGCGCAATGTATAATAGGCGTTTTTTACTTCGTTGTGCGTTTCTTCTTCGGCAATAAAATACCGTTCAAAGGTGGCCATTTTACTCTTACCGAACAAGGGGGAATTCGCACCGCACCATAAATACCACATCACATCGAGTGCCTGCGCCTTCTCCTTAGAATCCTGGGCGTAATACGCCTTTCTAACCATTTCATCAAAGGCATCCAGCAGCGCCTTGCCCTTGAACGGTTGACCACACAACTCAAACTCCTGAAAATCTCCCTCCTCCGTCAGTGGTATACACGCGTGATAGAGCAGGTTGCCATTGTAAACCTTATACATGCTGCCTTTGTCGATCAAAAACCTCGCATGCTTCTGAAGCTCCGTGGAATACTGAAAAGACACCTTAAGCTTGTTCACCACATTCTGTTCATCCTTCGTGAGTTCGTAGGGTTTCTGTGGATCTACCGTAGGGAAATCTGCATCGATCAGCGGGTATACCTGACCGTTGAGGGTGACAGTAGCCGCTTGAAAGTCAATCCGATGCAGGAACTGTCGATGAGCTAGTTGTAGTTCTGGGCGCCGCATAATCAATTGTCCTTCCAATTTCATCTGGATTACAGCAATGGCTTTTTGCATCCGCGACAACAAATCCAGGTCCTTTTCCCGCAAATTAGTCTGTTTGACTTTCACTTGAAATGTCGGAGCGTATTCCCCCTGATAATGGTCGAGCGCGAGGCGAGTTAGTGGCGTGAGGTTCAAGCCGTAGCCTTCCTCAATCGTCTCCAGATTCGCATAGCGAAGCGACACTCGAAGCGCGTCTGCCATACACACCTCCGAACCGCATGCTGCGCCAATCCAAAGCACATCGTGATTACCCCATTGGATGTCCACCGAATGGTGTCTTCTGAGGGTATCCATTACCTGATGCGCCCCATAGCCACGGTCATAAATATCGCCAACAATATGCAGATGATCCACCACCAACTTGCGGATCAGCTCCGCAAGAACAACGATAAAATCATCGGTGCGTTCAATCGCGAGTATGCTGTCGACAATTCCTTGATAATAGCCCTGTTTCATGACGCTGTGCTCATTTTCGTGCAAAAGTTCCTCGATGATGTACTGAAAATTCTGCGGTATTGCCTTTCTCACCTTGGAGTGCGTATATTTATAAGCAGATTGCCTGCATAACTGGATAAGGCGTATCATAACGATCTCATACCATTCCAGTAGCGCAGTGTCCCTCGAATTCGGCGAACCGTACTCCCCTGGTTCATCTTGGGGGAAATGTGCTATCGTGCTTTTTTGCAGAGCGATTTTTTCCTGGGGATAGTAAACCAGTGTCGCTAGTTCCTTTTTCTGCGCATCTGTCAAGGTATCGCCAAACGTATCATCGATCTTGCGCTTGACCACTCCAGAGGCGTTTCGCATCACATGGTCAAACGCCTCATGCTCGCCGTGAATATCAGTCAGAAAATGCTCTGTGCCCTTAGGTAGATTGATGATGGCGCTGAGATTAACAATCTCCGAACTCACGGCGTCCACCGTCGGATATTGTTTAGAAAGTAGTTTCAAGTAGTTCAAATCATACAATATGGGTTCACCTCAATACTCGTAGTAATTGTCCTTATTTCAAAGGGTTTGTTGGCCATAATGGATTAAACCCGTGGAATTTCTAAGGGCTTCCTTTTCTCAAGAAAGCCCCTAGATCTTTCGATAACGATTATTAGAAACATACTAAATAAATATTATTTCCCTCTTTTGACCTTTCACCAACTCACAGTGGCGTAGGATAGCGAATTGGTTTTCCAATTCCCAAACAGGTAGTTTAAAGTAGTCAGTCAATTCCTGCTTAGTTGCTTTTTCGTGATCTTTGATATAAAAATAAATGTCCTTTTGTAAATTGGTAAGGCCTTCGGTCCCTTTAAGGCCCAATTTTTCCCTATGAGTTTTTGCAGAATGCACTGCTGCTACATCACACGTTTTGGGAGGTTTCAGCACCCCTATATAACAATCTTCACAATACGTTTTACCCCTATGGCTATAACTTTCTCCTTCCGGGATAAGTATATTACATCTTTCGCAATTCATATTAAATCCTCCTTGAAAGTATTGAAGAGATTATAGTGTCATATGTATAACCCTCCTCCTTACAAAGAGGGATACTATATTCAACTTACATCCAAATCCCAGGTATGTCAATTGTATTTACGGATCACGTAGGGCTTCGTTGAGCGGTCTGCACCCGGTATAACTACGGTTTGTTGTAAGGACTGCTATGAAGTCAGGATGTCTGCGTATGATTTCTGCGGGGAGAATGATGCTTCCAGCAAGCTCTAAGGTAGAGTTTAGGAAATTCGTGTTCCTCCATTATTGATTAAAGTTATCCGAATATCATGCCGACGACGCAAAACAGTAAAAAAAGCGCGAGTACAATGTTGACCCGCTTATAATATTTCACATACGCCTTTTGTAAAAGTGCGCCAAAGACTATCCAGGTCAGAGTAGCGATAGTCCCCACCGTTGCTATTATCATCTCAAACAGCAGAAGCATACCGAGAGAGGAATAGTATGGAATGATATATCCCGAAAGCGCCGTGACGCCAAATAAATAAATTTTCACATTCAGAAATTGCAAAACGAAGCCTACCCAAAATGAGGGCTTTTTATCAGACGCAACCGCCTCCGGCTTGCTCCGTAGGATGTAGATGGCAAGCCAAACGATATAGACAGCACCTACATATTTAAGCAGCACCATAACGGGATTTAGCACTTGACCTAACTCATAAGTAAAAAGCGCGCAAACGGCTTGCACACAATAGTAGCCCATGAAGATACCTAAAAAAAGATTTCTACCCTTTTTCCACCCGTAGGTACTGACCGTGTTGAATGCCAGAATATTACCCGGCCCTGGCGTAAAGGCATTAATTATTACATAAACAATAAAAGAGAAAACTGCTTGGGCTCCCATTTTTTCACATCCTTTGCATCTCTGCCATTATAAATTACATTGTTGACATAGCAAAGGACGAATAAGCAATGCCCAGGCATAGCTTAAAAATATGTCTGGGCATTGCTGCAAAGGAACTGTTATAGTTGCAAATCGTCCGCAATCCGTTTCAAAGCAGACAGGTAGACTTCGCCCAAGCGGGTTGGCACATAATCTTTTCGTGTGAGAACTCCGACACGGATTATTTCATCCACCTCCAGCGGAATCGAAATAATGTCATCTCCGTGGAGATAGGATGGAAATACACCGGTTGAGATCGTATAGGCATTAACCCCGATCAACAAATTTACGACTGCTGCCCTGTCGCTGACCTTGATGCTTTTTCGATGCGGCAAGGTACTTAATATTTCTTCCGAAAAATAAAACGAGTTATGATCCCCCTGCTCGTAGGACAGACACGGCAAGTCCTCTAGATCATCAAGCGTGACGGAGGTGCGTCCTGCCAAAGGATTCTTCTTGTAGATAAATATGTGAGGCTTTACCGCGAACAGTTCTGTAAACACAAGGTTGCTATCCTTCAAGTATTTTCGAATAATTTGCTCATTAAACGAGCTTAAATGTATGACCCCCAGCTCGCAACGCAAATTCTTAATATCGTCGATAATTTCAAAGGTTTTAGTTTCACGCAAGGTAAACTCATATTCATCGGCGCCAAATGCTTTTATCAGATCAACAAAAGCATTAGCTGTGAAAGTATAGTGCTGTGTGGAAACAGAAAAACGCTGCTTAGATGGTGTTCCGTTGATATACTTTTCTTCCAGTAATTCCGCTTGTTGTAACACTTGACGAGCATACCCCAAAAACTCGGCTCCCTCGGCAGAAATCTGAATTCCACGGTTTGTCCGAGCAAATATTATAATTCTAATTTCGGTTTCTAATTCTTTTATCGCAGCGGAAAGGCTTGACTGAGAAATAAACAGGCTTTTTGCCGCTTCACTAATCGAGCCCTTGTTCGCCACTTCAATAGCATATTTTAGCTGTTGTATTCATACAAAATGGCATTGGGAAGGAGGGCTCATGTTTATGCCCATTCAAACCGGCATCTGAGACGACAGTGCTGAAGATATTTAAATATTATACAAGGAGAATATATATGAAAAAGAAAATTTTTAGTGTTATCGCTGTATTTACAATTGCTCTGACAATGCTCACAGGATGCGGATCTGGTACAACGGCTAAAAGCGACGCAACAAACACCCCTGCGGTGACAACCCCGGCGGTCGTTACTACGCAGCCGGCTGAATCCAACGGCGCAACTGGTGATATTATCAAGGACAAAAGTTCCGATACCGGCGAAGGCATCGGTAAAGTCGTGCCGCTTACCAATGAAGAAATCAGTTATATTTTAAGTTTGAAGACCCAAAGTTGGCTTGATTTAAACGAGGCTAAGCAGGATGAGGTCATTTCTTTGATTGTACGCTAGTGGGAATCGGTTGATGGCTATGTAGATCCCGATCTTGATGCTTTAAAGCAAGACTTGAGTCATCAAATGGAAACTTACTCCAGAAACAATACAGACATAGGCCTGTTTGAAACAGCCTGCGACATCAGGAGTATCGACCCTAGCAAATACCTCAAAGACAAAAAGTAATCAATATATTTTAGGATGAAAGTCCGTGAATCCTTCCTTAAGACTGGTAACAAGTCATCTTGTTAGCAGTCTTAAACTATTCTTTCACGACACTATTTGTTCCATAGCTTACATTCTTTTCTTGGCCCAAATCTACTTGATCGTGGATTGACTTGGTGTGCTCTTTGGTCTATTGCAAAATCCGTCATGTAGCGGACACCTTATCTCAAAACCGGAAATTATGTTACATAAGTGGTCGTTAAATTTGGCTAACGCAACTTATACAGGGTGAACCTACACAAATATGATTGAAACATGGATAATTCCACCCGACATTTTCTTGTTTGATGCGATACAATTATTATATGTTCCTAAGAAATTTTTTCAAACTGTTTGTCTCAATTCAATATAAAAAGGCAATAATATAAATTCTTTTTAGGAGGTATTATTTATATCTTTAAAGCCAAACTATATTAAAATCCAATTACATATAAGGGAGGTGTTGCCCATGACTACCATTCAAAATGCACCCAATAGATTATCCAAGGAAAAGAGTCCATATTTACTCCAACACGCAAACAATCCTGTTAACTGGTTTCCTTGGGGAGAAGAAGCGTTTGAAACTGCAAAGGCAGAGAACAAGCCTATCTTCTTATCTATTGGGTATTCGTGAATGTTGTCTACCACAAGCGACTTGTCACTGGTGTCACGTCATGGAACGAGAATCCTTTGAAGACAATGACGTTGCAGACCTGCTTAATCACTTTTTTATCTCCATTAAAGTAGACAGAGAAGAACGCCCTGATATCGACCATCTGTACATGGCCTTCTGCCAAGCCCTAACAGGATCAGGTGGTTGGCCGCTTACGATCATAATGACACCAGAGAAGAAGCCGTTCTTTGCGGGGACTTATTTTCCAAAAACGCAGCGTTATGGACACCAAGGGCTAATGGAACTCTTAGAACAAGTGGGTACTTTCTGGAACACAAGTGAGGGCAAATTTCGGGCATCTGCCGACGAGATCGTTTCCGCTGTTCATTCCGGACGCACCAAGACAGATAAACCAACAATCCTTCCCGCAACTTGGGCAGACGAAGTTTCTCTACAAAACGATGACGGCTCCGCTTCCGAAACATTTCAAACCTGGGGAAATCAAATTATCGAAAAAGCATATAAGAACTTAGCCATTAACTTTGATGCACACTACGGAGGATTCGGCCGCGCTCCGAAATTCCCCACACCCCATAACTTAACCTTTCTCCTTCGTTATGCAAAGGACCATCCCCGGTCTAAAGCACTAGAAATGGTCCAAAAAACCCTTGCCGGAATGGCCTTAGGGGGAATCTATGATCATATCGGGTTCGGGTTCGCGAGGTATAGTACGGACGAGAAGTGGTTAATCCCACACTTTGAAAAAATGCTCTATGATAATGCTTTACTCTCTATAGCCTACCTAGAAAACTATCAGTTTGAACACCGTCCACAGGATGCCCAAAAAGCGAAAGAAATCTTCACCTATGTCCTGCGAGATATGACCTCACCAGAAGGTGGTTTCTATTCCGCGGAAGATGCCGACGCTGAAGGAGTAGAAGGGAAATTCCATGTTTGGACCCCCGCAGAAGTTGAAGCAGTACTGGGTAAGAAAACAGCCGCAAAGTACTGCGCTGTTTATGATATTTCTCCAAGCGGTAACTTTGAAGGGAAAAATAATCCCAATTTATTACTTGGAGCTTTAGCTAAAATTGCCCACGACAACGCCCTGACCAAGGATGAAGTTTTACGTTCCCTGGAAAGCGCTCGCCAAAGCCTATTTACCGCCCGTGAGAAACGAATCCACCCTCATAAAGATGATAAAATATTAACAGCTTGGAACGGACTGATGATCGCCTCCTTGGCGAAAGGAGCACAAGTCCTTACGATTAACCATTATCTGGAAGCCGCAGCCAAGGCCGCAGATTTCGTCCTCACTCACCTTGTACGTAATGATGGGCGACTTTTGGCCCGTTACCGCGCTGGAGATGCAGCCTACCCTGGGTACTTAGACGATTATGCCTTTTTCATTTGGGGACTCCTAGAACTTTATTCCTCAAGTGGTAAACCTCAGCATCTAAAGAACGCCCTCCACTTCCAAGAAGAACTAGAACGGCTCTTCATGGATGAAGAAGGCGGAGGGTATTTCCTTACTGGATCAGACGCCGAAGAGCTTCTCTTCCGTCCTAAAGAAAGTTATGACGGAGCCCTCCCTTCTGGCAACTCGATCACTGCGCTCAACCTTCTTCGTCTAGCACGCCTCACTGGTGATCAACGGTGGGAAAAGAAGGCTGAACAACAATTCCTCTCTTTTCGCCCTGTTCTTGAGGAACATCCTGCAGGATATACTGCCTTTCTTCAAGCCTTACAATTTGCTCTTCATCCTAGTCAGGAATTAATTATTGCAGGGTTGCTCAAAACCACTGAACTTCCTGAAATGCGTCAAATCTTCTTTTCCGAGTTTCGTCCATACTCTTCCGTTCTTTACCAGGAAGGAACTCTCCCTGAACTAATTCCCTGGACCAAGGACTTCCCCATCGATCTAAATCATGTTACAGCTTATCTTTGTCAGAACTTTACGTGTCAGCGCCCCGTACAGCAAATCGCCGAATTCAAATCACTCTTAAAAAAATCCTAAGCAATAAAAATAATAGGCCTTTCAATATATTTGAAGGCCTATTATTTATGTTAACGATTATCCACTGCGACGATCATAAGGGAGGGGTAATCAACAAGTTCATAATCTATTGGGGTAGTAAGTGCTTCTTCATCCTGATAGAATACCCTTACTAAAGGGCGATTAGGAAAGGAGGAGTTTTGTTTGACAACATTCCCTCTTTGCCCATTACTTAAAATAATACCCGAACCGGAAGGATAGACAGCAATATGCCTCTTAAAGATCTTTAACACCTTAGGATCAAAATGTTTATTAGACTGAGAGACAATATACTCGTAGGCCTCATTAGGTTCGAGGGCCTTTCTATAAATGCGTTTACTAGTCAGGGCTTCATACACATCAGCAATCGCTGCGAGTCTACCGTATTCATGGATTTCGTTTCCTTTAAGCCCTCTTGGATAACCTGAGCCATCCCATTTTTCGTGGTGTTGAAAGGCCACATGCGCGGAAAGCAAATTAAAATCATTATTCTTGCGCAGGATGTCAAATCCAAATGTAGAATGCCGTTTGATCTCCTCAAATTCCTCTTCCATTAACGGTGTTTTCTTGTTTAGGATGCTCTCTGGGACTTTGATTTTCCCGATATCATGCATGAGAATACCCATTCCAAATTCAAGCAACTTTTGCTCAGAATACCCTGATGCAAGACCCAATACCAGCCCTATAATAGTTGTATTTATAGAATGATGAAAGGTGTAGTCATCATACCCTTGAATTTCTGTCAAGTTACCAATAATGTCTGCACTAAATAATAGATCATTGATCATTTGCTTAACGGTTGTTCGAACGCTAGACGCCTTTAAGGAATTATCTTTACCGTTCCCGATGTACTCGCTAACACTTTGAATCGTCTTGTACGCGACTTCACGAGTTTGACCAGTTATCGTCATATGAAATTCTACGTCTTCCAGTCGATCATCCTGAATAAACAGCACATCATACCCCATGACCATTAAACGCTCAATATAAGATGTCGTTACGCGAACCCCTGTCTGTAATAAAACTCTACCGGAAGAATTTATCACAGGACGTGCTAATACTGATCCTTCCACAACATAACGTGTGTTTACCAAACGCATGAATCTTCACCCTATCCAAATTAGTGCTTATAAAATGCTCTAAAAAATGCTCTAATAAATTTATTCGCCGAAATAAGTCGAAATCCTTTTGGAATGAGGATGTGAGTAAAAGTTTTCCCTTAAGTCCCATTGCCTATACGCTCATTCTATAATTCAGCTTTAAGCATAAACGAAACACCGCCATGACACAACCCTAAAATCGGCTGATTTCATGGCGACCCGAATAGCTATTGAACCGCGCTTAAATCATCGATAGTCAAAAACAGCCAAGATTTTTATAAGACAGTCTTAATCAACTGAAAATGTTCAACATCAACCAAACCCAAATCTGTCAACTTTAGTTCCGGAATCACAGGTAGAGAAAGAAAGGCCAGGGTCATAAACGGATCGACTGTATTAGTAATTCCAAGACTATGTGCCCTCTCGTGTAATTCACCAAGGGTTTTAGCAACCGCCTCAGCTCCTTGATCTGACATGAGACCCGCTATTGACAATGGAAGCTTGCCAATAATCTGATCCCCATCCACTAGACAGAGTCCGCCACCCATCTCTACACAAGTCATAATAGCAAGATTCATTTCTTCATCACTCATCCCTACGACTACTAGGTTGTGTGAATCATAGGCAACCGTTGAGGCAATAGCCCCTTTCTTTAAGCCCAGTCCCTCGACGAATGCAACACCCACGTTACCAGTCTCGTGATGCCGTTCAAGCACCGCTAGTTTGGCAATTCCTTGAGACTGATCAGTTTGAACGAGTCCATCAATTACCGGAAGTTCCCGAATCAAGGCTGACGTAATCAACGAATGTCCCTGAACTCCAATAACCTGTACCTGAGCCGTTAAATCCTGCTGTCTCTTGGCTAAGACTTTAAGTTTAATTCTAGACCAACTCCCGAGATGCACACTCTCCGTGAGCCCCTTGTTAGAAGTACGTTGAAAGCGAGGACGTTCTCCCCTTTTACTCTGTCTTGCCCCTTGCCAATAAACTTCCTCAATATCGAACTGGTTAAGGTCCCTCAAAATGACAAAATCTGCTTGGTTTTCCAGCCAAGTCAAGTACTGTCTCCGCATCCTTGAATTCCCCAATCCCTACGAAGTATCCCTGATGAATGCCTATTTCTGTCTCATGGATTTCTCCCGAGAAAACATTAACCAGCCTAGCGTTGCTCAACACCATGTCAATCTTAACAAGCCCCCGAGCTTCATCCATCCTCTGCTTAAAACTCGACATATTTTATTCACACTCCCTTCACACAGTATAAAGAAAAAGCTTGGCTAAAACCAAGCACGAATACTCAACTATCTCCAAAGCAGAATGCAAGTCAAGAACCGTCCCCGACTTGCACGCGTTCCTACGTCTTCGTCCCCGTTCCCCGCCCGGGACGCAGTGTGACACGAGCGCGAGGTCTTTACGTAAGCAGACTAGCAAACTCCGTGAAAGCGACCCCACAGACACGGGGCAGTGAACAGGGATGTGAGCTGCCGCCACTGCGCCAAGGACGGCGCATTTGGCGGTACCCCGCTCCTCATATTTGGAGCTTAAACGGTTAGTTTACTCTGCGTCGTAAGCACCTAGCGCTGTGTCACACCAGTCCTAGCCATCACTCGCTTCAAGCTTAACGTCGAACTTGCCTTAAGCCTTGGGACATCAATCGTCAGAAGTTGTCGATCTCTCATCACGATTTGCCCATCCACCATGGTAAGACGCACATCGGAGGAAGTTGCCTGGTAAACTAGTTGTGAGTACACGTCCACATGCTCGTTGGGCCACGTGTGTAAACCCTGTAAACTAACGACTGCTAAATCCGCTTTTTTCCCAACTTCTAGACTTCCCAGATCTTCTTCATGCCCAATTGCCCGAGCACCACCTAAAGTGGCTAATTCAAATACTCTTTGTGCAGGCATGACTGTGGGTCCATGTAGGGGCTTTTGAATCAAGGCCGCGTGTCGCATTTCCCTGAATCCGTCCAAGTTATTATTGCAGGGTGCCCCATCTGCGCCTAGAGAAATCTCTGCTCCGCGTTTTATCATTTCCGGAATTGGTGCAATACCCGAGGCCAGTTTTAGATTTGAAGAAGGGCAATGTGAAATCCGCGTCTTACTCTGAATCAAAATTTCCTTTTCTGCTTCATCCAGCCAAATGCAGTGGGCGAGGATAAGTTTCGGACCCGTTAAGCCGACCTTATCCAAATAGATAATATTGCGCATTCCCCGTGTGCTCTCTACAATCTGGATTTCCGATCGATTTTCTGAAGCGTGCGTATGCACAAAGGCATTTTTCTCTCGAGCAATCTGTGAAACTTCTTTCAATAACGTATCGGTGCAGGAAATAACAAAACGAGGCGTGAATGCTACTTCGAGACGTCCATTTCCTTTACCGTTAAATTCCTCATATAAGTCGACGCTTTCTTGGATGGACGCGTCTGTCGTCTCCCGCAAAGAAATTGGAATATCCTCGTTGCAATCATCCATCATGACCTTCCCAGATAAAGCTCTCAAGCCACTGGCGAGAATCGCTTCGAAAGCGAGTTCTGTGTGATGTACGGTTTCCATATCCACAATCGTCGTTGTTCCTCCAAGAAACAATTCACCGATCCCAAGTAAAGCGGAATCATAGAGGGATTCTGGATCATGCCCGCCTTCTAGTGGCCAAACCTTAAATTTAAGCCAATCCAATAGTTCTAAATCATCTGCCTGTCCCCGAAACAAGGTCTGGCAAAGATGGATATGAGTTTGAATTAAGCCAGGAATGAGCAAATCTCCTCGGAGATCAATCACTTGATCAGCTGGTTGTTCAATAACCCCCCCGACTGCTACGATCAAAGACCCATCGACTAGCAGATCGCCCTGGACAATTTCACGCGCTCCATTCATCGTTACAATCTTGGCATTTTTAAAAAGAATACGCATTCCTGATCCACCCTTTCCTTTCTTGCGGAAGGCTATCTCCGCCGACCGAAAGGCGCATAGCATTCCTTAGTGAATGCGCGACATTCGATGTGCGATATTCGAACTTCGAACTTCGAACTTCGCACATCAATAAATGCACATTTTTCCCGTCATATCTAGTGTTAGATCAATCGCTACGCTATGATAAAGTGGATGATAAAGAGAACCGTTAGGGTATACAAGACCGCATTGTTCTCTTTATAACGTCCAGTAACCAATTTGATAATCGTAAAGGACATAAATCCAAACGCTAAACCTTGAGCAATCGAGAATGTTAATGGCATCATCACAATAGTCAGGAAGGCTGGAAAAGCATCAGTAAAGTCATCGAACTTGATTTTAACCACTTCACCCATCATTAAAGTACCCACCAGAATCAGAACAGGTGCTGTAGCTGTTCCTGGGATCAACCCGATAAGAGGAGCAAAAATAAGCGCGACTGCAAAAAGAATTCCGGCCGTTACTGCGGTCAACCCTGTTTTCCCGCCCTCAGCCACGCCAGCTGCACTTTCAATGTAGGAAGTCACTGTAGGTGTTCCCATAGCAGCCCCACCAAAACTGGTATTTCCCCGGCTCGCCAAGCTACTTCGCATTCGTTAGGCGCCTCGACACGGCTCGACGAAACTCCTTCAACCTGCCATCGTCCTTCCGACACGGCCGTTCCAAAGCAAACTGGCCAACGAACCATAAGTGGTTCAGCTACTTCCGTCATCACCACTCTAAACCCTGCTTTTGCTAGCACCCACCCTACTCCAGAGGCTTGTTCCCCAGCACCACGAACTAAAACCACCGGCCCATTCTTGACGAGTTTGTTTTTCATCCGCTTTCTCCCTTATGTATGCATTATTTAATATTTCCCATCAAAGCCTTATATTGCTCCGGAGTATCGACATCTTGATGAAAACTATCCTCTACAGGATACTTCCACCATCGCTCAGGATAGCGGTATAAGACGACCCGCCCGCCTTGTTCCCCTTGAAGGGCCATAAGTTCCGGAACATATTTCTTATGAAAAAACACCGGTGATACCGCCTTATTCCCGACCATCGGTACCATAAAATCTGGACTAGTCTGCTTTACCTCCTGCAGACAGTCTGCAAGTTTCTGGGCAGTAACCCCCACCTGGTCTCCCGGCAGAAATCCGATACATTGAACCTCACTGTTTAAGTCTTGTAAACCAGCACGTATTGTCTCCGCGAGCGGCTTTGGATTTGGTATTTTAACCCAAACCCCACCGTACGCATTAAACCTCCGAATACAGTCCTCCGTGAGATAAGCTTCCATAGGATGTCTTGCGACAACGACAATTTCAGTGACCACTGGGCGAGAGGATACAGCCAAAGAATGCTTTTCTAGAAGTAAGATCCCCTCGAGTACTGTCTGAAGAACATAACCCAGTACCGTCGTAGCCTTCCAAGGTAGCACCAATTTATCTTGGCCCATACGGGTCGCTAGACCACCTGCCATTACCACAAATCGAACCACTGTAGTTTCCCCTCCTTGGCATCTCCCGCAGCAATACGCAAATGGTTTGGTCGCAATTCTAAGTCTTTGACTTCCCGGTGATTTTCTGCCCACCAGTGTTTGAGGTCGCGTAAGGGGTCCACGGAGTCTTCATTCTCTAAATTTTCCCCATGAATATTCAGGAGAATAACCCAGGATATTTGCCTATATTGGGGAAAGAAGACAGGGGATTTAAAAAAATAACGCCAAGCTTGCTCTGCGTTCCACACTTGTCCAAGCAGATCCAGACAACCAGCTGGTCTATGCACTTGCTTTGCCTGTAGGACTCTCCCCCACAAACCACCATCAAGCACTAGCACGACACAATCTGAGCGCAGGGGAATTTGAGGTTCATGGGCTTCCCAGCATTTTAACTTAAGCCCTTTGGCTCCGTCTCCTTCTATTACCCAATGCAAGTCGGGAACTGCTCTTACTCTCTTACTCATACTCGCGATGGCTGCATCGACCGCGTTAACAGGAGGACCGATCCATTTTCCGCTTTTTTCCTCCACCTTGGCATACCAAAAACAAGTACCTTCTTGCTCAGAAAGAGGTGGGTTGGGATTTTCCCAACCCTTCATCAGTTCCTCTGGAAATACTTTCGTCGTGGTCGTTGCAATAACTCCATGCCCAGCGGAGTCAATTTCTCGAGTGAGTGTGCGAAGGCTGGTCGTCTTCCCTCCTGCTCCAATAAACGTGATTACTTGCACACGCCCAGTCATATCCCACAGACTGCCACTCGTCCAACTATTGGGTAATCCTTTTTCTGATATGGTCATATTCTTCTCCTGCCGTAGGAGGGCAATTCGTGAAATTGCCCCAACGTATATTCCGTCTCCAACCTTCTGCTCCTACTTCTTATACGGGGTTTCCCGTAGTGGGAGGGAACACCTTAGTTTGCCATCATACTTGTAATAAGCTGAGGCAACGGCTGGTGCGGTTGGAATGGAAGCGATCTCACCCACTCCTTTGGCCCCATAGGCTAGTGGGGAGGAATTCTTTTCTATAATGATACACTCAATCTCGGGCACTTCCGTCGAACGGAAGAGGCCTAGCGTCCCAAACTTTGCCGTTGGAACACCTTTTTCAAGGGGGAAATCCTCACGCAGGGCATACCCTAGTCCCATGGTAACCCCCCCTTCGATTTGTCCCTCGATAGCCTTCGGGTTGATGGCTTTGCCAACATCGTGTGCTGCCACAACTCTTTCTACTTTCCCCTCGGCATTCAATAAGACAACTTGAGTAGCATAACTGTACGCTACGTGACTGATCGGATTTAGCTTCTCGGAATTCATGGGATCCGTTTCACCCAAGTATTCACCAATAAATTCGCTCTCTTCTAAATCCTCCAAAGAGGATTTATACAACGCTTGTTGCAATTGAAGAGCAGCCTGACGTGTTGCCTCGCCCGTGAACATTGTCTGGCGCGAAGCGGTTGTCGTACCAGAATCTGGCGTCATTGCTGTATCTGGAGCCCCAACTTCGATTAAGTGTAAAGGCAACCCCGTGGCCTCGTGAACAATCTGAGTCGCAACAGTGGCAAAGCCCTGTCCGATGCAAGCAGCACTGGTGAGGACCACTGCTTTTCCCTTGAGAACTTTAAGTTTTACCCGTCCAGTATCTGGAAGACCTACTCCAATTCCCGTGTTTTTCATGCAACTGGCAATCCCTGCCGCATGAGGGTGGGCTTCATAGACTTCACGAACGGCAAGAAGGGTTTCCTTAATTGCCGTCCCCTCGTCAGTAATCTGGCCCGTGGAATTTATCATTCCCGGTTCCAGCGCATTGCGATATCGAATCTCCCACGCCGAAATTCCTACCTTTTCCGCCAAGAGATCGAGGTTGGTTTCCGCTGCAAAAGCAGACTGTGGCACTCCAAAGCCCCGAAACGCTCCCGCCGGGGGATTATTGGTATAGACACAAAGACCTGTAATTTCGACATTGGAAATCTGATAAGGACCGCTGGCGTGAGTACAGGCCCGCTGCAAAACAGCTGTGCCCAGGGATGCATAGGCTCCAGTATCCGCTACAATCTTAGCCACCATGGCGGTCAATTTCCCTTCCGCATCACACCCTGTCGTGATCTCTAACTCCATGGCATGCCGCTTAGGATGGACTAAGATACTTTCCTTGCGGGTAAAGGTGAGTTTCACTGGCTTTTGGGTTTTTATGGCCAGCAAGGCTGCATGATGTTGGACACTTAAATCCTCTTTACCACCAAATCCACCACCGACTAGCTTACTGATCACGCGCACTTTTTCCGCTGGAAGCCCAAGCATAGCCATAATCCCATGTTGGTCATCATAGACGCTTTGATCAGCGACATAGATCGTAATTCCGCCGTCTGCCTGAGGAATAGCTAAGGCACTTTCCGGTTCCATAAAAGCATGTTCTGTCGGAGGAGTCGAATAATGATGTGTGACGACATGCGCCGATTTAGCCAGTGCTTCGTGAGCATTCCCTCTGTTGATTTTCGTCGTACTCAGCAAATTCCCTTTCGGGTGAATGCTATAAGCTTGTTCCGCGAGAGCTTGAGTCGGACTGAGGATCGGTTCAAGCTCTTCATAGTCAACTTCAATCAAGGCCAAAGCCTCACGCGCTTGTTTTTTGGTTTGGGCCGCCACTAAAACAAGCGCATCCCCGATATATCGTGTTTCTTGACCGACAGAAACCAGGGTCGGCCAATCATGAAAAATATGACCGTGGTCATGGTCACCCGGAATGTCTTCCGCTGTCAAGACGGCCTCTACGCCCGGATAGACACGAGCCGCTGACACATCAATAGCCTTTACAAGCGCCCGAGGATATTTAGTCCTCAACACCGCTGCGTAAAGCATTTGATCAACCTGCATATCATCAACATAGTGCCCAGTTCCCAATACTTTCTCACGAGCATCTACTCGATGAATACTTGTCCCGATCCCTGCCCCGGCCTGCGCGTTAGCTTGAAGTTCTCCTCGTAACACTTGACCCGCTAGCATAATCCCTTTTTCGATCTTCACATACCCCGTGCAGCGACAAATGTTCCCGCGAATGCTCTTTTTAATTTCTTCGGGCGTAGGATTCGGCACCTTATCCAGTAATGCTTTAGCACTGATGACCATTCCCGGTATGCAAAAACCGCATTGTACGGCTCCCGCTTGCGCAAACGCCCATACATAGGCTTCTCTCTCGTGTTCAGAGAACCCTTCCACTGTCAATAATTTTTTCCCCGCAACCTTGGCGACGGTCAATAAACAGGCTCGCGTCGCCTTGCCGTCCATTAGTAACATGCACGCGCCACACGTCCCTTCTCCACACCCATTTTTAAGGGACGTGATCTGTGCTTCATCACGCAAGAAATCCAGAAGGTTCATATCTTCTTGTACAGTGTACACTGTATCATTAATTTCAATGTTAAACATTTTACCCAACCTTTCTCTTACGAAATGGCTTACGGAACAAATAATTTCCCGTGGGTCTTGTTAATTGAAGCTGACCATCCTTGACAACTTGTGTACCGCGTAAAAAGACGTGTTTTGCTTGACCCAACTGATTGAAGCCTTCGTAGGGAGTATAATCAACCTGCTGGTGAAGCTTTTCAACCGTTATGGTCGACGAATACTGAGTATCCCAGACCACTAGGTCTGCATCACTGCCAGGGGCGATAGTACCTTTGCGAGGGAACAAACCAAACAACTTTGCGGCTTTAGTAGAAGTCAGTTCTACAAATTCGTTGAGCGTTAATTTCCCTGTCCTAACTCCATACGTGTAAAGCAAACCCATGCGTGTTTCCACCCCAGGCGCCCCACTTGGGATCTTGCTGAAATCGCTTAAACCTAAGTCTTTTTGACCTATATAATTAAAGGAACAATGATCAGTTGCCACAATCTCTAATATTCCAGTTTTTAAACCATTCCATAACTCCTCTTGATGACGAACTGCACGCAAGGGCGGAGAAATCACATACTTGGCACCGTTAAAGCCTTCAGCGCGATAATAACTGTCATCGAGCAAAAGGTATTGCGGGCAGGTTTCGGCATAAACTTCTGCTCCTTCGCGTTTAGCTTCCGCCACTGCTTGAAGTGCACCACCACAGGTGAGATGTACTATATAGAGAGGAGCATCGGCAATCTGAGCAAGGGTAATAACCCGGTTGGTTGCCTCTACTTCCGCTTCGGGTGGCCTTGTCAAGGGGTGAAAATACGGAGCAGTTTTCCCCTGTCCACGTGCTTCTGTCACCAAGTAATCGACGACATCTCCATTTTCACAATGAACGCAAACGAGTGCCCCACACTCTCCTGCCTGGCGCAATGCCTGCAATAATGCGCCATCATCGACTTGTAAGATATTTTTATAGGCCATATACAGTTTAAAGGAAGACACACCCTCCTGGTGAACTAAAGCTGTCATTTCTTCGGCAACTTGATCGTTCCAATCCGTAATTGCCATATGAAAGCCATAGTCTACATAACATCGGTCAGCGGCTTTAGTGTGCCAATTTTCTAAGCCCGTTTTCAGGGTTTCCCCTTTAAACTGAGTAGCAAAATCTAGAATGGTTGTTGTTCCACCCAGTACCGCTGCTTTCGAACCCGATAAGAAATCATCAGAAGTAGAAAACGTCCCCATCGGGAGATCAAAGTGGGTATGAGGATCAATTCCTCCAGGTAATATTAAGCAGCCGTCCACATTTATCACCTGATCCTCAGCTTGCTTGATCTCATGACCAATAGTCACAATCTTTTCGCCTTCAATTCGGACGTCAGCTTGATACACATCGACCGCTGTGATAATAGTTCCACCTGTTAACACAATACCCATCTTCATTTCTCCCATCATCTGGCCCCTTGCTTTGGCCTCTGATTTCTGAATAGGCGCAGAGTGCTTCCCATTTGGGAAGCGCCTCTGCGCTCATTCTTATGCAAAAAGCTACTTAAGTTTTAATATTAGTTTACTTATTTCTTAATAAATGTGCCTGTCTTGCCGTTAATTCCGTCTTTTGCTTTTTCAAGAAGCGTAATAAGAGCTGTGCGATTGTCTCCAGAAGATGCAAAATCAACCGCTGCCTGAACCTTTGGTAACATAGATCCAGGTGCAAAATGACCTTGCTTAATGTATTCTTTTACTTCTTCTGTTGTAATGCTGTCAAGCCATTTTTCGCCAGGTTTTCCGAAATTAATTGCCACCTTTTCTACGGCAGTCAAGATGATTAAGAAGTCAGCATCAACTTCCTGTGCCAAGAGACTGCAGGCAAAATCCTTGTCAATGACCGCGTTTACGCCTTTCAGATGGTGCCCTTTTCTGATAACAGGGATACCTCCGCCTCCACAGGTAATGACGATCTCACCTAAATTCAATAAATTTTTTATTGTTTTAATTTCAATGATTTCTTTAGGAAGCGGGGAGGCTACAACCCTACGGTAACCTCTTCCAGAATCTTCGATTATCTGAAAGCCTTTTTCTTTCGCATGCTTAATTTCTTCTTCGTTCATGAAATGGCCAATTGGTTTTGTAGGATTTAGAAACTTAGAATCATCCTCATCCACCCGAACCTGAGTGATTACTGTGGTAATAGATTTTTCTATGCCGCGGTCCAGCAGTTCTTCCTTCAAGGCATTCTGCAAATCATAGCCTATATAGGCCTGACTCATTGCTACGCAGACTGACAGTGGAGTGAAGGTTGGATGCATTGGATTTGAACGCCCATATATATCCATAGCTTCATTAATCATTCCAACCTGTGGCCCGTTCCCGTGGGAAATGACTACGTCGTATCCTTCTTCGATCAAATCAGCAATAGCTTTGGAAGTATCTTTGACTGCGATCATCTGCTCAGGTAGATTGTTACCAAGTGCATTTCCGCCTAAGGCAATAACAATTCTTTTTTTCATTACGCTAGTTCAGTCCTTTTAATCAGTATTAGTCAAACTTTCTTTGCTTTGCAACTTTCGCCAATGTCTTTAAAGTAGCCTGTGGATTTTCAAATTTGCTTAAAAAAATCATAGCAGCAATAATATAAGGCTTGAAGCTTGCTTCCTTGTATAGTGGAGTACGATATCGATCAAATACGCTTGCATCTACTTCGCCTTCCTCACAGCTTACACCCGTGATATCCGCAGGCAGACAATGCATATAAGTGGCTTTGCCAGCCTTGGTCAACTTCATCATTTCTTCTGTGCAAGCCCAATCTTTATGCTCTGCATTCTGTGCCAATAATTCCTTTTCAAGGGCCTTGATCCCATCAAAATCGCCGTTACCATATAATTCAGTACGTTTTTCCATCGCTACAAATGGAGCCCAGCTCTTTGGATAAACTATGTCAGCATCTCTGAATGCTTCTTCCATGCTGTTTGTTTTTGTGAAAGTTCCTCCTGATTTTGCAGCATTTGCCTTAGCAACTTCTTCTACGTCTGACATAATCTCATAGCCATCAGGATGTGCAAGAACTACGTCCATTCCCATACGAGTCATTAAACCGACAATACCTTGAGGCACAGAAAGCGGCTTTCCGTAGGAAGGTGAGTAAGCCCATGACATGGCAATCTTCTTTCCTTTCAGGTTCTCTATACCACCAAATTCATGAATGATATGCAGCATGTCGGCCATTGCCTGAGTAGGGTGGTCAATATCGCACTGTAGGTTAACTAGGGTAGGTCTTTGCTCCAAAATTCCATCCTTATTTCCTTGCTTGACAGCCTCGGAAACTTCACGCATATAAGCGTTTCCCTTGCCGATATACATATCATCACGAATACCGATTACGTCTGCCATAAAGGAGATCATATTTGCAGTTTCACGAACTGTTTCGCCGTGAGCTACTTGGGATTTCCCTTCATCCAAGTCCTGAACCTCTAGTCCTAGAAGATTACAGGCAGATGTGAAGCTGAAACGGGTACGGGTAGAGTTATCACGGAATAAAGAAATACCAAGTCCGCTTTTAAAAACCTTAGTAGAGATGTTGTTTTCTCTCATAAAGCGAAGAGCGTCAGCAATTGTAAATACAGCTTCCAACTCATCATCTGATTTTCCCCAAGTCAGGAAAAAGTCATTGTTGTACATTTCTTTAAAATTCAAATTGTTTAATTTTTCGATGTAATCATTCAATGTTTTCATGAAATATCTCCCTTATTCTATAATTGTTTTTGAAACATGTGCGAACGACGTAATCACGCCTCGCCCTACTTAATTTTAACTAAATTCTCCGTATCTTTCGGCATCAGATCAGCATACTTCTGAGCATAAAGAAGTGGGATCATCGCGTACATGGCCGCGCAATCCACCAGTTCCTTTTTCCAAGTCCGTTCATTTGGAGCGTGGGCTTGATCTTCATGACCAGGACCGAAACCTATGCAAGGGATTCCGTAACGTCCCATGATGGAAACGCCGTTTGTGGAGAATGTCCACTTGTCAACCACTGGATCTTTACCGAATAATCCTTTATACGTCTCTTCCAACGTGTTGGTGACTGGATGTCCCTCTTCAATTCCGCCAAGGAGGTCAGCCATCTTTTCCAGAAAGAGCAAAAGTGATTCCTTGTTGTCCATCAGGCGTTTTGTTTGCTCTTCATTAAAGCTAACTAAGCCAATCACCCCAATAATTTGGTCATCTACGCGTATAGGAATAGCTACTTCTGCATACTCCTGACAGTTCCCACTGCATGGACAAGGCTGACAGAGCTCATTAAATCCGGGATTGTCAATAATAACGGCTGCCCCCGTTGTCAGTACATGCTTGTATACAAAGCCATCATCCATTGGTCTATCACATTGGTTCCTATATTTTCCCGTCCCTACAACTCGAATGAGATCGGCATCCGCAATTTCAACTTCGATCTTTAGTGCTGCAGCAATAGCATCCGCAGTCGTTTGAACTGTGCTCTTAATGTCGTTAAGATGATACACCATTTTTTACCCCTTAAATTAGTTTGCCTTAACCTATATTATATACATTTTCTCGTCTTATTTCGCTTATTTCATATAAATTGAAGAATATAAATAAATCAGAGTAAGGGCACGCTGCATCGTTCCCCTACTCTGATTTATTTATTTATTAAAACCCTTACTTGCACAGTGGAGTTATATCCTCTACAATAGAAATATTCTATTACTACGGAGGATAATAACATGGCTGGTAAAAGTCATGGTAAATCACGACGTAAAACACCATGGGATGGAAAAACGGAGTTGACGCCGACGCAAGAGTTTCTTCGAACACATTATAAGGTTGAGAAAGTAGTGAATTTAGCTTTTCGAAATCCCAAATTTCTTCGTTACAGAGACCAATTTGGCTTAAATCAAGGTGTTGAGGCTTGAATTATATCCACTGTGCAAGTAAGGGTCTTTATTTATTTGCTTATTTGCTTATTTGCTTGCCTACTCATTGACGGTAATTCTCCATCCCATACAATGCTGCGCCATTTATATGGATCCGTATTTCCTTCTGTGTTAAAGATTAAGATCTGTGATTTTTCATCCAGCCCTAATGCATCCCTTGCCTCTTTGAAATCTTCATCAAGCAAAAATGAACTGAGCAATCCTGCTGTTACTGCGCCTGATTCCCCGGATATGACTTTCGGATCTCCGTGTAGCGGATTCGCCAAAACTCGCATACCCCTTGCGGCTACCCAATCAGGGCAAGAAACGAACATATCGCTGTAATCACGCAAAACATTCCACCCTATCAAATTGGGTTCTCCACAGGCCAATCCCGCCATAACAGTGGCCATGTCTCCGCCAACTACCCGTGGGTTACCGTCCCCTGCCAGGGCTGATTTATACAAGCAGTCCGCTTGGTTGGCCTCGACAATCACGGTTTTAGGACGATCTTCTCTAAACAAGGAGGCGAAATAACCCTGCACAGACCCTGCTAATGCTCCGACCCCTGCCTGAACAAAAATATGAGTCGGTTTCTCGACACCCAGATTATTTAACTCTTCTAAGGCTTCAGCCGACATTGTCCCATAGCCTTGCATAATCCAGCTTGGAATTTCCTCATACCCTTCCCAGGAGGTATCTTGGACTACTACCCAACCATTTTTCTCAGCTTCAACAGCTGTCATGCGCACTGCATCATCATAATTCATATCCGTGATCTCTGCCTCGGCTCCTTCTTCTCTGATCTTTTCAAGTCGGTACTGAGAAGAACCCTTAGGCATATAGACGATGGATTTTTGGCACAATTGCCGAGTGGTCCAAGCTATGCCCCGACCGTGATTCCCGTCTGTAGTGGTGGCAAAAGTAATATCCCCTAATTGCTCCTTGACCTCAGGAGATGTAAGAACATCGAACGGCAATTCGCTAATATCTTTATCAAGTCTCTGAGCAAGGTATCTACCGATCGCATAGGAACCGCCTAAAGCCTTAAACGCATTCAAACCAAAACGATAAGACTCATCTTTAACATAGATTCCACCTACGCCTAAATTCCCAGCTAGTTTCTTGAGTTGGCGCAAAGGGGTTGGTAGATAATCCGGGAAAGTCCTGTGAAAATTCAAAGCCTTATCAATTTCCGATTTACTGAAAAGTTCGGTTGATACACCCGTTTCAGTTATTTTTTGCATAGTGTTTTGGATCCATTGAATTTTTTCACTCATCTTAATTCTCCTACTCCTTTTGATTTTTTGTTTTCCTACTAGTTTTTTTACGTATTGAAAAACAATTTCTTGTTTCCATATTTGCTCTGTTATCTCCCCCTAAGTAAATTGATAAGCCGACCCTTAACTTTAATGCAATTACTGTGCCAATATTACCTTCGCACTTTTTAGTGAGTAGCGAAAAACCGTTTTGATCTCATAAAAATACCGCCATCGAGACATTATCTCTGATGACGGTGTTTTTATGGCAATAGCACGGGACGTTTCGTTAGCCATCCTTCCAAGAAGCTTTCGTTTAGAACCAAGCAAAATAGAGTATTTTGCTGTTCAAATTTTATACTGTCTACGAGATTCGCGATTAAGATTCTGGATCCGTTCGTTAAACAGATCATCCCACTCATTCTGAAAGTATCTATAAAGCAAAGGATACTTTTTCCGTAAAGTTACAATTCCTTGAGCATACATCTCGTCAATTTGTAGATCTTCACCCACGTCACTGTCGAGAAAGGGTATCATTTCCCGCATTTCTTCAAGTTCTCCATCCGGCCAATAGTCCCTGTAAAACCAGTCCATCGAGTAAAATGCAATCGGGGGGAAAATGAGTCCCTCACGTTGTAATTTATTGATTTCTTTCTCTACCCGCATCAATGCTTGAGTTTTGCTATGTTGCTTTTTGATTTCAGGATTCTTTGAATCGAGATAATACAGTAAATCAATATAAATTTCTGCTTCTCGAAAGCGCCCCCCTTCCAAAAAACCATCATATTCATATTGCAGTGCTTCCAAAGCCGCCAACTTATCTTCTTCACTTTTTACTGACTTTAATAATTTGCGAAAACTTTGTTGAATTTTTGCTTTAAAACTCCACTGATCAAGATCAAACATCGTATTAAGCCAATATATAAAGACAAGAATATCCCCCGGGGTTTCCGCCCCCTGTGCGGGAACTAAGGTTAAGACGAAGTCCCATAAATCATCCTCGCGGTGTAAATCTGTATAAACGTCAGTATACGCACTCAAAAACATGTGTATCTCTTCGGGATAGTTTGAACGAGCGTGATTCAGAACCTGTAGCGCTTCTTCAGGTTCTTCTGAGTCAAGCAGCATTCTAGCTTTGAGAACCAAAAGCACAGGCTTTTCCTGGTCTGGGATATTCTTCAACGCAACGTCAAAATGCTCATAAAAAGCGGGCAAATCCTCGTCGAATATCGCAATTTGAGCCAAGATAAGATAGAGATTATAGTCATCAGGCATAAGCTCAATCAGTTGTTTTACTAAGGCCTCCGCTTTAATAAAGTGCCCGCCCTCCATAAATTTCCAGATATCTTCCAGCATTTTCTCGAATTTACCTTCGCCATACTTGCGATATAAATCATATTGTCGTCGTTTCAAAGGATTCTTCAGCGTCTCATAAGCTCGTCGAATTTGTTGGAATTCATCAGGATGGCTTTCCGGTGGGAAGGATTTAACCGCGGCAATATACTTTTGTTTGATCGTCGCTTGGGTCGCGTTAGCCCTAACTCCTAAAATTTTATATAAATTTTCCAGTTTAGGTTTCCTTGATCGGCTCCGAGAAGGTTTCTTCGCTTCCATGCCTCTCCCCCTATACTTCTAAATCTATTAAAGTATCCGTAGCTTCGTCAATCACTTGTTTCAAGAGATCGATGTCCTCTCCAGCCAAGGCACCCTGTAAAGAATTGATAAGTTTCTCAATTCGATTGCGTTCTTGGCCCTTGAATTCTCCCCGTAGATCGTGCGCCCGTTCCAACAAAGCGACCGCTTCGCTATGCAAGACTGTTGGGGATTCGTCCATTAATTCCCACTCATCATCGTCATCATCATGGTCCAAATCATAATTATCGTCAGCGGTTTCTATCTCAAAATTGTCATCGTTGGTCAGATTAAACAACTCTTCTAACTTAGCAGCGCTTTGAGCGAAGGCTTCCTGGGAGTCGCGATTCAAAGCATCTTGGACTGTCACAGTCATAGCTTTCCCCGTCGAAACACACTTAGCGGTCACCTCTAGGATGCCATTTAAGTTGTACCTGTAGATGATTTCAATCACTTCTGTTCCGGCATCGTTGGCTGGAATTCCAGCTAAGAGAAACTCTCCTAATTGATGATTGTGTTTCACCCATTCGTGTTCCCCTTGATAGATTTCAATCGAAGCAGAGGTTTGTCCATCAGAGGCAGTACTGAAAGTATCCGAGCGAGTCACTGGAATCGTCGTATTGCGGGGAATAATGACATGGAAGCCACCAGGTCGCGCATGATGTCTTTTCCACTCAGATAAAACGGAGATACCCATCGAAAAGGGCGCTACATCTGTGGCAATCAAGCCACTTTCAGACAAAGCTCCGGATTTCAGGCCTGCCTGGACTGCAGCCCCCAGAGCTACCGCCTCATCAGGATGAACATCGGTGCGAGGTTCCTTGCCAAAAAAATCACGCATAATTTGGTGAACACGGGGAATTCGTGTTGAACCCCCGACCAGCAAAATTTCATCAATATCACTGGCTTTTAAATCCGCATCCTGCAAAACCCTTTTCACACAAGCCAGTGTTTCCTGCAATATGGTATCAATCATTGCAATAAACTGAGTGCGTGTAAATTCGACGTGTAAACCTAACGGTCGGTTGTTTTGAACAGTAACTAGGGGTAATGATACAGTAACCGCGTCCTCCTCGGATAAGGTCAGCTTGATTTTTTCAGCTTCCGCCTTAAGGAGAGCTTTGGCACGTAAATCTAAGCGAGGATCGACGCCATGTTCCTCCAGCATCCGCTCCGCCAACCAATCGACAATCTTCCAATCAAAATCCTCACCTCCCAACAAGCTGTTTCCCGTCGATGCTTTGACTTCTAGGAGTCCGCTCATCATTTCAATGACGGAAACGTCGAATGTTCCGCCCCCTAAATCATAAACCAGAACATGCTGGTCATCGTCAATATGCCCCAAACCGAAAGCAAGAGCTGCAGCCGTAGGCTCATTAATAATTCGTTCCACCACGAACCCAGCCAGCTCTCCGGCCTGCTTTGTTGCCCGCCGTTGCTCATCCGTAAAGTAAGCGGGGACAGTGATGACAGCCTCTTTTTCTCCATCTCCGAAATGAGCATCAACATAACTTTTTAGTTCTTTAAGAATCAGTGCCGATATTTCCTGGGGAAGTAGTGCTTGTCCCGCCAACGCAATAGGTTCTACAGAACCCATCTTGCGTTTGACCGCTGCGATGGTACGATCAGGCATAGCAATCAAAGCCGCGCGTGCATCCTCTCCGACAATAACTTTGCCCTGAAGGTCAATCAAAACGACGGAAGGAATAATTCTCTTCTGATGAGGAGAGGGCACCATGTCTGGTTTTCCCATATGAATATAGGCAACCGCCGAAGTTGTTGTTCCTAAATCGATACCGACGATCGGACGAAAACTAGATTGTTGCTTAAGATCGTTATTATTCATGGTCATCCTCCTGATACGCAATTACCTGTGCCTTACGAAGAACTGTACCGTCACGATAAATAAAACCACGTTTGACCACTTCTGCAATTTCATAAGGTAGAAAAAAATGAGCAGTTTCTCCCTCCATTGCATCTCTGCCGATATGTTGCTTGACAACTGTTCCGATTGATTCCGCCAGCGTTTGGTTAAAACAAGTACCCACTAACTGCATTTCTTCTATACCGTGTATTTTCAAAGCTTGTAAAACTTGACTCATCCAAGTTTCCAGTAACTTAAGCCACCCATCTTGGTCTTGCTCCCGCAAACTGGTTGCTAAAAGATCTAAGTCATCTAACCATATGAGAAGAATTTCGCATACCTGTCCAATCTGCTGTTCAAGAATATCCAACTGAGATTTATCGACTGAATTAGCAACCTGCCATTGTTGTATAGCCTCTAAGCCAGTATTGATCCCTTCCAATTTCCCCTGAACATCTTGCCCTGATTTATACTGGAGGCGACCCAACTTACGTATCTGATCACCAAGTTCTACATTTTGTTCTAAACTGTTGGTTACTTGATGATTGAGAAAGGTGAGCTGTTGATTGATTGGCAACAGTAATTCCTGCACCAATCCCAAAATCTTATTCTTTTTCCCGGTCCATAACTTCCATATAATAGCAGTATCCTCCTTGCCAATAATCATCGTTCCTCAATCTTTGACATTTTTTATAGCACAGGATGTTTCAGAAGGCTCATGTAGAATTTTACATTATTGCGGAAGGGGTAGAAAGAGAAGATCAACTAGCTATTAAACCTCAGATCACGATCAGCGTAAACACGCAGAAATTAAGTGCTCGGCATGCAAGTTAGTCCGTTATATATGCAAAAAACACCGCCATCGCGACATTATGATGACGGTGTTTTTAGGTCAATGGAAAATAATCACGAATACTAAATAGCTATTAAAAAACAAGAAGGATTTGTGAAATTTATGGCGAAATTTTAATATAGACGACTATTTTACTTGCAATTGGAGAGAAGGGCATCTTCATGAATTTAAAAAAGATATTCGGTACAATTCCACCTAAATACAAATTAATGATATTTGTCTGTTACTCGCTTCCCCTGATTTTTGATAAACCTGACGGTTCAACTGAGATTGTTTGGCTTTTTTACTTAATCCCCCCTTTATTTATAGCCTTTTATCATGGATTTCGAGGTGGAATCTTTGCAACATTACTGACTTTTGTCGTTATTACGGGTTATGAAGCCTATGAGTATTTCGAAGAACCTTCGTATAATAATAAAAATTCCATTGTAATACTGGGAATTCTTTTGAGTGTATCCTTTGTGGCGATCGGAATTGGAACCTTAATGGAAAAACTACGAAAAAAACAATACGAATTAGAAACTTTGAATTTAAAGTTTGAATATATGGCTCATCATGATTGGTTAAGCGGTTTGTCCAATCGCAGATTATTCGATCAGAATTTAGCAGAGGCTATAAATTGTGCTAAGAATGCTGAGCAAATGTGCGCCTTGATCTTTTTTGACTTAGATCGTTTTAAGTCAATTAATGATACACTTGGGCACTCTTCTGGAGATCTAATAATCCAAAAAGTTGCTGAACTATTAAGGAATTGCGTTGGTCCTGGAGCGACTATTGCGCGTTTAGGCGGGGATGAGTTTATTGTTTTATTAGAAAAGATTGATTCTTACGAAGAGATAACGACCACGGCGCAGTCCATTATTGATGCCTTAGAAGAACCCTTCAACGTTAGAAACGTTGAAGTGAGCATTACCGCAAGCTTAGGAATCGCTGTTTATCCCAAAGATGGAGATACCCCGGGAACGTTAATGAAATCGGCCGATCTTGCTATGTATAAAGTGAAAGAACAAGGAAAAGATAATTTTCTTTATTATACAACCAGTCTTAGAGAAGACTTAGACCGCAAGACCCATTTTGAAAAGGGATTGCGGCAAGCTTTAGAATATAATGAATTTGCCCTTTATTATCAACCTCAGTTAGACATTAATAGTCTCAAAATTGTTGGAGCAGAAGCTTTAATTCGTTGGCATAATCCTGAATTTGGGCTTATCACTCCAGGGGAGTTTATTCCGATGGCCGAGGAAACTGGGCTTATCGTCCCTATCGGTGAATGGGTACTAAGAACCGCTATAAAAGAAGCAACGCATTGGAATGAGTCAGGACATCGCTTGAAGGTTGCAGTAAATGTGTCCGCACTTCAGTTTCAGAAAAAACACTGTGTCGAGTTAGTTCAACAGATTTTATGGCATTCAAAATTTGATCCAAAGTATTTGGAGCTAGAGCTCACTGAGAGTGTCGCCTTGCTACATCCAGAAAATGTAATTATAAAGTTACAAGCTTTAAGACAATTAGGTGTAAATATTTCCATTGACGATTTTGGTACAGGTTATTCTTCGCTTAGTTATCTGAAGGATTTACCAGTAAACACGGTTAAAATTGATCGTTCCTTCATTAAAGACATCACGACTGATCGACGAGATAGGGCTGTGGTAGCAGCTATTATAGCAATGGCTAAAACCCTAGAATTTAACATTATTGCGGAAGGAATAGAAAGAGAAGATCAACTAGCTATTATAAGTGAGTTAAAGTGTAACCAAGTGCAGGGTTATCTATTTAGTAAACCACTCCCCGCTGAGGATTTTAGAAGGCTACTATATGCCAATGATCCTTTAGAACCTGCATTCCCGCGATTATGTAACGAGGAAACCTTAAAGAACCCAGTAAATATCAGGGTTTGAGCCATAATATACTTTCCTTAAACCTCGTTACATGTTATAATAGTGTAACGAGGAATGAGGTGAT
>Ga0209587_1000141_pt1 | contig 34467 bp, 33 predicted proteins | sample NGEPerD_2_FD_184512 | JGI IMG/M metagenome (GOLD analysis project Ga0209587, IMG submission 184512) | Arctic peat soil microbial communities from the Barrow Environmental Observatory site, Barrow, Alaska, USA - NGEE PermafrostL1-D... | ecosystem: Environmental > Terrestrial > Soil > Wetlands >...
GCATGGGGCTATTGAATCAGGTGTGGCTGTCTGTGGCTGGACGAGTTTGACTCCAAAGGGGGTTGACGTGCGACAGTCGCACACTAGCCACCGATTTGGGTGGTTGACGTGCGACCGTCACACTAGCCACCGCGATTCCGGTCCCCTAGGGCTCAGGAGAAGCAGACGGCTTGGGCGTGGGCGATTCCTGGGGGGCCGGCGCCTCCTCTGGCTTGGGCCCACCGCCGGGCCCTTCATCGCCGCCACCTTTGTCCTTGCCGCCGCCCTGCTTGCCCTCGCCGTCCTTGGGTTGCTCGGGAGTCGGAGAGGGAGTCGGTTCGGGCGGAGGTGGGGGGCAGTACGCGGTCGGGACGAGCTGGCGCAGCATCTGGCGCGGCTCCCCCTCGCACCACGGAGCGGCAAGCAGGCCCGAGTCGGGGTCGATCAAGACCGTCACGAGCTCGCCCTCAGGAAGCACGAAGTCTCGTATCGGCTCACCCGCCAGCGCGCTCGCCATGAAATTACGCCAGATGAGAGCGGGGAAGGTGCCGCCTGAGACCCGGATGCCATGCACCGAGGTCATCGGGATGGCCCCTTCAGGATGGCCCACCCACACCGCCGCCACGAGGTCCGGCGTGTAGCCGACGAACCACGCATCTGCGTAGTCGTTCGTGGTCCCCGTCTTGCCGGCGGCGGGACGACCGAAGTCGGCCGCTACCCCCGTCCCACGCCGGATCACCTCTTGCATCACCTGAGTCAATAGGTAGGCGTTTCCGGGAGAGATCACGCCCTCGACCACCCGTCGGTCCGGCCGCAGGACGTCCCCGCCGGTGAGCTCGACCGAACGGATCGTGGTGGGCTCGATCGCAGTGCCGCCGTTGGCGAGAGTGGCGTAGGAGGCCGCCATGTCCAGCACGGAGACCTCCGCCCCACCCAGGGCGATGGAGGGGTAGGGAGGAAGTTTCGCCCTTACCCCCATGAGGCGGGCCTGAGTGGCGACCTGGTCCGCTCCGAGCTGGAGAATCAGGCGGGCATAGACGCCGTTGACGGAGTGCACCAAGGCCTCATCCAGCCTGATCAGGCCGCCCGCTCCGCCTTCAGCGTTGTGCACCACCCACGGCTCCCCGGAGGGGAGGGTGAAAACCCCGCCGGAGGACTCGTAGAGCTCGTCGAACGTGATCCCGCTCTCGAGGGCGGTGGCCGCGACCAGAGGCTTGAATGACGATCCCGGCTGCCGGCCGGAGCCTCCGCCGTTGATGCCGAGCGCGAGGTTCACCTGCGAGGTGCTCCAGTCCCGGCCCCCCACCATCGCGACGATCTCCCCGCTCGAGGGCCGGATCGCAACCAGGGCGGCCTCCGGGTCCCCCGGCTGGTTCAGAATCCCGGCCACAGCCTCCTCGGCCGCCCGTTGGAGCTCCAGATCCAAAGTGGTCTCGACCTCGAGGCCCCCCGTCCACAGCGCCGCCGCCCGCTCCCGTTCGGTCGTGCCGAGGAGGCGGTCGGCCATCAGCTCCCTCTTCACCGCCTCGACGAAATAGGGCTGCCTGGTCGGCACCCGCGGCAGCCGTTCAACTACCTGGAGGCGGGAGTGCCGTGCCCGCCGCGCTCGTCGAGAGCCGACCATGTCAGGCGCGGCCAGCCGGCGCAGGATGTAGTTGCGCCGTGCTCGCGCCGTGCCTGGATGGTTACGGGGGTTGTAGTGCTCGGGGGACTTGATGACGGCGGCCAACAGCGCGGATTTGGCCGGTGTCAGCCGGCCGACGCCGTGATCGAAAAAGGTCTCTGCCGCCGCCTCGACGCCGTACGCCCCGTCTCCGAAATAGACGGTGTTGAGGTAGCGCTCGAGGATCTGTCGCTTGCTAAGCGTGCGTTCGACCTCGAGAGCGATCCTGAGCTCCCGTGCCTTTCGCTCGAGCGTACGCGGGGCACGCCTGAAATAGGCGTTCTTGACGTACTGCTGGGTGATCGTGCTCGCCCCCTGGACGACCTCCCCTGCGGCGAGGTTGGCCACCGCCGCTCTCGCGATGGAGCCCAGGTCATAGCCCGGATGATCGAAGAAACGCCGGTCCTCGGCAGCCAACACGGCGGCGATCAGGCTGCGGGGGACCCTCTCGAGGGGTACCAGAGAACGGTTCTGCTTGAACAGCCTGGCGAGCTTGGTGCCGTCCGCCGCCGAGATCGTCGTGCGCAGCGCAAGCGGCCGCTCCCGATCGAGGTCCACGGGAGGAAGAGAGCAGGCGCCGGCGCCGAGCAGAAGGGCGAGCGACACCGCGCAAAGGCGGCGTCCGGTCATTCCTCTAAAGCTTCTCTGAGCTGCCCCAGCGTGCGATTGAGCAGCCGGGACACGTGCATCTGCGAGATTCCCAGATGCTGTGCGATCTCCGACTGGGTGAGCCCCCGATAAAACCGCAGGTAGAGGATCGTGCGCTCCCGCTGCGGCAACTTGGCCATCTCGGGTGCCAGAGCCGTGCGGTACTCGAGGATTCGCAGATGATCGTCCTCGGCCCCGAACTGATCGGCGAACGAAACCGAGCCGGCGTCGTCCTGATCCACGGGGACGTCTAGGGAGGTGAAGTTGTAGGCGTGGGCGATCTCGAGCCCTTCGAGCACGTTCTCTTCCGAGATCCCGGTGCGCTTGGCGAGCTCGGGGACCGTGGGCGAGCGACCGAGCTCTTGGGAAAGCTCTGAGACCGTCTTGCTCAGCTCGAGATGCAGCTCCTGCAGGCGGCGGGGCACTCTGACCGCCCACCCTTTGTCCCTGAAGTGGCGTTTGAGCTCCCCGACCACCGTTGGCGTGGCGTAGGTCGAAAACTCGACCTCGCGCTCGAGATCGAAGCGATCTATGGCTTTTAGCAGTCCGATTGTTCCCACCTGCACCAGATCCTCCGTTGGCTCTCCTCTATTACGGAATCGGCGCGCCAGGAACTCGACTAAACCTAGATATTTCGTGACGAGGGTCTCCCGATGAGCGGCCCTCTCCTCCTCGTTAGGAGCGTCTTGGTAGGACTGGAAGACGGCCCGGACCTGCTCTCTGGAAAGCTCGGCCTCGTCGTCGGCGAGACCGCGATCAGGCGCGGGTCTTGCTTGCATGAAAGGTAGGCGTATCGCCGACGCGCTCAAGCGAAGCGGACTGGGTCACAGTTTCCAGGATCATGCGAGACAGTTCGGTGAGGTTGGTTCTGACTTCCTCCGGCTCCTCCAGGCGCCCGTAGCCGCGAAACGAGATGCATTCGCCCTCCAGGGAGAAGACCACCTCCAGAAAGCCCCGGCGCCCGTGTGTGCCGGTCACGTAGGCGGACAGCTCGTCGACGGCGATCTTGAGGTCCTCGCTGTCATCGAGTGAGAACCCCTGGCGAGCCGCAAGCCCCGCCGCGACCAACCGGACCACTCCCACGTACTGGGGAGACGCGGGGATGGTTATCGAAACCTCGTCCACGGTCAGGCGCCGGGAGGAGGCCTCGGGATCAGGATGCGGAGGCTGCGTGGCGATCGGAATCGCCGCCCTTGCTGTCCGCCCCTCGCCGCTCCTTGGCCTGGGCGACGGACGCCTTGAGGGCCTCCATCAGGTCCACGACCTCGGCAGGCTCCTCCTCGGTCTCGGCCGAAACCGTGATCTCCCGGCCGTCGACTTTCTTCTCGGCGAGCTCCTGCAGGCGGAGACGGTACTCGTCTTCGAACTGCTCGGGCCGGAAGTCGTCGGACAGCTGTTGAATGAGCTGTCTCGCCATCTTGACCTCGTTGTCTCTGACGTCCACGCGCTTGTCGAGCTCCTCGAATGACGGGGTGCGAATCTCGTCGGGCCAGTGCATGGTCTCGAGAACGAAGACTCCGTCCTTGAGCCGGATCGTGGCCAGATGCTCCCGTTCCCGCAGGGTGACCTTGGCGACTCCGACCTGACCCTCGGCCTCGAGCGCGTCCGCCAGCAGCCGGTAGGCCTTGAGCCCCGAGGCCTCCGGCGCAACGTAGTACGACTTGTCGAAGTAGATGGGATCCACCTTTTCCAAGGGGACGAACGAGACCACGTCGACGGCCTTGATCGAGTCCACGTCGAGCGCCGCCATCTCTTCCGGAGTGAACGTGACGTAGTGGTCCTTGGAATACTCGTAACCCTTGACGATGTCGTCCCAGGTCACTTCCTCACCGCATTTGGCGCAAGTGCGCTGGTACTTGATCCGGCCCCCGTCCTTTTCGTGAAGAAGGTTGAATTTGAGGTTTTTGTTCTCGACTGCTGAATAGAGCCGCACCGGGATGCTGATCAGCCCAAAAGTTATGGCGCCCCTCCACAACGGTCTCATCGGCAACTATTGTAATCCTCAAGGTGGTTGCCAAAGTTTGGTAATTTCTTTACTCTTCGTGACAGATAGTCCATCAGAAACATGGACTAGATGTTCGGTTGAGTAACCAAGGGGGCCAGGAGTGACCGGTAGAGACTATGCGCGGGCGTTGGGGGACCGTCTGCGAGCGATTCGCTTGCAGAAGGGGATGTCCCTACACGACGTCCAGGAGAGCTCAGAGGGGGCCTGGAAGGCTGCGGTGATCGGGGCCTACGAGCGTGGGGACCGCATGGTGACCGTGGCCAAGCTGTCCGAGCTGGCGAGGTTCTACGGGGTACCGATGTCCGAGATCCTGCCCCCGAGCCCCGAGGGGCCTGCGGCCGCACCCGCCCGTCGCCGGCTGATGCTGCACCTGGACAAGTTTGATTCGCTTTCATCCGAGCGGCGGGAGCCGTTGGCTCGCTTTACCGCCGCCATTCAGGTCCAGCGCGGCGACTTCAACGGGCGTGTCCTAACCATTCGGGAGGACGACCTGTTGCCGCTGTCCCTGATATGTGAAACGAACGAGCCGGAGTTGACCCGCAGGCTTAAGGAGTGGGGGGTTCTGACCAACGGCTCCGCCTGAGGGCCGAGCACTCACGGCAGCTGCAGACCGACCCTCACCGCCCCTCACGTAGCTCTTTCCTACCCGGGGGGCGGATTCCGCCCCTCTTGTAGCACAGAACGACACCAGGGGCGGCTGGCTGTCGGCGGGGCGGGTGCCGGCGGGTAGGCCCGCGGTACGGTGCCAGTGAGATGAGAGGCGATCGGATCGCAACGGTGCTGGCCGAGACCTTGCTCTTCAGCGACCTCGACGACGATGCTCGCCGTGCGCTGGCCCCGGAGATCGTCCCTCGCTCCTATCGGAAGGGCGACCTCATCTTCTCCCAGGGCGATCAGGGCGAGTCTCTCTTCATCGTCGCCGAAGGACTCGTGAAGCTGTCTCTGACCTCTCTCGAGGGGGCTGAGATGGTGCTGGCCACGCTTCGACCACCCAGCGTCTTCGGGGAGCTGGCGTTGTTGGATGGGGGGCCGCGCACGGCCTCGGCAAGAGCGCTTCAAGCGACCACACTCCTGGCCCTGACACGGCCTTCATTCATGCATGTGCTGTTCGACAATCCCCGGATAACCGATGCCCTCCACCGATCTCTCGGCACGATTATCCGCCGGACGCTGCAACAGGCATCGGACCTCGTGTTCCTCGATCTGCCGGGCCGCGTCGCCAAGCTGCTGCTGGCCCTGGCTGGGGAGCAGGGCCAAGAGGTCGAAGGAGGCATCCGGCTCGACCTTGACGTTACGCAGACCACGCTTGCGGGCATGGTGGGCGGCTCCCGCCCGAGCGTCAATCAGTCCCTGCGCTCATTTCAGGAAAGGGGTCTTCTCGAGCTCAGGGGTCGGGAGATCCTGATTCGCGATCTCGAGAGGCTGCGGCGCCGGGCCGAGCTCTAAAAGTGTCACTGTTGTCAAGCCGACAACTTTCCTGTCTTGCGGGCAACTGTCCCCGGACACATTCCAGCTCACGCTTCTCAAATGTTGAGAGACGTAGCCGGGAAGGTGAACAGTCGCCGGTTCGGCGCGCTGCTCGTTGCAGAACTGGTCCTAGCGGCTGCGCTGGTGCTGCTGGCGGCACAACTGCTTTCCGAAAGCGCCGAGAAGTCTCCCCCTTTAAGCCCCGACGCTCCCACCGCCCAGTCTCCCGCAATACGCTCTGAGGTTCCCATCGAGAAGGTAGTGGTCATCGTCAAGGAGAACCGCACGTTCGACAACATGTTCGGGCGCTACCCGGGGGCCGACGGTGCCACCACGGGCGTAACGTCGAGCGGCTCCGAGGTTCGCCTGAAGCGGGCGCCCGATCGCTTCCCGCATGACATCGGCCACAGCTTCCTGCGCGGGCTCATTGCTGTAAACGGCGGCGACATGAATGGATTCGATCTGGTCCCAGGAGGCAGTGATCTTGCTTTCACCCAGTACCGGAGAAGGAATCTGCCTGCCTACTGGGCCTATGCCGACAACTTCGTCCTCGCAGACAGGATGTTCTCGTCGACGTTCGGTTCAACCTTTCCCGAGCACATGTACATCATCGCGGCTCACGCCAAGAGAGTCGTCTCCAACATCAGCGCGAACGACCGTCCCGGCAGGTACTGCGACGACCCGGGTGACTATGTTCACAGACTGGGCCGCCATCCCGACCTGGTCGAGTGGGAGGACGCAGTGATGCTACAAAGGATCGAGGCCTTGATGAGCCACGTAAGGGCATGTTTCAGCATCAAGACCATTTTCGAGCAACTCGACACCAAGGCCGTCTCGTGGCGCTACTACGTCAATCCTGACCAGTTCCAGAACATCCCCCGAGCGATCAGGCAAATGCGCTACACCTCTCGCTGGCAAAAGGTTGTCCCCGCGTCTCGATTCGCCGCCGACGCGCGCTCCGGACGGCTTCCACAGGTCAGCTACCTCATCGCACCCACGCAGTACGGGGAGCATCCCAGTCACGACCGAACGAGCATGTGCGCCGGCGAGAACTGGACCATCCGGCAGCTGAACGCGTTGATGCGTTCGGGGGACTGGGACCGTAGCGCGGTGTTCATCACCTGGGATGACTTCGGCGGGCTCTATGACCACGTTGCGCCCCCGCGCGTCGACGACTTGGGATGGGGGCCGCGGGTCCCGCTGCTGGTGGTGTCGCCATGGGTCAAGCCCGGATATGTGAGCCACACCGACTATGAGTTCGCATCGTTGCTGGCGTTCATCGAGCGGCTGCACTCACTACCACCTTTGGGGAAGCGCGATGCTTCAGCCAACGACCTCTTCGATGTCTTCGACTTCTCGGGTGAGCCTCGGCCGCCCCTGCTTCTCAAGCCGCGACCCGAGGTACAGGGGGTTTTTCCTGCCAGGTGTTCCTGAGCAGTCTCCCCCAACTTCCCCAGCGTTGATACCTTTACGCCACCATGAGCAGGGAACGGCTTCTGACGGACGCAATGCGACGGCTGTTCGTGGTCACCACCGCTCTGGTGATCATCATCGCAGTCCAGCTGTTCGTGCTGACCGAGCAGACCGAGAGTTACTTCGCCTGGACCATCGCGGTGCCGCTCTCGGCCGCATGGCTCGGTGCCGGGTACTGCTCGGGCATTGCCTCCTGTGGTTGTCGGCGCGGGAGCGACTCTGGAGTCGAGCCCGGCTCGCCGTGCCCGCAGTGCTCGGCTTGACCATAGCCATGGTCGTGACAACGTTCCTCCACTTGGACCTCTTCCATCTCGAAGGCCCGCTCGGTGCCGCCACGCTCGCAACGTACGGGTGGATCGCCTCCTACCGGGTTGATCCCTCCAGATCGGCTGCTCACCGCGCTCCGGGCCGAGCACGACGAGGACATGGTCCGGCTCGGCGGCTTTCTCAAGGACGCCTCCGCTGCCCGCACGGCGAGCCGGAGTCGGTGCTGCGACGTTTCTGGCACCGGCTCCCGTGGCTCATATTCGGTCTAGCGGGCGCGTTTCTGTCGGCGGACATCGTCAGCTCGTTCCAGCACCAGCTCGAGGAGAACGTGATCCTCGCCTTTTCCTGCCCGGGATTGTGTACATGGCCGACGCCGTAGGCACCCAAACCGAGACGCTCATAGTGCGAGGGCTCTCGGTCGGGGTGTCGATTCGCGAGGTCGTGAGGCAGGAGTTGCTCACAGGTTTGTTGGTAGGCCTGTCGCTGGCGCTGGCGTTCGTGCCCGTGGCGATGTGGCGGTGGGGGGACGCAGACTTAGTCGCGGCAGTCGCCCTCGCGCTGTTCACAGCGTGTTCGATCGCCACTCTGATCGCGATGTCGTTGCCCTGGTTGCTCCACTACCTGGGCAAAGATCCTGCCTTCGGGTCGGGGCCTCTAGCCACGGTCATCCAAGACCTCCTGTCGGTACTCATCTATTTCATCATCGCTGTCAACCTGCTCTGAGCACGTCCTCGGGCGCGTGGCCCCAGTCAGCAGCACCGCATTCTGCTAATGCTGCGCGACCGTGCGCGCTCCACGCGGAGGCAGAGGGTTCGAAGAGGCGATCCTCATGCGGGCGTCGATCACCACACAACTCTGCTCCGAGACAAGCACAGGATTGAGGTCGATCTCCGAGAGATGCGGGATGTCTTCGACCATCTGTGAAACGCGCAGCAGAAGATCCTCGAGTGCATGCGCATTGAGCGGGGTACGGCCCCGGTAGCCCTCGAATAGGGGGAAGGTCTTCAAAGAGCGCAGCATCTCTCTCGCGTCCGCATTCGTCAATGGCGTGATCCTGACTGAGATATCTCGGATCAACTCGACCATGGTGCCGCCTGCGCCGCAGGCGATGAGGGGGCCGAAGAGCGGATCGAGTGTCATGCCCACGAACATCTCCGCTCCCTCCTGGTTGACCATCTCCTGCACGAGAAAACCACTGAGTTCGTGAGCCTGGCCGCGGTTTTCCAAGGAGGACAGAATCTCCATGGCTGCAGTTCTTGCAGCTTCGGGGGTCTTGAGGTTGAGGCGTACGCCTCCGACGTCGGTCTTGTGCGTAATCGTTCGGGAATCGATCTTCACGGCGACGGGTCCACCGATCTCAGCCGCAGCACCGGCCACCTCGCCGGCATCTCTGGCCGAGCGGCTCTCCGCAGCCTTGATCCCGTAGCAACTCAGCAGCTGCGAGACGGCGGTCGGTTCGAGCCACCGTTCCCCGCCTCTCAAAAGCCGGGATGCGAGATCGACTGCCCCGGCTCTGTCCGTGCCGGAGAGGTCGGGACTATCGCCGATCGGGGTCGCTCGCCACGCCGCGTATCGAGTGATCTTTCCCAGTGCTTGAGCTGCGGCTTCGGGAAAAGCGAACGAAGGAATGACGATCTCTCCTTCTCGCAGCCGCTGATGGATTCCATGAACTCCCAGAAAGCAGGTGAGAACCGACTTGTCGCGTACGCCTGCCGACGCTTGTACCAGTTCGTCGGCCACGTCTTCGGCGCGGGTGACGAGCGGCGGAATGAAGATTACGATGATGGAATCGATGGTTGGGTCCTGGCCTAGAAGCCGAAGGGCCTCCCCGTAGTGATGCGGAGTAGCGGACGCGATCAGGTCAATCGGATTGGCTAGGCCGGCTTCGTCCGGCAGTAGTTCGTTCAGCGCCCGTGTCGTAGCTGCATCGAGCTCGGGGACCTCTAGGCCGCTCGCCTCGCATGCGTCCGCACACAGAATCCCGAGCCCTCCGGCGTTCGTTAGGATGGCGACTCGATTGCCTCGGGGCAGTGGCTGGCCGGCCAGCAGGCTCGCAACATCGAACAACTGCTCCAGAGTATCCGTCCGGATTACTCCAGCTTGGTGTAAGAGTGCGTCGACGGCGACGTCCTCGGCCACGATGCTGCCGGTGTGGGAGGCCGCGGCGCGCGCCCCCGCTTTCGAACGCCCACTCTTGACCGCTACGATGGGTTTCTCACGCGCTATCCGACGGGCGATACGGACGAACTTGCGGGGGTTGCCGAAGGACTCGAGGTACAACAGGATGACCTCGGTTGCGTCGTCTTGTTCCCAGTACTGCAGGAGGTCGTTGCCCGAGATGTCGGCCTTGTTACCAACTGAAACGAAGCTGGACATGCCCAGTCCCAGCTCACGAGCACGGTCGATCACAGCGATACCGAGAGCTCCCGACTGGGACGAGAAGGCCAGCTGCCCCCGAAGCGGCGAATTCGGAGAGAAAGAAGCGTTGAGCTTAACGTTGGGATCCGTGTTCATCAGCCCGATGCAGTTGGGACCGACGACGCGCATGCCGTGCCCGCGGGCGATCTTGAGGAGGTTTCGTTGTCTGGAAGCTCCCTCATCGCCGGTCTCGGCGAACCCAGAACTGATCACTAGGAGAGCTCTCACTCCCTTTTCGGCGCACTCTTGGGCGACGCCCAGAGTCGTCTCGGCTGGAACTACGATCACGGCAAGGTCGATGGAATCCGGTACCTCGGTGACAGAGCCATAGGCTCGCACGGACTGGACCACCGGAGCGCTGGGGTTGACCGGATAGACGGGTCCCTCGAAGCCCGCGTCCAGGAGGTTGTGGAAGACCTCGCCCGAGATCGTTCCTCTCTGGCGAGAGGCGCCCACAACGGCGATCGAGCCGGGCTCGAGAAAGGCCTTGACCGCCGCCGCGGCTGCGATGGCTTCTCGCTGCTCGAAAGCCTCGATCGCCTCAGGCGAAAGCGAGGTGGGAAAGACGGCGTCCACGACTCCCATGGAGCTTTTCATGGTTACGGGTAGCCTCAGGTTTCGTACTACATCGAGCATCTCCGTATTGCCCGACAGTACGGCTGCAAGAAACACCCGTATACCGTCCTCCTCCGCGGCTTCGCAAAGGTGCTCTACCAGGATGCTGCCGATCCCCCTGTCCTGTGACGAATCGGCCACGGCGATCGCGATCTCGGCTTGATTCTTACCCGACCGCACATACGTGGCGATGCCGAGAATGTGCGAATGCGCCTCCTGTATCGCCTCGGCGACGAGACTGAAGTACTGGTGATAGTCCACCTCCACGAAATCGCGAAGCTCTCTCCTCGAGGGCCGATGGTACGCGTGGAAGCGCCTGGTGACGGATTCATCGGATAGGTTCTCGAAGAAGTCGACCACCGAGTCGAGGTCGGTAGGCAGGACGGGTCGGATGTATATCGTGGAGCCGTTCCGCAACGCCACATCCACGGCACGGTGCCCAGGATAGCCGACCGGCAAACCCGCCGAGTTGCTCATATTAGGAGCCCGATTTCTTCGCCAGAGCATTGTCTCGTCGAACGGCAATCACTCCGCGACGTCGCTCCAGTGAACTTCCGAAACGGGGAGTTGAACGCGATGGAAATGCCTTGTGCATCTCCCCGGATCGCCATGGGTAGCGTGTGGACAGCCGTGAAGACGCTGCGGGACAATCGAGCCACATGGAAAAGTCCACGAGAGGCAATCACGATCACTTGTGCGCTTGTTCTGTTGAGCTGACTAGCCATCGCGTGCGCTGCTTGTTCAAAATTCACCGGCGCACTTCAGGTCGTGCGGTAGGCCCCGTGTCCTTGAGTTGCTTTGCACGCCCACTCTCGCCGGCTCGCGTGGTGGATGAAAGCTCTCTCTTGTATTCCGCTGCTTTCTGGCGAGGCGCGATTGGCTTGACGGAATGGCGGATCCCTCCGTGGCAAGCAAGATTTTGACGAACACTCGGATTCTCCCTCTAAATGAGCCCCTCCCACACTCTGGGCTCCTACCCATCCAACCCTGGGTGATGTTCACTCACGGAGACGCGGACGACGGGTGCCTGCACCTTTCTACGAGCCTATCTCTCATCTACCAAGAGGCCGTGACCGCTCCCCGTCTGCTGAGCGTCCTCCCAATAGCTGAGCCTTGTAGACATTAGGAGTCTGGGCCGGGCCACTTTAGGGCCGAACGGCACCGTCCTTCCAGTCTCTCGGCACTCCCCCGCTGCCGACAGGAGCGGGATGATGAGATGGTCCGGTGATTCCAGAAATGGCTCAGGAGGCCCAAAATAAGTAGCGCACCTACACGAAGCGTTACGGAGCTAACCGCAGCCGACATCATGTCCGCTCCCGCAGTCGCATGCCGGGAAGAAGCGTACTTCGAAGAAGTTGCCGAACTGCTGTCCGATAGGGAGATATCGGGGCTACCCGTCGTCGACGCCTCGGGCCGAGTCGTCGGGGTCGTGTCGGAGCGGGATCTCGCGCACGCCCTTGGAGGACCTCTCATCCGCCTCGTCCTCAGGAGGCCCGTCCACAGTGGACCGTTCCTGAGGGGCCCCCACGCCGTCCCGATCGGCGCCAAGCGAGCCTCGGACATAATGACATCGCCCGGCCATCGTCGCCGACCCTGGGATGCCACAGACCATGCTCGAACAGCAGATCAACCGCATTCCGATCGTTTTGCCTTGGTCGTCTCGTGGGGCTCGTTACACGAGGCGATCTGCTCGGTGCCATCGCAGGCCTCACCCACCGCGAGATAGCATTGGGCCAACCGCCGGTCGTAATTGGCTCAGGGGCGCTGGATGGCATATTCGCAATCGATCCGGGCTCGGGTAGAGGAACGACGAGATGAGTATCTCGGAACTGATGATCGTTTTGATTACGGTTCTTGCGTTCGTCTGCTCGGTAACCCTGGTTGTGGTCGTTTGTGAAAAGCTGTGGGGGTCAAGCAAGTAAGTGCAGATGGGGCTCCAGGACGCAGGTTCCGTACATGGGATACGAGAAGATTAGCTCAAGGGGGTAGAGATGTTTCGAAAGATACTTGTTCCCGTCGATGGTTCCGAGCACTCAGAAAAGGCCTTGTCATTGGTGGAAGAGCTCGCTTCCAGGTTCGGCAGTGAAGTCTTGGTTTTCCACGTGAGGGAGAAGTGGGTAGGAAGGGGTGGTTCCTGGGATGTGGACTTGACCGAAGAGGACGTCAACGTCGCAGAGGAAGCCGCACAGAAGCTAGCGGGGAAAGGTGTAAACGCCAAATCCGAGAGACAGACTGCATTGTCCGGACACGCGGCACAAAGCATCGTCCGAGCAGCAGACGACAACAGTGCGGATGTGATCGTGATGGGATCTCGGGGCCTCTCTGACTGGAGCGGATTGCTAGTCGGAAGCGTGACTCATGGGTTCTCCACATGGCTCCCTGCCCGATAGTCGTCGTCCGTTAACCTCGCTCGAGCGTTGACGTCGCTTCGGACTACCGTCAAGCGGGCGAAGGCACCCAAAGCAGGCGCGCGCTCTACACAAGAGGTGAGTGGAGTTAGGAAGCCTGGTCATCCGCTCATCTCTGCACCTCCACCGCTTTTATCGATCGATAAGGTTCCCATGCTCGCCGGCCATTACCTCTATGAGGACTTTCGGCGGATCGTTAAGGGTGTTATGCACCGTGCAGCGCTCGATGGCGCGACGGAACGTGTCCACCGTGCTCGCCGGCAGACCCGGCGCCTCAACGCTGATCTCCACCCGCTCCACCCGGGTGGGAGTGAGCTCCATCCACCAGTGGGCGTTCACGTTGACACGATCGGGAAGCCCGCGAGCGTGAAGGAAGCTCCTGCCGAAGAAGGCGACTCCGGCGACAAGGGACGCGACGAAAAGTTGCGTCGGGCTCGGCCCGGCGTCGTCTCCTCCGGCTTCCAGCGGCAGGTCCACGACAATTTTGTGCCCCCTCATCCAGATGGAGAACTCCGAATCGCCCATGTGCCGAACCTGAATCGACGATCCGCTTGAAATGGTCATAGGTGCACCTCCTTGCACGTCTCGACTTCTGTCATGAATGACTGCATTCTGTCTTCCAGCTCCTCAGACGACGTCCGTGAAGGTCACTTCAACCACCCCGGGTATGGTTCGGGCGAGAAGCGCAGCAGACTTACGGCTGATATCGTCACGGGAGCCGGCAAGCGTCACATCACCGTTGGACACCTCAACACGGTAAGCGCCGATTCCCGCAGTTTCCCCATCCAGGAGGGTCTGCAGATCCGAATGGATCTGTGCATCGCTCCTAATAAGCACCCGCAGGAGATCCCTGCGACTTACGATCCCCACGACGAACTCGCCTGAGACGATGGGGATGCGCTTGATGTGCTTTTCGAGCAGCAGGGTCGCGATCCACGAGATGCCCGCGTCCTCTGGGAGAGCAACGACGTCCCGGGTCATCGCCTCTTCGACGATGTGGGCCACCGCTCGAGCTGGCACGGGAATCATCTGGGCTCGTGGATCCGGGGTGAGCTCCAGTGGGACGATATCAGCCTCAGACAGGATTCCAATGAGTTTGCCACGCCCGTCGACGACCGGCAGCGCACTAATCTCGCGCGTCACCAGGATCTCGGCCGCGTCCTTGAGCGGAGTATCCCCCGTGACCGTGGTCACGGGGCTAGTCATGATGTCCTTCGCTCTCATATCACGCCTCCTTGGAATAAGGAGAACCTCCGGTCGTCTTGGCGTGGACCACCTTCAACACTCCGTACGACTTCGCGGCGAGCATTTCGTAGGCGACTCCGATGTGCGCGAGCAGTGCGTCCCTGAGTCTTCGAGGACGCGAGATCGGCCCGCCTCACGAGGCTGTTACAGGATAATCAAGTAGGGACTGCTGATCCAACGGCTGCCTCCGGGTCGTAGGTTCCGTCCCAGCGTCTAATGTTGCGAGGCTGGCGGGTAGGGCCATCCCGCCTTCCTTTCTCAAGCCGGTTGGCCCTAACCGAAGCCCCGGGATTTTGGGCTCTCCTGTCGTTTAACCGGTCAGAAGGAGGCACAACATGAAGGTCCTTTATGCGGTCGACGGTTTCGAGCCCGCCGTCCACGCAGGTCAACTCCTCGCTAAGATTGGATTCTCCGGAGGACCCCCATTTTGCTCGCCCATCTCGCACAGGCCGCTTCAGCAAACGGCATTGCCATCTTCGAGGCCGAAGTCCTGCCCGGCAATCACAGGATGTTGGAGATGTTCCGGAGAGTGGTTTCCTGGTGGAAGCGAGGTCGGAGCCCGGGGTAATCGCAGTCGAGTTCCCTACTTCGATCACCGACGAGGCGCTCGCTTCCTTCGAGTTGCGCGACCAGGCCGCCGCGACGGCGGCAATCAAACGGTTTTTGTCACCGAGCTCGGTTGCTGTGATCGGCGCCTCACGCGCCCGCATGACGATCGGGGGCGAGATCTTCCACAGCTTGCTGGCCACTGCTTCAACAGACCCGTCTATCCGGTGAACCCGGTGGCCGACCATGTCCACTCAACCGTGTAACCGTCTCAAGGGGCGCATGCTGGGACCCAAAGCTCGGCCAGGCCGCCGACCAGGATGGCCGTCAGACTGATGCGAGCTGAGCAGCCGTCCGTGTCCTTCCAGGTCCTCCGCTGGCGACCGGGCCCACCAGCTAGGGGCGTCGCTCGCCGGGAAGGAATCGAAGGACGCCTGGTCAATGTCGTCGAGGCCATCTCGGATCGTCGCATCCTTCGTGGGGTTAAATGCAAGCGCCCTCTTTGTTGCTTCCACAGTCTGAGCCACAGTGTCCTCCTTGGATCCGATTTCCTTGATGTAAGGATGCTGGAATGGCCACGACGGATCCAGTGCCGGACGGCCCCTCTTGTGGGTTGCTGCCGCTCGATGTCCGTTCCGCGATCACCGATCGTACGATCGTACGATCGTACTAGTGATCCTGAATGCGCTGGTGGCGTTTTTGCTCGTCCGACCGAATGAGTCGGACAAAGCCTCGAGCTAGAGCCCTCCCTCCTTCAGCAGGCGATACCAGATTCTCCTCGTCGCCATGAGGTCCGTCCCCTCCGGGAGCACGTTCTTCGGCATCGGGCAACTGGAGAAGTACCTCGAACGCGGTCGGTGTCCCTAGAGGTCGGGTCGGATGGAGAAGGCCGCCATGGATTGCAAGTACGAATGAACCCCTGAGGGCTCATCGCAAGGCCCAGCTCGAGGAGCGTCTGGCATGGGGGGCCGCGTACGAGGACTCGGGGCTTGTGTTCGTCCGAGAGAACGGACAACCGATTCACCCTCAGGCGCTGTCCCAGGCCTTCGAGCGCGACGCCAGAGAGGCCGGGCTCCCCTTGATCCGCTTCCACGACTTGCGCCACAGCTATGCCACCGTCGCGCTCTCGGCGGGGGTGCATCCGAAGGTTGTTTCTGAGCGCCTCGGGCACTCCTCGATCGCCGTCACGCTCGACAATTACTCACATGTGATCCCAGCCCTCGAGGAAGAGGCTGCGACCCGCATCGCGGCGCTGATTTTCGGCACCCCCTCGCCGTGAGCGGTCGCGAGAGGTTCCGGTTTGGAGAGAAGAAAGAGAGAAAAGAACTCCCTCGCGCAAGAGGGGCGAACGTTTGTTCACCCCGCTGACCTGCGGTTTCCCCGTTGCAGGGGTAGGATTTGAACCTACGACCTCCGGGTTATGAGCCCGGCGAGCTTCCAGACTGCTCCACCCTGCCCCCTCATGTTATCGCATCCGGGCACCCTGGCCCACTTGGCGTTCCGACCTGGGGGTGGCACAAGCGAACCGTGGACGATTGCCTACCTTTTTCGGTGGTCTAAAGCGAACCGTGGATATTTGACCCCCACGCCGAGGCGGGGAGTGGGAAACCGGCCGGCGGCAGGCGGACCCCACGTAGTCAATCGCGCTCGATGCACCTAGGAGTACGCATTCGGTACTCAGGCGCGCTCTGCGCGCTCTTGAGTACCTCGGCTGGGCGGGCCCCCTTGCGTCCCGGCCCCCAAGATCAAGACGAGGACTCGGCCCTCTCGAGCAGCTGCCCGAGCTCCTCGATCAGCGCCCCGTAGCGCTCGAAATCGCCGGCCGCCAGGGCCTCCTGGGCCTCCTGGTACACCCTCCCGGCTTCCGCCACGATCTGTCTCAGCTCCTCCGAGCCCTGCCCACCTTGTCCGCCGGAGTCGGGAGGACCCCCCAGCGGCTCGTCCACCCCGAACAGCTCGGTCAGGGCCCCGGAGAAGCTTTCTCCCATGACGACCCGCTCCCCGGACACGAGAATGACCCTCTTGAGCTCCGGTATGCCCCCGCTGGAGGCGGTGACGAACAGCGGCTGGACGTAGAGGATCGAGTCCTCGATCGGAAGGATGACGAGCGAGCCGAAACCGACTCGCGACCCCTGCTGCCCCAGCAGGGTCAACGCCCGGGAGATTTCCACGTCCTGCTTGATGCGGTTATCGACGAGCACGGGCCCGTCCACCGGGCGCTGGCTCGGAAAGCGCAATGTCACGAGCTCGCCGTAATGCTCGGGGTCGGAGCGAGCCACCATTAGAGCGATCATGTTTCTCTTCGAGCGGGGCGTGAAGGGGCGAGTGAGGACGAACTCCTGTTCGGTTTCGCCCGGAAGCTGAATCAGCAGATAGGTCGGCGGAATCTGGCCAGTCTCGCCCGTCGCGACGACCTCGTCTGAGATATCAGTCCGGTCCGGCACCTCCCACGCGTCCTCCTTGGCATAGAAGTTCTGCGCTTCGATAACGTGATAGTTGCGATAGACCTGCGACTGAACGTTGAACAGATCCTCCGGAAAGCGGAAGTGAGCCCGAAGATCATGCGACGGCGGGTCGGCGGTGAACAGGGCCGGAAACGCGTTACGCCAGGCACGAATGAGAGGGTCCCCCTCGTCCACGATATGGAAGTCCATGGTCCCGTCGTAGGCGTCGATAACCACCTTCACGGAGTTGCGAATGTAGTTGGCCTCACCGCTCAGAGTGGTGGACGCTCCGGCAGAAACTATGTCGCTCAATGGCTGGCGCTGTGAGTACGGATAGAACGGAGTGGAGGTGTAAGCATCGATGATCCACACCAGCCCCCCATCCACCACGGCCGGGTAGGGATCGTTGTCTAGAGAAAGAAACGGAGCCGCCCGCTCGACTCGATCCCGCACGTTGCGGTACAGAAGGATTTGAGATTCAGGAGTAATCAAGCTCGACAACACGAAGTTGGGGTCGCTTTCGCGCAGGGCGAAGGCAACGCGCGTCAGCATGTTGCCGGTCGGCACCCCGCCGAGACCCTCGTACTGCGAACGCTGGACCCCGTCACCCACCGGGTAATCGATCTCCTCCTGCTGGGTGTTGACGATCGAATACTCGTCGGAGCCGAAGGCTTCGCCGTAGTAGAGCCTCGGCTGCTGGAGATCGAACGATTCCTGAGCCTCCGGGGCAACGGTGCCGGGAACATCTCGCACCAAGAAGCTCGGTTGCCCCGAAGGAGTGGCCGAGTTGGCCAGACTGGCAACCACCCCGAAGCCGTGCGTGAACTGGAGATGCTCGTTCGACCACGTCGCATCCTGCAGGTTGTCGAGGGCCAGCTCCCGCGCGGAGAGCAGCACTTGGCGCAACTGCCCATCCACCTCGTAGCGATCGATGTCCACGTCCTCGAACTGATAGTAGGTGCGAATGGCCTGCAACTGCGAGTAGACCTGCTGGAGCACGATCGGGTCCCACAGCCGGACGTTCTGCAGGAGACTCTGATTATTCTGGGCGGCATCCGCCGGTAGATTCTCGGCCGCCGGGAAATCCTCCACGGCGACCTCGGCCAGCCCGAACGCCTGCCTGGTCGCACGGATGTTGCGATCGATATAGGGCTGTTCTCGCTGAAGCTCCTGCGGCTCGACCGAGAAGCGCTGCACCACGAACGGCCACGCTCCACCGGCTACAATAGAGAAGAAGATCCAGATCGCCACCGCAGCTAAGGGCAGAGACAGCCTTCGGAAGCGAATGTTGACCAGAAAGAGTCCGGCGGAGATGACTGAGATGATGGCGAGCAGGCTCAACGCAGGCAGGTGCGCGTGGACGTCGGTGTAACTTGCGCCCGTGACCGTCCCTCGCTCGGAAAAGTTCAGCGAGTAGCGGCCCAACCAGTACTGAGCCGCCTTCACCAGCGCCAGAAAGCCGAGAAGCACCGAGATGTGCGCCAGAGCGCCGGACTCCACACCGGAGAGCCCTCCTTCGGGCCGGATGGCACCCAACAAGTAGTAGGCGGCAACGCTCACCACCAGCGTGACCATGAGCGAAAACCACAGCCACGACAGTGCAAAGTTGAAAAACGGCAACTCGAACACGTAGTAGCCCACATCTAGCCGAAACTGTGGGTCGGTTGTACCGAATTCCGTGCGATTGATCCACAGCAGGAAGGTGCGCCAACCACTGCTGGCGCTGAGGCCGGCGAGGAATCCGATGCCCACTGCCACCGCTAAGCGTATCCATTTGGCGTAAGGCATGAGCTGATCTCTGTACCGCTCCATCGGGTCGATGCGGGTGACGTTCTCGAGTCGGGCGAACGCATAGGCAGGACGCGACTTGAGAGCGAGGACCAGATTGACGTAGATCAAACACGTCACGATCACACCCACGATCAGGCCCAACAGAAACTGAGCCCTGAGGCTCGTCCACAACACCGACTGAAATCCAACTTCGTTAAACCACAAGACATCGGTGTAGAAGCGGGCCGATCCTGTTCCGAACAGCAGAATAGCGATGATGAGGCCGACAAAGATGACCCGGCGCCGCCTGCGGCGCGGCTGCTGTGCAACCTGAACGTTCGCCCTCATGGGGATGGTTCGAGATAGTCGACGGCGTCCTGGAAGCTTGAGACTGCCACCACCTCGATACTGTCGGCAGAGCTGCGTGCGGCTTCTGCGTTGGCCAAAGGAGACAAGAAGACCTCGGCCCCCTTTTGCTCTGCGCCCGCAACCTTCTGTTCGACGCCACCTATGGGTCCGACCTCGCCGTCGCACGAAATGGTGCCGGTTCCCGCGATTGCCCGCCCCGAGCTGAGGTCCTCAGGTGTGAGACGATCGTAGAGCGCCAGCGACAACATCAGCCCGGCGGAGGGGCCGGCGATGCGGCCGGTGTCGAAGGTGACACGGACGTCGGGCTCGAAGCGATAGTTGATGTCCTCCATCATGATCCCAAGATAGGGCGTCGCTGGGTTGCTGGGGGCGGCGGCCGTTTCCAGGCTCAATCGCCTCTTTCGCCCTGCGCGCTCCACGGTCACACTCACAGTCTCCCCGATCTGACTTGCAAAGACGGCCGCCCCCACGTCACAAGTGGTGGTCGTGCGACTCGCCCCTACAGCAACGATAACGTCTCCCTGTTCCATGACGCCGTCTGCCGGCGCTCCCTCCTGCACCGAGACCACTCTGACCCCATCGCCCTGAGGCCGTCCCAAGCCCGCGGCGGCGATCGCGACTGAACGCGCATATTCCTTGGAGGACTCCATCTCGCGCTTCTGCGCTTCTTGGAGCTGGTCCAGTGAGGAGCCTCCCGTCACCTGGCTTTCGAGTACAACGACTTTGTCTTTGTCCACGGCCGCGAGAAGCATTTCGACCAGAGTGACGTCAGTGTCGACGCTTACGGTGGTCAAGAACAAGCTTCCCTTGGAAGAGTAGGTCCTCGCACGAGATACGTCTACCAGCTCGGACACATCCCTAACGGGCCCGGGGAGGTACTCGAAAAGGAAAGGAATGGGCACGAGAAAGCTTCCCAACCCAACCCCGCCCACGACCAATCCCACCACGGCCGCACGCCACAGCAGCCGCAGGCTCACGTGCGGGCGTGCAGGCACATCAGTATTCGTCGTCACCGGCAGAGCCTATGGGGGAACGAGCTAAGTGCTCCTAGCCCCGGCGACTCGAGTCCAAGAAGATCGAACGCGCCTGGTCGAAGCTCTCGAGGCACTTGCCGGCGCCGAGAACTACCGATTCGAGAGGCTGTTCGGTCACGTGGACCGGCACCTCGGTCTCCTGGGAGATCAGCTTGTCGAGACCCGACAGCATCCCTCCGCCGCCTGTGAGCGTGATGCCGTTGAGCAAGACGTCCTGGACCAAGTCGGGAGGGGAGGCACCGAGGCATTCGAGAGTGGCCGTCACCACGGTCCTGACCTGCTCGGCCACTGCTTCGCGGATCTCCTCCGAGGTAATCACTACGTTCTTGGGCAGGCCGGAAGCGAGGTCCCGCCCCCGCAGCTCGGCCTTCTCCTCGTTCTGCAGCGGCCACGCCGAGCCGACGGCGATCTTGATTCGCTCGGCCGTACGCTCCCCCACCGCGATTGCGTACTCCCGCCGCAGGTAGGTGGTAATGGCCGCGTCGAGGTCGAATCCACCCACTCTCACCGGCGTGTTCGTGACCATGCCCCCGAGCGAGATCAGGGCGACCTCACTGGTCCCTCCACCCACGTCGACGACGAGGTTTCCGAGCGGCTCGTGAACGGGCAGACCGGCCCCAATAGCGGCGGCCATCGGCTCCTCGATGAGATAACAAGAGCGAGCCCCGGCCGACAGGGTGGCCTCTTCCACGGCGCGCCGCTCGACCTCGGTGAGTGCGCTGGGCACGCACACGAGTACTCTGGGGCGCGCCAGACGGGTTACGCCCGACCGCTGAAGAATCAACCGGATCAGCTTCTCGGTGACGTCGAAGTCGGATATAGCTCCCGAGCGCAGCGGCCGGACTGCCACGATGTAACCGGGAGTCCGGCCGATCATTTGCCACGCCTCCTGGCCCATGGCGAGCACGGCCCCCGTTTCCTTGTTGAGCGCCAAAACCGTCGGTTCGGCGAACAGGATGCCGCGCCCCCGCTGGTAGACGAGGGTGTTGGCGGTGCCCAGATCTATTGCGACGTCGCGTCCCATCAGCTAAACCGAAAACCTCCGCATAGATTGGCCGCTCGGGAACTCGGGGTGGCGGCCGCGACCATCAATGACACGTCAGGTAGGTCACGACGATCCCCCTCGCTCGCACGGCGCCCGGCCCGGGGGCCTGGGAGCCCACGTTATCAAAGCCCCGGAGGTCTGGGTGCAAGGCCTGCTCGACGTCGCGGACGCCTCGGCCGCCTGACGAGGGCCAGGAGGCGCAAAACCGAGGGCTCCCGTAGCATGTGGTCATGACGCAAGAACCGTTCGGAGACATTCCTCTGTTCCGAGAGATCCAGAAGCTGCTGGCCGCGGGAGGGGGTCCTGTCAATTTCGAGATCGCCAGGCAGGTGGCGCTGGCAGCGGCCACGCAGGGCACGAACGATCCCACCATGAAACCGGAGATCGAGCGATCGTTCGCCGCGGCCGTTCACTCCGCCGAGGCACTCGTGTCGGGATATTGCCGCCTGCCCTTCGACGAGCCCGTCCTCACCACCACCATGGGCCGGGCAGCGTGGGTCACCAGCACTTTGGAGGCCTGGAAATGGCTGCTCGAGCATCTGGGACGGCGTCTCACCGGCCAGATGAAACGCATGGGGCCGGAAGGGTCGGGGGCCGGCGAGCAGATGGGCGCAGCGATGGATCAGATCGCGCCCCTCATGATGGGACTGCAGACCGGGACGTTGGTCGGACAACTCGCTTCGGAGGTCCTCTCTCGCTACGAGTGGCCGATCCCCAGGCAAGACGATGGTCGCCTTTTCTTGGTGGTTCCCAACGTCGAAGCGGTGGCGGCCGACTATGACTTCAAGCTCGAGCCCTTCCAGATCTGGCTGGCCGTGAGAGACGTGGCCCGCCACCTCATCTTCGCCTCCAACTCGTGGACGGACCGCTATCTTCGCAGCCTGCTATTGGAGGTAATCGATGCCCTCGAGATCGACCTCTCGGGCTTCGAGAGGACCCTTATGGAGCTTCAGTCAGGAGGTCCCGAAGCGCTGGCCGGTGTTGCCGAATCGAACGTGCAGCTTCCAATCGTTTCAACCGAGCGGCACACCCGGGCGCTCGGGCGTCTACATGCCTTCCAGGCATTGCTCGAAGGCTACGCAGGGCACGTCGCCGCGGCAATCATGCCTGAAATCGTGAGCGAGTCCTCACGCATCGAGGAAGGCATGGTCCGCCATGCTCGCTCACCTTCGGTGGCTGAGACGATGTTGGAGAACATCCTCGGTCTTTCCGTGGACCGCGATCTGGAACAGTCGGGTGCAACTTTCTGCGCCGCGGTCGTTGGTCTTCACGGCATCAATGAGCTCAATCGTGCGTGGGAGGCTCCCGACAACCTTCCCACGAGCGCGGAGATCCGGGACCCGTTCGCGTGGATCGAAAAGGTGCTCGCCTCTGAGTAGAGGAGCTGCGAGGCCGCCCCCGCCAACTTTGAGCCTCCAACCACCTCCTGTGTGGTCAGGGACGCAGAGTTCACATTTCGCGAAGCGGGAAACGGACGAAGGGCTCCGTGGCATTGAAGCTCCTGAGCACATCGGCACCCAGAGCTTCGATCAACCGCTCGGTCTGACTCTTCTGCGCCAGCAGCGCCCGCCACTTCAAGTCGAGGATGTCTGAAGGGATGACGTACTCGAAGCTGAGCTCGCTTCGGGGCGTGATGGGAGGCGTATCCGGCTCGAAGAAGATATCGAGCCCGGCGGACAGTGGAAGCACCTCTGCAGCCCACTCCGGAGTGTTCGTGGCGCAGTACAGATCTGCTCTCGCCGAGGAGCGCTGGAGAGCCGTCTTGGCCCATGCATGCACGGCCTTGTGGTCGGGGTGTCCGGTCATCCCCTCCGGCCCAAACGTGAGCACCGAGTCGGGCCGCAACTCCTCCAAGAGTGCAGCGACCAACGCGACACCCTCCTCCAGAGGCACCTGTTCACAGCCGCCATCGGCGAACCCCAACCAGCGATGCTCGCTCACGCCGAGCACACCAAGGGCTTCGATGAGCTCCTCCTCTCTCACCTCGGCCAGGGTTTCAGACGGCCATCTCTGTTCGTCCAATGACCCGCCTTCGCCTTTGGTGGCGGTGACGCACACGACTTTGTTCCCCGCGCGGATTGCGGCGGCCATCAGGCCGCCGGATAGATAGGTCTCGTCGTCTGGATGGGCCCACACACCCAAGATCGTCCCTAGGGCAGCAGGATCGCTGATAGTCACGTCGTGCCAGAGCATAGCAAGCTAAACCGGGATGACTTCCGCCTCAACGTGTTCGGCGTCGATCCACAAAAGCGCCATCGACGGCCACGGCGCCCGGCGGACCCACGTGGGACTCCCGGGATTCAGCAGCAGCAGCCCGTCCTCGTCTTCGTTGCAGGGGAGATGGGAGTGTCCGTAAACCACCACTCGGGCCGAGGGAAAGCGCTCCCGCAGGCGCTTGCGTCGAGCGCGCGCGGCCCCCGAATCGTGCATCATGCCGATCGCGACAGCGCCTAGCTGCAACTGAGTTTCCGGTTGCGCACCCCAATGCTTCACATCGTACCCATCGCAGTTGCCCAGCACCACGGTGACCGGCGCAAACGACGCCAGCTCATCGAGCAGAACCGGATCGCAGACATCTCCCGCATGGAGGATGTGGTCGGCGGATTCGATGTAAGGCCACGCCCCCGAGGGCAGTGGGCGCGTGCGTCCCAGTGTGTGAGTGTCGGCCAGGACTACGACCATCATTCGGGGCAGCTCTCGGTGCGCAACGTTTTTCCGGTGCGGAACGCTAAGCGCTTGCCTCTTCCAGTTGAATGGTCCGCTGCGAGGCGCTCTCGCCGCAGGCGGGGCACTGTGGGTCGCGACGCACCCTTACCTCGCCAAAGTGAGTGGACTGCGCGTCGAAGGTCAGCAGGCGCCCCACCAGCGGCTCTCCGTATCCAACTATGAGCTTCAAGACTTCGTTTGCCTGAATGGTTCCGATGATGCCCGGGAGCACGCCCAGGACGCCTGCTTCCCCTCAGGTGGGGGCGAGCTCGGCCGGAGGGGCCTCGGGATAAAGGCACTTGTAGCAGGGACCTTCATACGGGATGAATGTGGAGGCCATGCCCTCGAAGCGGAAGATCGACCCGTGAATGACCGGCTTTCTCAATGCTACTGCGGCGTCGTTAACGGCATATCGGGTGTCGAAGTTGTCGCAGCCGTCGACCACGATGTCGTAGGAGGAGATGAGGTCTTTGGCGTTCGACTCATCGATTCGGAAGGCGTGCACGACCACGTTCACGTCCGGGTTGAGCCGGTTGATCGACTCCTTTGCGGATTCCGCCTTGTTCGTGCCTACTTTGTTCGTGTCGTGTATTACCTGGCGCTGAAGGTTCGAAGTCTCTACCTCATCGGAGTCAACTATGCCGATCGTCCCCACACCGGCGGCCGCCAGATAGAGCAGAGATGGAGAGCCGAGACCTCCAGCGCCGATGCACAGCACTTTGGCATCGAGCAGCTTGCTCTGACCGCGTTCGGAGACCTCAGGAAGAATCAGGTGACGGGAATAGCGGTCGCGCTGTGCGGCGTCGAGGACGCGCGGGATATCGAAGTTGTATCCCAGCTCACGCCACCGATTGAACCCCCCGGACATCGAGGCGACACGCTCGTATCCCAGCTCCTCCAGCGTACGGGCGGCGAACGCACTCCGCACCCCGCTGGCGCAATAAATGACCACCTCGGAGGACTTGTCCGGCAGCACGTCTTCAACGCGGCTCTCGAAGTGAGCGCGCGAGAGGTGATGGGCGCCGGGCACGATGCCCTGCTCGACCTCGTCGGGCTCGCGCACATCGAGGAGAACGAGCTCTTCGCCGCGCTCCCGGCGGCCGGCGACCTCCTCGGGCGTCGTCTCCGACACCTCCGATTTCACCTGCTTGAACAGGTCTCTGAAGTTAGCCATATATACACCTTACAAGTGTTGCAATCTCAGCGCAAATCAGGACCCTGGCTCAATCTCATGCCCTGGATAGGGCGCGCGCACTCCTTGCCGGCCGCCCCTCAGGTGGCTCTGTGCTACAGGAGGTGCGGATTCCGCCCCTCTTGCGGCTTAAAGCTACGTAGGGGGCGGGTGGGCTGATTCGGCCTGGAGTGGGGGGCCGACTCAGCAGCTAGGGCTTCGGTGACTTCGGCGACGGTCGGGTTGACCAGCAGCCGTTCGCCCACCTCGACCGTGGGGACTATCCGATAGCCGCCGGTCTGCCGCTCGATGCGCCGTCCGTGGTGCGCATGCTCGTCACGATCGATGTCGACCATCGGAGCCTCGATTCCGGCTTCGGCGAGCTGGCGCGCGAGGCGGCGACAATGCCCGCACCAGCGGGTCGTGTAGATGGTGATGGGCGCAACGATCACAGCAGAGGGGAGGTCAGGCAGAGCTGGACTCTTTCCGGTTCTTCTCCGCCACGATGTCCTCGGCGCTCTTGCCGCAGCCGGGGCAGAACTTCGACTCCTCGGTCACCGCGCTGCCACAGAAGGGACACGGCCCCTCGACCGGCTGATCCTTGAAACCCTCGCGCATTCCGGTCTTGAACTCCTTTCCGGCCTGGCCCATGGAACGGGCCAGTTTGGGCAGGCGCGAGGCGCCGAAGACCAACAAAATCACGAACAAGATGATGAATAGCTCGGGACCGCCTGGCAAACTCATCTCCCTTCGACCTCCAGTCCTTCTCTTTCGCGATCCTCCAGCGGATCGCTGGTTCTGAGGGCCGGAATAATCTCCGTCCCAATCAACTCGATGTCCTCTTCGTCCGACACCTGAAACGGCACGGCGCCGAGGCCGACGACCACCTCTTGGACGCCCAGCTCCCGGAGCGCTCCCAAGCGGTCGGTGACCTCGGGAACTCCGCCGGCGATACGGTTGCGCCGAAACTCGTCCCAGGATACTGCCCCTCGAGAGCTATCTCCCGAAAGAATCCCTGCAGGGGTTCTCTCGGCCAGTCGCTCGAAGCGCTTGATCGCGTCTTTCTCATCCCGCCCCACCAGGACATAGGCGCCCACCGACCTGGCGAGGTCGTCGGGGGCCCGGTTGTGCCTCAGGCATGCCTCATCGGCGACCCCGGCGCGCTCTGCGTAGGTTTCTAGGGAGCCGAGCCACGAGAAGTTCCAGCCGTCGGCAACTCGAGCCGCGACGTCGAGCAGCCGAGCGCCCTTGCCCCCCACCCACAACCGCGGCCCCCCATCTTGCGGCGCGGGACGGCATAAAGCGCCGTCCAAGACGTAATGGTCCCCCTTGAAGAACAGCTCTTCGCCTTGCAGCAGCCGTCGGATGATCTCTGCTGCCTCGGCCAGCCTGTCGATGCGCACGCCCGGGCGGGACATCTCGATTCCGGACGCTCGGTAGTCGGGCTCGTACCATCCCGCGCCCAGGCCCAACTCACAGCGCCCGTGCGACAGCAGGTGAAGCGTGGCGGCCATCTTGGCCACCACGGCGGGGTTGCGCAGGTCGTTGCACAGCGTCAGGGAGCCGATCCTGATCCTCTGAGTGCACGCCGCCAGCGCCGACATCGTGGTCCAGCATTCCAAAGCTCCTCGGACCTCGGTGGAGCCCCCGTACTTCGAGTAGTCGAGGAAGAGATGGTCTGAGACCCAGACCGAATCAAGACCCGAGCGCTCGGCGACCTCGGCACAGCGGCGCACCCCGTCCCAGGAGGCGGGGCGCCCCTCGAAGCTCGAGTCGTAATGAGGAAGTGCCAGGCCGACACGCATCCACTCAGTCTAAGTGCCCTTCCCCGAGGAAACCGCAGGCGGTTACGGCGAAGTTGAGACGGCCCGAACCCTGCCCCGTGCGCCAAACTTTGCGCCGTCAACCACACCACAGTTGGTCACGGGCTCAAAGTTGGGCCGGACTCCGATCGTATTGCCGGAACGCGACATCGGTCCCACCGCCGGCCGACCGCCGACTACTCGACGTAGCCCAGGCCCCTCAGGTGGTCCTCGACCTCTTTCTCCTCATCGGAGCTGAGTCCTGCCTCTCCTGCGATTCGCTGCGCCTCGGCCGAGCCCTCCACGGTCTGGAGGGTGACGGAGCCCGCCAGCGCTCCCAACGCCTTGCCGTCGCGGGGAATCGCGCTGGGCACGCCCAGGCTCGCCAACGCGGTGGGGCCGAGATCTATGAGCCGGGCCGCCTCGGTGAGAGGGCCGGGAGTCACTTCGGGGCCGGTGGCGACGAGGACCCCCTCGAGACGGTGGTCACCCGACAGCCAGTCCGCTTCCTCGACCATTGCTCTGGCGTGTGTGAGCGAGTAGAACGGGGCGGGCACAAGGAGCAGGTCGGGGGCCACGTCGAGGAACTCCCCGCTCAGCACCTCCTCCTTTCGGTAGATCCTTTGAATAGGAGCCGCGCCCGTCTCGGGATCCCGGAACTCAGACAACGCCTGCGCTACTTCGTCGCGCACACGCTCGTAGTCGCGCGGCTCCACAATGCCCTCCGGCTCCCTTCCTATGAGGTTCACCGAGACGCCTTCTCCTGTGGAAACCACGCTGGTATAGGCCCTCGTCTGTGACCACTCGATGGGCGACGCAGGTATGGAGACCTTGCCGTGCAGCTTCAAAAGATCGTAGATGCGCCGGGCGACCCGCCGGCCGGGCCCCCACCTGATCAGATTGAAGGCAAAGGATCCGCGAGAAAGACTCAGGTAGCCGAGATTCTGCAGGATTTTATCCATAGTGCAAGTGCGCGTGCAAGCCTGATGACCGTGGTCGGACATGAACATGACCAGATCGTCGTCGGTTGTTCTCTTGAGCAATTCGCCGAGACCATCATCGAGCTGTCTGTAGATGCCTTCGGTCTTGCGAGCGATCGGGGAGTCCTTGAGTCCTTCGTAACGAGGGTGCTCCGGGTGGATGTACTCCATCAGACAATGCTGGATGCGATCGGTGGAGACATAAACAAGCACGCCAAAGTCCCAATCCGTGGTGTCCAGAAGATACTCGAAAGCTGCCTGTCGTTTGGCAGTTATCGCCGCCGTCTCGTCCAGGAAGGACTCCGGTCGATTTCGAAACGTAGTCCAGCTCATTCCGTTCACGGGAAACGGCGCCTTGTGATCGAGCTCCACCTGTAGCTCCGGCGGCCATGTGTAGGAGCGGCTGGCCGGCAGAACGCCTCCTGCCACCACCTTGCCTGAGATCTCGGGGGCCGGGAAGGTAAGGGGGATGTTCAGGGCCAAAGAAATCTTGCCTGCGGCAGTGAGGTCGTCGAAAATAGTCCGAGCCTTGATGGACCTGTACGTGACCGGCAGCCTCCTGGAAACGCCGGGCCGGTGCTCGAGGATGTCGAAGACGCCATGTCCGGCGGGATTCAAACCAGTCATGAACGAAGGCCATGCACACCAGGAGTGCGATGGAACGCTCGAAAGACAGTCCCCGTAAGCTCCTCTGCTCATGAGTTGACTCAAGACAGGGAGCTCGCCGCGCTCCAACATCGGGCGCAGTATCTTCCAGTCCACGCCATCCCAGCCGACTATGAGAACCCGACGAGCCATGGGCGGCAGGCTACCCTGTGGGCGGCTCGCTTGCCTCGCGCCGGCTGTGCGCCAGCCGGTGAGCCCGCAGTGAAAGCTGGAGTCTCAGCTTGTCCTCGGAGCTCCGCAGAGACCACCCAGTGAGCCGTTCGACCTGCTTCAGCCGGTAGCTGATCGTGTGCGGATGCGCGAACAGCGCTGTGCCCGTCAACTTCACGCTTCCATCTGCATTGAAATAAGCCTCGAGTGTCTTGATCAGCTCGCCCTTGCGGCGCTCGTCGTATTCGATTAGAGGCCCCAGGGTGGTTTCAACGAAGCGATCGAGCAGCGCAGGCTCGCTGCGTAGAAAGTGGTAGAGAAGCAGGTCATCGAATCGATACACGAGACCTGAGAGCTCGAGTCCCATCCCTATCTCGAGCGCCTCGCGTGCTTCGATATACGCGCGCCTGATTCCCTCGAGCCCCGGCTCTGGGCCGCCGACACCGAAACGCCAGTCGCCCGTCAGTTCGGCAACGAGCTTTTCGGGCATCGCAGCAGGATCGCTTTCGCCCGCCACCGGCACGAGAGCGATCGTGTGCTCTGCCTTTTGGAGCACTATCGGGTCGGCGCTCGAAGGGCCGTAGAGCCGCGCGACGGCACCTGCGACCATCGCCTCTTTGCGCGAATCCTGCTCGGGACCCCGGCCGACAAGGGCCATGTAGTCCTCCGAGAGGTCGTATCCGAAGGTATGAGCCCGCCTCAATATGTCTTCGGGTTGTGCCTCGACACCGTAGAGAACATCGGCCAGAAACTCCCGGCGAGCCCCTTCCTGCTCCCGCACAATCGCTCTCTGTGCACTCAGATAGGCATCTGCCACAGTGGTCGAAACCTGGTCGGTATAGCGCAGGACTGCTTCTGCGAGGACCAGGCTGGCTTCGAGCGCTCCCCCCTTCGATGAGCGGCACTCTTCAGACAGCACGTCCCAGCAGGTCCTGACGACGGTCCGATAGGCCCTCAACAGATCCTGAAGAGGGATGCCCGCCTCTGCTCGGCGCGCGCCTACTCGTTCAATCGAGGCGAGCTCCTCGGAGGTGACGGCTCTCTGGTGAGAAAGGGTCGTGGACAGGGTCAAGACGTTCTCTCGAACCGCCTCTCTCACGTCCTCCATGTGTGCGTCACCGGCTCGAGCGTAGGAAGGAACTGCGTGGGAGATTGCTTCCACGCTGCGCTCGACCACCTCGTCGAGCCGCTCCAAGAAGGAGCTCACGATTAGTCCAACGTCACCGTCCCTCAAAGCTGCTCCCCCAGACGCCGCAATGCTCTCCCCAACGCTTCACGCGCGGCCGCGGAAGCGGTCACGAACCCATCGTCAGAGACGTCGCCCCCGGAGGCCGGATCGAGGGCGGCGACGATGGCACCTTCGCCTGCCTCCTGCACGACAACATTGCAGGGAATGTGAACGGCCACTTGCAGACCGTCTGAAAGGGTGTCGGGTGAGGCCTGAGCCCAGGCTCCCATGAAGAGGTACTGACGCTCCTCGCCGGCATCGGGTCCCAGGAGACCGCCGACGTGCATCTCGGTGATGATCGAGAAACCCTCGCCTTTCAGAGCCAGGCGCGCTCTCAGCACAGCCTCGTCGTAGCCCTCGGCCATCTCGACGGCGTACCCGTAGTCGCTCACGTCCCCAACGCTACTCCGCATGGAGATGGCGCCCGTACTAGAGCCGGGTCGTTGCGCCGCCGGAACACAAGGGCCCGGCCATGTTGCAGCCGGGCCCCTGTTCTATCGACTGACTAGGTGCTTGACGATGCGGTGCCTTTTCTGCGGCCATTCGCCGACTTGCGGCGGCCGGTCGCCTTGCGGGCTGTGGACTTCTTTCGGCCTGTCGACTTCTTTCGGCCTGTCGACTTCTTTCGGCCTGTCGACTTTCTACGACCATTTGCCGGCTTACGGCCGGTCGCCTTGCGCACCGTGGACTTCTTGCGCCCGGTCGACTTCTTGCGACCCGTGGTCTTCTTACGGGCCCTAGTTGCCGCTCCTTTGCGGGCCGCCGACTTGCGAGTCGCCGTCTTGCGGGCTCGTGTCGCAGCCCCTTTGCGCGCCGCCGACTTGCGAGTCGCAGACTTGCGGGCTCGTGTCGCAGCCCCTTTCTTGCCCGCGGCTTTACGGGCCGAGGTTGGCTTGCGGCCCGTAGTTTTCTTGACAGCCAACTGTGCACCTCCGATCGCTCATCACGAACGAGTTCTGAGTCACGAGCCCGTTCTTTTCTTACGCGCACGATTGCGCATATAGAGTTAGTTAGCATGTTATGAGCAAAGGTGCAAGCATTCTTTCGTAATCAAGCGCTAGGAAACCTATGTTCTAGGACGCTGCACGAAGCTTTCGACGAGCTCTTTCCTTTCTGATTCTGCGCCTCTCTCTTTCTGATGTGCCGCCCCAGATACCGAATTGTTCCTTGTTATTGAGCGCGTATTCGAGACAGTCGGCGCGGACTTCGCAGAGTGCACACACAGCACGCGCAGCCTTTGATGAGCCGCCGCGTTCGGGGAAGAAAATCTCTGGATCAACTTCGACACAACGAGCCCCGCTCTGCCATTCGACAGGCTGCAGGAGCTTAGTGGTGATGCGTTGCATGCCCCGGCCTTCCAGTTGTGTTCGAGCTCGCCCGTGGCCCCGGACGAAACCCGGCATCAATTACAGACTTGTAATTCTAGCCATGTAATTCGGAAGCGCGCAAGGGGTCTGACCTGCGACTTTGTGGATTGACGCCTGTCAGCGGCTGGGTGAGAGGCTCGTTGCGGCCTCAATACACTGCCGCACGAGCGAGGTTGCCGCCACCGGCTTGCAAACGAAGGAAACGGCTCCTGCTTGCTTAGCTAGCCACGAGTCATGGGCTCGCTCCAAGAGCATGACTACGGGCACCTGCGCGAATTCCGGCCGGGCGCCCATGTCCTTGGTGAGCCCGTATCCTCCTGCGCTTCCCGTCTGGATATCCACAACCACCACGGACGGAATCACGGTCTGCAGCTCCTTCCAAGCAGAGCGCGCGTCCGCGGCGAATCTTGCGCTGACGCCCGCCGGCAATGCGTACCGAAGCTCCTCTTGAACCCGCAGATCGTCGGTTACCAGCAGTAAATCGATATCCGAGGCGTCCGTGTCCGTCATCGGATCATCGAGAAGGGCTTTTGCTGGGAACCTCGTGGGCGCGCACCTGCTCCGCCAGCGTGCTCAAGAGCTTTTCGATGTCGATATCGAACCCCGTCTCCATCGACTGAAGTCGTCCCAGCACTTGCACAGCCCGCGCTACGGCCAGCTCAGCCTCCTTGACGGTCTCGACCAGGACCGGCGAGTAGTGGCGAGCGAATCGGGCCCCGCAGAAGGGGCATCGACCGGGGGCGTCTGAGTCAGGGCCGATCTGAGACAACAGGAAGGTTCTCCCGCACGTGTCGCATTTTGCTTCGATCTTCATCGCTCACCTTCCTCGTCACCGCTTGTGCCCGTCGCGGGCGATATCGTCACATTCGAGCGTTCTCGCTCTCGGTTTTGGCGCCAATTTCGCTCCGGGCCTAGTGCCCCGTCGGGCCACTAGGACTCTGCCCTAACGATATCGACAGCCTTCTTGATGTTCGTGAGTTTCGCCTGCGCCTCCTCGACTGTCCTGGTCTTGAGCCCGCAATCGGGATCGACGAAGAGCTTGTCTGCCGGCAACAGCTTGAGGGCGCGGCGGATGCCCTCAACCATGGTCTCGACTGGCTCCAGGACGTGCGAATGAACGTCGGACACACCGAGGCCCAAATATCTTGTGAAGGGGTGCTCCCCGAAGCTCTGCAGAAGCGCGTAGTCGGAGTTCGCCAGCTCCAGATCGATCTGATCCACGGGGATGTCAAGCATTTTGGGATAGGCGTCGTGGAAGTCCCCATAGCAAATGTGGGTGATGGTGTGAGCGCGCAGCGGTGCAGTGATGATCTCCATGGCCTCGATCACCAGGCTGAATTCATCCATGCGAGTGGAAGCAGCGGGCTCGTCGATCTGGATGAAGCGGGCGCCGGCGGCCTCCAGGTCCAGAGCCTCATCGCGTATCGCCCGGGCCACATCTAGAACGAACGCCCTCCGGTTCCCGTAATGCTCATCGAAGGACCAGTCACAGATCGTGTAGGGACCCGTCAGCATGCCTTTGACGGGCTTGTCTGTGAGCGACTGCGCGAATTCCCACCATTCAACCGTGACTGCATGCTCTCTTCCCACCGGTCCAGTGGCGACGGGCTTGCGATAGTAGCGATTGCCGTATGCGCGCACTAGGCCCCCGATCTCGAGGCCGGGCAACTCCTCTGCAAAGAACGCCACCATGTCGCCTCGGTACTGTTCGCCATCCACGACGACATCGGTGTCGATGCTGTTCTGGAAATCGATCCATTCCCTGGTCGCCTGCCGCTCGAGCTCTCTCAGCTCCGCTCTGGCGATCTCGTTGCGAGCGTATTTGGCGCGGGCTCGCGTTAAATACGGGGGCTTCGGCAAGGAGCCAACCGATGTCGTCCACAGGCCCGCTCCTGGTAGGTCGATGCCGGACATGTCACTCACCCGCTCTTCTTGCTATTTGGGTCAGACGCTCCAGCTTGGATCGCGCCTTATCGCGCGGCAAGAACTCGAGGCCCGCCGATGGTGCCAGGCTTAACCGGTCGGCGCCAAACTCTTCGAACAGCCTGTGGACGAAGGCGCCTACGTCGGATGTGGACTCGAGCAGGGTGTTTCGAGAATCCAGGACACCCGCCTGCAGCTTCGACTCCGGGGGAATCAGAGAAATGAGCTCCTCATTCTCCGGGCCCGAGACGAAGTCGAGATGGAAAACATCGGCGGGCATGTCGAAGAGGTCGGCTCCGAGTCGCTTCGCGTCTGAGAAGTAGGTCGCCAGGACGACCTGAGGCAGCTTCAGTTCGGCGACGACGGCGCCAAGCGCGCGCCTCGCTAGAGGAAGATCCTCGGGGGCGTCGAGCAGCGCGGGCTCGTCGATCTGGATTATGCGCGCCCCCGCTGCCTCGAGCTCGAAGGCTTCCTGGGCCAGCACCCGAGCGAGAGCAAGCACGAACTTTTCGTGGGACGAATAGTGATCGTCAAGCGAGAGTCGGGCGATGGTCAGGGGGCCGGGGATCACCGCCTTGACTGGTTTGGTCGCCACGGAGTCGGCGTAACGCCAGGCATCAACCGAGACCGGGCCTCTCCATTCCACCGGTCCGACGCACACAGGGCGCCTGTAGTAGACGTTGTTGTCGAAGTAGCGCAGCAGACCCGAAAGCTCGATCCCGGCCATGTGGCTCGCAAATGGGGTCACGAGATCGTCCCAGCGGACGTGGCCGTCGGTGACCACGTCGACGCCGGCCTCTTCTTGCTCCGAAATCACCTCGGTGACCAGACGATCCTGCGCCTGGTGGAGATCCTCGACGGAAGCTTCGCCCTTTTCGAGGGACCGAAGGACCCTTCTGAGCTCAAACGGGATACTCGCTCCCGGCTTTTTCCCGCTAGGAGGCTTGGGGTAGGACCCCACGACGGTTGTATTGATCATCCCAGCTCCTTGCTAGCAGCATCTGTACCAGGGCAGAGTTCGGCTTGCGGAGGCTTGAGATTACGTCACAGGTGGGCTCCGGCCCCGGAATGCCGGCGT